>ENA-UOOR01001600-UOOR01001600.1-fermentation-metagenome-genome-assembly--contig:-NODE-1600-length-25980-cov-12.849335_pt1 | contig 25980 bp, 24 predicted proteins | sample MGYA00245780_ERZ724029 | MGnify/ENA primary metagenome ERZ724029 (study PRJEB28704, sample SAMN03018315) | fermentation metagenome | biome: anthropogenic terrestrial biome; feature: soil... | reverse complement strand
AGAAAAAAGCATTAGAGTTATTCCTAAGACATCCTTGAAAATCCTCGTCAAATTCAACGAGTCGATGCGCACCCTCGTTTCTCAAAAATAGATCCTTATGGTCCAGCTCCACGAGAACGTTGTTAGAATGCGTAGTTATAAAAACCTGGCCCCTACTCATACTCCTTAATTGCGCTACCAAGAACTTCACCCGATCCGGCTCCAATCCCTGCTCAATCTCATCGATCAATATAATCCCACCCTCAACAGTCGCGAGAGCCAATTGAATAGCAATAGACAAAAGCCTTTTCGTCCCTTTGCCTTTTAACCTAATAGGGATATCATTCTCATCGTGCAGCGAGATGCTCCCCTCCTTCACGAGAAAATTCTTGAAATCGATAAGCGCTTTCAGTGCCTCCATCGACAACCCCAAGCCTTGTGCAACTTCCTTTATTCGCTCTAGCAACACGTTGAAAGGTTCAAAGGCCGCCGGGTTATTGATGCTAACATATGCCTTTCTGTTCGCGTCAACAATTATCTGATCCGTATCAATCTCCTCCCCGTCCCTCTTTAATAGCGAGTACAAGGGACTTCCTTTACCCCACGAGAAATGCCTGTCGATATAATCCGAAACAATAAACGTGTTCAGCTTCGCCCTGTCGTTCGCCCGTATCTCGATATCCTCTTGACTCTCCCTCCCGTTAACCACATGCCACTTTGGCTCTAGATCCCCTTGAACGGCAAGCCGTATAGTAAGTAAATCTTTGTCGCCATCCCTTTCATCCGTGAAATAGTCAATGATTTGATTGTCCGCCCTCAGAATCCTTTTGTACAATCCAAACTTCGACTCTTTCAACAAGTCACTCGGCACATCGTACAAACTCACCTCGATCACGATGGAATTCCCCGTATCCCCATTGTAAAAGTCCGTATCATAAAACGGGTAATTCCAACTGGGAGACAACACAGCCGCGATAGCCTGCAATAGTGTCGATTTACCCGAATCCCCCCTGCCGATTAAACACACGAAAGACTGGTTATTGAAAACCTGATCAAACTCCTCTATGCATCTGTAATTGTTTATCCTTAACGAGTGAATCTTAGCCATGATATTAATTTGTTTAGCGTGTTTTGCGATTAATGGTTATTGATTTGAACTAGATATTACTTAATGATTTCAAACTTCCCAAATTCATCTTTAAAATGCACCAATAACATTTCTGTAAATCTTCCCATGCAGTAGCCTTTAATGTCATCAGCAGGTTCACCTCTGTCTTCCCACCATGCAAGGTGTATACTTATCTTATCCTCATCATTAAGAAAGTAGAAAATAGCTTCGTCCTTCCATTGATCAGGTGTATGAGTTAAGTATCTGTTGCCATCTCTGTCTCTACGTATTTCTCACGTCTTAACTATTTCATTTTCGACTGCAGAATAAATTCGATTGATCAAATTCACTCCATTTCTTGTACATAATTCAATTCTCATGCTTTAAAATTAATAATTGTTAACACGGCATGCTTTGATTAATAATTGGTTTCAATGTTTTGTTGTTAATATAGAGAAACACTTTTACACATAATATGGATAATACTTTTCCTTATGGTTATTATAAAATTCAATTAGTTCGCTTGCTTTTAGCACACATGCAGGAGCATCATTGATATTTGTTTTTTTTACGATGCCTTCTTTCAGTAATTCTTTTCTAACGTTTTTTTCGGCTAAAAACATCGTCCATTTGAGCCTTCTTTCTTTAACGACTTTGCTAATTGAAGTCGTCTCATCGATTATTTTGAATTTTCTTTCAACATAGAAATCTTCAATATCCCAATTAGAGTTACATTCTGCCGCTACTTGTTGCATAGTCAAATGATGTCCGAAATCAACTCCTAAATATACAACCCAAGCATCCCGATCTGCACAAAATTTCCAAGAAGAGTTAGGACCGTGGGCTGAAGGTAACTCACCTTCTAAATTATTATGCATCATAGGATCTGCAAGTGGACCGAATGCGGTTAAAGGATTCAATGGGAATTTGCTCGTAACGCTACCTGGTAGTCGCATTAAAGTAGCACCCAAAATACCAGAAGTTACTTTCGTTTTTTTTAAATCGTATGTGCACTCTATCTCTTTTATCTTATCTTCTAAATGATCCTTTAATGACAACGTATCTTCTTCGAATCTCCGAATGACAGGCATCGCTAAAGTACCATTCTCACCAATAAATTCAATTAATTTTTGAACAATATCCTTTGGAGTGAGAGATATAGGTTTCAAATTTCCATACGAGGAGTGTACTACCATATTACTACCTTCCCCGACTCCGTTTTTTGACAGGAAATCTAAAACATCTTCAAAATGAAGTTCTCCGCTTCTATTTATTCTATTGTTATTATAAGGAGATAATGTTGAGAGTGTATCAATATTATGCCAATACATTTTTCTAAGTAAAACTTCAACCTTGGGTGAGGTTAGTGCAATCTTATTGTATATACGGGATATTGCTTGCTTCATTTTATTTTTAATTTGAGAAAACTCAAATTATGTTTTTTAGTTGCGATTGGTTCAAATATTAAATAATTACTTTGGTTATCACCAACTGGGAATCTTATTGTTCCAAATTGAAATATGAAAGGCCAACCATCCTTTTCTAATTTATAAATATTTTGGAATCCATTTTTTATGTTTCCCATGAAGATGTGAGTGTAATTATCTTTTATACCCGCACCTCTTTTTCTAGATAAAAGTAATTTGAAAAGAGATGAATTTCTACCGTCCGGTTCCACGGTAGTAGAAAAAATATATTTGTCTTTAAAGGAACAACCATAAATGGATGAACCAGGGATATCACATATTTTACCTGAAACCCATTTACCAGACTTATTATATAGTAAACGAATAGAATTATCAAAATATGGTGCATCTGTAGCATATAACAAACCTTTTTCGGTAGGAAAACCAATACAGCCCCGGTATATTTGCTTATTATAAAGAATTCTTTCTACATTTCTAAAATTATCAGTAGCTCTCCATATAGCAGCTGAATCATCAAAATCTCCAGTTAAGATCCACACGCATTGGTTATATTTGTCTGGTATTATATTGTGAATATGGTTTATTTCTCCTTCACTAAAAGTAAAAATGACTTCCCATGCATCAATCCCCACTCTTTTGTAAATATGAACTTGCTTCTTGTGTGGGTTTGACAAGTATCCCCCAAACACTATACCATCATCAAACCCAGTTATATTTTTAATTCTCGTGAAATACAATGCTCTTATTCCTTTTTCAGGAGTGTATCCCTTTGAAATAGTACTGTTTGCAATGTCAAATTCGATAATTTTTTTATTTACAAATAACAATACCGTTTGATAATCAGCCTGAATAACGGTTCTTACTCCCAGACGAAATAGTCTGCGAAATAAATGGAATCTGCATAAATATTTTTCTCTAATGGTTGAAAACAGTTCTATTCCTTTGTGACTTTTAAGTACCATGTTTTCCAAAAAATAAATTTTCCCCAACCGATAAGCTAAAAGTGTACCGTTATCTAAAACACAAAGTGGAGACATATGTTTGGAAACTACATCCAAATCAGTATTAAACTGGTTCATCTTTCATAAATTTCAAAATATTGTCACATTGAACGTGAGGATTTTTTTTTGTAAGAATAAAATTTCTTGCCTTATCACCCATTTCTTTTAATTCAGTTTTCGGTTTAGCGAGGATATGTTGAATTTCTTTAGCTAATGTCTCAAGTCCTAAATCTGAAATGGTGTAACAATAATCATAATATTCCTTCGGTACACCTGGCAATCTATACATCAACGTTGGGGTGCCAGAAGCAAAATACTCCATCGTTTTAGAGGGGAAAGAGTATTTAACGTACTCCCCTTCTGGTGTTCTAGGATTCACTAATAAATCAGATATTTGCTGCAGTTCAAGTATTTTATTTCTATCCAATACCCCAAGATATTTAACTCTTGAATCAATTGCGCTAAAATATTCAATTTCGCTTTTTGAATCACCATCACCTGCGATAATCAAATTGTAACGTTCATTTTTAAGTGTATGAAATGCTTTTATCAAATTGATTACGCCAAACCTCCGATCTATAGTGCCAGTATAAAGGATCGTACTGATATCTTCATCTGTTCTAATATTATATAGTTTATTTGGTTGTACACCATCATTGTAGTTGTAAATCCCTTCCATAACTATATATGGTTTGCCCTTTAAGGATATTTTCTCTTTCATATAATCAGAAAGAAAAACAAATTTATCAACAGCTTCGAGAAACTTATTTTCAATTTTAATTTCTAAACTTTTCAGTATTTTATATAGTCTGTTATCCGTATCATTCATGTATTGTGGCAAATCCGTAACTATCAAAATGATTTTAGTTTCTGGATTAGCCTTTTTGTGAAAATATGCTGCACCCAAACGACTGCTTTGTAGTGAATAGATAAAAATGTAATCAATTTTATTGAAATGTTTTTGTAAAGTGTTTTTTATTTTGTAAAAAGTATGGATATGTTTTAGACCAACGATGTCAATAAATCCTATGCAATGATCTAATGTTTTACCATTATGACTAAATGTACTTCCTTTGAAAACTAGTCCTTTCAATTTTTTTGTAGTAGGTGTAGTTATTGCATTCATTGAATAACCTAATGAATCAAATCCTCTTAGGATATTAAGCTGTAACTCATTTGCCGCGAAACCTAAATACTTACTCCTTTTAGCAATCTCTTCATATCTCTCTTTCGGATAAAAACCACCTAAAAAAACGATTCTCATTAATAAATATATTTTATACCTTTGATGTTGTTTGATAATATGTTGATAGTATGGACTTGAAAACGATAATATTAATCGACCATAATATTTAATGGCAGTATTTTATTTGGCACCACACGATTATTATCTGCTGCATTATAAAGAAACATGAAAAACATTATACTGAAGACTAAAATCAAAATAAAGTTTGATAAGTAACGCCCTATTATTTTGCTTGAGAATGTCAATGCAATGGGAGCAAATACTATAAAATAAATAGCAAAACGAAAAATATAAAAAAAGGAGGGAATTAAATTATATAAAATAACGCCTACAAAATACATATTAAACACGATTATATATTTAGTTTTTAAAAGCAATCTGTTTTTAAATAAAAGGAATAATACCAGATATAAATTGAAAAATAAAGTAAGAAGACCTGATGAGGTGGAAATATCTGTATTTAAATAGACTTCGTATAAATTCATAAATTTAGACAATAATACGCTCAAATCAACGACCAAAATTTGTCCGAATATTATCGATAATCCTAAAGTTATAATATATACAAAATTAGGAAAATTCTTCCTTGCTATAAAATATACAGGCAACAGAAATAGTGAAGAAATATGCATTGTTGAAGCAATTACAATGCAAAATAAATATTTAAAAAAGTTTTTATTTTCAATATATTTAGTACTAAACATGAAAATAGAAGCTGCAAACATTTGTCGAACTAAATTGAAAGTATTAAAAAAGAATATTGTACCCGTTAGATATATAAAAATAATAATAAAAGTGTTTTGATACCTATAAAATGATTTGAAAAACAACAAGTTAGTAACTAGAGAACAAAATAAAAAGAAAAAGTGAGGGCTTAAATTCGTATAATATATCAAATTTGCTATAAGCGATAAGAGCGGTTCATGGTTCGAAATATCTAAATAAGAACCATTGATTAAATTTTGATAATATCCTTCATAGTCTTGTCCTAAACCCTCTCTAAACCCTGAAAAGTAAACAACAAAAATTATCAGCAAACATTTAGCTATTTCTCGTACTCTTTTTTCAAATTTAGAACTAGTAGAAAGATAAGCAAGAGTTAGTGAAATTAACAGGAAAATTATCCAATATAACATAAATATAATTTTATATTTGATTAGCTTTTTCTTTCAGGATCACTTCAATACATTCATTTATAGAGCTTCTGTTTGATGTTATTTTAGCATAAGTCTCTTTACTCTTTAATTTGTATTGACGAATTTGGTGTTCGCTTAATTTGGACATCTCATTGATTTTATTAGCTAGATCTTTTGCATCACTATTGTGAAAGAATACACCATTCAATTTATCAACTACAAACTCATCCATTCCTTTTACATCAGAAACAATGACTGGCGTTCCTACTGAAAAGCTTTCCAAAATTGGCAAAGAAGCATGAGGTTTTGAAAAAGGTGAGATTGTAGCAACACTTTTTTCATAATAATAAAAAACATCGTGTGTTTTTCCAATTATTACAGAATTTTCTGATTCTTTTATTTTATTGTATAGTTTTATTTTTTTTAATTTATATGGATTCAATATTGCCTTTACAAATTGTATTAGTGACCCGAAATTATTATCATAAGTTCCTAAAAAGAATACCCTGATATTACTATCTAGGTATTTTAATGCGCTGACCATTTGCTCATATCCCTTTATCCTACTGCTACCACCCAGATACACAAAATATTTATATTTATTATCATACAACTTCTTGTTTTGATTTAAAATGTTTGCTGATGATCTTTGTTCAACGATCGGATCGTAGATAATAGTTGTTTTATTAATTAGATTAACTCTCTCGGCATTATCTTTTGTTATTGCAATGATCAAATTACAATATTTATTTATGTTTCTACTGATTAAATAATAAAACAAAGAATGTCTGTTGTTTTTTAAAGGTTCTCTCACGTGGATAACAGTTTTTATTAAGCATTTCGACGGGTAATACGCCCAGTCTGAGAGAAATGTAGAGTTTAAATAAACGATATCAACACTCTTCATTATTGTTTTCAGTTCCATTTTTGAAACGTAATACTTATTTATAAGATACATAAGAGAAGCGTATAACTTGTAAATGAACATAATTGGAATGTTATAACTTGCTGATGAATGTACAAGTATCACGTAAAAATATTTATAAAATATCCGATTTTTGGGACTCACAATGTTAGCACCCGTCTCTTTGATATAATCTACCGCTTCACTTTTAAAAATACAATAAACTGTAACTTCGTATTCTTCTTGTAATTCTTTAATTAGTCCAAGAAGTGCGATTAGTCCTCCACCATAACCAACACCGTGATGAATTAACAATATTTTCTTCTTCATATGAGTATGGTTATTTTTTGCTAGATTGTTTTAATGGTTTAATCTTAAATATCTTTTTTATTTTGGTTAAAGCACCGTTTGGGTTGGATATAATTTTGGTCAATAACGATGGATTAAAGTACTTAATCAAAATTTCATCAATCTTCTTGCTAGGTTTTATGTTTATTGGAAAGTAAATGTCTGCTTTTCCATCTGAAAGGTGTTGGTTGCTATACAATTGTTTTAAATGCCTGCTATTACCACCATGAATACCACTTCCATCATGTCCATTATTACGAACTCGACTCACGACTGGAAATACTGAATATAAATTATTCACCGTTTGATAATAACATATATAAGTGTCACCCGTAATTCTGCCCGTGTCTACAATTCTTTTTAATCCTTTCAATATATTTTTATTTAGTAGCCTTTTAGCCCTTTTTTTATTTGCTATAAAATTTTCCAGCTCATTAATGTCCCACTCAAGTTTAACCCATTTTTCTTTCCATATACCATAGCCCCAAGCAGAAAACCCATTAAACAAATAAACATCATTAGTGTAATTATTAGGTATATCTATTGGAAAATTATATCCGATAATCGAGAAGATGTCATCTCTATTTTTATAAACTTCAAGTCCTTCATTTATAAACAAAAGAAAATCTGTTGCGAATGTATTATCATCTTCTGATAAAATTAATCTGTCATAGTTATTAAATATTCTCTCACGGGCATCAAAAATATTGTCTCTTGCACCTAAATTTTTTGTACGTTTGATAATCGTTAATGATTTAAAGCCAATAATTCTTTCAACATATGAACAGATGTTATTGTAACCTTCCCAATGTTCCTCTTTGAATGGATAGTCAATTGCGATGAATAAATCAGTTTGATCAGCACAAGTGCAAGCTGATAATGACTCTACACAATTCACAAAATGGTTATATCTATTTAAAGTCGGGATTAATACAGGTGCGTACGTATTCATTTCAACCATATTATATTTTAAAATTTAAAACAACTGATTTTATCTTATTCCTCTCATCTTTGTCTAAACCAATAAGATAGATAGATGCTATAAGATAAGCTATTGAAACCATAAACATCAATATAAATCTTGTAATACCTTCTTCAAAAAAATTTATAAGATAGAATAGTGGGAGTACCGAAATAATTACCAGTAAAACCCTAAAATATGATGTTTTAATAAAGAAGAATGAATCAAACGCAACAATCTTATTTAGTAATACTTGCCTTACAACTAAATTGATAATAGCAGTGAAGATGAAAGTAATGATAATTGAATAAGGTGGAAGACCTATTTTAAATAAGTACCATGCAATAGGGAGGCTTGCCAAAGATGTAGTACTTAATATAATTTGAAACCATTTTATTTTTCCGGTCGCTTGAACGAAAGCTGGTAAACCTGCCCCCATGGCTTGTATTAAAGCATTAATAATAATAAGTTTACAAAAAATAATCGTATGCTCCGGTACTTCACCAAGCCAGAGAGTAATTAAAAATTCTGTTTCCAGGAGTATTGGAACAGAGATAATTAACATTATTAGAGCTGTATACTTAGATATATATGCCGTGAGTTTCTCTGATCTTTTCCTGTTACCTTTACTGAAACTTTTAGTTATTTGTGGTATTGCAGATTGTGCTAGAGAACCAGAGAATGCGGAAATCACGCTATTAACGGTACTTGCAATTCCATATGCAGCATTTAAAAAAGTACCAAAAAAATGATTGATGATTAATGCAGATCCATTTTTTTGTCCGACACTTGCAGCTGCTCCAAAAAGGATCCAACCTGAGAAGCTAATCATTTCCTTATATTTGAATTTATCTTTTTGAAAGTTCCATTTAATTAGTGATTTATGATAGTATTTACAATATCCAAAATACAATAGTGGCCCAACAAGAGCAATCAATGCAATGAGTAATGAATAAAATCTTAGTCTATTACCAACATAATATATTAATGCGAAAGCTATTAAAAATTTAAAAACACTATCAATAACCTCTATCGCAGACCTTACCGAGAATTTTTCTAATGCAGTAATCATCCCCTGAAAAGGTATGCTGATAATATTAAATACTGTAGCTATTACAGAAAATCTTAAAACAAACAATGCATCTGACAATTTGCTTGGATCAATTTTTAAATAATTATTGACATAAAAGACACCTAGTGTTTCAGTAATAAATATAATTATAAAAGCTAAACAGATGTGTATTGTTAGACTAATGTTAAAAACTCTATTTATTGCGGGTGTATCTCCTTTACCCATCTCATATGCAATAAATCGATAAGTAGTAGAAATCATTACTGTATTTATAAAAGCCATCATTACAACGATGCTCCCTACTACACTATAGAGTCCGAAATCTTCTGCACCTAATCCTTTAAATATGAATCTTGAAGTGAATAGGCCTAAAATCGCATTTATTATTAATTTTACATAAATAATAAGTGTATTTTTGGCTATTAATTTATTTCCTCCTTGCATGATTTTATGCAGTTAATGAATAATGCACATTTATGTAAAAGTGCATTATTTGACCTTTAAATATAAAATATTGGAGGTTAAAATGGGTAAATGGCATATTATCAATACTCGTAAGAGGTTTTTGTTACTCTAACTTATATATCATTGATATATTCTTATTATCTGCATTTTTTATAATAAAACCCGATTTCTCATATACTCTTAATGCGGCTTTATTCTCTTTCATTACTAAAAGTTCAATTTCTTTTATTGAGGTATGTGTCTTAGCATATTCGATTAAAAGTTCAGTAGCTCTACTTCCAATTCCTTTACCCCAAAATTTTTTATCGCCAATAAAAAGATGAAATTTTGCACTACCTTTTTTAATATTGGTTAATTGAATATTTCCTATGTATTCTTTAGAGTCTCCAACACAAATTGCAAATCTGATAGAATCATTTTCTTTTCTAACTTTTTTGATCCAGTCTCTTTCTATATCATAGGTTACTACATTGTTCCATTTTCGGCCTGTTTGTTTCCATACCTCAGGATCGTTTCTCCATTTCCAGGAAATCTTAGCATCCTTTTCTTCTAATTTACGTAGACAGATTACCATTTTAGTATTTTTATTATTTCATCCAACTCATTTTTGCTATATCTCTGATCAATCGGTACCGCTAAAAGATTTTCTGCTAAATCATACTCAAAAGATTTAGAGTTAGCCCATTTAATTACATTAGGCCAATATGAGGCAACATAGATTTTGTTTGAAATTAATTGGTTTTTTAATAATTTTCCATTATCAACCAAGAAAAGGTAAACCATTGGTACATCTGCAGAGGAAATTTCTAGTTTTAGTTTATTTCTCTTGCCCAGATCATTGTGAATATAATTAAAATTAAATCTTCTCTTTCGAGCTATAGATTCAAAATCAATTGAAACCAATAGCCTTTGAGTTAAATTAGACATTTCTCTAATCGGTTGATTACTTAGTCTTCTGCTATTTTCTTTATAAGTGTGAAAATGTTGTTCAGGATTAGTGTCAATTCTACCTAACAAATGTTCACATCGATTGTATGAGACATCTTTCTCTAAAGGGAAATCTATTTTTTTGTTTGTATATAAATACCCTCCATCTGGTAGGCCGAAAAATTTACGAGGCGAATAAAAAGTGTCTATGCCATGCAATGGAGAAGAATAAAAAGATTGAGAATTATCGATAATTAAATTTTCACATTCTGAAGCTACTTCTAAAACTTGATTATCGCAAATACCAAAATAATTGTTATACACGAAAGCTTCATCTGTTTTTATTTTCTTGAAATCAAAAATTGGTCTGAAGGAAATATCTATGCTATAAAACTCGTAATCGAGGCCTAATTTTTTTATCGGTTCAAGCATTACGTCGCAGGTATATAACGGAAGATAAACTCTCTTATACCGTTTAGCACGTAGAATATACTCAAAAGCGTTTCTACCAGTATTTAAACGAATAGCATTTTTATGATATTCATCTCCTTTTTTTAATTCCAATTCGAAATATCCACCTATGCTATTCATTTGTCAGTTTTTTATTTCAATTTTACATTTACAAATGTATCCATTTCTCTAATATATTGATCCATTGTCTCCGTGTCAGGGAAGGTTAAAAGCAAAATTCCAATAGCCGCATTAGCTCCTTCAAATGACTTCACCTCTTCTCCAGACCTTATATATTGATGAAACTCTTTAATGTAAGGTTGTAATTCATCGTCAATTAAGATTGAATCCAATATACCATCTACATCAGAGTGGAGAGCTATATATGCAGAACGTAATATCGCTGTATTGGTATAATGTACTTCGCGTCGTTCTAATAAATCTAAGTAAGCCGAAACCATATCAAAACCTGTGGCATATTTCAAAGCCTGTGGTACAAAGTGTCCTCCATTTCTTGGGCCTATCTCCATAATGTAAGATTTGCCTTTACTATTTATTCTTGCTTCTATATTTATTCCACCATTTTTAAATCCTGTTTTTTGAATTATTTTAGCGACATCATTTTCTATCATTTCGACAATATTACGTGATATTTTCGATGGCCAGTAGGTACCAGTTGGATTATACGGATTAACTTTTCCGTTGTATATGTGATCACCTAGACAAACAAAGACTAATTCTCCATCAACAACAAAACCATCGCCGTGGATATCTCCTAGCGAATTATCTATAAACTCTTCAACAATAGCACGTTTATTCCTTGAAAATTGTAAAGAGTATTCAACTGCACTAGAAATATTATCAATGATTTCCACTTTGCTTACTCCTTTACTCCCAGATGAATCGGTTGGTTTTACAATTACAGGAAATTGTAAAATGCTTAACGCTTTATAATCAATATTATTTCCCTCTATACTAATATGTTTGGGAGTATTAAATCCATTTTCTGATAAAAAACTCCTGAACTTATCCTTTTCTGAAAGTAATTGAACACTTTTATAGGTGTTACCCGGTAATCCTAATTGTTCCGAAACATACGCTGCTACGGGTGCTGCCGGATCGGATGCATATGCAACTACAAAATCTGACTTTACTTTTTGTGCAAGGTCTAATACCTTTTTTTGGTCGGTAGTGCTAATATTATAGTACTCATCTGCCAATTTATGTCCTGGATTGTCGGGGAGGTAATCGCACGTGATAATATACCATCCTCTACTTTTGGCTTCTTCTATTATAGGCATCTGTGCATAGGCACCGCCAAGAAATAGTATACGTTTTTGTTTCATCGAATAATTAAGTCTACTATTCTATCCAAATTCTCGTTTTCTAATTCATGATGCATGGGCAAACAAATAACCTGATCTGCCATTTTAGTCGCTACAGGTAGGTTTTCTGCCTTAGATGATTCTAATCCTCTGTATGTTGGAAAATCACTTATAAGGGGATAGAAATAACGTCGACCGTATATGTTGTGTTGTTTTAGTTTTTCGTACAACGTGTCTCGATCTATTCCGTATTCATCTTTGTCAACAAGAATGGGAAAGTACGAGTAGTTGTGCCTTACACCCGGGATATCTTCAAGAAATTTAATTCCTTTAATATCCTTCAAGCCTTTCCTATACTGAGCAGCGACGCTTTTCCTAATCTCAATGGCAGCATCTACATGCTTTAACTCGACGAGTCCGTACGCGGATCTTATCTCGTCCATCTTACCGTTTATCCCAGGGGCGACCACCGTTGTTTCTCCCGCAAAACCGAAATTCTTTAAGTAGTCTATCCGTTTCTTGGTTTCCGCATCCTTGCAAACCAGCGCCCCCCCTTCTACCGTGTTGTAGGTTTTGGTGGCATGGAAACTTAGCGTGCTCATATCTCCCGCTTTTAATATGCTTTCGCCGTTTACGGTCACTCCAAAAGCATGGGCAGCATCATAAATCACCTTCAAACCGTATGTATCGGCAATTTCTTGGATTCTGTGAGTATCGCAAGGATTACCATACACGTGTACCGGCATGATGGCGGTGGTCTTGGGTGTGATAGCCGCTTCAATTTTATCCGGATCTATATTGCCTGTCTTCGGATCCACATCTACAAATACGGGTTTAATCCCGTTCCACCATAATGAATGGGTGGTTGCAACGAAACTATAAGGTGTTGTGATTACCTCACCGGTTATCCGAAGAGCTTGTAGGGCGATCATCAAAGGCAGCGTACCGTTCGTGAACAAGCTCAGGTGCTCAACTCCTAAATATTCGCAAAGGGCAGTTTCTAGTTGCTTGTGATAGGGGCCATTATTGGTGAGCCATTTTCTATCCCATATATCTTCCAAATAAGGAATAAACTCCTCCAAAGGGGGAAGAAGTGGGGAGGTAACGGTGATTTTTTTATTTTCCATTGTTCTTGGGCATCAATTTTTGAATATATGGAACGAGGGTATTTATAACCCCGTCTACTCGGCAGGATTGTTTTTATGTGGATTTTACATTTTATTTTTTAATGATCCCGACACGAACTATTATTTACCGATCTTTATACATGGAGTCGTAATAGTTCTGGTATTCTCCACTGGTGACGTTATCCAACCATTCTTGGTTATCGAGGTACCATCTTACTGTATTCTCTATACCTTCTTCGAATTGCAACGAGGGTTCCCAGCCCAGTTCATTCTTTATTTTGCTGGCATCAATGGCATAGCGTAAATCATGTCCTGCCCTGTCCGTAACGTAAGTTATTAGCTTGTCCGATGTTCCATCTGGGTTACCTAAAAGTCGATCGCATACTTTTATCATCACCTTGATGAGGTCGATATTTTTCCACTCGTTGAATCCTCCAATATTGTACGTCTCTCGTACCTTGCCTTTATGGAATATCATATCAATCGCCCTCGCGTGATCCTCAACGTATAGCCAGTCCCGTACGTTCTCCCCTTTTCCGTAAACCGGAAGAGGTTTCCGGTGACGAATGTTGTTTATAAACAAAGGAATCAACTTCTCGGGAAACTGGTAAGGCCCGTAATTGTTCGAGCAATTGGATATCACGATAGGTAGACCGTAGGTATCGTAGTAGGAACGAACGAAATGATCGGACGCTGCCTTGGACGCGGAGTAGGGACTGTGCGGATCATAGGAGGTTGCTTCAGTGAAGAGTTCATCACCAAATTCAAGTGCTCCATATACCTCATCGGTGGATACGTGGAAAAATAATTTGTTGGAATAGTTATTTTTCCAGTATTCCTTGGCGGCGTGCAGTAAGTTCAGCGTACCCATCACGTTTGTTTCAGCGAACGAGAACGGGTCGGTTATGGATCGATCCACGTGGCTTTCCGCCGCAAGGTGAATGACGCTATCTATGTTATACGTTGCAAATATCTCCTGCATGGCATTCAAATCACATATATCGACCTTTACGAATTGGTAATTCGGGGCTTCTTCAATATCTGTGAGATTAGCCAGGTTTCCCGCATAGGTAAGCTTATCCAAATTTATGATTCGGTAATCGGGATATTTATTCACAAATAATCGTACCACATGCGAGCCGATAAAACCGGCACCCCCAGTGATAAGTATATTTTTTTTAAATGTCATTTCCTTAACTATTTTTCTTCAATCAAATCAAGCAGGTACTGGCCGTATTGATTTTTTCTCATTGGTTCCGCTAAACGAACTAGATCATGGCTGTTTATCCACCCTTTGTTGTAAGCAATTTCTTCCAGGCATGCAATTTTGAGTCCTTGCCTTTTTTCAATAACCTCCACGTAAGTGGACGCCTCAGAAAGCGATTCATGGGTGCCGGTATCTAACCACGTGAAACCTCTACCCAGTTGCCTTAATTTTAAACTGGACGCTTCTAAATAGTGCTGGTTTACTGAAGTAATTTCTAGTTCTCCCCGTTCGGATGGTTGGATCCCTTTTGCGACTTCAACGACGCTGTTGGGATAAAAATATAAACCCACTACCGCGTAATTTGATTTGGGGTACGCTGGTTTTTCCTCGATACTCAGTACATTTCCTTGTTTATCGAACTCTGCGACGCCATATCGTTGGGGGTCGTTCACGTAGTATCCGAAAATAGTGGATTCTCCTTTTTCTTCAACTCCCTTTACCGCATCTTCCAACATTAGTCGAAACCCTTGGCCGTAGAAGATATTGTCTCCAAGAACCAAACATACACTATCATCGCCAATAAATTGCTCTCCGATGATGAAGGCTTGTGCCAAGCCATCGGGACTGGGTTGTTCCGCGTATTCGAAGTGTACACCGTAATCGCTGCCGTCTCCAAGCAATCGTTGGAAACCGGCTAAATCCTGTGGGGTTGATATAATCAATATATCTCTTATCCCGGCCAACATGAGTGTGGATATGGGATAATAGACCATAGGCTTATCATAGATGGGAAGCAACTGCTTGCTTACTCCTTTCGTGATGGGGTATAATCGGGTGCCGGAACCTCCGGCAAGGACTATTCCTTTCATTATGTTTGCTTATTTTATAAATTCAATAATCCTTCTACACGCTTGTCCATCGCCATACGGGTTACTCGCGTGGGCCATGGAGTTGTAATAGGCGGGGTCGTTCAACAACCGGGAGGCTTCCGAAACGATAAGGTGGTAATCCGTGCCCACCAGCTTCACGGTGCCTGCCTCCACTGCCTCGGGACGCTCGGTGGTGTCGCGCATCACCAGCACGGGCTTGCCTAACCCGGGTGCCTCTTCCTGAATGCCGCCACTGTCGGTAAGTACAAGGGTGGCTTGACTCATAAGATACACGAAGGGGAGGTACTCCAAGGGTTCTATAAAAAATATGTTTCGTTGTTCGGATAGAGGGTCGTTCTTGACCGCCTCTTCTCCAAATATCTGTCGGATGGGCGCGCGTACATTCGGGTTCAGGTGCATGGGGTACACGAAGTCGGTGTCGGGGTATTTCTCTGTCAACGTTTTTATCGCGTTGCACATGTTCCGGAATCCCTCGCCGAAGTTCTCCCTACGATGCCCGGTGATGAGTACCAGCTTCCGCTTGTTCTCCAAGGGCGACATGTAGTCGTCGATCATTCTCGCGGGGAGGCCGCTCTGCAGCAGGGTCTCTTTTATCGCTCCCTGGATGCTCTTATCGCCTTTTATCTTGTCGATAACCGCGTGCAGGGCATCGATCACGGTGTTACCGGTAACCACGATCGACGATTCCTTCACCCCTTCGTGTAAGAGGTTTTGCTTGCTCAACGGGGTGGGTGAGAAGTTGTAGGTGGCCACGCGACTGGTGATCTGTCGGTTCATCTCCTCGGGCCAGGGACTGTATATGTCGCCCGTGCGAAGTCCCGCTTCCACGTGAGCGACCGGTATTTGTTGGTAAAACGCGGCCAGCGATGCCGCCATGGAGGTCGTGGTATCGCCATGTACGAAAAGAATATCGGGCCGTGCCTCCTTCAAGACATCCCGTAACCCAACCAGCACGCGTGTAGTAATATCGTAAAGGTCTTGTCCCTCCTTCATGATATTCAGATCGTGGTCAGGAACAACCTGGAACAGCTGCAAAACTTGATCAAGCATCTCGCGGTGTTGTCCGGTAACGCACACCAAGGTTTCGAAGCGGTCGGCCTCCTTCTGAAACGCTTTAACTAATGGAGCCATTTTAATGGCTTCCGGGCGCGTGCCAAACACCAGCATCACCCGTTTTATCTTGCACATGTTTATACTCGTAGTTCGGTTTTGGGCGCACTTCGTGACTACCTGTCACATGCTCGACGCGAGGCAGCCCCATGAAAAGATTCCTGCAAATTTACAATTAAAAAACCACATTCTGACCTTTTGGGGTATAGAAAACCCCGCCATGTTCATCGAGTTTCCGTAACGCCGCACGGACAGCGGCACGCTGCACGGGGACTGTAAAGCGCATCGAACCAATTTTCGCCCTAATAAACACCCGAACCGCCGGATTGTTTATATTGCACACGGCGGGTAATATTTATACCAAGATTGTTTATAAACAGAATAGTGGAGTAGTCTTATAAATAATTCTACCCCACTCAATCCAATTTCAACGTGCAATAAAAACTTGATAACAAGAAACAGCTTTGGGTATTACTTGCTTTTTCTCTTACTCTCCCGCTGAGACAAGGCACTACCGGCAGCTGTTTTACTGGCCTTGCTGGTTCTTCCATCCCTTAGTACTTTAGAAGCAGCAGAAGCGGCTCTTTTACTGGTCACTTTCTTTGCCATAATTTCTTCTTTTTGTTCGACCCCAACCAGGCAAGTGGGCTCATTCTTGCTTTCTTAACGTATTTCGATCGTCGCTTTTTATCCTTCCTTCTACCTGATTGTATCTCACTTCTTGTCCATTTTCTAGCATATAAAATCTCACTTTTCTTTATGTAATAATGAGACTGGCAAGGAAAACTCCAATTTCCGATTGAAGGAGATAACGAGACCGTTTTTCCATCAAATGTTAAACTCCAATCAATAGGGGAAAAGGGGGTCACGACTTCATTTTTACAACCACATGCACAAAGATGAATCGCGGTTGCATATTTAATGGAAACATACAAAACACCCTCTTCTAGTGTATCCGGAATATTATCTACAAATTCATGTTTCATCTCGACTATGGTTTATCACGGTTGTGTCAATTGAAAAAATGCTGTTGAATTCGTTTCCAAGATCAGTGTAGAAGCCCAAAAATTGTTTCCAACGAATTACCGCGAAGCATGCATTTAAAGCATTGAGGTCAGCAATCTGTATATTTGACGCGTACGCATCGTCCACTTTACTATCTTCCATCGGGATCGTGGTTGACACATGGTTCGTTTTTTCTTTTGTAACGATGGTTGTGCGTACCAGTCCCCCTAACTTCCCATCGACCTCGTGAACCCCTAATCCAACGTCAATAAAGGGGATTCCCGCGTTGATAAGAAAATCCGAGATGACTTTTCTGATACTGTTTTTATCAATACTAAGGAACACGAAAGTCATGTTTTCGAGCAAGTCGATATTTGTTTCGTCGATAAAAATGGTGCGGGGCACAATATGCTTATGCATGTTAGAATAGATGCTTGCAAGATAATCGGTCTTTTTCCACTTCTTTTCCAAGGCTTCGATGGATGCTCCACCGGGTGCTCTAAACGCGTTATGCTGATCGAAATCATCGCCATCGAAGAGATGAATTTCCCGTACCGGAGTTTTGGCTACCAAGTCAAGAATATATGAACCGGTACCTCCCAAACCAACAATAGCAATTTTTTGATCTTTTAATTTTGAATTAATATTACCGATACTTGCCCTGCTGGAGTTGGTGTCAACATAATTAAAAACGGTTTCATACCCCGTGTCGATAACGGGCTTGAATGTCTTTTCAGTCACGGAGGGGTCTAAGGATTTGGCGGGTGCCGAAATGATATCTACATATCTTTTTATCTTCTCGTAGTAATTAGGATAATCACCAGGTGGCCTGTTCGAGAACGACCTATTCACTATCATTTCACCAAGGTGTATATCCTGACTAGAAAGCTGAATGGCTTTTATGGGCGAGCCATCTATTCCACAGGGATCGCTTCCTATAAAATGAATCACATGGGTGTCGGGTTTCCCAACTGTCATGTTATTCAAATTTAAGGTGCTCACGAGAGTGCCATAGCACATGTTCTTTTCTGCATTCAAGTAGGGCACGTGATGGATAAGTAAATACCCACCACGTACCTCCATCTCATAGCCTTCATCTCTTAGGCGTTTGAGGTCTTCGTTACGATTTATCAGTTCTTGTTGCATTGAAAACCATGTTATTTGTTACAAATACACTTTGTCCTTTCACGAAAACACCGTTCCTATTTTCTTTGGGACCTTTGTCGTAGGTTGAAGTATAGGCAATGTGATCAAGGTCTTCATACACACCAAATGCCAGTATGATGAGTTCCTGGAAAGTGATGGAAGGTTTCTCCCAAATTTTCTCGCGAGAGTTCACGATAATTTTAAATTCTTTCACTTTAACTTTGGAAGCAAAGTGTTCCACTCCCGGCCGAGAAAGATCAACCGTGTCGTCATTGTTAATCAAGATATCACGCGGACCCTGGTTAATCAAGAATAAGTCCGTGTCATCTGATAATCCTGCCATTTTCTTTAACTCTGCACCGGTCACGAGCGAGTTACTGATTTCATACTTAACCTTATCAATAAAAAAATTGTAAGGTTTTTTGTTTCGCGTTTCAGGCGCCCCTTCATTTTTTTTCATAGTTGCAAAAATTTTAAAAGAGTAATACAAAGGTTCTGGTGTATGTTTCGGAACCTAAAACCATGAACTTTATTAAGTAATACGTGTAAGCGTAACATTTTATTATTATCTTTACCTCCGTTATGCCTATCGCTATGGAAATGTAACGCTTAACAGTATAATAAATAGATTATCATGGAAGAGATGCAAGTGGAAGAAAAACGAGCTGAATCGTCATATAATGATGAAGATCTACTCGTATTGATGTCGTATCGTGATGAAAATAAACAGGAAGCAGAGCAAGCCTTCATTGAGTTTGATTCCAGATATAAAAATTTCATCTGGAGTGTATGTTACAAGGTGTGTATAAATGGGATATTCGAGAGTGAAGAATTGGCAAAGGATGTGTTCATGCAGACACGAACGCGTATCTATTATTCAGCGCACACGTATGATCCCTCTAAAGGAAAAATCAAAACATGGATTTCTCGCATAGCTAAAAATGAAATGTTAGATTTACTGGGGATCTTACAGGAAAAAAGAATTGGCGAGAAGTTATTCGTGTCGTTGGATGAGGCTCGTGCTGTGGCAACAGAAGATTCTGTAAATGAAAGCGAATTTCAAACCCCCGAGAAAAAGATAATTGATGAAGCATTGAATAGTCTGACGGAAAGGGAGAGAGATGTTTTATTGACTTACATGTTATATCAAGATGGTAATAGACATTTACCGGATGATATGATAGAAGAGCTGAAGAAGCGACATGACACCTCGAGTGCCAATCTCAGAATGATTAGGATGAGAACAATGAATAAAGTTAAAAAATTCATCGAAGACAATAGTGACTTATTAAAGTAAAATTGGCTATGAAGAAGAAATTAAAAACTCACGATATAGATTTTGAGACGTTTTTAGAAAATGCCTTGAAATCGCATGGTTACATGTTCCCGGAAACCGACGAACAGTTGGCAGTTTTCGAAGAAAACATGGAATACCGCGCTGTGCCTGAAGAATTAGACCTGCCGGACCTGGAATACAAGTCGGGAAATGAAGGAAAATATTATTGCAAAAAGTCGACTCCCGAGATTGACCCGGAGAATGAAAAAAACTGGGCTATCGCTGCTCGAGAAGGAAAGGATCTCACTCGCGAGGTACTGGATCAAATGAAAAGAGATAGGGACAAGCAAAGAGCAGGCAGTGGTGGAAATAAAGAGTCCTAGAAAAAGGGAGCTAAGTCAATTGGCCGAGTTTATCGCCATGGATTATTTTCCGGAAGGAGTTGTGGACCCGGCTACAATTGCCGATTGTTCGGATGTAAGTTACAATTACGGGAATTATCGTGACTACTTTGATGGGGTATTGGAATACGAAGATGGTAGATTTCACATTTACTTGAATACACATGGTGCGTTTGAACCTAGTATTCCACGAATGCGATTTACCTTTGCTCATGAATTGGGACACTATTTTATTGATGAACATCGAAACGCGCTGAAAAAAGGAAAATCGCTTCATACTTCATTCTATAAATTACAAAGAAAAAATATCGTTGAGCTTGAAGCCGATTTTTTCGCATCTTGCTTGTTGATGCCCGAAGTTCGATTTAAAGAGCTGGCTACTTCCAAGAAGTTCGATTTTTCTTTGGTAGAGTTATTGAAAAACAGTTTCCAGACGAGCATCAGTGCCACGTTATTTCGAATGATAGAATTGGACACGTACCCTTTCATGGTGGTCGTGTCAGAGGCGAACAGGATAAAGTATCATTGGCGCACCGAGGATTTCCCTTATAAATATTTCGTGGAACATGGCACCGGAAAACTTCCCGTATTAACTGCTGCAGGAGATTTTTTTAATCACGGTGAAGAATATGCCGATACCGAAGAGGTTGAAGTGTCAGGGTGGTTTAACTCGTACAAGGATGATTATCGAGGTATAACCCTTTATGAGAAATGTATTTATCAGACAAGTCTAGGTAGAGTAATCAGCATACTTTGGCAATGAAATTTCACATTGATAGGTGATTCAATATACCGCTATTTACGATATAAGATTTAAGCCATGGCAACTACACAAGAAGTAATTAAAGAGCTCAAAAAACATTTGAAGGAAAAACGGTTATTGGTAATCATCGGTGCCGGATTTAGCAAGAATGCATCCAATAAATATTTAAGTTGGAGGGAATTGTTGCGTGATATGATCATCGAAATGTATGGAAACACAAAGACCAAACTGAAAACACTCCCAATAGACCAGTTAGTTGAAAGTATTATTTCGGAAAAAGGATATCTATCCGTAGCTTCAGATTATGTGAGAAGGCGTGGATACCATGAGGCCATTGATGAATATGTAGAGAGCAGGACTCCCATTATAAAGAGAGACGGGAATGATTATTCTATGATTCTGGATGGGAAGAAACAGCATAAACCGGTAGATTTAAATATCCACAAACTCCTCCTTAGTTTTGAATGGAATAATGTGTATACTTTTAATTATGACAATTTGCTGGACATAGCGGCAGATACCGACAAAAATGATGACATTAACAAAGAAATCATTAAATGTCAGGAAGATATCATAAAGCTAACAAAAGAAAAACTAAAAAAAGAAGAGGGAATTGCGAAATTAAACAATAAGAGACCTGATGTTCAAAATATAACCGCATCAATATTAGCTAGCGACACTTTACCAGGAAACAACCGCATCAAAAATTCATCGTCTGAGAATGAATATTTTGCCAATAAGAAACTTGTAAAAGACAAAGATGAAGTTGATAAACTACAAAAAGAAGTTGATGAGTTCAAAACTGAAATAAAAAGGAATGAAACCAGAATTGAAGGGTTACGAAGAGAACAGAAAGACTTGTACATGATCGTAGAAAAAAATTATCAGGATTCAATTCGATCATAGATGCCTTGGCTTCTACAGAAGCTCAGAAAGTGAACAAGGGGATTTCCCGATTGAGCTATGAAGTCCAATACTTGGGCTTTACACACTTCATCACAGAATATTTGGTTATTGCAAATATCATTCTCAAGAAATCCAATGCCGGATTATCAAATAGCATCTTTCACTTTTCAGATGTCATAAAAAGCCGCTTTAAGGAGGTTGATAAAATGTTATTTGAACCGATAATTCGGAAGATTCTCGACGTATACCAACCCTACTTTTCGGATATTGAAAGTCAGTGGGATCTGGATGTAAGAAAAGAGATGGTGGAGAACGCGATGATTAACCTGAATAACGCCTTAAAGGAATGGGGAGCAAGTAGGCCTTTCTGGAACAATTATCAAAGGTTATTCAATTATAATCAGTAGTCAGTTCGGTAAGTTTCATTGTGTGTTTTTCTTCATTATTGGCCGAAAATTTATTCTCCGAAAAAAGGAGTACTTTTGCTTATGGTAGTCTTGTTTAGCAATGGATATAAAATTGAGTCCGCTCTGAAAACCTCTTTTTCTCAAATTGCTGAAAAAAGCGATTTCGCCGGACAGTTTTGATTGTTCTTGTTGAAAATAAATTTGTTTACAATAATATGCATATTGAAACATAAATTAGTCATATATCGGGACGTTTTTTGCCCCGAAAGTGCTCTTTGACATGTTCGCGTCGTGTAATTTGCTATCCTGACGAAGTTTATCCACAACGAGCGGGAGTAAGCCCATAGCTTGTGCTTGGCAAGTGTCCTGTAACGGCTCTTGTCATCCGGGCGGATGTCATATCTCGGCATCGCTCCCTGAATGGCGGTGATCACCATGTCGATGCCGCGTTCATCGCCTTGGCAGTACTCCCGGTTCTCGGCACTGTTGTAAGCCCCGTCGGCATGCACCTTCTCGATCTCGCCGGTTATTACTTCCCGTGTCTGTTCCAGGGCTTGCTGAAAGAAACCGTTGTCCGGGGCTGAACACACCGTTACTCGCGTGTCGGTTACCAGGTTCAACGCCGCCTCTTGCCCATCCCCCGCCTGATCGCATGTCTCGGTGATGTTCACCGAGTACCCCTTGACCTTGTTGCCGTCCTTGTCGCGGTAGTGGCAGTCGGTGTCGTGAGGGGACTGGATGGACTTGGCACTCACCTTTTCCTTCTCGAGCGGGAGGACGACCTTCTCCCGGCTGACAGTGTATTGCTGCTCGAAGACCGCTTTAAGGGTCCCGTACTGTCCATAGTCATGTTTCTTGAAAAGGTTGATAAACAGGTACATTAGTTTGCCCAACTCCAAGAAACGGGTGTCCACCTCCTCCTTCGTGCTGCGGTAGACCACCTTGTTTCCCGTTTCGCCCCGGATGCTCTCGATAAGGGAGAACATCTCTTTGGAAAGGCTTCTTTTGAAGATATGCTCCTCTCTTTCAGCGATGAACAGGCGAAGGGTCTCGTGGATCAACTCGTACCGGGAGTACCAGGCGATGTTGCTGCCGACCAGCTTGCTGTCCATGCGCACCCGCTTGCCTTCCACGTTGAACTCGAGGGCCTGGTCGCGGGTGATTCGCGACTGGCACTCCTTGAACAGGTCCACACCGTGTTCCTTCTCGTGTTCAACCAGGTTACGGCGGAAAAGGTAATAGGTGGACGGGACCGGCTCGGCGTCCTCGAGGGACATGAGTCCCAGCGCGCTTCGAGTCAAAAGGTTGTACCCGCACTCGGAAAAAAGCTGCCTGTCGCTCCATCCCTGGCCCTCCTTCAGGATCATCATCCCGACCAGTACGCGTATCGAAGCGTTGGGCGCGCCGTTACCCTCGGAATAGAGCACGCTGAATATATTCTCGTCAACGCGCATCACGACCTCTTTGCGAAACAGGTTATGCCAGGAGCCATCTTTCAGGTATTCCTTCTTCTTGGAGCCCCTGAAGTACTCCGTTGGCGATGAAAACAGGTCTAATTGGCTATGGGAATCTGATTTCTTAAACATGTTGTAACGAGTTTAAATACACCGCTAAGATAATGAATAATAATTATATACGCGAATATTTCAAGGAGATTTTTCAGGGTGAAAATCACCCGGTGAATAAAAGGTTATGAACAGGAAAAATTATAAACTAAAATTATCCCTCCGACTTTTCGGAGCGGACTCATGAAATTAATATTTTATAATCCTGGCATCTTTCGTATATTGTAGAAACAAATAAAGCTTTCGTATTGAGGAAGTGATTGTAAAGGGAGTAGGACTCACAAAATGGGGAACTGCTTATAAAATTTTAGCAAAGTAATTGTTTCTGTTCGTAGCTTTGTACGAACGAATTTCTTCGAATCATCATCCATCAACTCACCAAGACCATTAAGCATACCCTTGTCACTCATCTCTTCCAACGCGTCTATACATTTTTGCAGATAGTCTGAATAAGGCATTCCCATTCGTGTTTCTATAATCGACTTATTCACAGGGGTTTTATTATTCATAAAAAACCAGCAATCGTATATATCTCTATTGGTTATGGATGAGCGGTCGAGCACGGCACACAGTTTATGAGCAAACATGTCGGGGGCAACCATTACCTGCATATTTACCCCAAGTAAGTTTTTTATCTCATAACTGTCATTAAAATCCCTATTGGATATTTCTACCTTGAGCTTACGCTCTCTCATGCCATAATCCAGCACACATATAATTCCATAAAACTTTTTAGCCTCATCGTGAATGGAACCATGTTTAAGAATTATTTTGCGAACTTTCTCATATACTATATCTTCTTTGCTACTATTTAGCAGATTGAAATCCAAATCGACCGAAAACCGAGGAAGGTCATAAAAGAACATTAGCGCAGTACCACCCTTAAAACCAAGAATTCCCGACAATTCTTTGTCTTCGTATATCTCTTTGAGAATTTGGAATAAGAAAAACTTATGTTTATTAATATCAACCATTTTTAATAATTTTAGTAACTCTTTTTTCTAAAGCTGCCGATTGAAAAGCCGGAAGAATCTGAGAGATTCGCAACCTGTTAAGTGGGTTAAGATTGTCGAAATAAAAATCTTTATTGAGGTACAGCATGTCCAAAAAAGCTCTTTCGGGAGTAGCTATATTAACATTATCCTTACACACAATGCCTTGTGTATTTATGATAATATCCTCCTTGATTCTACGATAACTGTAATTATTACCATCTACCTCTAAATCCCTGCTTAAATAACTTACACTTGTATAGCGCGAATCATACTGAAAAATAACTCCTGACTGTTGTAGTACATATTCTAAAGAAACATACGATGGAGTGTAAAGAAGGTTGGCAAATTCCAGCGGATTATAATCTGGCTTGGCATACATACCTTTGCGAAGATTCAGAAGCTTGCCTGTTTTCACATAATATCCCATTTTGTTAGCTAAGTATTTATTTTCTGCCTTTGGAAAAAGCATTGCAATATCTGACAAACGGAATACCGTCCGCTTGTTCTTATAGATATCAAATATATAATCTACTTCTTTCATTCGTGAACCAATAACACTAATATTTCGTGTTTTCAGTTCACAAAGATAATAAATTTATAGACAACTCTCAAGATATATATTAATTAAATAAAATGGAAAGCTCTCAAATAATTTCCAATTAAGCTATTCAAGCGTAATTTGCGGATTATATTCTGAAAAGTTATTATCTTCACAGTCAAAATAACATTCTTATGATTAAAAGAGATACTTGTTGAAATTGCAAACAGTTATTTGTATAACCTAAAAGTCTCAAATAAAAGTTGCATGTGTCAGATAAAGTATTTATCTTTAA
>ENA-UOOR01001598-UOOR01001598.1-fermentation-metagenome-genome-assembly--contig:-NODE-1598-length-25998-cov-10.757700_pt1 | contig 25998 bp, 18 predicted proteins | sample MGYA00245780_ERZ724029 | MGnify/ENA primary metagenome ERZ724029 (study PRJEB28704, sample SAMN03018315) | fermentation metagenome | biome: anthropogenic terrestrial biome; feature: soil... | reverse complement strand
CGCAGAGAGAAGCTGTGGGAGGCGTTGCAGCAACAGGTAACCGATGAGGGCACATTTGAGATGGCCTCTTTTTCTTCTCCACTTCCTCCTTCTCCTTGCCCCTGCAAAGAACCCGTCCTGCACGGGTATTGCACGGGTAATGGACCGTTATCTCCTCCTTGGTGTTCGAGGGATATACGAGGGATATACGAGGGAAGTACGGAGGGATACCGAACAAGGTGGGAGCAAGGTGGCAACAAGGTAGCAACCTGGTAGGAACAAGATAGCAAAAAAAGCCGTCTCATGTATTATCATGAAACGGCCTCATTTTTTAGGATCGGGATCAATACTACCTCACGGTTATTCAACGGGTTCTCCCTATCCAGGTCCATTATTTCCATACTTCTAAACGATAAAACTATCAGCGATCAATTAGTTGAATGGAACTCTTTATGGTACAGCCATCTGATATCGAACAGGCTTATATCTGTCACGGACAAATGAGTCCCGTGTGATTGACTTCCGGCACAGTAGCCCAGTAAAACATCCTGTTTGTTGACAAAATGAATGGCAATATAGCAATACCAACCATCTGGATCTTGCTGGATGTTGGTTACGTTGACCCATGTTTTCCCTTCATCTTTCGAAATCGATGCAGTGAGGGGTGTTCTCTTGTTTTGAATGACTGGATTCGTTCCGTCGTTGTTGTTCCATACCAGTAACCAGTCGTTGCTGCCTGGAATTTTTTCAATTGTGGCAGGAGATAAGGGAGAAGGAATATTACTGGTTTCAATATGACTCCAGGTCTCACCTTTATCTTGTGAGAACGACAGTTGTTGAAAACCTCCACTTGATCGGATGTACATCATGATCCGTCCATCTTTCATTTCAATTACACCTGGCTCCTGTGTAATGATGCTACTCTTATTGGGTACTTGTGCGCTTGAATGCCATGATCTGCCGTTGTCATCGGAGTAATAACTGTATAAATCTGCTTTGTCGGTCCATTTCCCACCGGGAATCTGGTGGAGGGCAACCGGCATCAAGAGACGGCCGTTGTCTAATTGAATCACTCTTGCATTATTCAATACAAAATATCCCTGTTTATCGGTAATACAGGGTATCGCTTCACTCCATGAGTCAGTTTCGTCTTTCGATATGCGCATCATTGGAATGCAATCCTGTGTTGAGTTTTTCCTGAGGTAGAACAATGCAATATCTCCATTTTGGAGCCGAAGCAATGAAACAGACATCACATTCATGCCTCCTTCATTTTCAAGGATGAGTTTATCCTCCTGCGACCATGTTTTACCTCCGTCATCTGAATAGCGCCCTGCCAGGTATGCAGTAGCATGGTCACTGGAAGAGGTGCCGGTGTAATGGCTATATACAAACAATACCCTGCCATCGTGTAGATTGATAAAATCGCCTTCACTATTTCTTGGGTTATCTGGACCCGGTTGCAAAGACAGGACTGTTGTAGGTGGCATTTTTATTTTTTTTGAATTGCCCATATTTCCAATAATAGAGCAAGATGGTAACATAAATGCAGTTGCCAGAACAGCCATTATTAGGAACAGAAAAATATTTCTTTTACCGGTTGATGTTTTCATATTCGTCATGATAGTAACAATACTTATTTCTTTGAACTTGGCAAATTTACCAACTTATTGACGTTTCACATATTTTTTTTGTATTTTTGATAAGTTTATAAACTATTGTATGCATGAACGAACTTGATATCCTGACCGCCCGGCTCCAATTAAAACCACATCCCGAAGGTGGCTTTTACCGTGAAACCTATCGTGATAAATGCTCTGCAGATATTGATAATTTGGGAAGAAGAAATCTTTCGACTTGCATTTATTATTTGTTGACATCCAATACCTTTTCAGCTTTTCATCGAATAAAACAAGATGAAATTTGGCATTTTTACTTGGGTAAGCCGGTGCATTTACACCTTATTGACTTGGAAGGTGAATACAAAGAGCTTTTGGTTGGTAACGACATCACAGAAAACCAGACTCCACAGGTTATTGTTCCTGCAGGTTGTTGGTTTGCTGCTCATGTAGAGTCGGATTTTGCCCTGGTGGGTTGCACCGTTTCACCGGGTTTTGACTTTTTGGATTTTGAATTGGCAGAAAGAGAAAATTTGATTCGACAATTTCCCGTACACAAGGAAATAATTACACGCTTCACAAGATAAGGTGAGTGTTGTTGGTTATGGTTATTTGCCATTCACCATTCACCATTCACTTGGGATGTCCATAAGCGGAAACTCCGCCCCTCCATTGAAGGCAAGATGGCGCCATCCCGTAATTAAAAACATACATTTCAAGATTTCAATTAAAATATACAGTATCAATGAAAAGCAAACAAAAAGATCAATTATTAAACCGACGGGATTTCGTCAAGATGGCCGGAATAGGTGTAGGAACGAGTATGCTGGGTTTTCAGCATGTATATGGCAACAGATATACGGCAGATCCTCCTCCAGTGATTCAAGGATTTGAAGATACCGGGAGTGAGGAAGTTGTTGGAAAAACATGGAAACCTGTCTCCAATCGAAAGGTTCGGGTAGGACTGATCGGCTATGGGGTCTGTAAATTTGCATCCGCATTTGGCTTTCAAGATCATCCCAATGTTGAGGTAGTAGCTGTCAGTGATCTGATACCCGAACGATGCGCTGAACTGGCCAAGGTGACAAATTGTAAGAAAACATATCCTTCTTTCGAGGCTTTAATTAAGGACGATGAGATCGAGGCCGTTTTTATTGCGACCGATGCACCTAGTCATGCGAAGCACAGTATCGATGCATTGAATCATGGTAAACATGTAGCCTGCGCCGTACCTGCCGTATGGGGTTCATTGGATGACGCGTATCGATTGCACGAAACAGTAAAAAGAACAGGATTAAAGTATATGATGTTTGAAACATCGATGTTCCATGAAGACCTTTATGCAATGCGTCAACTTTATAAAGCCGGAATATTAGGTGAGATCGTTTATTCAGAAGGAGAGTACTACCATTACTTTGGCACACCCCTTGATTCATTCAATGGATGGCGCGTAGGACTACCACCACAGTTTTACCCAACTCACGCCAATGCATATCATCTTTGCGTGACGGAAGAAAGTTTTACGGAAGTTTCCTGTTTGGGTTTGCCAAGTGTCGTAGATCACTTAAAACCTAAAAACAACCAATATAACAATCCATTTGGTACCGAAGTAGCCATGTTCAGGTCCAGTTTAGGGGGGATGTCAAGGATGGTTGAGAGTTGGGACACACCCGGATTTGGAGCCGAAGCTGGCAGAATACGTGGGACGAAAGGTTCCTTTTATAATCGGTACGAAGGGCTTGAAAATGATTTGCCAGATATATCCAGACCTAGTCTCCCCAATAGCGTAGACGCTGGAGGGCATGGGGGATCACACGGCCGTCTTACGGATGAATTTATCACTGCTATTCTTCTAGATAGGAAGCCGTTGATTGATATTCATATGGCCCTTAATTTAACTGTTGCGGGGATTGTTGCACATCAATCAGCTTTGAAGAATGGTGAATGGATGAAAATTCCACAATTCAAAGCATGACAACGATCTTTCAGCCCATGGAGAGGTTGAGAAAGATACTGGAAATGGGCTTTGGCGCAAAAATGGCGTAAAACACAAAAAAAAGAATCCCAGCTGATTGAGAATCAGTTGGGATTTGTTTTTCTGAGTACCCAGAGCCGGGATCGAACCGGCATGGAAGTGAATCCACTGGTGTTTGAGACCAGCGCGTCTACCAATTCCGCCATCTGGGCATATCGTAGAAAAGTGAGTGCAAAAGTACACATATTTTCGGGATTACGAAAAAGTTATCTTTATTTTTATGCATTTTAACCGGCTTTTTCTGTGAGAATACGCTTTTGTTCGTATCTTTAACGTACTAAACGGGGGCTGAAAACAAAATGCAGCATAGAAACGTTATACATTTATGCTACAAGACGCTCTTGAATTGATCAATTAACACCCGATGGAATTTTCATGTTATTCAAATTATAATCTTAGGAATGAGAAACAGTGATAATTATTGCGTAATTATGTGCGGCGGCGTGGGAAGCCGCTTCTGGCCATTCAGCAAGGAAGATAAACCCAAGCAGTTCCTCGACTTTTTCGGTACCGGACGCTCACTACTGCAAAGTACTTTCGACCGTTTTAAAAAGATAGTTCCTGTAGAGAATATCTACCTTGTGACCAATGATGCATATGCTGAAACAATCAGACAACAATTGCCGGAAATTGAAGGAAATCAGCTGTTGCTGGAGCCAATCAGGCGTAACACAGCTCCGGCAATAGCCTATGCCTCGTTCAGAATCAGAGCCGTAAATGCCGATGCCAACATCATCGTAGCACCTTCCGATCACCTGATCATGAATGAAGAACAATTTGAGACCGATATGAAGAAGGGGCTGGAGTTTGTAAGTCAAAATGCGGTACTGCTCACATTGGGCATCAAACCCAGTCGCCCGGAAACAGGTTACGGATACATTCAGGTAGATGAGAAGGATATGAATGGGATTCAGAAGGTGAAAGCCTTCACCGAGAAGCCCAATATCGACCTGGCAAGGAAATTTCTACACAGTGGCGAGTTTATGTGGAACTCGGGTATTTTTCTCTGGAATGTGAACAGCATTATCGATGCATTTAAAAAATATCTTCCTGATATTGTTCAGAAGTTTAACGAAGGAAAAGAGCTGTTTAACACTTCCGCTGAGAAACAGTTTATTGATACCAGCTTCCCCTTTTGTCCCAATATTTCCATCGACTACGGCGTCCTGGAAAAGGCAGATAACGTATACGTGAACATCTCTAATTTCGGCTGGAGCGACCTGGGCACCTGGGGAGCTCTGCATGACGTGTCGGCACGTGACAGCGACAACAACGCCCAACTTAACTGCAAAACATTATTTGTAGAAAGCTCGGACAACATTGTGGCGATGAGTGAAGACAAGCTGGTTGTTTTGCAGGGACTCGAAGATTATATCGTGGCAGAGTCTGATAACGTGCTGCTGATTTGTAAAAAAAGTGAGGAACAACGTATCAAGCACTTCGTGACGGATGTGAAATTCCGCTATGGAGATGAGTACATCTGAAACGGATACTTAGGAAAAAGAAAGAAGCCATCTCATAATGAACCATGAGATGGCTTCTTTCTTTTGATATCATAAGGCAACTGCCTTCCGAGCAATCAGGTTGAATGAATCTGTGCCCGCGCTAATCGGTATAGCCAATCACAAACAGATTAAAGGAGTAGGGCTCCACGTCGACAGATAATTTCGATCCGTTCAGTGTTGCCGATGTGGATACCGGCACAATGGCATCGGGTGTGTCGAGTGTGTTTTCCTCATCTGCACCTCCTTTTAAAAGAATGGTTTCCACTTCGGGACGAAGCTGCATTTTCTTTTTCATTCCCTCCAGGCTCACCACAATCTGGCGGTTCTCCTGCGACACATTGCTCAGTTTGACAATGATCTCGTTCTTGTTTGTATCGATCACAGCGGAGCCATATAGTCCCTCTTGTCCGGTAAGGGGTGCCTGCTTCCAGGTGAGGGGTAGCACGTTCGTACCGGCATAGTGGCCGTATAGTTTCTGCACGTAGTAATTGGGCGTGCGCACCATGCGCAGGTTGTCGAACCAGATCAGGTCGGGACGCCACTGCCAGGCATCCACGTGTGCCAACAGGGGAGCATAGGTAGCCATGTGGACCACATCGGCATTACGCTCCAGTCCGGTCATAAAGGATGCTTCGGTGAGGGCCGATTCGAAGTTGTTCTTCCTGTTTTTGTGATGGCTGGCATACTCACCGGCAAACACCTTTGGCCCCTTGCGGTCGTAGGAGTCGTAACGGGCTGCATTGTCGAGGAACCATTGTGGCGGGCGGTAGTAGTGTTCATCCACCAGATCCACCTTCAGCCTCTTCATCTCAGGCCATAAATACGCAAAGTCTTTGCCCTCGGCCTGGGGTCCGGAGCTACCGACAATCTGTATTCCCGGATACTTTGCCCGGATTGCTTCGATGAATTTTTCCAGACGTGCCGGGTATTCAGGTCCCCACTGCTCATTGCCGATGCCGATGAACTTCATGTGAAACGGCTCGGGGTGCCCCATCTCTGCTCTTACTTTTCCCCACTGGGTGGAGATGTCACCATTGGCAAATTCAATCAGATCCAGTGCATCCTGGATATAGTCCCCCAGTTCACCTATGGGAACATGGCAATGTTCGCCGTCATTCTGATACTGGCAGGCCAGTCCCACGTTGACCACCGGCAGCGGTTCGGCGCCCATGTCCTCAGAGAGGAGAAAAAGCTCATAGAAGCCCATGCCGTAGGTTTGGAAATAGTCGGGGAAGAAGCGATGCGTAAAAGTATAATGCCAGCGGTTTTCGTTCAAGGGACGGTTCTCTACCGGACCCACCGACTTTTTCCAGTCGTAGCGTGTGTCCAGATCCGTACCCTCAATGATACAACCTCCCGGGAAACGAAACAGGCCGGGATTCAATTCATTCAGTGCCTCGGCTAGGTCTTTGCGCAGTCCGTTTTTGCGCCCTTTCCAGGTGTCAGTTGGGAAAAGCGAGATATGCTCCATATCCAGCGGTCCCTCCGAGGTGAGGAAGATGCGGAGTGTCGCTTTAGCTTCTTCGAGTGGAGAAGAAAGGATTATTTCGTACTGCTTCCATTCGTCGGTGGTAATCTCCAGTTCTTTCCGTTCGATGGGATTGTTCGCTGCATCCACCAGTTCAATCCTGATCTTCTGTGGCGCGCTGTTTGTTGCGGTGCGGGCCCATAATGAAAAACGATAGGTGCCATCTTTCTTCAGCCCGATGCCCCTGAATCCTTCATTCTCGAGGCCGGTATGTTTGTGGGCATGTCCTGAATGGCTCAGGCGTACGTAGTGCGGGTTGCGTTCAAAAGGAGCGCCGTCGCTGCGTACTTCCACATTTCCAAAAATATCCCATCCCATGAGCGACTGGGGAAATTCGAAAGAACGGTTTTTAATCAGTTCGGCATAGAGACCTCCATCTGCCCCAAAATTGATGTCCTCAAAAAAGAGTCCGTACATGGTGGATTGAATGGGTGCACCCGTTTTTTTTACATTCACAACAAGATCCACGTTTTGTTGCTGTGCGAAGATGCCTCCCACCAGGCATAAAGCGACCATACATAATAAAGTCTTTTTCATTTTATCGGTTTATTTAAAGGTTTTCCTTCCATCAAGATACGCATCGATAATCATGGCAACCCACCTTCTGAGAGCAGACGTACCTCGGTGATCCTGGCGGTAAGACTCCCCTGCGTGGCAGGCTGCTGCTCGCCGCATACCACCTTGTCTACCGTGATTGCATCGAGTTGCAGTTGTCTGGCCTCCTCCTGTTCCATTTTTAGCCGGATCTTTTCTGCCTCTGCCGCGGTAGCCTGAGCCCAGTAAATGATGTAGCGCGAGGCATGCAGGGAAGAAAAGGGAATGAGCTCCATGCCTGCTCCATATGCTTCGGGATAAAGGCTTGAGAGGTGAAAGGTAAGCGGTTTACCTGTTACGGGTGTCACCAGCGATGCCAGCTGATCGGGATTACCTACCACCAACGGCATATTTCTCAACGGTACTTGTCTCCCATGGGTGATATGCCCACCCCCGACTGTCATCGGCAAAGAGCCCGTCCTGATCCTCTATGCCAGTCTGAGCGGCAAGCACAAGGGGACCATAGAGAAAGGAATAATAATGGGAGTGATCGGGAAGTTGTTCCGTTCTGATCTCCATTGGCAGCGTCACCTCCACTTTGTCGCCTTTCTTCCATCTCCTGCTGACAGGAACATACCCATCTTTGGCTGCTGCGGGAACAGCTTTGCCGTTGACCCTGATTTGGAGGGCTCCCGCTTCTATCCATTCCGGATAACGGAGTTGCAAGGTAAACTCCTTCTTTCCGCGGGGATTTATTGTAATGCGGGTCCCGGATTCCACGGGGAAGTTGTTCTTCTTGAGTTGAGAACGATTGCGAGTTCTCCTGCTCTTGGTCCCGGATTCCGAGGGGAAGTTGTTCTTCTTAATGATTCCCGTTTATTGCCCCTTCCACTGCAATTGAGAAGGTATAAACAGGTTTTGTCAAAGATAAATAATTTTCTCTAACATTTGAAAGGTAAAAGACTTATTTGCTCTCTTTTATAAAGAGATATCGGTGCCAGGTCTGTTTCATAGGCGTTTAGCACGGGGACTATTTTATTAAAATATTATAAATTGTTTGGAAAGGTCTCATTTTAAGATGTTTCGGTAAAATTATGTTCAGACTGAACCCTCTGCGATTGTTGTTGATAGCTATGTTCATGCACGGATACGACGGACCGGCCCGAAGGATCAGCATGCTTCCGAAAAGCTTCGTCCCACGCCAGTGCCACAGGCGTACTGCAAGCGACAGATGGTACGGAAGGCACACACTGTGCTGCGCTGTCGGAAGGAAATAGATCGGAGTAAATGGTGCGGTAGACATACTCTTCTTTGGTCAGAGGCGGGTTGATGGGAAAGCGATGGTGCACGTTTGCCATCTGTTCGTCGGTTACCTGTCGTCCGGCAATCTCTTTAAGTGTGTCAATCCAACTATAGCCCACGCCGTCAGAGAACTGCTCCTTTTGCCGCCAGGCCACCTCCGCAGGAAGATAGTCTTCAAACGCCTTTCGCAGGATGTGCTTTTCAATTTTTCCGTTTCCCGACATCTTGTCTTTTGGATTGAGCCGCATGGCTACATCGAGAAACTCTTTGTCGAGGAAAGGTACGCGCCCCTCCACACCCCATGCCGCCAGTGATTTGTTGGCACGAAGGCAGTCGTACTGATGCAGTTTGCTCAATTTTCTCACCGTCTCTTTGTGGAACTCTTCGGCATCGGGTGCCTTGTGGAAATAGAGATAACCCCCGAATATCTCATCGGCCCCTTCGCCGGAAAGTACCATCTTCACGCCCATGGATTTAATATACCGGGCAATCAGATACATGGGTGTACTGGCGCGCACGGTAGTTACGTCGTATGTCTCAATGTGATAGATCACATCGCGGATAGCATCAAGACCTTCCTGCACGGTGTATTCAAACTCATGATGGATGGAACCGATGTGTTTGGCTACCTTTCGGGCCGCAGCCAAGTCGGGTGATCCTTCGAGCCCGATGGCAAAGGAGTGCAGCTGCGGCCACCATGCGTCTTCTCTGTTGTCGGTCTCCACCCGTTTGGCGGCAAACTTTTTTGCTACTGCCGAGATAATCGACGAATCGAGCCCACCCGATAGCAAAACCCCGTAAGGCACATCGCTCATCATTTGTCTTTGTACTGCATCTTCCATCGCTTTTCTCAAAGCAATCACGTCAGAATGGTTGTTTTTTACCTGATCATATTCCATCCAGTCACGGGTGTACCATTGGGTAGGCTTGTTGTCGGGACTGTAGTAGTATTGTCCCGGTAGAAATTCTTCAATCTTGTTGCAAAAGCCTTCCAATGCTTTTAATTCTGACGCCACGTAATAGGTACCATCGCGATCCCATCCCTGATAGAGTGGAATGATGCCGATGTGGTCGCGACCAATCAGGAACAGATCTTTCTCTTTATCATAGAGCGCAAATGCAAAGATGCCGTTCAGCTCTTCCAGGAAATCGGGTCCCTTGTCGCGGTAGAGTGCCAGAATCACTTCACAATCCGACTGGGTGAGAAACTCATACGTGTGCGCATATTTTTTCCGAATATCGCGGTGGTTGTATATCTCGCCGTTCACCGCCAGTATCAATTGCCCGTCTTTGCTGACCAGGGGCTGTTTTCCCGAGGCCGGGTCGACAATGGAGAGGCGCTCATGCGCCAGAATGGCTTTGTCGCACGAGAAGATACCCGAGCAATCTGGTCCGCGATGACGTAGCTTGATCGACATCTTCAACAGTTGCGGGCGCAGTTGCTCCGCTGGCTTCTTCAAGTTGAATGTACACACAATTCCACACATAGATTGATTTGTTTATTTGTTGATTTACTGATTTGTTGGTGAGCTGATAAAACGATGAATATCTTCCGCCACTTTGCGTCCCGATGCGATCGCCTTCACTACCAGGCTGGCTCCCATGATGGTGTCGCCCGCGGCAAATACTTTGGATACACTGCTGTTGTGCTGTTTGTCCACTGCCACATTGCCCCGCACATCGTAGGCTATGCCCAGTTCGTCGAGCAACCCTTCGTGTACGGGGTGCACGAATCCAAGAGCCAGCAGCACCAGATCGGCTTTCAGTATTTCGGACTGTCCCGAGGAGATCATTGTAAAGCGTCCGCTGGCATCTTTTTCCCAGCTGACAGATTCTGCTGCAGCCTCCTTCACAATGCCGTCTTCTCCTTTAAAGGAGATGGTGTTGAGCAGCCAGTGACGGTCGCATCCTTCCTCGTGTGAGGAGGATGTTTTCAATATCTGTGGATAGGGGCTTGGCCAGGGTGTCGCCGGATTTTTTCCTACTGGTGGCTTTGGCATGATCTCAATCTGGGTCACACTCTTTGCTCCTTGCCTGATGGAAGTACCCACACAGTCGGAGCCGGTATCGCCACCACCGATTACCAGTACATGCTTCCCTTTTGCCGTGATCCGCTCAACATCGTCTTTTTCTTCATCCTGAAGAATCCGTATCTGCTGCGAAAGAAAATCCATGGCAAAGTGAATGCCTTTCAGATCACGCCCCGTGGGTGTGATATCTCTCGGTTTTCCGGCTCCGGTAGTCAGACAGACGGCATCATATTCCAGCATGATCTGCCTTCCGGGAATATCTTTTCCTATTTCCGTATTGGTTACAAACTCGATGCCCTCTTCCATCAACAATTTCAGCCGCCGGTCGATGACCTGTTTGCTCAGTTTAAAATTGGGTATCCCATAGCGGAGGAGGCCGCCGGGGGTGTTGTCTTTCTCATACACGGTGACGTGATGTCCCTTGCGGTTCAGTTGTTGTGCCGCTGCAAGTCCGGCTGGTCCGGATCCGATAATGGCTACCTTCCTACCAGTACGGTGTTTAGGAGGACGGGCTTTGATCATCCCTTCTATGAAAGCTACCTCCGTCACCGATGCTTCATTTTCCCGGATGGTCACCGGTGCGTCGTGCAGTGCCAACACACACGATTTTTCACAGGGAGCTGGACAGACGCGTCCGGTAAACTCTGGAAAATTATTGGTTTCATGTAACACCTCCACGCCTCTTTTCCAGTCGCCCTTGTAAATATAATCCTGCCATTCGGGCATCTTGTTACCGAGAGGGCAGGCCCAGTGACAGAAAGGAATGCCACAGTCCATACATCGTGCAGCCTGTTGTTTGCGGTCTTCCCTGTTCAATGTCTGTTCCACTTCGGCGTGATCATATATTCTTTCGCTGATGAGACGATAACCGGCTTCCTTTCTCGGTATCGTCATAAATGCTTTTGGATTTCCCATAATTGTTGATGCTTGAATTAATAGTCCCTTTCCACGACTGCAATCTTTCGGTTTAGTTCTGCCATTTTCCTTTCCTGCAGCACCTTCTTGAACTCGATGGGTACCACTTTGATAAATTGTTCCACATATATGTCCCAGTTGTCGAGTATCTGTTTTGCCAGCTCGCTGTTGGTGTACTGCTGGTGTCTGGAGATGAGGTCTTTCAACTCCCGGACATCGGACAGATCTTCAACCAGCGACAGCTCTGCCATTTCCATGTTACAGTAATAGTCGAAGTCGTTCTTTGCATTGAGCACATAGGCCACACCGCCACTCATACCTGCCGCAAAGTTTCGTCCGGTGCTCCCCAGCACCACCACACAACCACCGGTCATATACTCGCAGCAGTGGTCGCCGGCTCCCTCTACTACAGCTGTGGCACCCGAGTTGCGTACGCAGAACCGTTCACCGGCTATGCCATTGATGTATACTTCACCACTGGTCGCTCCATAGAGTGAAGTATTGCCGCAGATGATGTTCTCTTCCGGCCTGAAAGTGCTTCCCCGAGGGGGTGTCACGACAATCCGTCCTCCTGAAAGGCCCTTGCCCAGGTAGTCGTTGGTGTCGCCATGCAGATAAAAAGTAACCCCTTGCACCAGAAAGGCGCCGAAGCTCTGTCCTGCGGATCCCTCAAAGTAGGCAGAGATGGTGTGATCGGGGAGTCCCGACTGTCCATACCGCCTTGCAATTTCTCCCGAGAGCATGGCACCGGTGGTTCTGTCGGTATTTTTTATTTTCGATTTAATGCCGACAGGCTGTAGGAAGTCGATGGCAGGTAATGCTTCGTGGATTAGCTTTCGGTCCAGTACCTCTTCAATCTTGTGATGTTGTCCGCCCGCACGTCGGAGGGCAAGCCTGTTTGCTTCATCGGGATAAAAGATGATCTTCGAGAGGTCGGTTTTTTCCGTTTTGGGCAGATCAGGGAAATGCTTCCGCGTGAGCAGGTCGGCCCTTCCCACGATCTCATCCAGCGATCTGAATCCCATTGCCGCGAGCTGTTCGCGGGTGTCTTCAGCCAGAAAGCGGAAATAGTTTACCAGATATTCGTAACGTCCGATAAAGCGCTTACGTAGTTCGGCATCCTGGGTGGCTACCCCCACGGGGCAGGTGTTGAGATGGCATTTGCGCATCATTACACACCCCAGTACGATGAGGGCGCTGGTGGCAAAACCGAACTCTTCGGCGCCGAGCATGGCGGCAATCACGATGTCGCGTCCTGTTTTCAACTGTCCGTCGGTTTGTAGTGTTACTTTTCCCCGCAGGTTATTCAGTACCAGTGTCTGCTGCGTTTCGGCCAGTCCGATCTCTAATGGCAGGCCAGCATGTTTGATGGAGCTCGCCGGACTGGCTCCCGTACCTCCTTCCGAACCGCTGATCACGATCAGATCGGCCTTTGCCTTGGCTACCCCGGCAGCGATGGTCCCCACACCGCTTTCTGATACCAGTTTTACACTGACGACGGCTCTTGGGTTTACATTCTTGAGATCGAAGATAAGTTGTGCCAGATCTTCAATCGAATATATGTCGTGGTGCGGGGGAGGGGAGATCAATGAGATCCCTGGTATGGAGTGCCGTGTCTTGGCGATAATGTTGTCTACTTTATAGCCGGGCAGCTGTCCTCCCTCTCCCGGTTTTGCTCCTTGGGCAATCTTTATCTGAAGCTCGTCGGCATTGACGAGATACTCGGTGGTGACACCAAACCGCCCGGAGGCGACCTGCTTGATGGCGCTCCTACGGGATAGCCCATCCTCCTGCGGTTTGAACCGCTCCGGATCTTCGCCTCCTTCTCCGGTGTTGCTTCTGCCGCCAATGATGTTCATGGCAATGGCCAGTGCCTCGTGTGCTTCCTTGCTGATGGAGCCGTAGGACATGGCGCCGGTACAGAACCGCTTCATGATCATCTCCACTGGCTCCACTTCGGCAATGTCGATGGGGGCTCGTGTGTAATCGAGCAGATCGCGGATAAAGGAAGGCTGTTCCTTCTCATTAACCAGCTTCGTGTATTCTTTGAAGAGACGGTAGTCCCCGGTCTTTGTAGCGATCTGCAGTCGGGAGATGCTCTCCGGATTCCATGCATGATGTTCTCCTTCAATGCGGTATGCATAGTTTCCTGCATTCCTGAGCCGGAAAGGCTCATTATCTTCTTCCTTGAAAGCTTCAGCGAAAGGTTGCAGTACCTCCCGTGCAATATCTTCCATGTCGATCCCTTCAATCTTGGAGGAGATACCCTTGAAATAGTCGTTCAGCACAGAGGAGGAGATGCCGAGAGCTTCGAAGATGTGTGCACCACGATAACTGCGAAGGGTGGAGTTGCCCATCTTGGAGAGCACCTTCAGCAATCCTTTGCTGACCGATTTGATGTAGTTTTTCTTCGCGGTGTCGAAATCGAGTTGAATCTCACCCGATTTTACCTGCTGCGACAGAATTGCAAAAACAAGATAAGGATTCACGGCGTTGGCACCGAAGCCGAAGAGAAGTGCGAAGTGCATCACTTCCCGGGGCTCGGCGCTCTCCACCACGATGTCGATCTGCATTCGTTTTCTTTTTTCCACCAGGTACAGGTGTACCGCCGATGTGGCCAGCAGTGAGGGGATGGGCGCATTTTCGGCGTTCACGCCCCTGTCACTGAGGATGATGTAGTTCTTTCCCTCGTCTACAGCCTTCTCTACGGAGCGGCAGAGATTATCTACGGCTTCTTTCAGTCCTTGTGCACCTTCCGCAGGATTAAAGAGCATGGGAACCACTGCGGTGGAGAATCCTTTGTAGCGAAGGTTCGACAGGATGTCGAACTGGGTGTTGGTGAGAACAGGGCTTTTTATCTTTACGATACCCGAGAGTGCGGGTATCTCTTCGAGGAGGTTTTGATGGATGGCTCCCAGGTAGCCCGTTAGCGACATCACCAGTTCCTCCCGGATGGGATCGATGGGCGGGTTGGTCACCTGTGCAAACTGTTGTCGGAAATAGTTGAAGAGTCGTTGTGGCTTTTCGGACAAGGCTGCCAGTGTCACGTCATTTCCCATGGAAGAGACCGGTTCCTTTCCTTCTATAGCCATGGGTTTAATCAGTAATTCAAGATCCTCAGTAGAATATCCGAAGGCTTTCAGCAGGCGTTCATAGCCATTCACGTCGTTGTTAACACTGCGTCCCGAGGAGATATCATCGAGATTCACACAGTTTTTATTGAGCCACTCACGATAAGGAAAAGCATTGGCCAGTCCCTCCTTCAGTTCGTTGTCTGAATATATTTTCCCGGTCAGGGTGTCCACGATGAGCATCTTTCCCGGTTTCAGTCTTCCCCGTGCTTTGATCTGTGAAGCATCCGGTTCAATGGTACCGGTTTCGGAGGCAATGATCAGGGTGTCGTCGTGTGTGATGGTGTAACGGGCGGGACGGAGACCATTGCGATCGAGCATGCCGCCTGCATAGCGACCGTCGCTGAAGATGAGCGTGGCCGGCCCGTCCCACGGCTCCATCAACATGCTGTGATACTCGTAAAATGCTTTTAGCCCGTCTGAGATGGGGTTTTTGTCGTTGAAGCTCTCGGGAACCATCATTGCCATGGCGTGAGGCAGGGTTTTGCCTGACATCACCAAAAACTCCAGCACATTGTCTACCGAGGCGCTGTCGCTCATCCGCGGCTGTACAATGGGATAGAGTGGTGACAGTTCACCCAGGAGGTCCGATTTGAGCACGCTCTCGCGACTCTGCATCCACTGGCGGTTACCCCGGATGGTGTTGATCTCACCGTTGTGAGCTAGCATGCGGAAGGGTTGAGCCAGATCCCAGGTAGGGAAAGTGTTGGTGCTGAAACGGGAGTGAACCATGGCGGCCCGGCTGGTAAAATTGGGATCGGAAAGATCGGGGAAGTACTGCCGGAGCTGCATCGACGACAGCATTCCTTTGTAGATCATCTGCCTGGTCGAGAGGCTCACGATGTAAAAACTTCGGTCATCGGCCATCACCGTTGTAGAAAGCGCTTTTTCCACTTTCTTCCTTAACAGGTAAAGGCTTCTCTCCAATTCATCGGGTGATCCGTTACCCGCAATAAACAACTGTTTAATGACTGGTTCATTCGAACGGGCAATCTCTCCCAGGCAATCGCTATTGACAGGTACATCGCGGATAAAAAGGAGTGTGAGATGTTCTTCGGCAATTTTTTCTTCGATCACCCTGATGCAAAACTCACGTTCTTCCTGCTCGCGGGGAAGAAACAGGAGCCCGGTGCCATACCGTCCTTCTGCAGGTACGGCAATTCCCTGTAACAGGATGAACTCGTGCGGTATTTGTACCAGGATGCCGGCGCCGTCACCGGTGATGTTATCGGCACTCTCCGCGCCACGATGCACCATGTTTTCCAGTACGCGTAATCCTTTTTCCACAATGGTGTGTGATTTTTCCCCGTTTAGGGTTACGACCAGGCCTACGCCACATGCATCATGTTCGTTCTCAAATGAATAGAGCGATTTTTGTTCCCTTACCCGGAGGTTGCGGAAGATATTATTTTGATCCATAACTTCTCGTTTTTGCTTTCAGTCTGAGCCAAAAAAATAGCAGATAATCATACCCGCTATTCTTTTACTTTTTGTCTGATATTTTATTAATATTGAACTTTAGCTGATGAATAGCAGTTCCCTGTATTTGGGCAGCGTCCACATCTGATTGTCTACAATCAGTTCCAGTTTGTCCACGTGGTAGCGGATTACATTGAAATAGACCTCCACCGTGTCGTGGTAAGCTACCGCTTTCTCACGCGCATCTTCCAGTTTGTTGGCGGCCTTTCGGGCGTCCACCATGTCGTCCACATTGCTTTTTATGGCAGAGATGTGATCGGCGATTTCTTCTATCAGTGCGGCATCTTCCTTCGATAATTTATCGGCTTTCTCTTTGTCGAAGACGCTCCTCATCTTAAAAAGATTATCGAGTAGCATGGACTGGTATTCAGTGGCCACCGGAATGATATGATTCATACACAGATCGCCCAAAACGCGCGCTTCTATCTGAATTTTCTTGGTGTACGTTTCCCATTTTACTTCATTGCGGGCATGAAGCTCCTTTTCGTTCAATACACCAATGCTTTCAAACATCTTCACCGATTGATTCGATGTGTAGGCATCGTAGATGATGGGGACACTTGTCTCGCAGTCAAGACCTCGTTTCTGGGCTTCTTCCTTCCATTCATCGCTGTAACCATTTCCTTCAAAACGGATTGGTTTCGATGATTTGATATAAAGACGAAGGGTGTCGAAGATGGCCTGTTCCTTTTTCATCCCTTTTCCTATCTTCGTGTCGATCTCCTTTTTAAAATCGATCAGTTGTGCAGCTACCACCGCATTTAAGGAGGTCATGGCCGACGAGCAGTTGGCGGATGATCCTACTGCCCTGAACTCAAATCGGTTTCCGGTGAATGCAAAGGGTGAGGTCCTGTTCCTGTCCGTATTATCGATGAGTACCTCCGGAATATGAGCCACGCCCAGCTTCATTAATTGTAGCTCATCCACCGTGATGTCGTCGTCTTCCGAGCTCTCCTCAATCTTATCGAGCACGGCAGATATCTGTTTCCCGAGGAACACGGAAATAATGGCAGGGGGGGCTTCATTGGCACCCAGTCTGTGTGCATTGTTGGCCGACATGATGGAGGCTTTCAGCAGGGCATTGTGTTTGTGAACTGCCATCAGCGTATTCACCAGGAATGTGACGAATAGCAGATTTTCGTTGGCTGTCTTACCCGGGGTAAACAGTCCGATGCCGGTGTCGGTGCAGAGTGACCAGTTGTTGTGTTTGCCCGATCCGTTTATTCCGGCGAAGGGTTTCTCATGCAACAGCAACTTGAAATGATGCTTTGCGGCAATCTTTTGCATCAGCGACATCACCAGCAGGTTCTGGTCGACTGCCAGGTTGGTTTCCCCGAAAATAGGAGCCAGTTCAAACTGGTTGGGTGCCACTTCGTTGTGGCGGGTTTTCAAGGGAATGCCATATTTATAGGCTTCAAACTCTACTTCACGCATGAATGCAGCTACACGAGGGGGGACTGCTCCGAAATAATGATCTTCGAGTTGCTGATTTTTAGCGCTTTCATGTCCCATCAGTGTGCGATCGGTCAGGCTCAGGTCTGGTCTTGCTGCATAGAGTGCATGGTCCACCAGAAAATATTCCTGCTCCCATCCCAGGAAGGAGTATACCTTTTTTACGTCGGGATACAACAGATTGCACACATCTACTGCAGCCTTGTCTACTGCCGACAAAGTTTTCAGCAGCGGTGTTTTGTAGTCCAGTGCTTCTCCAGTATAGGAGATGAAGACTGTGGGAATACAAAGTGTGTCGTCGATAATGAACGCAGGGGAAGAAGGATCCCAAGCGGTGTATCCACGAGCCTCGAACGTGTTGCGGATGCCACCGCTTGGGAAGCTTGATGCATCGGGCTCCTGCTGGGCAAGTAACTTACCGGAGAAACGTTCAATGATGCCACCGTCGGGACCATTCACGTAATCAATGAAAGAGTCATGCTTTTCGGCTGTTCCTTCTGTAAGGGGTTGGAACCAGTGTGTGTAATGGGTTGCCCCCATTTCGATGGCCCACATTTTCATGCCGGCTGCCACGTGATCGGCAATATCACGATGGAGCGTGGTGCCCTGGTCGATGGCTTCAAGCACGGTACCCATTGTTTCTTTCGAAAGGTACTTCGCCATTTGCGTTCTGTTAAACACATATTTTCCGTAATATTCCGAAGGTAATTGACTTGGAACGGCAATCTCGACGGGAACTCTCTTTGATGCTTCTACTACAGCTTGAAATCGTAATGTTGACATGTTACACGTTTTATATTGTGGAGGTTTCTGATAACCATTTTATGTGAACAATGAAAGAACTCCGGTGCAAATATAATCACAATGTTTCAATAACAAAAGAAAAACAAGAAAAATGTTACTTTAATCGTGCAATATTAACATTATGATTGAAAATGACAGAGAAAAATAGCAAAAGAAAATACTAAAGATATATTTTCTCACAGAATTCCGTCATTTTCGTTCTTTTCCCGGACTCTGTCGTTATCCTTGCGCACCGAAAATCAGTACAAAATTAAACATTTTGCATTGGATCCTCTTATTTTGTAGCACAAAAGAGATTTATCATTTAAAAAAATGGAGGAAATGATGTGATCAGGAATAGGTGTGAATGCTTTGCTGTGCCGAAGGAAGGTAATTCACGCCGTACCAGCATATTTGCAGCAGTACAAAGGCCACGAGCAGCATCATCATGGAAAGTTTGGATGAAGCATTTTTTCTCAGCCGGTAATGGATATAGACCATGTATCCCAGCCAGGTGGCGGCAGCCCAGGTTTCTTTCGGATCCCAACTCCAATAATGACCCCATGCCTCCTTGGCCCAGATGGCGCCCATCAGCATGCCGAGGGTGATACAGGCGATCCCTGCGTAGACCAGCTCATCGGTCATCTGTAATAGCCGCTCGGTGTTGCCGATTTTTTTCTCCTGGATGAGATAATAGAGTGCAATCAGTGTTGCGGCGCCCAGAATGGCGTAGGAGAACATATAAATGATGACATGCGGTGCAAACCAGGGGCTTTGCAGCGCGGGCATCAGCACCTTGTTGTGAATATCGGGTTTGAGGATGTTTACCACGATGAAGACTGCAGCAAGCAGGGTGGTGAAGGAGAGAATCCATTTGTAGTTCCACCGCAGATAGGTGAGCAGTCCCGCCACCGGCAGGAAGAAAGCATACCAAAGCCTTGTTTCGCCCATGGTCCGCAGGGGTGGCCTTTCGAGAAAATGCCACAGGCCGGCAATGAAGAGGGCGAAAATCAGCAATCCGGCGACCGTAAGCCATGCAGGTACTGTTTTGTTCCTGCGTGTATAGGCAGCGGTTGCCCCCCCAGCCCAGAGGAGGAGAGAAGTAATCGCGAAGTATATAAATGAATCCCAGTTCATGTGCTTTCGGATTGTGAATCAGAAACTTTTGAATTTTCAATTAAAGGCTTCGTGTGGCCTTTTTCAGACACTGAATTTTTTCCATATGGCTCTTTCTTTGGGCCGGCTATAAACAAGGACAGTGCTCCTGCTAGCAACATATATATGCCGGTATACACCACTTTTAGCCATGGGTCGCGTACCAGTTCAAAAACAGAAGTATCGGAATATTTTCCTTTTGCATCGTCATAGCTGTATTGGTATATCATCCAGTCTTCTACCGACAGGGGTCTGTTAACTTCTATGATGGCTTGCCTTGCTGTACCTTTTTCGGTATAGAGCGTTACATAAGAGCTGTATCTTTTTATTTCCTGTGGCGGCATGGCAATGCTTGTGTGCTCGGAAACCTGCAAAGTGCTGTGCGGAAACAGGTAACTGCCGTTGCTTACCCATCCCGTTACCGGTTCATCGCTTCCGGGTTCCGTTGCTTTTACCCTGATGGCCGTTGTTGCACCCTCCATCATCATGGGTACCACTTTCAAAGATGAGGAGTCTCCCAGGATGGCTGCGTGAGGCAGGTATTCCAAAATTTCCAGTGTGACACCCGCTATGTGGATGGTTTTGCCTGTGTCCTCATACTGATAACTTTCAGGCCTTGCAGCAGGCAACATTCTTCCTGTTTCACTTTCAATGAGGACCAGCTTGGGTGGATATTCCTCGATGAGGAACGTATCAAGCTGGATGGCCAGGGATAGTTCTTTTATTTCTCCCGATTGATTGGTTGCACGCCACTCCACCTCTCCCTCGTTCACGCTCATGGTCAGACGTTCCATGTCGGCGCTGCCCAGTAGGCCTCCCTGCAGTGCCAGAAATAAGCCAAGGTGATTGAAATAGAATCCGATATCACGCCACGACTGCTTTTGTCCGGTCCTTTTTAGAGTGGTGAGTCCGAGGATGAACAAAATGTAAAAGCAAAGCAGGACAAATGGCCAGGAGGTCGTCATCCGGTACCATCCGAGCGGTGTGAAGAGGGTGGGAGGGAGCTGCTCGTTGCTGCTGTTGTGGGGGAATTGTGGAATCAATCCCAGGATTATACAAAGAAGAAGCAGGACGGCAATAGCCGGCACGGCTGCATAAACGCCGCCCAGCCATCTTACCGTTCTGTTTTTGGGGAGCAGAAAGTGAACTGCGGTCAGTCCTGTCACAAAAAGCGCTCCGAAGATGCCGTTCACCGGAGATGCAAACAGCGAAGGCTGTATGTTCCCGACGGCCAGTTGAAGCAGCAAACCCGAAAAGACGATGCCTGCTGCTACAATAAAACCTTCCCGATAACCCCATGGTTGTTCCCAGATTCTCATTTCAGGCTGACCAACCGGTTGTTAGCTTGGGCCTTTTCCAGCCATTGGGGGATTATTGTTTCCCGGAATGCTTTCTTATTCTCTCTTTCCTGCTTCATGTCCAACCCGATGTAGGCCTGCGCTTTCTCTTTTGTAGAGATATCGGGTAGGGGCACATCGCCGGTAAAGCCGAGTTGTGCCAGTACCTTCGATATTTCAAAGCGGGCTTTGTGTGCGCGATCGAGGCTGAGCGAAAGAATACGCTGAAATTCTATCGGCGAATGAAATGCACCTCCGTGTGATGCCACCGCATAGTCCCAGCGCCATTGAGACTGGCGGATGAGTTGCAGCGCCTTGTTCATCTGTGCTTCTGAGGCTCCCTTTTCCCAGGCAAACTGCGCTTCCAGGTGGGCGGTGGCCAGTTCTTTTTCCACCAGGTTGCGAATCTGATTTGCACTGCGTTGCCGTTCGTAAACCGAGTTCCGAAGATCTTCCTCTGTTTCGCGGTGGCATACCTGGCAGGTGTTGTTCATACTTGCCAGCGGACTTCTTACATGGTGGCTGCTATACTTGATGCCTCCTTCCGACACATACGGCATGTGACAGTCGGCACAGGAGACGCCCCGTTGTGCATGAATCCCTGTTTTGAATATTTCATAGTCGGGATGTTGTGCCTTGATGATGGGCGCCTTGCTCAGTTTGTGTGTGTAATCGGCAAACTGAATGCTGTCGTAATACTGCTCAGCTCCTTCCATGGTGGTGCCGTTGTGCCAGGGGAAGGTCAGGTATTTCCCTTCGGGAGTGAAGTAATACTCCACGTGGCATTGTGCACAGGCCAGCGAACGCATCTCCTGCTGTGATGCTTCCTGAATATTCATTCCCATGGCTTCATATCCTTCAATCAGGCCGGGACGGCTTATCTTCAGATTCATGGTCTCCGCTTCGTGACAGTCGGCACATCCAATGGGGTTCACGACTTCATGTCCCCAGTGTGCCCAGGGCTTGTTGTAAAATTCGGCAATCCCCACGGAATCCATCAGCCGGGGCACATCGGGACTCTTGCAGGTCCAGCAGGTAGCCGGTTGCGGACCCTCCTCTGCGGTCATGGGGGCACCTGTTCTCAAGGTCTCGCGTATATCTTCCACTGCATGCATGTGTCCGCGCGGCGTCCCGTAGTCTTTAGAAAAAGCGTATCCTGCCCAGAGAATAACCATTTCGGGACGTTGTTCGAGTACATCCACTGCACTGCTCCCGTTAAATTCACTCTGGAAAGTGGTGTCGGTCGTTTTTGTCCAGGTCTCATATTCGCGGGGATAGTTTACTGCGAACAGTTCGCTCCGTGATTCAATTCCCGTGATTTCCACTTTTTTGTTGTTCATCACGCTGGCTATTTCCGCTCTGCGTTGCGTAATGGAAGCAGCGAGCATTCCCAGGAGGAAAACCACACCCAAAGTCACGAAAAACAGGAGCCATCCTACCCATGGTTTCATGCGATTACTTTTTCTTGTCCTGCTCATAGTATTTTTTTTATGCTAAATCAATTCATTATTACATCAATTCTATCAACGAGTCATCTCGCTCAACCACTCCGGCACATTACTTTCCGGCATGGGTATGCGTGCGTTGGGGGTGGAGGAGAGCGACCTGCTACGGGTATGCGGTACGTCGCGATGACAATCCCAGCAAGCCTTTCCGCCCATATCCTGCATTTCCTTGTAACCCATTCGTCCTGTATTCACAAATTCGGTGTTGAGCTGTGTATGGCACCGGATGCAATTGTCCATGATTACCTGCGAACTGGCTTCGATGGCTTGAATAGCCTGGTTCTCACCCCGTAGAGTGAAGATGGCGGAATGCCGCAATCCGTCCGTGGCTTTAAAGTAATATCCTTTGATCTTGTTGTCTTGCGGCACATGGCAATCGTTGCAGGTGGTACTCCGCCCATGCGAGCTGTGCATCCAGGTGGCATAGTAGGGACCCATGATGTGACAGTTCACGCAGGTAGCCGGGTTGTTGGAGAGATAGCTATAAGCCCGGGATGCAAAGAATGTATAAATAAAGAGTCCCACGAAAGCGCCACAAATAATGAGGGCCGGATATTTCCATCCGCCGCGGGGCCTGACTTCATTCCAAAAGGTCCGTAGTTTTCGCATGGGTACTCGTTTTTAACGCCTTTTCTCTCAGTAACAAAGAAAATAAAATAATTTGCAAAAAACTGTAATAATTATGACATTTGTAAGAATTTAAAAGACTATGATACAACACTCTTCCCATACCGCTCAAGGACACTTGATTTTTCAGTGCCCCCTTTGCAGTTCAATACCTGCCGAACAACACGACTCCTTTTTGCGGGACGTACGCTTTTCTGTCAGGAGTTACAAAAAGAATGATGTGATTGTGACACAGGGAGCACGTTATGATTCGCTCTATATCCTCATTACTGGTGAAATTGTTACCGAGATGGCCGATGAGAAGGGCGATTTCATGAAGGTGGAACAGATCAGGGCTCCCCATCCGATGGCCACAGGTTTTCTGTTTTCGGCTGATAACCGGTCGCCCGTGTCGGCAGTGTGCAAGGTTGACTGTAGCGTGATCGTGATACCCAAGGAGAATGTCTATTTTTTAATGCGGGAGTATGAATCGTTTATGCTGGCCTTTTTGTCATACATCTCCAACAAGGTTTCTTTCCTCTCCGAAAAACTGCGGCTTGTCTCCTTGCGGACAATACGGGCGAAACTCGCTTATTATCTGTTGAAAGAGTCGGAAGGTGAGAAATCGTTCCGCCTGAAGATATCCAAAGAAAGCATGGCCCGACTGTTCGGTGTCTCACGCCCCGCATTGGTGAAAGTGCTGATGGAGATGGCCGAAGAAGGGCTGATTGATGTAAATCGTCGGGATATCAGCATCAAGGAAAGGGCTGCGCTGCAGAGGATGCTTTGAAGCAACTTATTTTAATCTGACGCAGAAAGCAGCTTCTTCAGCTGGCTGTATCCTCACCGTTTCTTCTCTAAAATGGAGAGGACAATTTTCTCTTCGTTTGTTAGACCGGTTTTAGCATCCGTTTTTTCTATTTCATCAAGTTGGTCAAAGTAGTTCTGTATGGTTCCCGATTCATACTGCGAAATAATTTCGGGGTGTATATAATATTTTTTACATACAGCTCGGGTATTTCCTAATTGAGCTGCTACCCTGTCGATTGCTTCCACAACAAGTTTCTTCTTTTCCGACTCAGTTTCCGCACAACCCAGTTCCCTGAATGCCAGAAAAGCTTTCACCGTGCCTGACCAGGTGCGGAAATCTTTGGATGTGAAATCTTCTCCGCAGATATCCTTGATATAATTGTTTACCATGCCTGAATCGATGGATTGTCGTTTTCCCTCCTCATCATAATACTGGAAAAGCTCTTTCCCCGGAATCTCCTTGCATTGCTGTACCATGCGCGCCAGTCTTGGACTCTTGATGCCGATATCCTGATATACCCCTTTTTTACCCTTGAATGAGAATTGAATGCTGCTCCCTTTTACATCGATGTGTTTGTCTTTGAGTGTTGTAAGGCCAAATGAGCCATACATCTTCTCATACGTGCTGTTGCCCACCCTGATGCTGGTCCGTTCCATCAGGCTTACGATCAGGGCCAGTACTTTCTCTCTCGACATTCCCCTGCGGGAAAGATCTTTCTCAATCTGTAGCCTGATAGCAGGGAGGGCATGTGCGAACTGAACCATGCGGTGATATTTGCGCTGATTCCTTAATTCGATCCACAAGGGGTGATAAAGATATTGCTTTCTCCCCATGGCATCGATGCCGGTAGCCTGGAGGTGTCCGTTCTCCATCGGACAGATCCATACATTGTTCCAGGCAGGTGGGATCACCAGCTTCTTGATTCTTTCCAGTACCTTTCTATCTTTGACTGTTCCCCCTTCGTAGAGATATTGAAAACCTTTTTTCCTTTTTTTACGGGTAATGCCAGTGGTTTCCCCATCCAGCACATACACCAGTTTCATTGTCCTGGCAGCTTTCACCGGATCGTTGATGAGGGTAACCGTCGTTTTGGGAGGCATATCATGGGCAGAATCTCTCGTCTCCATTGTGTAAGTCCTTCGCAGTTTAGCTGGTTTTCGTAGAACAATATGCCTTCTTATTTGGTTCGTCTTGTGATGCGTATTGATTAAGTATTATCTTTGAATTATGTTGACATTCGCAGATAAAGTGATCGGTTTTAATCGCCATTTGGCTTATACTGGAGCCTTGCCTGAGGGTTTTCAGGTGATGAACCCCTTTCTGGATAACCCGGAAACGATGGAGGTGATGGAAGCGTTTTATCGCAAGTATTATCACGATACCCGGCAACGCAGATTTATTATCGGGATAAATCCGAGCCGCAATGGGGCAGGGGTGACCGGCGTGCCATTTACCGACACCAAAAGACTGGAGAAAGCTTGTGGCATCACAATGAAATCGGCACGCACCCACGAAGTCTCTTCCGTTTTTCTGTATGAGATGATTGAGGCTTATGGAGGCACCGCACATTTCTATCGTGATTTTTACATCAACTCTCCTTTTCCACTGGCTATTATCCGGCAAACGGCAGGAGGGGCCTGGTTGAATGCGAACTATTATGACGATCCGCTGCTCTTTAATATGGTGAAAGGGTTTATGATAGAATCACTCAAGAGACACATTGATTTGGGGCTCGACACCTCGGAGGTGTTTGTCCTCGGTAAAAAGAACGCGGATTTTATCGCAAAACTGAATGCAACGGAAAAGCTGTTCGAAAAGCTGACTCCGCTGGAACATCCTCGCTTTATACAACAATACAAATCGAAAGACCTGCAGCTTTATATTGATAAATACCTCACGGCATTTCACCCGCTTTCATGAAGCTACGGAAAGATAGAAAGCAGGAATGGCTGTGCGTAAAAATTGACTATAGATAAAATATCTTTTCATCGGATTAAAAATTTTGTCAATCCGACACACGCCCAATTCTGTTTTTCCGTAGATTTGCAGAAGCTGTTCATTTTCCCGGAGCGGATTATCCTGTTTAATACCTGTGAAGTGGACAAATACAAACACATAAACGATCAATAATAATTTGTATGATGAAAAAAAAGTACTTTCTGATTCTGCTGTTGGTCTCGCCTTTGTTTTTTATATCGTGTAATGGAAATGACGATCCTGATTTGGCAAACCCGTTCGACAACTCTTCCGAGAGTCTCGATGAGGAACGGGACAAGATTGTCGTGATCAGCG
>ENA-UOOR01001597-UOOR01001597.1-fermentation-metagenome-genome-assembly--contig:-NODE-1597-length-25999-cov-112.302652_pt1 | contig 25999 bp, 13 predicted proteins | sample MGYA00245780_ERZ724029 | MGnify/ENA primary metagenome ERZ724029 (study PRJEB28704, sample SAMN03018315) | fermentation metagenome | biome: anthropogenic terrestrial biome; feature: soil... | reverse complement strand
TCTCAGTATCTCTTTTTCATAAGTCTCCTGCCATTCGGGTGCAAGAATGCAATTTGTCACTTCATACCCGCCTTTTTGAAAGGCCTCTTCGTCGGGAGCATAATGTATGTAACCGTTGGAATAAGCTGAAAGAAAAGTAAAAGGATATGGCGACATTTTCTTGATGCTAAGTCCTACAGCTGCAAATGCTTCTCCCGGAAAAGAAACAAGTATAAAGTCTCCGATGCGGATTCCCAAAATCTCTACAGGAATACTCGTTCCTCCAGTTTTGTTGGCCAACTCCTTTCTAAGTTTTAACCAATAGATATCTTCACGAATATGAGATAGCCTCTCCATTATATGGATATTGCGGATATATTTATCGATATCTCTCCTATTTGATTCATCCAGTTTCTTGAAATCTTCTGTTCCTTTTTTCTCTTCATCCAGATATAGATATTTATAATAGGAAGGATAGGATTCGGAAATTTTGTATTTCAAGTATAAAGGAAGAAATGTTTTTAAGTTCAAACTTGTTGATCTGAGAGAGTCCAAAAGTATCTGAGTTTCCATTTCCAAAGCATTCAGATTCGAAGCAAAATCCGAACGAAGTGGAAGATAGATGACCTTGTTAACCACCGACAATCGTTTAGTTTCGCAGGTGGCTATTTCTCTTGTCCTGTTTAGTACATTTAGTCCGAGCATTTGACCAAAAGGTTCACTATCTCTCGGATGGTTTACATCCTTATACATTATTTCTGTTATATCTCCTGCTGCACCCTGTAGAAAAAAAGCCAAAGCTCCCTGTCCGAGCTGTTCCTCAATTAATTGGGAGGCAAATCCGGGGTACTCGGCAGTCACTCTTTTATTTGGAACACCTGTGTAAGGATGGCAGGCATAATTATAAAGTATTGCTTTGGGCGTACCATTTAACCGGTCAATCTTCAATATTCCTATTTCAGGGTCAATTTCTCCCAAATCGGCAATCTCTTCATCTTGCATATTTGGATTCGCATGCCGAATCGTAAAAACCTTCCCATTTTTAAGATTGATACGGCGGTTCATCGCGAACCTGTCTTCAGAGCCCGTTCCCGTTCCAATTTTTACAGGTTCAAGGTTTAAGATTGCCTTCTCTACGGCCGAGATAGTCCTGTTTTGAATGTCGTTGCATAACCAATTTTCACCGATTAAAAATCCGTCATGATGATTATGTGATGCACTTACCAAAATATGCTCTCTTTTAATGCCAAACTTACTTTCAATTTCATTTCGCACATCATCTAAGAAATTATCCAAAATATTCCCTATGGTTCCAATGGCAACTACATCCATGGTAATGATAGCCATCTTTAACTCTCCGTTCTCCAGAACCAGGGTTTTCACATACAGGGAGTCGTTGATATTTCCCGAATCTGCCGTTATATTGCTTTTTCCTGTTCCGGCTTTTATCTGTGCCATTACTTCATAATGACTGAAAGAGAGAGAAATGAATAAAAGCAGGATGATCTTAGCTGTTCTCCTTTTTCTGCCTGCAATCTTCTCCTTTAAAGTCATTGGATTATTTTTTCATTATTATTGCCCTTTTTTGATACGAATATGGGTATCTTCCAGAACTGACAGGACAAATTCTCTGCTTTGGTGGGCAGCTTCATCCGGACTGGAAGTATAATCGAATCCCAATTCCACGGTCAAGAATCCTTTATATCCGGTTTCAAGCAAAGTTTGGAAAAATGGTGTAAAACAGATTGTTCCCTCCCCCGGAATCTTATGCTGATCGGCCAGCCCGTTGTTATCATCCAAGTGAACATGCAGTGGAATGTTTTTTCTCTTCAAAAGTAACAGAGAGTCTACCAATGATTCCTTGTTCACGTGACAATGACCGGTGTCTAAAGCTATACCCATATCTGGGTATTTTTGATCCTCGATGAGCCTTACCCCGTCTTCCACCGTGAGAACCAGATCACTTTCCATCATATGGGCCGGTTCCAATAACAGAAGCACCTCTTTGGCAACTGCATAGTCCACCAGCTCATCGAGACTACTTGTTAATTCGGCCATTCCACTGTTATAGCCCTGCCCATACAGGGTGCGGCCAGGACAAAGACTTACTGTCCTGCATCCCAGTAAAAGGGATGTGTCGATACTATTTTTGATGTATTCCACGCTATCTTTCCGGATAGATGGGATTGGGCTGCATAAACTTGTCGGATAACCAAACTGTGCCGGGATAAAGCCGGATATTTCAAGTCCGGTCTTTTCGATTAATTCCCTCACGGATGAAACAGTCGTCTGGTTGATATCCCGGTAATATGCATGCGGACGTCCACCCCAAATCTCTATGCCGTCGTAGCCGAGTTTGGAAATCCGTTTAATAGTTTCCTCCAACCTGTAATTCTGATATAGTTTAGATGATACACTTAACTTCATACGATTGATTTTTCATTATTGAACATAAGATCTCACTCTGCTATCAGTTTTTCCAACATTTCTTTCATTTTTACAGCCTCCTGCATGATGTTATCAATTCCACTGATATCAACCACTACATACCCTTCATATTTTACCTTCTTTAAAGTGTGAATGATATTCCTGAAATTAATATTTCCCCTGCCAGGCTGGTAGTGGTACGGTCTAGTACCATCGTTATCGGAGAGATGAACCAGTTTGAGGTAATTGTTCAGTTTATATATGCCTAAATCCAGATATTCTCCTATAGCGTTTGCATGGGCAACATCGTATACCATGCCGATATTCTCCACGCCTACATCTTTAAATATAGAGATAACACCATCGACGGATGAAATAAAATCGCCCGCCCTCATCTCCATCGCAAACTGCAGCCCATTCTTTTCGGCAATACCTGATGCTTTTCTTAATTGGGCGATGACATTATTCCTGAGTTCTTCCCATACAAACCCTTCAGGTATAGCAACGGCATCGGCAGGCCCGCCGTGATAGAGGGATGTTCTTTCCTTGGGAACCATTTCCGGTGGGAGATAGAAGCAGTTGGTCACCATTTTTGCTCCTATGGCAGCCGTCATTTCACAAATTTGGGAAAATCGTTCCAACGAATTTCGCCGTTTTTCCTCATCAAAGGAAAAAAGTTCGTAGGTAACAGCCATGATACTTACAACATCCAGTTTCAGGCTCTTTGAACGATCTATTATCGTTTGCCATTTATCGGCATAAGTTTGGCACTCACCGGCATCTATTTCCATTTCGATGGTGTCAAACCCGGCTTCGCTTATCTCTCCCATCACTTTTAAAAGATTATTTACACTTGGAGGCAAACCATATAAGGTTATCGGAATCGTGAATCCACATGTTACTTTCATCATAATTTTTTGTTTTAATTAATTCAACTTCTTAATAGTATTTGATAAATTCCCTTTATTTTTTATTGTAAAACGACTTGTGAGAATATCTCGATTACGTTTTCCCTTGGCAGGTCAAATTGCGCGTATTTTCGGTTTCCAACGGGCAAATTAATTCCGTTGCCATTTTCTTCGACCGGGATCTCTTTTCCTAATTCTTCAAAAAGTTTTATATTCTCATAATCTACCGGCAACAGGATGTTTGATTCTCCTGAGATGTGCCAGTAAACGACCCATATTTTACTGTTCCGTTCAAATATAAATGCCCGAATTTCCTGACTTCCATCAGCAAGATCAGTTATTTGTTGGTATGGTACAAGTTCATAATCCCCATTTTCATTTACCAGCAGTATATGTTCTTGCCCGGACTCCCGAAGCTCTCTCTTTTGCTCTGTTGTCAGGATATCTTTTTCTCGTACTTCCTCCCACCTTCTGATCACTTCCAGATTATCTCCCGTTCTGGGGTGAGCTTTCAACTGATCAAGATTTCCAATAAGTGAAATAATCGAGTTCCACCCGGCTGCATGACTGGTGATATACTCGAGCATGTCAGGCTGGATACCTATGGTGCTTTCATCCGGAGCCACGTAGCCAATCCAACCAAAATCAATACCGGTGAAATCATTTGAAACCAGTCTTGCTTCTGCTACAGGATGAATCCGTGTGGCTTCTTTGATTACTTCGGGACGAAATATGTCAAAAGCATTCCCACGGGTCAGAATATGCCAGCTGAAGTGCGATTTACATGCCCCTTCCGAAAAGAGGGGCTTATTTTTAAACGCTTTATATACGTCCAGTTGAGCTTTCGAGACATTATACCAATAGGGAGGTGGAACATCTTCCGCCCCATCGAAATATATGAACTTAAATCCTGCCTGATCATATATATTCGCAAGCCTTTCAGCCACTTCTTCCTGAATACTGCTTTTCTGGTTGAAGCGTACAAAAACCGGCCATGTATCCACGTCAAGTATTCCTATCATGTAACCCGCTTCTGTACTGCCGGGGGAAGTGTTTAATGCACCTCGCTCACAGCCAATAAACTGGTAGGGTTGAGTAGTTGTATAGTTCTTATAAATGACAAGCTCATTTCCTATTTTAAGATATCGCCTGCCATCTTCAAGCGTGCATCCCTTCGGGTTTTCCTCCACAGTGATAACATTGTCGCTCCTGTTAACATTCTCCGCGAGTGTGAAAACCTCCCGTACATTTAGCCGTGGATCGGGGTTTGGTGTAACATAGGGATCGTTTATTCCTGCCTTGTTGTAATGGAGATGTAACCCTGCTATCATGCCGGCATCTTCAATCTTTTCTACTATTTCCTGCAAATCCTTCATCCCATTTGGATATTCAGGCCTCCACGGGAAATGTCCCATGGAAGCGGCAAAATCGGTGTAATAGACCACCATCTGCCTGAATCCTCCCTTTTTCGCGTACGCGATATGCTCATCTATATTTTCCGTGGTAACATTCCTGAGTTCATAATATGAATTTTTATACTCGTTACTGCGTCTGCTTTCAACCCCCAAAGGAAGGCCGTAGTCACGTTCGACCCTGTCGATGCGGTCGAGAAGTGCAGCAGTTTCCGTGACAATCAGTACAGCTTCTATCCCTTCAATCTGTACTTCTGAAACACCTCCTGCACGGACAATTTTACAACCGTCTCTAGTTTTTGATTCAATTTTAGTTGTGGAATTGGCAGCCAGTAAATTTACTGCCACGTTCTCGTCCCACATCACGTTCAGCCATTCCCCGAAATTGGTTCTCTCTTTCAATGGAAGCTGCAACAGTGTGAATTCATCTATTTCCGTTTTTCTCTTGTTGCCGATTTCGGCCATATGATATTTCAGACTATCAAGAGCGAAGCCTATATAGTCGTCCGTTATCTTCAGACCGATACGTGCTACGTAATCAATCAGTTCAAAACCAACAACAAGTGTGTCATTCACCCGGTAAATCGTGTCTGAAGAGAACTCTTTTCTGATCGCGGGATATGCCAGCTGATGCTCATTGTCGTATGGTCTTTCCTGTGTAATTGAAAAGGCAGGCAAATCGATTCCTTTCATTAAACACTCCTGCCCGGTAGGTTTATGAAGAAGGCTTTTCGAGAATCCGCTACTACTCAAAACCAGTTTAAACTCGCTATTTTCGATGACAATGTCATTTACCTGTTCCTCGCTGCTGTTATTGCAGCCCGCTAAACTTAAAGTTAGTACTAAAAGTATGGCAGGCAGTATAAATATTTTTAAATATATTTTTTCTCTCATTTGATTAAATTGTTAATTCTTCTATAGTTTTTACTTATCTAGTAATTAAGAATATTCCTTTACTAATTTGTTCTATTTTCTGTCCCCTTTAAGATGTTTATCAAGGAACTTCAGGGTTTCCACCCCGTTAATCTTGTGTCCTCCATCGAAGAATTCGATATCGGTACGTTCGCTGATACCTAATTGTGTGTATAACCTTCTCACTTTGGCATATTCGTATGCAACCCACTCATCGGGTGCAACCGGATCCCAGTGTCCTCGTTCTACCATAAACGCTCTCGGGGCAATCAACCCTGCCATCTCCGCGTAATTTACCCTGTTCCCAAGGTTAAACTCGAATACCTCATATTCTCCCACGAACATATAGCTTGCAGGGAAATCCATCGAGGTAGTCTTCCACACCCACTCGTTAAAATCTCCCGAACAAACAACTACTTTGTAATCTTTCAGCATGGCGGGTATCCGGACGGCACTTTTTCCACCATAAGATAGGCCGTAAAACCCGATAACCTCTCCATCTACAAAAGGCAATGTTTTTAACCATTGCAGTGTCTGGGCGTGCTGTCCGATAGTGATTGAAAACACAGATTGTTTCAAGGGATTTGCCATTCGCTGAAATATTCTGAAGTTATCCAAACCGTATGGATTCTGAGGTGCATAAACAATGTAACCTAATTCTGCCAGCCTGGATCCAAACGAGTTCCTTTCGGGGTTTACATACGATTCGGCACGTCCGCCCAGACCATGTTGAAGTACCACGAGAGGGGATTGCTCCCCCTGTTTCAGGTTATTCGGAACCAACAAGATTCCACCTGCAGGTATTCCATCCCAAACATCCAGCATCACAAGATATCCTTTCCAGTTTGGTGTTTCGTATATCAATTTGGAATGGGGGTTAAACTGCTGATCAGGTGAAGGCATTTTCCCGATGACTTCTTTCCAGAAATAATCCCTGTAAACCTCAGTTGACTCTTCCCATTTTTCCACTGACGAAGGATCTGCCATACTCCAGAATTTCTCCCGCTGTTTTGGGCTATCCTTAATTAGTAGTTCAACATGATTTAACAATTCATTGACCTGTTGCCGCATACAAGCATCTGAATCGAAATCGTTATTTAAGGCTGTCGGTCGTACTCCGAGTTCATCTGATAAAGCAACATCCACCCCGAGGCCGATTAACAGTTTTTCAGAGGTAGTCATCGTGCCTGGAAGTCCCTCTCCATTACCGCTTATCACCAATTGGAATTTCGAGGGGATATTTAATTTTTTAAATATTTGCTCTGCTTCGCTTACTTCAGCGACAACCGACTTCAATGGAGGGGTAATCAAACGTCCCGGGGCGGCTACCTCTTTACGTCCACCAGATGCGGCAGGTGGTCCTTCAATTTCAGGCCCTTTACATGCTTCAATTACTAATAACCGTGGAGCAATCAGGCCGGCAATTTCAGCATCACCGAACTCTTCGAGTAGTCCCCACACGTTCCTGTACAGAGGTTCTTCCCATAACTTATCACGCTCCTGAAAGTAACCGCTCACCAATACTCCATCAATACGACAATCCGCCGCACCGCTGTAAAATGCCAGTAGCCCCCCTTCACCATACCCGGCAACTCCCACCGGCAGTTCTGCCGATTGCAGCATGAACCAGTCGACGGCTGCCAGCACTTTCTGAACCTCATAACCAATGATATGCCTTCCCATCTGGTAAGCCCGCCTGTAAATAAATTCCCTGTGAGGCTGGTTGGTCATGGCTACTTCCTGGTTACCCGACCAAGTATCATTTCTGTCGATAATCATAGGAATTATTAACCTGCAGCCCGCGTTTGCCAGCCGAGGTGCAAGAAGTGATTCATCCGAAACCCCGGGGCTCAACCCCATCAGCATGCCGGGCGACTGATCAGCATCGGGTATAACCACCACCTGAGCCTGAACATTTTCTTTGGGTTCAACCCATAGCCCCGTGCCAGTAACACCCTCTAGAACCGGCCATTTCACACGGTAAACCGAGTAGTTGTCAGTTTCCGCTATCAATGCTTTTCGTGTCGTGCTTTCCATGAGAATTAACCCGTCAAACAGCATGCGCTCATCTACAATGCCGGTAATTTCTTTAAACCTTTCCCTATTGGATGCAACCGATTCTTCATACTCAAGCGTTGAAGAATAATTTTGATTCCAAAATTGTTTTTTGTTCATACTGCCCGATTCCAACACCTTGGAAAAATAGCTGAACATTCCGCCGATCATTTCGGAACGGAGCACTTCAATATTTTCCAAACTCAGTGGTTTGGTGCCGTTTAAATACTCTTCTCCTGTTAAGCTTTGTTCCTGTGTTATCGTGTTTTGTCCCTGCGAAATACCCGGGATTGATAAATCAATAAGCATAATCAGGATGAGACATATATATTGTTTCTTCATAGGATCATATCTCTATTATCGAGTCTATTGTATTAAGAAATTCATCATTTTGCCGAACCGGATAACCGAAAGAATTTAACTGAGTGGCCCTCTATCTCGAGATTTTTTAATTGATTAACCTCACCAATATCCTCATGTTTCCAGATATCATATACTCTCATGTTATCAGTAATGCCAATCTCTTTCCAGAGAGAGGGAAAGGTGAAGGTGCGTTGATTTCTGTTGAAATAAATTACTGCTAAATCACCATTTTGCAACTCCTTTTTCCATATCTCAAAATCACCTTCGTCATATACTTTACTTCCCTGGATTCCTGCTGAATCCTGGTTAATGGCAATTGCATCCTTATTCAGAAGAATCTCTTTTATAGAAGTATTCATTTCACGAAGATCATTTCCTGCCATTAATGGTGCAGCGAGCAAACACCAAAAGCTGAAATGTGCTACATATTCATTATAACTCATTTGCCCATTTCCAACTTCAAGCATGTCAGGATCATTCCAATGTCCCGGGCTGGCATATTTTTCCAAGCCTACCTGTGCATCAAGGATGATTGTCCAGCCCATACCTCCCCAGTCTCGCCTGCAATCCCAGCAATCCAGAATATCGTTTGTTGTACGCCATAAATGCCCCACATTTTGTGCCCAGGCCCAGGGGCGGCTGTTTCCCCACTCGCACATGCTGAAAACTATTGGCCTGCCTGTTTTTGCAAGAGCGATACTCATATCTGTATATGCTTTGTGAGGGTCAATACCTTCAGAATTACACCAATCATACTTTAAATAATCGACACCCCATTCTGCATAGGTATTTGCATCAATCTCCTCGTATCCATTACTCCCAGGACGATTTTGGCACGTTTTTGTTCCTGCGCATGAGTAAATACCAAATTTCAGCCCCTTAGAATGGACGTAATCTGCAAGTGCTTTTATACCTGATGGGAATCGCTCAGGATCTGGCAGTATCCTGCCATTTTCATCCCTGTTAACCTGCCAGCAGTCGTCAATTACGATGTACTCGTAACCGGCATCCTTCATTCCCGATTCAATAAACATATCAGCAACCTCCTTAATTAAATCTTCATTGATGTCACACCTGAACGCATTCCAGGAGTTCCATCCCATTGGAGGAGTTAGTGCCAATCCTTCATATTTTTGTCCGTAAACGTTTACCCCTATGAATAATAACAGTGCGATAATTAATTTTTTCATGATTAACTTTTTATTTTTAGTTTATGTTTTTAGATAATTTTACGCAATTTTACAGCTATACTTGCGTTGACAACAGGGGGCTCAAGGACAATTTGATTATTTTTGCTCTCCACGATATCTGTCTTGATTTTCTTTGCATCAACGGTGTCCCACCATTCGGCAATCCAACGCCCATCTGCTAAATCCTTCAAGTGCAGCAATCCTTCCGCCTGAGGCTGGATATCATCCCCAACCAAGCTATGTAGAAGTGTAAATTTTTGATTTTTAAGCCAGAGTAAAATGAAGTCTTCTGTTTGAAGCCCTCTTATTTCCAGATCACTGTTTTTATGAACATATTTTTTCAATTCAAATGATGTTACAAAACTGCCTTTCCCCGAATTCTCAATCCTGATCCTATGATTGCCTTTTGAGACAGGAACAGAATATGATTGGTTATGTAAAAAAGGTTGATAGTTTTCAATATCCAGCGGTAGAATATCCTCTCTAAGTACCTCCTGTCCATCCAATAAAACGGTCAATTGCGGTGTTTGCCTGCCGCGTACTTCGCAGATATAGATCATGAATTCACCGTTAACGGGATAGTCGATCTGAAACTCAACAGCAGTATTTTCTCTTGCTCCAAGTACCGCATTTAAAGATTCTGGATAATCGACATTCCCCCTCTTATCTATTTTAAAAATATCTGGCACATACTCTGACAAATAGAAATTTCCTGTCCATCCTTCTACTATAACATCTCTGTATTTTGGTTTTCCATCATCCTCGTTTTTGAACCTGAAAGATTCAACTTCAACAGGCCTCCATTTCCGTTTACTGAAAGGAATATTTTCCACGAATGTAGATACTGCTTTTAAATACGTGTAGAATATTTCATGATCCAGCCAGTTAAATTCCCAAGGCAATGCCGTGCAAGCACTTCCACCCATTAATGCTCCCCAAAAACCATTATGGATCATCCTCCGCTGCGGATCCAAGCCTGAATAGCCTCCAACTGCACGCTCTCTGCCATGTCCGGTGCCAAACTCGGTAAGCACGTAAGGTTTGTCATATTTTTCTGTGAACTTCTTAGACCATGAATAAGCTACATCCGCCATGTTCCGGATCATATAAATATTGGTAGAAATCAATTCAATCTCTGGAAGCGAGTGCATCCAGTCAAACCCGTTCAGGAAGGCATCATTGGTATGAGTCACATGGTTATAAACGTCAATTGAATCTAAATGACACGACATACGTTGATGCCACGGAACGGATAGGGTTGAGTCGATACCCCCGGGCATAGCACTGTATTCATTCCATAAATCCCACGAAAAAACAGAGGTGGAATATCCCCATCTGGCCACAACATAACGGAGAAACCTATCAAAATATTTTAAAGCCTCTTCATTACTCCAATATTCTACCGGTGAATTTAGAACACCTCCATTCTCCTTGTTATATGCATGATCGTCCCATCTTTGGTTAAATGTCCATTGATTGGTCAACGAGAGCATATGGTATATCCCCAGTTTTTCTCCGGACTCAATCACCTGATCCAGATGCCATGCACCCTCAAGGTTTATTTTTCCTATTCCACGATCGTGACGCGGATTATTTGGGTTGATCTCTCCCAGATTAAGTGTACCGTTTGTCAAAAACAGGCGGTTAAAGTTTCCACCCGCGCTAGCAAAACGACAATAAATCTGTTCATTGGGATATGTGTTGCCTTGCTCTCGATCCATGCCTACTCCAAAGAAAGGGGTACCATCGTCAAATTCAAAATAGTGTGGATTATCTTTTGAAATTCTCAAAAATCCATGATTCGTATTATAATTTACACTTTCAAAAATCTCTCTGTTGCTCCTGACCTCAGTTCCTTTGTTATTAACAGTTATCTGCCAACTATATTTGCCCGGTTCGGTGGGTGTGAACCTAACTTTCCATTCACTGTTCCCTGTTATTTCAAGCCTTCTGCCATCATTTGGATAGTACTCCTGGTAAAAAAAACCGGGTACTTTTAGAGTATCACCTTCGGGAGTGCAGAAGTAGGCGTTGACCTCTATCTGATTAGAATCGAACGGGTTGTCCCATTCTCCGGATAAATCAAAGCTAATTTCAAACTTTTCATACACACCAATCTTGGTTGAATTCACATCAATATCTCTGATCTCCAATGTCCCGTTAGATGAAAGTTTAATAACCCGGTTATTATTTAAAGACTGGGATTTTAACGTTAAAGGTTGTAAAACAGGGAACAGGATAAAAAAAAGAAAATATATAATAATTTCTGAATTATTTATTGATAACTGCATAGCAATACCACGTTTAATTTTATATAAATTCTCCCAGGGAAATTTTGCATCAGGAAATCTGATATCTCTTACGGAACAGAAGGAGGCGATACATATACATTTTGGAGATTCACCTGATCCGGTGGAACACTGTTTTCTACGGTAACGCCCCCCGGGCCGGCTGGGAGAACAGCTGAAATAATCTCCATATTTTTGATTAGAACATTTGAAGTGCGATAGCCTTCAATCAGTAAGGGTTTTGTACCATCGGAGATTATCTTTCCGGAGAAAACTGTGTTTATATTGTTTTTTACCCATATCAATGTTTCAGCACGTTCACCCGATGCATAAATGTTTACCTCTGAATTGTCGAACACGTTGTGAGTGCCACCAAAACTTGAACCTTTTCCATTATACCCTGAAGGATTGATTAACTGAAAGTCCTTAATCTTCACGTTATTCGCGAGATCAACCTGAATACCGTAACCATTAGAATCGATGCTCTTACAGCTATCCATCACCAGAGAGGGATTTACCGAACGAGTAGGAAGGCTATAGTAACCGGCGGGTACCCGATAGGTAAAATCGGTTCTCCCGATCCCTGTCTCTTTCTCTACACAGTTGTATAGCTTACCGCCATTCGTCGTATAAAATCCGTTCATGGAGTTGCCTTCTGCCGTACAATTAATGAACGTTACATCCGCGTTCGGTGCGTAGTAACCACATCCGAAATAATGGGTTGACATATCGTTATTATCGTAAGGTTTAGACGGATATGGTTTATTACCGTTATTACGGCTCACGCAATTCTCAAGAATGCAGTCCTTTTTTGTAGGGTCGAACTCGAAATGAAATCCCGATTCAAGAGTACCTTCGGCAAGGCAGTTTTTTACACGGAGCCCCTCAATACTATTGAGTTCAGCGAAATTAAACCCGGTTACCCAGGGGTTGAATGCCCCGAATCTGCCACAATTGATTGCTTTGCAGTCTTCGTAGCGGATATTCTTCATCACCCTGTTTTCAGTTCCCCAAGCATTATGTAGGAATCCATAAGTCCCTGTATCTATTGCCTTACAATGAATAAACTCCACATCTTCGATGGTAGGAGAGTAAACCGAAGGATCGTGGATCAGAAGGAATACTGCCTGAATGCTTGCGTCTGCCGTTCCTGTAATGTTGTGAATTTTCGCATGGCTCGCACGTATGGTTAATACACCCAGCCATTTAACACCTGCACTATAGTTACTCCCATGAAGATTGAGGCCATCCAGAGTAACATTCTCGTTATCCACGTTGATACGTCCATCATTGGTGAACTTCAGATAAGTTTCAGATTCACCCTTTCCCTTCAGAGTTGATCCTGTTTTAGGAGTGATAACCCCTGTACAGTGGTACGTACCACTGTACAGGTTGATCACACCTCCTGATGAAGGTAATTTGTTTAGTGCTGACTGTATCTCCTCCTGATCATTAGACCCGTCACAGATATAGTCGGCCTGTGCTTTATCTGCCGCGCTGCTATTACTGGCAGCGATCCATAAGACATTTGACACGGGCGGTTTTTTTGGCTCATCAGGCTCTTGGTTTACAGGAGGTTTTTCCGTGATACCATTTTCTGAACATAATGTAAAAATGAAAAGAATAACAAAAAGTATTGATGACATATTTTTCATCTTTTTTTAGTAATTAAAAGAATTGATATATTCACTGTTTATGTGTCAGTTCAATGGAATCACGCTAATACAGCGGTAATTATTTTTATTGTATCTTTACTGTTTTTCCTTAGGTGGTATTCCTAGTTCCCGACGACAATCTGTTTGCTCATGATGTTATTCGTCTCGTTGCTTTCCGCGATACGATTAACATCATCTACGTTTGATTTCACCGTGTGGGTACCAACTACTGCCGTCCAGGTTGCTCCTGCCGAGCCACCGTTGGCAGTAAGTGTAACTGACGCACCTGGGGCGAGCGAACCGGTATGGGTGTCGGACCAGACTCCCGGACCTGCAGCTCCGTCATCAAATGTAAAGAGCACCCCATGTATCACCCCCGCAGGTGTAGATACGTTACCTTGGTTTTTGATAGTTGCCCTTATTGTCACCGTATTTCCGTTTGTTGGGCTTGCCGGTTCCCAAGAGATATTGGTTACTGCGAGATCCGGTTTTTCAGTGCTGACGACAATCTGCTTGTTCAGGATATTATTTGTCTCGTTGCTTTCCGCAATACGATTAACATCATCTACATTAGCTTTCACAGTGTGTGTGCCAGCTACTGCCATCCATTTTGACCCTGTCGAACCACCGTTAGCGGTCAGTGTGACTGATGCACCCGGTGCGAGCGAACCGGTATGGGTGTTGGACCAGATTCCCGGGCCAGCAGCCCCGTCATCAAACGTGAAGAGTACACCATGTATCACTCCCGCTGGTGTGGGAGCATCGCCCTGGTTCTTGATTGTTGCCCTCATTGTTACCGCATAACCGCTTGAAGGGCTTACCGGATCCCAGGAGATGTCTGTTACCACGAGATCCGGTTTTCCGGAGCTGACGACAATCTGCTTGTTCATGATATTATTTGTCTCGTTACTTTCCGCGATACGATTAACATCATCTACATTAGCCTTCACCGTGTGGGTACCTGCTACTGCCATCCATTTTGATCCTGCCGAACCACCATCAGCAATCAACGTAACCGATGCACCCGGGGCAATTGAATTGGCATAGGTACCAGACCAGACTCCCGGGCCAGCAGCCCCGTCATCAAATGTAAAGAGTACACCATGTGTTACTCCCGCGGGTGTAGGTGCGTTACCCTGATTTTTTATTGTAGCTTTCATTGTTACCTCATTTCCGCTTGTCGGGCTTGCCGGTTCCCAGGAGATGTCGGTTACTACGAGATCCGGCATTCCGGAGCTGACGAAAATCTGTTTATTCATGATGTTATTCGTCTCGTTGCTTTCCGTGATACGATTAATATCATCTACGTTTGCTTTCACCGTGTGGGTACCATCGACTGCTGTCCAGGTTGCTCCTGTTGAGCCGCCGTTGGCAGTCAGCGTAACCGATGCACCCGGTGCGAGTGAACCGGTATGGGTATCTGACCAGACTCCTGGGCCAGCAGCCCCGTCATCAAATGTAAAGAGTACGCCATGTGTTATTCCGTCAGGTGTAGATGTGTTACCTTGGTTTTTGATTGTAGCCTTCATCGTTACAGCATTTCCGCTTGCCGGACTTGCCGGTTCCCAGGAGATGTCAGTTATTATGAGGTCAGGCTTATCTGTGGGAGCCGAGGGAGGCGTTACATAGACGTTTTGGAGAGTTACCCGACCAGCTAGAACAGTGCTTGCAATAGTAACTCCGCCCGGACCTGGAGGCAGGGTGTTTGAAACAAACTCCATATTTTTGACGAGCAAATTAGATGTACGACTACCCTCAACAAGGAGCGGTTTTGCACAATCTGAGACTATCTGACCTGAGAAGGCAGTATTTATGTTGTCTTTAGCCCAAACCAGTGTCTCTACACGTTCTCCTGAGGCGTAAATATTTACCGTAGAATTGTCGAATTGTCCGTTTGTGCCGCCTAGACAAGTACCTTTTCCATTGACTCCGACGGGATTTACCAGTTGGAAATTAAGTATCTGTACATTAGCTGCGTTGTCAATCCATATGCCATAGGCATAGGAATCAATACTTGTGCAATTTTCCATCACCAAGGATGGGTTAATTGTACGACATGGGAGAGCGTAGTAGCCGGCCGGTTTTCTGTAGGTATAATCTGTTTTTCCGGCACCGGTTGTTTTCTCAACACAGTTATAGAGTTTACCACCGTTGGTTGAGAGAAATCCATTCATGGAGTTGCCTTCAGCAGTGCAGCGAATAAACTTCACGTCGGCGTTTGGTGCGTAGTAACCACATCCAAAGTAGTGGGTTGACATATCACTTGGGTTGTAAGGTTTCGTCGGATAAGGTTTCTGACCGTTGTTACGACTAATGCAGTCTTCCAGTATACAATCCACTTTCTTTGGATCAAATTCGAAATGAAATCCGGATTCAAGCGTGCCTTCGGCAAGACAATTTTTTACCCGGAGCCCTTTGATGTCATTGAGTTCTGCGAAGTCAAATCCGGTTACCCAAGGGTTAAATGCTCCAAACCTGCCGCAATTGATAGCCTGGCAGTTTTCGTACCGGATATTATTAATCTCTTTATTTGTTGTACCCCACGCATTATGTATAAATCCATAGGTTCCGGTATCAATGGCTTTACAATTTATGAACTCTACGTCTTCGAGGACAGGGTTATACACCGTAGGATCATGGAGAAGGAGGAATACCGCTTGGATGCTGGCATCCGCAGTACCCTTAATGTTGTGGATCTTTGCATGACTTGCTCGGATAGTTACCACTCCCAGCCATTTGACTCCAGTACTGTACCCACTCCCCTGTATGTTAAAGCCGTCCAGAGTTACGTACTCACGATCAACGTTGATACGTCCATCATTTGTGAATTTTAGATAGGTTTCCGATTCACCTCCTCCTTCAAGAGTTGTACTTGCCTTGGGTTTGATGATCCCAGTACAATTATATGTACCATTGAACAGGTGGACAATTCCACCTGATGACAGGGCGTCAAGTGCAGTTTGAATTTCCTGATTGTCATTGACTCCGTCGCATACATAGTTGGCTGATACCTTGTCGGCTGTACTGCTATTATTTGCCGCAATCCATAATATTTGTGTAGCGCGGGTTTTCACTGCCGTTATAGTATCTTGGTTTTCGGGAATTTGCTCTGTATAGTTTGTGCATGAAGATACAAAGCAATAACAAGTACAAATAAGGCATCCAATTAGAATCTTTATAATGGCTCTCATCTTTTGTAATTTTTTAAATTTCACATAATCATAAAAACTAAATGAAACAAATATGTTAATTAGTCTCTCACGCAACGGATTGAAAGGCCTATCTCTTTGGCGATACCATTCCTGTTCACATGCCATTGATCACGATAGACGGCCCGGCGCCAGGCGTTAGTGGAACTGCTCTCGGTAGCAGTCCACCAGTATGCGGCATTTCCGAGATCGAAAAATGTATCTCCCGCGTTACGGTTACCACCCGGGAGGGCTGTAAAACCGACCTGGTTGCTTGCGCCGGTGTTGGGGCTGTTCCATAATCCTGTACCTTCCTGTACAGTTCCGGTTGCTTTCAACCTGGCTCCGGCTCCACCTTCGCCACCCAAATAAGTGGTTAGCTGTGTCCACTCTGCATCACTGGGCAGGTGCCAACCCGAAGGACAAGCATTCGTTGCAGCAGGCCAGTTGTATAACACACCGTAAGTTTCGTAGTTACTTGTAGCCTTTGCTTCCGAAGCATCGGTACCATTGTAACCGGAAACGTAGTGGTAAGGGTCATTGTTTGAGTCTGTTGTACGCCCTACTACACTGGGCAGATATTTGAGGTTTTCTGACATCCACACCTGCTCGCCAATCGTAACAAAGCTATAGACATTGTCATCACGACTGTCTGTAAAGGCACTCGTAGCATCAAATACCTTAACTGAACAGGTTGCTGTCATATTGCCATCTTCGGTAGTTACGGTGATTGTCGCGGTGCCGGCGTTAACAGCGGTAACCTTGCCATTAGAATCAACCGTGGCGATGGCATTGTTACTCGACTGCCATTCAACTTTTTTGTTTGTTGCATTTACGGGGGTAATCGCGGCAGTAAGGGTTCTACTGTTGCCCTGAACTAACGACACGGATGTTTTATCCAATGAAACATCGGTTACGCCAACGATTACGGCATTCACGGTTACGTTACAGGTTGCTGTTTTATTGCCATCTTCGGTGGTTACGGTGATTGTAACATTTCCTGCTTTATGGGCTGTAACATTACCGTTGCCTTCAACAGTGGCAACTGCGTTGTTACTTGATGTCCACGTGATTTTTTTGTTGGTTGCATTTACAGGGGCAATTGTCACAGTTAGGTATTCACTGAGTCCCTCATCCAATGTCAAAGCAGATTTATTCAATGAGACTCCGCTTACGGCCACGGATCCCGCTAAAACAGTTACGTTACAGGTCGCGGTTTTATTGCCATCCTCGGTAGTTACAGTGATCGTCGCGTTGCCGGCTTTCAGGGCTTGTGCTTTGCCGTAAGGATCGATGATGACAATGGCATTGTCACTTGACTTCCACGTGACTTTTTTATTTGAGGCATTGGTAGGAGCTATTACGGCAGTTAGTGTTTCGCTGTCGCCTTCGATTATCGAAACAGTAGTTTTACTTAGTGTAACGTTTGTAACGTTGAACACAATCTCTTCCTCTTTGCAAGAAAAAATGAGAAGAATAGAAAAAATGAATAAAAGTGGAATGAAATATTTAGTCTTCATACAATTGTTTTTTTAGTTATGGTATAACAATAACCTTTTCTGCAATCGCTTGATTCATTGGCCCCATTACACCTTCGGTTGTAAGGGTTACAATATAATTCCCGGATGATGAATATGTGTGAGATGGGTTTTTAGAGTTACTTCTGCCATCTCCAAAATTCCATGAATATTTCATGCCAAAGCTCGATTCATTGATAAAAGTTACTGTTTTCCCATTGATTGAATAGGTAAAATCAGCAGTAGGAACAAGCATTTTAGTGTGAATGACAATGATGGTTGTTGAAATATCCTGGTTTACTTCCAACTCATCGGATGAGATGCCTACACCGATAGCAAATATTTCATCAGGGTGTGAGAGCAAATAGGCAAGATTGATTTCGAGGTCAAATCCCGCTATTTCACTACCGTTTTTAACTGTTACTGCTGTGGGGATGCTATATTGATTTGAAGGAAGTATTACGGTAGATTCCGGAATTTTTCCACTTGACTTGAGCATATTAACGGTATCGTTTTTTACTTCAATATTCACATTGATATCTCCTTTACGCTCAATGCCAGAACGATATACTCCCAAAGGGATAATAAATATATTATTCTCATGATCAATTTTAAAATCGTAGGCATATCCCGGTGTAGGTAGCCATTCTACCCTTTGTGGAACATTATCGATTGTAAAAACACCTCTCACTGCTGCCGGCATATAGAGCTTCGAAGCGGTATACTCTGCAGACTTAAATTCATCGTAATCACATGAAATAAAATTATGTGTAATTACAACCAATAAGGTCAAAATCTTTATGTTAATGGTAAATACCCTTTTCATATTTTTGTTGAATTAATTTAAATCAAATTATTTGTTTGTTTGAGATCTACGTACTTCACCAAAGTGGATTTTGTTTCCATTCAGGCATTTTGAGCAATTCTTGTTGCGGTATAGGATAAAAATACATTTTTGGTTGAAAACTCCTTTCTTCTACTTTAATTTTACTATAATTAAAAGAACCGGATTGTGTTCTTGCAATTTCTACTCCATTCAATGGAGAATTAAAGACTGTGGGTGCAATCATCCATCTTCGGGCGTCCCAAAACCGATGACCTTCAAATGCAAGTTCAACAAAACGTTCATGTCGTATTGTACTGCGCATTTGTTCTTGAGTTAACCCGGAGGGAAGAGCTGGCATATTAACGCCCTGTCTTTGTCTTATCCGGTTAACGTAAGTTTTTATATCCGGATGTGACGGGTTGTATTCGTTCAATGCTTCGGCATACCATAAGTATACATCAGCTAAACGGATAAGGTTCCAGCTGTGAACACTTACCGTGTTTGTCAGAAGATTGATGTTTTCATCAAGGTACTTTTTCAAATAGTAGCCCGTTCTTGTAGCGAGAGGGATAGGCTTCCCATCGCGTCCGCCTTCCCAAATCTCAACATTACGTCCTTTATAAACACTGTTATTGGTTATAATATTCATATTTAAGCGGGGATCACGATTAGAATAAGGAGACGCTGTATGTGCAGGATTGTTCCAGTTGAACGGTACGGCAGTATTGCCCTCTATTACTTCATATGCATCCACAAGGTTTTGAGAAGGTGTTGTTCCGCTCTGCCCTTTATCGAATCCGATCGGGTAGTTGGCTACCTCGAAAGAATTGCTTGTTCCTCCCCTTCGTACAAAAATATGCTCCGGATTTTGGTAAGAATCTCCCCGGACAAACATATTCCTGTAGTCATTCGAGAGTGCATAACCTGTTCCTGGGAGATCAATAACCGTTTTTACCGCATCGGCTGCTGCCTTCCAGCGTTCCGACCGGTCGCCCGCCGGTAAGGATATTAATTCTGTATCCGGATAGCTTCCAGTCCAGTCAGGCATGTTCCACAGATCGGAAGCTGCATACAAGAGCACTTTTGCTTTCAGCGCCAACGCTGCACCCTTGGTTGCTCTACCGAGTTCGGCAGAAGGTTGTACCACATACAACTTCGATGCAGCGGCGTCGCATTCATCAACAATATATTTTACACATTCCGACAATGAATTTCTTTTTACATTCGTGATGTCATCACCCCATTCCAGCGCATTTTCAATGAGTGGAACACCACCATATCGTTTTATCAATTCAAAGTAATAAAAAGCCCTCAAGAAACGTGCCTGATATTTCCACTGCTCAATCTCTTCCAGTCTTTGTTTATAGATGAGTTGTTGTGATTCCCTTGGATCAAGCCTGTACATATCAAGATTGATATCATCTACATTTGCTAAAAACAGATTCACGTTTCTTATAGCGGTAAAGAATGTAGTCCATGTATCACCGGGATTAACAAAAGGATTCAAACTTCCTATATTATAAAAATGAACGGTTGAGTTTTGATATGTGTGTTCAGCTTCATCCGATGCTGATGCCATCATTGCACCGTCTATTTCGAAAAAGCCGCTTGGAAGTGATGTATATAGCGCGTTTAACCGACTTCGGGAATAGGAATAGACACTATTTACCAATTCTTCATCAATAGCTGTACTGATATCCCGTTCCAGGTAATCACTGCATGAAGGGATTACAATAATAGTAAATATCAGGCTTATCAAATGTATATATTTTTTCATACCATTACTAATGTTAAATGTTGCTTAATTATTGTAGTTGAATATTAATTCCCATGCTATAGCTTCTTGTAGCAGGGTATCCATATTCAATTTCAGGATCCCGATAACCCTTCATATGATCCCATGAAAAAAGATTGGTCCCATTCACGAATATTCTCACATTTTCTAATCCGATTGATTCGATGAGTTTAGCAGGGAAAGTATATCCAAGCTCAATATTACGCAATTTTATGAAACTTCCATCCCGTTGCCATAAAGTTGAATACCTGTAGTTATTTTCATTATTAAGGGTGGTTAATCTTGGATAGGTAGCAGTATTCGCTGTTTCAGGTGTCCATCTATCCAGAGCAATCTCACCTATCTTCCCGTCATTCTGAAAGGCATGGAACAGAGATCCGGTTAAAGAGACCGTTCTATTGGCCACTCCTTGGAGAAAAACCTTAAAATCTACAGCTTTATATTGGAAACCGGCATTTAAATTACTACTAAGCGTAGGTACCGGGGTGTTTCCGATAGGATACAGGTCTCTTTCATCGACAATGTTATCATTGTTTTGATCAACATATTTTACATCGCCCGGCTTAATGTCGGTCCATGCCTGTAAGGGGCTGTTTTCTATGTCATTTTCATCTTTAAAAAGACCATTGGCTACAAGTCCGAAGGGCTGATTAATAGGTAGTCCATCCCTGTATAAATAGTCATGTAACTGAAGATTCTCTGAACTAAAAACAAGTTTGTTTTTATGATACCATATATTGGTCTCGACAAAAAAATTGAGGTCTTTCGATATACTATTTGAATAACCTATTTTTGCTTCAAAACCCTTGCTGTTTGTTTTCCCGTCATTAATGTAGGGCTTCGAGAATCCCATGAAATCTGGTAACGTCTTATTTGGTATAACCAGGATATCGTTCCTGTCACGATTAAAAATATCAAAAGCCACATCCCAGTTATCAAGAACAGTTGCCTCGAATCCAATATTAAGTGTTCTTTCCTTTTCCCAGGTTACTGATGTATTGGCCGGTGATCCCTGTACAATTCCGTCTGCAGTTGAATTTGCAGTGCCAAAATAATAATTTGAAGTAAAGGGATAATATTGTTGAAACATGAAACGGAGACCGCCGATTTTATCATTTCCAACCAACCCGTATGATCCCTTGAATTTTAGATAATTCAGGAATTCATTCTCTTTCAAGAATGGCTCATTCGAAGCGATCCAACCCAAAGAAACGGCGGAGAAAAAACCGAATCGTGAATCTTTGGGAAAATTTTCGGAACCCATATAACTGAAACTAAACTCACCTATGTAGGTTTTTCTGTTAGCGTAGGTTGCCCGGCCACTTAGATTAAGGTGTCTGTAAGGAAATTGATCACCGCCGAAAACCTCTTCATCCGCGTTTGCCATTAGTATCCCGCTCACATCATGAATATCGAAATTGCGATCATAATTCAACCAAACCTGGTAGGCAGTGTTCCTATACTGCGACGAACTACCTTCAGCTCCTGTTAAAGAAGTCTCCACGCCAAAAGGAATATACGTTATCTCACCACCGGTATCTGTAATGGCAAAACTCCTGTAGGTCCTCGACTTGCTTGAGTAGCTTCTAAACCAGTTATTCATCGAAATCAATCCGGTGATACTTAATCCTTGTGTAATCATATCAAGCTGATAATCAAGAGAGAAATTTGCTTGAAGCGTTCTCGAATTTGAGGTGAAAAAACCCAACTCCATCATGTCACCCAATGGATTTGAATATAACTCATTGCGACCCCATGTTCCATTTGGGTTATAGACCGGAAATGCATTGGGTGGAATTTGAGATAAAAGTGAAAATATGCTACTTGTGTTGTTGTTAACCGGATTTTCTTTGTCTTCGATACTTCCGCCCAACGACACTTTAGCACTGAATCTGCTTCCAAGATCAATATCTACATTTGTCCGAAAATTGGTACGTGAATAATTTGAATTGACACTGAATTCAGACAAATCACCGGTCTTTTTATACAAAAGATCATTTCTCAAATGATTTAATGATACGAAATAGCGGACTCCGGAAAATGAACCCGAAAAATTGAGATTATAATTCGATAAAGGAGATGAGTTTCTCAGCAACTCATTATACCAGTTTACATCGGGATGCAGGTAAGGATCATCCCCTTTCTGATACGAATTCAAATCAGCTTCTGTATAGAGTTCCGCCATTCCATTATTTATTCTGGCTTCGTTATAAAGCTTAGCGTAATCATATGCTCCTAAAAACTTTGGCAGATTGGTGGGCTTTTGCAAACCATGTTGCATGCTGAAGTTTATAGATAAAGGCCCCTCTTTCCCTCTTTTTGTTGTTATCAACAATACCCCGTTTGCAGCTCTGCTCCCATACATAGCGGTAGCAGCCGCATCTTTAAGTAATGCAACAGATTCAATTTCATCAGGTGTCAGGCTATGAAAATTGACATCCACGAATCCATCTACCAGGATCAACATGTCGGTTTCACCTATCCCAAATGTATTGATTCCCCGGCTAACCATATTGAATGTTTCATAACCGGGTTCGTTGTTGCCAGGAATTGCCGTCAACCCGGATAAACTTCCCGGTAAAGTACCTGCGAAATTAGTCACGAAAGATGATCTGAGTTCATTGCCTGAAATCTTTGATATTGCACCTGTCACCATCCAGTCTGGTTGTATCCCATACGCAATATTTTCTTTTTCCTGATTATACTTTATGGTATCTCCTGCTTGGGTAAATGCAGGTTCAACGAAGAGAGAAGTAAAAAAGATAACTGAAATAGAAAATATATTCAGTCGTTGAATAATATATTTTAAAGTCATATTCTATTTAAATTAAGATTACAATACGCTTTTTTAAGCTTGTTTTTCTGTTAAATAATTCTCTCAATCCCATCCCGGATTTTGAGCTAAATAGTCTTTTTTCAAGACCTCATCGCGGAGGAACGGTAAAAGATATTGTCTGCGTGGAAAAATTCTGGTTCCAATATTATACACTTCATATCTGAAATTGGGCGGAGCCGGGTTTCTATAAGCTTTGAACCCCTGGAAATCTTTGTTGAAAACTTCTTCGGCTATAAGCCATCTATTGAGATCCCACTGACGATGGAATTCTCCGAAAAGTTCAATAGCACGCTCATTTCGAACACGTTTCCTAAACTGGTCTTGAGTGAGATCAGGGGGTAAATCAGGTTGACCTGACCGGGATCGGATTATATTTACATAATTATACGCCTCATTTACAGGTCCTTGAGACTCGTTCAATGCTTCTGCGTAATTGAGGTATGCTTCAGCAAGCCGAAAAATCACATCGTTGGGTGCGTAACTACCCCCACTTTTTCTCATCCCTTGCGGACAGAATTTTGTAATCCATGTTCCACCAAAACAGCCTGCGTTGAGATTGCCTCCTACAAATGAATTCACCATCGGAATATCGGCATTCCAATACGATCCAACCGGAGCAGTAGATTGATGGAATCGCCTGTCAAGCTCCGAAAGTTTTTCAGTCAGGTCGTCACCCCCGATAGGATTCCAATCTTGCTGTGTTCCGTCCTGTTTTTCATATAACTGTAAAAAATTGTAAGTCATACTTGAACCGTGTGAATGAGACCAGATGATAAAACCAATCCATGGCCAGTTCCAGGCTGCCCCGCGTCCGTAGATGCGAGATGCTAAAATGATCTCCGCATTCCCGTCATTCTCATGCATGTATCTGTAGTTCTCATCCACTCCTTTATCCGTGATTAAATGATAACCGTTCGATTGAGCCCAATCGATACATGCCTTAGCTGCATCAGCTGCAACCTGCCATCTATTCACATCATAATCTCCTAAACAGATATAGCTGTTATGTTCTTTATTATCCATATCCAGATAAGGAGTTCCGGTGTTGAAGAGGGGACTTGCTGCATATAACAAGGTTCTGGCCTTTAACATTAATGCCGCACCTTTCGAGGCTCTTCCGAACATATCAACCGGTTGTTTTTCAGGCAATAGTGATGCTGCCGCGTCACAGTCCGCCACTATAAAATCTACAACTTCTTCTAACTTATTTCTCCCAACAAAAAAATCATCACTTAATTCAAAGGGAGTTTCAACAATAGGAACAGAGCCGTAACGCTTAAACATTTCAAAGTAGCGCAGTGCACGTATAAATCTGGCCTGCCCTTTTGCCTCATTGATCTGTTGGCTTGTCATTCCCGGAACATCATCAACTTGCTGAAGGAGTATATTGGCATGGCGGATACCTACCCAGCGGGAGTTAAATGCTCTATCAATTGGAAACATACCAGCTGCAGTCAGTGCACCGGAATTATAGGTATTAGAGAAAGTCCAGGTTTGCCCCGACTGACCTTCATCCGAGTAGGCTGTATTATACTCCCATTGCATAGCGCCCCCGGCCACTGGAAATATGGAGAATCCTCCTGCATCATAATTATATAAATGGACGATAGCAGTTTCAACCTGACTGGGAGAGCTGAATATGGTATCTATTGTCACATCTATTCCGGGTGCTTTATCAAGAAAATCTCCGAAAATATCCTCACAAGAGGTCAAAACACCCGATAATATAGTAAAGCCAATTAATAGTAAAAATATCTTTTTCATTTTCAATAGTTTTAAAATTTAACGTTTAAACCAAAATTCAGCCTTCGGGTGACAGGATAAGGCCTGTCATTTTCACTTAAACCGGCACCGGTTGATTCAGGATCTGTTCCCGGTAACAATGAATCCCAGGTATGAAGGTTATCCCCGTTAATATAAATCCGTATCGAATTCAAGCCTATATTTTTTAAAATTTTTCCCGATAAGGTATAACCAAACTCGATATTTTTTAATCGTACATACGAGGCATCTACTGTGTTAAACGTGGAGCTTTGATGATTTGCATTCGCGTAAGTTATTCCCAAATTATACCTGGGGAAATTGATTGGTAAACCTTGCTGATACCGTTCATGTGTCCAGCTTGCAATCATGTAATCTGGAGCATTGGAACCCTCCTCGAACCCTCTGATTTCTCGTCTATGGTATCTATGACTTACATTTGAGGCTCCTTGGAATAAGATTGAAAAATCGAATCCCTTGAAATTTCCTCCAATGGAAGTACCAAATATCACTTCAGGAAAATTTGAATAGCCAATCGGTATTTGATCGTCACCATCAATTACTCCATCGCCGTTTATATCATAGTATTTAATATCACCCGGCTGAATTTTATCATTTTGCATTTGGTATAATGGGCGGTTAGCTTTGTTTACCTCTTCCCATGAATTATATATACCATTGTCTCTAAGTCCATACATCTGCCCGTATGACTGGCCTGTTCTCATTAGATATGGATAAAGCCTTGTTATTTCATCCATTTCAATAATTGTATTACGAGCATAGGTGAGATTCCCTTTTATCCAATAATTAAACAGGTTAACCTTGTTATTATAGGAGATTTCTCCATCCCATCCTTCATTGTTCATTTTACCGAAATTATAAGGAGG
>ENA-UOOR01001595-UOOR01001595.1-fermentation-metagenome-genome-assembly--contig:-NODE-1595-length-26025-cov-64.655988_pt1 | contig 26025 bp, 46 predicted proteins | sample MGYA00245780_ERZ724029 | MGnify/ENA primary metagenome ERZ724029 (study PRJEB28704, sample SAMN03018315) | fermentation metagenome | biome: anthropogenic terrestrial biome; feature: soil... | reverse complement strand
TTCTTTTACCATCTTTAGTTTTCGCGTTGGAGGTATTAAATTTTATATACGATCCAGTTTTTAAGTTTTTAATTATTTCTTTAGTTTTATAAAAAAACTTTTTCGATTTTGCCCATGTCCTATCTAAAACATTGTAAACGTCCTCAAATGATGTTTGGGCCTGCTCTTCGTTGTTTGCCACAATGTCAACGTTATATCCCTTGACCCCGTGGTATTGGGTAGTGAGGTACCATATTAGCGGAGATATAAAACCATTCTTTCCATTGCCCCTTCCCATTACGATTAGGAATTCATCAAATACTACCATGTCCTTTGACTTGTAATAACAATGGATTAGTGCCAATATAAAAAGCTCCCAATTAAGGAGCCTGATGTTGAAATATCTTTCTATTAGTTCAACTGCTTTATTTATTTTTTCCGTATCTATAAATACATCTGGGCTGTCCAATTTAAATTCAATATAATCCATGGCCAGTTTCATTTCTTTTGATGATGGTATTGCGCCACTTCTTATATCGTCCATGTATTTATCAATATACGGATGATAATCTCTTTTCCTCAATTACACTTTCACCACCTCCCAATCGGCGTTGCTTGTTACATTTCTTCGTCTTGATCTGCTCTTTCACTTCCCATTTCTGGCGGTTTCAATCCTAAAAACTCAAGGGTTTTCTGCATTTGAACATTCATTTTAATCATGATTTCTATACTCTCATTATTCATAACTTGTTTCTGACCCCTGCTATCTAACTTTGTAACCTTGCTCCCACGTTTCTTGATATCTTCAGTAAGTTCTTGCTTCGCCTTCCAATATGTAAGCCAATCCTCTACCATATCGTTGTAATAGCTGCCAACTGTCCCGTTACGCTCTAATTGGTCCAGCAGGTCTTGTCTAAATGTTTCAATTTGTTCATTGCTTGATTTCTTGGACACAAATTCACCTTCTTTCATAAAAACATACATGCGCGCGGAAAAATATCTTTTGTAAGGACGAATCCACGGTCAAACTGTTTTGCGGAAAAATTCAAATTTTCAACCCGGGGGTACACTGTGGCCATCTTTTAATGAGTTCTTCCTTTGTTCCTTTATCAAAAGGTTTTAACATTCCGTTACACTTGTTACACCTATGTCCATCTGATGTCCTTTCTGGATATATAACTACATGATTACATTGTATACACTTAAAGGCTATATACATACTGTCCTTACCACCTTTCCTGATTAACAAATGTTTTCTTTTTTTTATATTCTCCTAACCTATCAGGATGGCAAACATTCTCATGGCAATTATTACATACAGTTAATAGATTAGAATCTACTAAAGCTAATTCAGGATGTACTTTTAACTCTTTTATATGATGTACTATTAATGGATTATCTTCTGTTCCTACTGTTACCTTACCGTTCTGTTTGCATATCTGACACTCGTTATTATCTCTAGCCAATATTGCTTTTCTTTTGTTCCTCCAAGTCCAGCTTGTATAAAAATAATGAACATTTCCTTTTTTAATTGCCTGCAATAATTTCTTATCCAATTATATCAAGCTCCAATGGATATATTTCTTAAGCGTTTTTAATCACCTGCATTTCCTTTCATCTACTCCCTTATTACTTTGCATAAGCTTATCTATATAATTAAAGGAGAGACTATCCTCCATGGACTTTCTCTCCTTCCTCTTGCCATTGCTATTCAGTTTATTATATATGTCCAGCTGTTGTACTCTCAATATTGTCCCAATCTTCATCTCTCCTCACTTCCTTTCAAATAAAAAGCAGCCCTATTAAGAGCTGCTTAACTATATTTTCTATACTACTATCTTAACACATATTTCTGTTTAGAAAGTATACAAAAAGTATACTCTTTAAATCTTTGCACTTATTTTCTTTGCATATATTTCACTTATATGAAGTTCTGATGCTATCTCATGCAGTGTTTTACCTTCAACCAGTTTTAAATAAGCTACATCATAATCAATTCCAGTTAAGTCATTCAATTTTTCATCTATTCCTTTTTTTGTTTCATAAAGCCCCTTTAATATTTCTTCCTGTAGGAAAATCATATGCTCAAGTTTTTCAGATTCATCTAATAATTTTTTATAATCTTCTTCGTGCATTTCTGCAATACCGCCATGTATACAATCAGCATCTACATAACTTGTACCACTACCGTAACCCTTGGGGCCTTGCTTAAGTATAAACCGTTCTATTAATCTTAAATTGCTTTCACAATTATATTTAATATTTTCATTTATTTCAATCAATTCAAGTAAGTTTTTATATGTTTCTTTCATCCTGCACCTCCTCAAGTGTAACTTCTACCCTTGGCACTTCCCCATACCATTTTTCTATTTTGCAGCTTACCACTTGTTTATCATCATTATAAGCAATGCCATTAAGTGAATCTAAAATTATCTTCGCTATATTATCTAAATCAGGTCTCTTAGTTGGCCTTACTTCGCCCTCTAACATGGCTTGTCTTTTTTTCTTACTCGTGCTTTTAGGTATGCTCATATATACCTTCATTTCTGCCTCAATCTCACCTGTAAGGCATTTTCTATCGGTATTAATGTAATAGCACTCCTTCACCCAATTTTCGTATTCTACGGTCTTTTTAGGTGTATATGTTCCATATCTTGTTACTCTTGGTCTTTGTTTTCCCATGGGTTCACCTGGTATATCAAATTTCATTTAAGCCTCCAAACTCATTTGTAAATCCTCTTTGTAAATTTATTTTTTAATACTTTTTACAAAGAGAATTAATTCATATTTTCTTTGAAATACGAATTATTCCTTTTTCAATATCAATTTAATGTGTGTCCAAAGAGCATCACATAATTCAGGATAACCATATTCATTTATACCGTTTGAATAGTTAATTACATGATTATCATCTACAAACCAGTTCTCACCAGCACTTTCTACTCTTAAATCACAAGATGCTCTATTGTGCAATATTTCTATCATCTGCCCTATTGTACATTTTTGTATTACTGCAATTCTTAAAGCTGAATTTGGCATTTCTAGAAGCTTCTTTAATATCCATATTTGATATCCATTAAGTTGCTTTAAATCAGCTAATGATATATGCTGTTTCATTATATCCCTCCATTGAAATTCACATAATTTTCATATTGCTAATTAATTATTTTTGTATTAATACCGCATTAGAGCAAAAATCATCTTTATCTACAACATTTGGAGGCATTCCTGCTTCGTAGTCCCAATAATAGCAATAAAAATCTGTGCGAGAGTTTCTTATTGCGCTATATTCACAGTCCTTACACCTACAAACAATTTTAACTAATTCCATAATAGCCCTCCTTAATTTTTATTTAAAACGGTACTTCTTCATCTCCGCTCACTGGCGCAAATCCATCCGCTGCATTATCTTTTTTATAGTCAAGGAATTGTACTTCATCCGCTACTATCTCAGTAACATACCTTCTGCTTCCATCCTGAGCTTGATATGTTCTCGTTTGTATTCTTCCTGAGATTGCAACTAATCTTCCTTTGCCAAGATTATTAGCTACATTTTCAGCAAGTTTTCTCCAACAAACTATAGGGATAAAATCTGCTTCCCTCTGGCCATTCTGGTTTTTAAAGTTTCTGTCTACCGCCAGCGTAAACTTTGTGACTGCTACGCCTGTACCTTGCGTATAATTTATTTCAGGGTCACGCACTAAACGCCCTATTAAAATTGCTTTATTTAACATTCTTCATCCTCCAATTTGATTAAAATTTTTGCGTTTTTGCTATCTTTTCTTTTAGCTAACTTTTGCTTATATGCATTAGTGCCATAATACATAACTGTTTTAGGTTTTACTCCTACTTCCTTTGCTATCTCTTTCGCAGTTCCAACGCTCAGGAACTCATCACCCTTATAAAGCGCATACTCTTTCATTTTCTGTCCTCCTTTAGTAACTCTGGGTTTTCGTGAATAGGGTCATTTGATACTCTTAAAATGCCCTTGATTTTTATATCCATTTCAGGATATGCCTTAACCATTTATTCCACTTCCTTTATTCCTCTCTAAAAGCATTTTTTCAAGCTCATCACCATCATATTTTCTTTGGTTGCTCGAAGCTCCTGGAATACGTACAGGCTTTACTTGCTGTTTATTATTTTTCTTTTTCTGCCTGTCTCTTAAATAAGCTTCTACTGCATTTTTAGTTTTTAGCCCCTTACTATTCCAACTATTAAGTACCGCTTCAATGTACTTAATAGTCCTTGCATTATTTTCAACTGCTTCCCCAATAGCTATAATAATCGCATCTGCTTCAAAGTCTTTTAACCAATAATTTATTTTTTCAGCCTCAATGGGTGTGACTGGATGTATATTTTGATTAAATATATCAATCACTCTTTTAAAATTTAAATCTATTATTGGTTCAGGTGCTGCTGCTGAAGTTTCTTTTTCTTCTTCATCTTCTTTACTTTCCTTTCCTTTACTTTCCTTTACTTTACTTTGTGTACTTTCTCCAGTGTTTTGGACGTCCATAACTCCTAAACCCTTAGAATTACTCCATTCTCGCTTTCTGTTTCTCGCTGTTTCAATTGGTTCAGTACGCTTTTTTATAGCATCACTCGTTAAAACTTTTCTTTCTTCATATGCTTTTTTATCAAATAATTCTAAGTCAATACATTTTAGCAGTATTTGTTTGAAGTTTTGGACGTCTAATTTACATTCTTCTGACAATATTAAAATTGTTTCTTCGTCCATAATCTCCAATTCATAATGTTTTTGTCGATAGATATTCTCTAATAAAATAAAATAAGTTGCATAACCATCATTTCCATATACTGCTCTTAATTTTCTTATTTTTAAATCATTTCTGCTATCACAATCATGAGGAAAATAATCCATCCCTTGTTTCCTTGGTCTTGCCATTATACCGCCTCCAGTCAGGCAGGGAGAATCCCCACCTGAAAGCTATTATTTATTCTTTTTTAACTTCTCATATCCGTTGCATACTTGGTCATACTCGCTTCGATGTAAATCTTTTACATCTTTCTTAAAACTGCCTTTTACTTGTTTCTCTACTTTTTCTTTATTTATTCCAGCACTGTATGCAATAGCAAATAGCCTTTTTATTTGTGCTTCGCTCAGCTCCGCATTACTTTTATTGCTTGTATTAGGCTTGTCTGTGCTATCTCCTTGATTATTAGTAGTATCGCTGTCCTTGTTATCATCAATTGCAAATAAACCATTCAGCGCGTATTTGCGCGCATAGCTTGAACTTGCTCCAGTTATCTGGCTTCCATCCATTCCCTTTTTAGTTTCTTCTTCTCTTGCATATGCTGTAGTGGTCAACACTTGTTTATCCTCCACATCTATAAAACTTGCTGTAGACTTTACATAAATTCTTCCCCCTATTTGTACTATTTCATCATTTAGCGTCACAGCCGCCTTAGCCTCGGTAAGTAGAGGTTTTAAGGCTTCTAATATATCTTCACAACTTCTATAATTATATTTTCCAAATTCATTGCATTGCTCTTTAGGAACTTTTAGTTTACTTTGTATTTGTAGCAATTTTTCATATACCATGTGGCATCCCTCCTACCTAATTCTTAAGCTCTCCGTTTGTTTTATAGCTGCTCCAGGTACTTCTTCCCCTTTTTTAAGTGCTGCCAAAATATCTTTTTTGGATAACTCTCTTTTAGTTATGAAGTATTGTTCAGGGATAGCATCCTCGTTTGTTACATCAACACTGGGAGCATTTCTCTGTATTCCCAAGGTAAATACCTTGCCTCTTATTTTTTCTTTTCCTACAGCCCTCATGGAGCTTTCTATATACTTTTTTAAATTATCTATCCTATTTTCTAAGCCTTTTCTTCTATCTGCTAATCTTTTTTCTTCCCCTTTTAAACCTGCTACATCCGATTCAATTGACTTGATAACTTTTGCTATATTCTCAGCTTTTGTATCTATCTCATCATCTATACTGTTTAAGCTTTCCTTCAGCATTTCTGTTGGTACATCTGGGTTATCCGCTAACTCTAAAAGATTGTTATAGTTCTGAGTTAATTCATACAGTTTAGCCATTTATACATTCCTCCCTAATATTTCCCTATTCCAATTCCTTAGCTTTTGTATCTCTGAATCGTTATCTTTGATTTTCTTTTCTAATGCTCTGTTTTCAATAATAAGTTGCAAAATCCACTTTTCATGCAGCTTTATGTGTTTGTCATCACTTTTCAAATTTATTCCTCCCTATTTAAAAAGCTTTAATCTATGCTATACTATTGATAAGTGATTTTTTTATTTTGAGCTTTGGGCCCTCTGCAAAGGGTTCTTTTTTTCTTTTTTGTACATAAAATGTATTCCCATTTTATTCAGCGCTTTGTTGACTGAGCAATAATCTGGGCTAACTATTGCGTATATCAGTGCTGCCCAGTTTTCTTTCATTTTTCACCACCTCCAATGCTTGCTCAACGCTGTATCCTGCAAAGTATAACTTAACTACCTCTTGCTGATATTTTTCCAGTTCTTCTTCTTCCATAGCCTTTACCTCCTTAGTGTTAAAATTTTACCCGTCATCACCTCAACAAACATACAACTCTCGGCATCTTTATAAACCCTAAGAAAATATTTAGGATTATGCCCTTCTTTTCTTAATAAATATCTTTCATATTTGTTTGGCTTTCGTACCAATTGTACTGATTGCAATATTCTCTTCTCCCTTCTATTTGTTTGCATACATACAGTAGTAGCTGTTTTATATTACTTCTGCTAAAGTTGGAGCACCTAAAGCTGCTAAAACTACCTTATCTACAGTTGCTATATCATCTTTAGAGCTGCCATTTTTAACCATTAAGTTGTGTAGTTCCTTCATTACGTTTATTGTTTCAAGAGCCGTTATAGGCTGTTTTTCTGGTTTCACTTTATCCCTCCTCAACTTTTTTACCATTCGCATCTATTTCTCCATCTCCAAACACGGTTATGTTACCATTGCTGCCACAATCAATCTGCATATAACCATCATCATAGGAAAAAACGTGTATTGTACGTTGCCCCTTGTTTTCCGTCTTGGTGTCAAAGCCCCCTGCTTCCAATTCTGCAAAAAGCATCTGTGCTAACTCAATTATTTTATCCATGTTATACCCTCCTATTTTTAATTTTTTGCCTCTATTTTTTTTCTGAAAATTGCTTTGGTTGTCCCATCTCCCACAAATATTAAAATTAAAGGATCCTCAATGTGACAATCGCTATCATAAATACCCATCCCGCCACGCCTAAGAAAAGGAACCATCTCAACCGGTTTATTCTGCGTTTGTCTCTTGCAATGGAAACATCTATTTCTTTTAGCTCCTCCTGAATTTGTGCTTCGGGGGGGAAGCTTCTTTTATTTCATTCATCCTCTCTATCCCTCCTTTGGTTGTCCCATCTCCCACATAAGTGTTAAAATTTGTTTGAAGGGAGGTGATATTATGCGACTTGATCCTGATTGTATAAGAGATATACTTCTTTATATTGAAGAACACACAACCGACGCAAATCCTTTTGTTTCCACTGACGAATTAAAGTCAAATTTAAATAAATATAATTCAAATAAAATCAACTATCATATACGGCAAATAGACCAAGCTGGATTAGTGGATTCAGTAGACTATGCCGAGGGTGTTCCTCAGGATATTTCTTCTTTGTCTTGGGAAGGTAATGCCTATATTGCAAATATAAGAGATGATAATATATGGGCTAAAGTTAAAGGACGAATAAAAGGGTTGCCCTCCGTTGCGTTTTCTATTCTAATTGAATGTGCAAAAGAAGAAGTTAAGAAATATATTCATTTATCTTAATTTATTTTTAAAAAAGAAGCTTCAATTTCTTCAATAGAGTTTAAATTTAAGTATTCTTCACTATAGAACATCTTTTGCCCATCAGACATTAACCGGCAATATTTATATTTTTTAAGCCAATTGTTGATATATTCTTTAGAATGATTCTCATCTTCAAGTTCTTTTTGTATAGCTTTTTTATCAAACTTAACAAATCCATGCTCTCTGAGATACTGAAGTTTGTTTTGATCTAAAATTATATTGTTCTGTGGCTGTTTCTGAGCTTGCCCCTCAGGAGTAGCTTCTTTTTTGTTTTTCTCTGTTACATTCACCTTTTCTGCTTCCTTCCTTCCCCTGTTCGCTTTTTCCAATTTTACAGTTTTTGATACAATTTTCATCTTTGCTTAAAGGCATTTTGTATTTTAAGCAAAAGGCTGGTTGGCTTCCTGAAGACCTATTTCCGCCCCATGCAGGGACATAATATTTACACTTAGCCATTCCCTATAGAGCCCTCCCTTCCTGAGCTACTTTCTCTAACCAAGTAATAAACATTTGTCGATTAATTAAAAATTTACTTCCTACTCTAAAAGCTGGAAAATCGCTATTACTGCTATGCGCTAATTCCATGAGCTTGTCTTTCCCTATGCCGCTGTATTTAGCACACTCTTTTATTGTCATAGTTGCTTTTGGGGGTTCAGGCGCTGCTTCTTTAATGGCATCCTTTATAATGTTTTTTATGTCTTTCAACTGTTCTGCTGTAATATCCATTTGCATTACCTCCTTTTTAAAACTCCCTCAGCATCTTTCAGCTCCTGTAAAGCCTGTTTGTGTATCTCTCTGTCCTTTTCGTTTGTGTCCTGTTTAATCTGCCATTCTAAAGCTGCTATTTGCTTTTCAATCTTTGATAAATCCTTTGGAATTTCTATTGTTATCATTACTGAACCTCCTCTATATATTTATTTCAGATGCGTCACAGCCTAAATAGACTGCTATGTCTTTTTTTCTAAATCTTATTTGCCCACCAATCTTTACAAAATTTATTTTTTTATACCGTGTAAGTCTGTAAATTGTTGTTTCACTAACTTTCAAATAATTAGCCAGTTCTTTAACAGTGAACATCCCCATCCCTCCTCCATAGTTATTTCCACAATTCCTCAGCGATTAATTGATTTGGTGTAACCTTTAAAGCTTTACATAGTTTGCAAATAACATCTAAACTTGGATTGATATACTTGCCTGATTCCAACTCTGTAATATATCCTCTTGCTACACCGCTTTTGTAGCTTAATTTACTTATGCTTAAATTTTTTAATTGCCTGAACTCTTTTGTTTTTAATACTGCCATTCGGGAATTCCTCCTAAGATTTATTCCCTCCATCTCCCTGTATTCAAATTGATAACTTGGGTAAAATAATTAAGCAGATGTTTCAGTATTCACCTTGAAGTCCAATTGTTTAAAAAAAATTTCATCTATTGTTAAACCAAATAAATCAGAAAGCTTCTTTGCCTCAGACATAGTAAAATCAACTTTGCCATTTTCTTTATTACAATATGAATGTAAGCTAATACCTAAACATTGTGCTGTCTCTGTCTGAGTAATACCTTTTGCCTCCCTAAGAACCTTTAAGTTTTTGCTCATCATTTTTTATCACCTCCTTTTTAAGTCCCCACATTGAATACCTGTTTAATATTATTATAGTATTCACTTTGTAGTCTGTCAACAATAATTTGTGCATTTTTTAAAATAATATTCATTTTGTTGTCATAGATTTAAAAAAGTCAACATAATGTATATACTATAAATAAAGGAGGCTTATAAATGTTTAGTAAAAGATTTAAAGAATTAAGATTAAAGAAAGGTTTAAATCAACCTGAATTAGCTAAATTATTAAATGTAGCAAAGCAAACCGTTTCCAATTGGGAAAACGGTAATCGGACACCAGATTCTAATATGTTATTAAAATTAGCGGATTTTTTTGATGTCAGCGTTGATTACCTCCTTGGAAGAACAGATGATCCAAATAGCAAAGTATATGAAACGGAAATAGATGGACATAAATATGAAATTGAGGTAGATAAAGCTTACCCATATGACCTGACTCCCGATGAAGTACAGGAACTTATAACACAATTAGAAAAAGTAGGATTTGATGTAAATAAGCTGATTGAAAAAGTTAAGAATGATAATAATAATGAATGATAATAGACTAGTAAGGATTGAGTTAATCTTTATTAGTCTATTATTTTGTCTATTTATATAACTTTTGTCGCAAACGCTTATATTATGTAAAACAATTCTGTATACAGACAGTTACATTAATATTTTCTGAATACTATAATAAATTCAAACAATATGTAAAATTAATTGCAATTAATTGAAAAATGATATATACTAGTTTTAGAACATATGTTCGCATCCGCCAAGAAAGGATGATGTATGGGATGGAAATAGAAATATGGGGTTCATTGAGTAGTATTAAGTGCATTAAAAAAGATGGACAAACTATTTTTAAAAACTGTACTGTACACAGTCAAGAGAATGGCATTAGTTTGAAAAATCCTGTTCTTATAAGGGTAAAATTAGAGCAGGAAGAGGTGAATAAGAAATGACAGGCTATACCCAAAAGCACGGCAAAGGATGGAGATATAGGATTGAGTTTGACCCTAACCCTAATGGCAAAAGAAAAACCATTTCTAAGAGCGGATTCAAAAAAGAAAGTGAAGCAAAGAAAGCTCTTATAAAAAAGTTAAACGAGATAAACGATGGAAAATATATTGAAGATAATGGATTAACGGTTGAAGAATACTTGAAAGAATGGCTAGAATCTTATAAAAATAATATTGCATTGAGTACATATAAGAGATATGAGGAGTTTTGTAACTCTATAAGTAAAGGCCTTGAAGAGCAAGAACTGCAAAAGTTAACTCCGGTTGCAATTCAAAAGTTTTATTCTTCATTATCACCTGGTTTAAGTAATTCTACAATATTAAGGCTGCATAGCTGTTTTAATTTAGCTTTAAAGCAAGCAGTAGCTTGGAATATGCTTAGCAGCAATCCATGCCAATTCGTGAAGCCACCAAGGCCTGAAAAAAAGGAAATGAAAGTATGGGATGAAGAAACAGTCCAAGATTTCCTAGCGGAATCTCGTGGTGAGAACATATATATTGCAATAGCCTTGGCACTTGGCACTGGCATGCGGGAAGGTGAAATATGTGCTTTAATGTGGGATGATGTGAATTTAAAAAAAGGTGAGATATATGTTCGAAGGTCTGTAAAAAAGATAGATGGCAAATATATTTTTAAAGAACCTAAAACAAAAGCATCCAGCCGAAGAATACTTATAGCTAATGATTTAAAAGACATTTTGACATTTCATAAAAAAAAGCAAGATAGGCTGAAAGAAGAAAACGAACAATATAAGAATAAAGATTACGTATGTGCATGGGATGATGACGGAAGAATGTTTGACCCTGCCTATATATCAGCTGTATTTCCAAGAATTGTAAGAAAATATAATGAGAAATATAAATATGACAAATATCCAATTATACGCTTCCATGACTTGCGTCATACTCATGCAACTTTATTACTTTTGCATGATGTCCCAGCAAAAGTAGTTAGTGAAAGATTAGGTCATTCCAACATATCTATTACTTTAGATACTTATTCTCACGTACTCCCTAGTATGCAACAGGACGCTGCTGAAAAACTTAATGGATTGTTTACTAAAGCTCTTTAATAAAGAGCTTTTTTAATGCTTAATTACACCCGTTTACACCCAAAAATATTTTCACACCCATTTTCACACCCAAAGGACAAGCTATATGACTTTTAGTAAAATAAAAAGATGCTTCAATCCCTTGAAGCATCTTACTTTCATATTGGCGGGAGCATGTGGGAATCGAACCCACCTAACGTGGTATTAGTTCGCTTTTAAACCTTATCAGCAATGGACAAGCATAGTCAAAAGATAGTATTTTCAGCGGTTTTAAACCATGCTTGTCTACATTTTTAATCAATAGTTATCATGCTAAATCAATTTTTTACACCCAATTTTACACCCAATTTTTATTTTTAAGCTTCTGCTTTTATGGTAAAATAATATTTATAGTTTTAAAAGTGGTAAGAAGCATACTAAATTAGGTACTAAAAAAGGTACTAAATGCATTTAGTACCTAAATTGTCTTTAAAGTGTTGAGTTTACTATATTTATTTAAAACAAATTTCCTATGATATTATATATATTCTATATATTTAACTTCTTTAATTTTATCTTTTCTTTTACCTTTACAAACAATCCAGAACTCAAAATCTGCCCCAGCTGCTTTCAACGTATTCATCACATTGCTTATTTTTTCCTTGCTTGTTTTATTATATATATCTATTTCTACTATTATTATTTTGTCCGTTTTTAATATTATTATACAGTCTACAATAAATTTTTTAATTTTATATTCTCTCTGAATAAACTTAATATTATCTTTATACTTTATTATAAAGTCATTTAGGATTAATGAATGGTATGATGGCATTTTCTTAGTGTAATAAACTTTTTTACCCAGCACTGGATGAACTGCTGCTTTAAGAAATTTATTGTCTGAAAGTTTCTTAAGCCTAATACTGCAAGTTGTATAATTTGTAAAGAATAATTTATTTATTTGTTCTATAGTTGCACCCTTATTATCGGTTATCCAGTTTATTATTTCAGTATCTCTATCCGTTAAGTGCATTTAATATATCCATAATATCTTGCTTCACAGGCACAACTGGAGCAATATCTTTTGATTTTTCTACTATTTTATCTTTAATGTTGGTCATAACTAAATTATGGTTCATGGTATAACTGTACCCTTGTTGCTCTCCTAATGTTCTACAAATTAATTCTCTTTCTTGTAATTTAGTAGCATTGCCATTACCTAAAATAACTTGTGCTGCTGGTTCATCTGCTATTTTTAAACTTATCCTGGTGCACAACTGGGCTTTGATGTCTGAAGGTATACTATCAGAAGTAGGTTTTTGAAGTGCAGTAATGAGAAATACTCCTGATGATCTGCCTACATTTACTATGGTTTTGATGTGTTTTAAGCACTCTGCTTTTAACTTCTTTTCCGCTTTAGTATCTCCACGTGAAATATTAAGAAACGAAAATTCCTCTATAACAACATAAATATATTTAAGCTTACATTGAGCTTTTTTATTATAATCTTCTACACTATAATATCCTTTAGTATTATCTATTAGATTTTCTCTTTTTTTGCATTCCATATCTATATATTCCAGGCTCTCCAAAACTTCATCTAATGTTTTGCTATTTGTTTTTACCTGTATACAATTTGTAAATACTCCTAAATCATTTTTTCTTACTTGCAGCAAATGTATTTCTACATTAGAGCAATACTTTATTAGATTAGTTAGAATTAATAATAAAATCCTACTTTTACCCGTCCCTGTATCCCCTCCAATAAGCATATGTGGAAACTTATTCATGTCTATTATTATTGGACCGGTTAACCCTCCAGCGATAAGTAATTTATTTGGAGGTAACTTTATAGGTTCATATTCCTTAAAATTAAATTCTTTTATACAATACATATCTACTATATTATTTTCTGTTTTAAGTTGTATAGCTTTGTACCCCAAACCTTCTTTAAATACATCTAAATCCTTCTGCAATTGCTCAAATGTATAGCCATAAGGCAGCTCTATTTGTATTATGTGACCATAGCCTGTGCGTTGTATGGACCATATTTTTAATGTTTTATCTAATTTATTTGTAAATTCGTTTTTACTATAAGTTATCTGCTTCCATTTTCTCCTTATGTTTATTTTATCCCAATTATTATAGGTGTAAGCAATACAGCCTAGGATTAGAGCTTCCACAATCATTTTTTCACCTTCTTATTGGGTGAAACTGTTTCTGCTATAAATAATATAGCTGTTAAAAAAACAAATTGTTTAATAGGATCCGTAAAAAGGCTTTGTATAGATTTTATAAATAACTTATCTAACACAAATAGGTCCATTATTTTCTTCTCCTTTTTCTAAGTGCTTAATATAAAGCTCTATTGCTTTTTTAACGAATTCTGATTTTTCCTCCTGAATCATAACTGCATTATATAATTTCGTATCTCTCGTAGTTTTTTTAAAACTTACATCAACTTTCATTAAATCCACCCCATTAATTCTTAATCTTTACTACTAATATATTCGTTGCTTATAATGATATTGCCTGTCCACTAGAATATATCTATTAATTAGCAGATATATTATTTAAAAAAATATGGCACTTATTTATCTAAGTACCATATTTCCTCTATTTTCATATTCAATTTTTCAGCTATAATAAGTGCAGTTTCTAATGTTACTTGTTTATTATTGTTTTCAATTCTATTGTAATCTTTATTATTTATATTTAAAAGCTCAGCAAAGTCCTTTTGAAATTTATAGCCCATTTTTAATCGTATTTCTAAAAGCCTATTTTTTACCCCATGAACTCACCCCTCCACTTTTGTATATGTAAATATTCTCCACATTTTATTATTTACCTTTTTTATTTTTAATTTTTTCTAAGAAATTTTAAAAGATTAATAAAAAGCAGGGCAAAAACTTTTAAAAATGTCCTTAAAAATATCTGAATTATGTTAACCATGCTTTAAATGCTCCTACAGGCTCACCATGCGTTTTTACCCCATTTTAGATATAAATATCCTTTCGCATAGGAAAATGAAGAACATTTTTGAGCGGTAAGTATAAAATATGCAAGATTAAAAGTACACAGTTGCAAAAAATAAAAAAAGCCTGAAGAAATCCTCTATGAATTGATATGAGCACCAAGCTATTATGGATGGTAATCCTAAAGATAAAGCAGATCCAGAATGGAAAAAATAAAAAAGTCTCTGCAGAGACTTTTTTATTACCATATCAATTTTGATGTAATTTGGCTGAATTAGTTTTGCTATTTAATTTAGTTACAAAAGGCATAAGATCTTGTAAACTTATAATCTTATAACATTCTTCTTGCAAAATTCTGCAAACTGTTCGGTAATCTTTTCTATATTCAGGATTAATATCTGTAACAAATACTATTTTATATTTATCCTTTAACTTATATGCATCATATGCCCAATCTTTTACACATTTAATAAGCCTTTTTTCTTTTTTACCATCAAAGCTAAATATTTTTATTGCATAACCATTTATGATAAAATCAAAATTAACATTTTCATCGAAATATCCAATGATTTTACCACTTTTATAGTTAATTGCAGAATTCTTGAAAGTATTCCTTATAAATTCTAGTTGCTCTGATTTAGAAGGTCTATCCTTTTTATCTAAATCGCATATTAAATATTGTTTTCTGCATTCAGTAACAAATTTATCAAAATCTTCTACAACAACATTTGCAACATCTGTGAATTTTATTTCACCAATATAATATTTAGTATATTCTGAGAGATCAAATGATGCTTTCTTACAGAACTCACCAACTTCTTCTTCAATACCATCAAGCTGTAGTTTGGTTAAATTAATATCAAGTTCATCATTAAAACTTTTAACCCGTTGCCAGTTTTTTATTCTTTCAAATACTATTGTTTGATCGTCTTTATTGTAAATTAAAACTCCAAGTGTTATACAATCTACAGACACAATAGAAGGATAATGGCATAAAATTGAATATTGAACATTTACCATAATATCACCTCCTAATAATTATATGAAACTATTATTGAAATATATTTCTCAATATTATCAAGTCTATATGTTAAATATTCTGCAAGTGATAATAGTTCATTTTTATTTTTTTCCCATTCTAAGGGAATTTTATTCATTATATTGATAAAGAAATTATTATTCAATTTACTTTTAAAGAAAGAAACATAAGGTTGCATCTCATAAATACTTATTTCCATAGCATCTTTAAATTTGGAATATAAATAAGCATTTCCTTCCATAATATATGTATCATTATAATCTTTATCTAAAATCTTTTGTTTTAGCCCTCCAGAATCCCAAATGCATTCTAAATTAAAAGTATGGCTATGATCTATTAAAAATATTTCTTTATATGCCTTATTTGTTGTCATAATCAAATTACCCTTATTTCTATCTTTATTATAAATAATATGATCAAAAAGCATTATTTGTGGGATAATACTCTTATAATTGTTTGCTAATTTAAGCATTTTGCTTGAACTTATTATTGTATTTCTTTCAATATATTTTGAATAAAAACCCAATCCATAACATTCATTTGTAAATTCGTCCATGTCATTTATATTTTCATCAACTACTGTATTTTTGTCAATCATACAAACCCCTGAATCAGGGATGCTAAGATTTAGTTGTTTTGCTATTGAATAACATACTAATTCATTAACCAAAACTTTATTCCCTTCGACGTTATTTAATGTTTTTACTACATAATAATCATTATTGGATACTGCCATTATAGGTCTGGTGGATCCATTCCCTAGAGGATATTTCAATTCGTCTATATGTAAAATCTCCAAATTATATTGCCCCCCTATTAACCAATGGTAAACTATCCTAAACTAATATAAATTAATATCCTTTAATAAAATTATATGATGTTTTTGAGGGATTGTGTCAAATCTCCTTATGTATGATTTATGCTTATATTTTATATATTACTCTGTTTTACTATAAGTAGCTCTTTATGCCATATGCTAGTCTTATTTTGTAATTCCTCTCATTATTGATATATTAAAAATTGGTCAAAAAAATAAAGCCCTCCAAGGATTTCTCCTGGAGGGCCATTTTATTATTCCTTTAATTCTATGTTTTTATCTTTTTGAGTTTTAATAGTAACATTTTTAATCGCGAAGTCATACCCACCGGTGCTGGTAAACGTAACAAGTATAGCGTTAATAAGCATAAGATACAAATTGCTTACTGCAAAGTTGCCAGTTAATGCGCTACAGATTAGGATATTTAAAAAAGCTACAACGAATGTGAAATACCTTGTTGGTATTTTCTTTATGCCTGGCAGATCCTTTAAAAACTGCACTATTAGCATTGTAACTGCAACTGTCCCCATAAAGGTGCTTATATAATCTATTGTAAGAAAATCAGTAAATTCCATTTTCCATCTCTCCTTTATATTTTTTTACATGGTGTACTTGGAATCCATGCTTCTACACCATCTATATCTAAGATATACCAACCTGTTTTTGTCCCCACAGCTGTTATTTTATCTCCAGTTTTAAATTTTTTAACAGGAGATAAGGTCTTGGGGCTGTATGCCCAAATATCATACATTACTTCAAGACGCTGCCTAAATAGTTTTGGTTCTTCTTGCCTTTGCCCTGTAATGGCTTCTACCAATGCCCCTGCTATTTTATCTGGGTTGTACAAGTTGCAATCTTCTTTACTGTCTACAAATCCACACTCCACCAATACAGCAGGAGCATTAGTTTTCCTTAAAACGTAGAAATTAGCGGTTTTTGCTCCTCTATCCTTATAGCCTAATTTAACCATTGCGTTTTGAATTTTATTAGCATATTGTTCCGCTTTTCCACCCTTTGCAACACAATATGTTTCTACACCAGTACCGCCGCCACTGTTGAGGTGAATAGATAAAAATAAATCTAAATATTGCCTGTTAGCATTAGCTACACGTTTTGATAAGCTGTCATTTAAATCTTTTGCTCCTCCATCTATACTGCAAACTATTACTTTATGCCCTAAAGCTTCAGCTTTCTTTTTAAATTCGTTCCCAATTTCCCTTGTACATTCACTCTCTTTTAATATTCCAACTGCACCATAATCTGCACCTTGTAATGTGTGCCCAATATCTAAACCAATAATCATTCCTTTAATCATCCCTTTCTTATTAAATATCCAAGTATAAAAAGAGCCACGGTAACAAATATACCGAGGCCCCATTTAATAGTGCTAATTAAACTGTCAATTTTTTTGAATAATGTTGTTATGTCTGACTTAAATGATGAATTCTCAGACTTAATATCTGAAATTTCTTTGTCATGTCTTTTAAGCCATTCCTCATGATTATTAAATGTTGTATCTATCCGTTTATGTCGGTCTTCACACAACGCTTTATCATACTCACTTTCGCTCATCTTACACCTCCTATTTTACCGTTGTTGGTATATAAATGTTCCCGCTTTAAACGTTCATAAAGCGTTTAGAATCAATGCCTTAGACCTATTAAAGGCAAAGAAAAAAGACCTTTTATAGTCCCTTACTTTGCCTTTAAGTTATTATGTAGCTAATCAATATAATTCTTGCTGCATCAACTCGTTTATTACCGCTTCTTTTTCTAAGTTTTCATTTGTTAATTCTGCTATCATATCATTTTGCTTAGCTATCATTTCTTCTTGCTGATTAATCATATCAAGTAATTCATAACAAATTTTTGTCTTATTCTGCATATACCTCACCCGTAATTTCTTTATATTGTTCTTTTGTTATCCTCTCCATTTGAACTAAAAACTTATACAATCTTTTAATAACATCATCCATTATTTATTTGCACCTCCCATTAATACAACTTGTGTTAAATCGGCAAGCGTTTGTTTGAGTTTCTCGTTTTCTTTTTCCAACAGTAAGAGCCTTTCACTATCTGTAAGTATAACCTTTTCCTTTTCAGCATTAGCCCACATATTATCAAAGTTCTGTTCTATTTGCTCTTTTGTAACTGACTGCTCAACTTGAAAATAAACTTCTTCAGTTACATATACATTATTGCCTTCTTCGTCTGTTTTAATTGTTTCATTTCTATGCAAAAATACATCTGTTAATCCATTTGGCAAAGGAAAGTAGTCTACTTTATTATGTCGTTTATAGCTTTCAGATACTTGCATATTCAATCTCCCCTTTCAATTTTACATAATAGCTAACCATCTCTTTGCATTTATTGTGAATTTCATCAATTCCCAACTTTTTTCTAATATGATAGCTATTTGTATTTTTATACCATCCATAAGCTGATATACATCGGTAAGCTAATAATTCGGGAATAAGAATACCTTGCTTTAATAATTTCCTAGCCTTTAGATAATATCTTTTTGTTTTTAAAAATATTTTAGTTCTTATTGTAGTTCTATTTTTCCTAAATACAAAACCCATCATATCAATAGGCTCATTATCATATATCCTGCATACTTTCCATTTAGGCTTTACTTCTAAGCTTAGAAATTCATTCATATATTTTATCAACATTTTCATGGCTTTTTTTAAATCTTTTTTGCTACTTCCGGTTAACAAAAAATCATCCATATAAAATAAAACATGATTTATCAATCTAACTCTCATATCACCATTATGTTTTGTTTTTCTAATTTTAAATAATTGTTCACTGGCATAATGGTAAGCATATGATAAATAATAATTAGACAAATACTGTGATAGGTATGAGCCTATAGAAAGCCCTGCATCAAACATATCTATTAAATTGAATACTAACCATAGCAGGGTTTCATTTTTTACATTTTTAAGTAGTAGTTGCTTTAATTTATCATGTGGTATAGAAGGGAAACATTTTTTAATGTCTCCCTTTACAAAATAAACGGTTTTATCATCTCTAACCCATTTTTCTATATACCTTTTGCCATATGATTGTCCTCTATTTGGTAATGAAGCACACTGGAATACACCAATTTTAGCATTAAATAATGGCTTTAAGCCCTCTACCGCAATATAATCACATATTTGATGTAAAGGTTCTTCTACGCCAATTATTCTTTCTTTTTTATTCATTCCATCTATTTTTGTAAAATATTTAATTGGTTTTAAATGTAAATTCCTACTTTTAATAGATTTACTAAGATATTTTGATATCGCTAATATTATGGGATATAATCCTGTTTTATCTTCACTCATAGATATATTTTTAATCTTAGCGAACGAATAATTAGAAAATCTCATAAATAATTTAGTAACATCATCTCTGTTCCGTTTACCATCTAAATATTTAAAGCAACAGCTCTCAATAAACTTTACGTCTGTTATATCCACATTTTTGCAATATCTTTTTATATAAATCACCTCATTGTGTGTAAAAAATCTTTCTGAATCTCAATGGTTTTCGGTTTTTAATACTACTAACCACCCGTTATTCCTAGAGAGTAACAGTCCCCTGCATATTAGTAGCAGGAGATGCTGGCACGATTCATTTCACTCAAAAGAGTAAGCAATGTCTACTCTGCATAAATAAATTGTTTTAAATTTATGCAGGTAGAGAAATGCAGTGCAAATTAACTTAATAATTTTCAGAATTCCGCCCGAGGATGTTCCACCAAGTATTCGTCAAGTCATTATCCGTATTCAAGTAACGCAAACCGCAAAGAGAACCATCGCCCAGACGGCCGAGGGAACGCCACTCCCGAGTTGCACTGCAAGTCCTTTATTGTATTATATAAGGGGCAAAGCCCCTCTTAGGTTCCCCTAATTCACCCCTGCTCGCCTACGGCTCCGCCCAGTAGCAGAAAGCCGCCCGAGGAAGACCCACCAAGCATCCGCCAAGCCACCAGCCGCACCCAAGCAACGCAAACCGCAAAGAGAACCAAAGTACAGATAGCCGAGGGATAGCCACCCTCGATATCCTGTAACTGGTTTATTGGAATATAATCCATCTGCAAAACCAGTAGTTGAACTTCCACCAACTTCAATTGGAACAATAACTGACGGATGTTTAAAATCAATCCCTATTTTCGTTATATACTGCCATACCTCATTTGTTTTCGCAATTCTATAACTTATTAAATCATAATCACTTGTTGGAGATGTTGCATATTTCTTACAATCATAGCAAGCATATACTTTAATATTGTAGTCATTCATATCCGTATTATCATTGTAAATTATTAAATTCTGTATAACCTCATAGCCACCAACCATAAACTCAATACCATTAATCATGCAAGGCTCTTTTCCTGATGAATTACTATAAGGTGAACCATCTGCACCTAATACATTATCACATGCTCCGGTTTGCCATGGGTAAGTTGTAATTGTAGTAGTTAAAGTTGTATCAAAAGTATTTGCAGAATCTACATATACAGCAGAATTACCATTGCCCAAATCCTCTATTTTAGTTATTTTTACTCTATCGGCTTTATTATAGTTCTGTGCATTTCCTCTATCGTCACTTATTGTTCCAGTACTATAATCTCCAATTGATACGCAAGAGCCAACAATTAAATTATTTGCTTGTGAGTTTGTTACAATTACCCTTTTTACTCCTGTTTCAGCAACTAGATTTGCATATTGTAAATAATAATTTATGCAACCTTTCATGATTGATTCTTGATTTAATGTAGCATATTTAATATAAAACATCATTGATATATAAAAATCATCATGCGAAGTTTTCCCTGAATATTGTGCACCTTTTGCCTTGAATTCTGTTATTTGCCCATTATGGGACATATTATTATATTCAGGAGAAACACCGCTTATAGAAGCGAGCTTACCATCTAAAGGATTTCTTCCTGCTGCATATTTTGCATGAAGCAAATATGGCCTGATTGTTCCATCAGGCTTTACAGCTTCCTGTATTACATCATAACCAGGGAATAGTACATCAGCATAACTTAATCCCCAAACAGTATCGGTTGAATAATACTTTGTATATCCAACCATTGCCATTACCCATACATCACCGTTTGTACCATCTGCTTTAAATTTACCATCACCTTTTATTGCTGTAACATGATAATCATCATTTTCATCAATATAGCCATTTACATCAAAAGACATGAACAGCCCTATGTTTTCATAATCATTTCTGCCTTTTACAGTATTGGTTGAAGGTTCGCATACTAAACCAACATTATCATCTTTTTTAGTACCAAGAGGAGAAGGAGACACACTATATTGATTAAACTCTGTTGTATATTTCTTTCCACATCTCAAACTATCCCAAAATTTATCAAGGTTAACATATTCACCCTTCGCTTCATCATAATGTGGAAGCTCTAGCCTTGTCTGTCTTGCATTTTCCGCAGCAATTCTATTATTTTCATTTAAAACTCTTGTATTTTCTTGACTTACCCTTACTGGTTCGTCAATTTTAGCTCTGTCAAACAATTCTTTTATTGCAGGAAATTCATTAGTAGCTTCTTTTACATCATCAGTAAGTTTTTTTAAAATTGGGAATTCATTAGTGCTTTTTACAGCTTCATCGGTTACAAGACTTCCACGTACATAAAAGTTAAACCTTGCAGATGTAAGAACATTACTGCTCTCTGATATCCTAACCTCTGCATTTACTATCCCAGGGCAGGCTATTGTATTTGTAGACAATATGCATTTAATTTTTCCCATTTTTGCATCTATAATGCTTACACCTGTGTCTTTGTCTTGTAATACAGTAGTACCGTCTGGCTTTTTAAAAGCTATTTCTACATTTAAATCTGTAAGATCATAGGAATTTAATTCATCTATAAGACTTATATTTAAAACATTACTGTTATAATCATCTTGTACGACCTCAATATACTTTATATTATTTTTTTCTTTTATATCTAATAAAATGTTAAATTCTTTTAGTTTCAAAATATCATCTCCTATCCGTACAATCCATAGGCTTTTAAATCTCCTATGATTTCATTTACCTTATTTATTACCGTACTTAAAGTAGCTCCTGAAGAGAGTGTACTGCATGTCCGTCGACCAATGGGACTATTCCCAAAGAATCCAAGGTTTCCCTTTTGTTTTAAGTTTACTATTAAAGTATTACCAGAACTCACTTCATTCAATATATCCATCCAACCTTTTACTTCCATGTTGTAGTTCGTTTTTATAAGATTTCCTTCTAATCTAAATAAATCGTTCCCACCTCCACTAGGTTCTTCGTTGTATAATATTTTTCCCATTATTATATATGTCCCTGACACATTAGCTAATAAAACTCTATCACCTATAGAAGGCTTATAACTTGCCAAATAAGCATATTGTTTTTCACTTGCAGATTCCTCTCCGTCGAAAGTTATCTTTGCAGTACTATTTTCGAATAATTCTACTACTACACCAATTTTAAAATTATTCTGCTCTATTGGTGCTTCCTCTTGTACTAATTCTTCAGTTGTTGGAATCATATGTGAATCACCCTCCTAACATTGTGCATCATTTGACCGCCTGCTTTTAATTCCATTTCCCAGCTTGTCTCTATATATTTCATAGCAACACCCTCAAAGTCTGAATGTTCTACATATAAGCAGTCTAAATATGTGTGATGTGGCATTAGGGCAGTTTTAAAATTAAATTCCTCAAATACATTTAAATCATCATATGCAATTCTTTTTACAAATTCATCCAAAGTTATTTTATCAAGGATATCATCACGTTTTATTAATTTGGTGATAACTCTGCCTCTGTTTACTGTACTTGTTGGAGATGCCGCATTATCGTTTATAAATATACTTATTAGTGGTGGTTTTTCAGGACTTGATACATATGCAACCCATTTATTTGGCATGGAAAAGAAGTCATTTTCCCTTATTGCCCCAGGGATTATTATACTTTCCCTATCCGTTTTATAATTATATTCTGCCTCTCTATTGTTAGGTAGTACATAAGGCTGTGCTGTAAAATATCCATATGCATCTACCCATATACTTGTATAATTTAATTCAGTTAGCAGCTCATTTACAGCCTCAAGCCTGTTTATACCGATTTCCCATTCTTTATCTATACCAATTTTTGCATTGATATATGGTATATTGATTTTCCATATTTCAGCTTGATTTAATATGGCTGTTATTGCATCAATATAATTTGTACCAGCTCTTATAAGATAACGGCTGTCAAATGCATCTTCTTTTAATATTAATGCTTCATCATAACATTCTACATTTCTATAAATCCTATTTCCCTTTTCTTCTTCTGTTGGCGAAGACATTAAAAATATCCCCAAAGGCCATTCTATAAAATCTCCTTTAGGCATTTTTAACATAAAAAAAGGCTGAACTCTATCATTCAACCAATCTACGTCTTTTATTTCACTTTCCTTAAATTTAAACTCCCCAACTCTCTTTATTTCTGCCAAGCTATTCATAGTTATGTGCCCACCTGGAAGTGTAGATAATTCACCAATTTTAACTTCATGTTTGTTAAGTAAATCATAGCGGAACTTTATTTCTCTGGTACTATTGATAAGATGTAACTGTCTTATTACTTCTTCTTTTGTGTATCCATTTTTAGCTAATTCTAACATAACAATTACACCTCCATCTCCTCTTTATAATCATTTTGCATAATATTAAAATTAATTGCATACCCTCCAATTTTATTTAGTACTTCCAAATTGTTTACAGTTCCAAATATTCTATCTCCATCATTGTCTCTATATAATAAAGTTTCTTTTCTTTTTATAAAGTCTATTAGTTTACTTACTTCATTCTTAGATTTAATAAAAAAGGTTAAATTTTTATTTTTATCCTCAAATTCCGAATATTCAAAGCTTCCATGCGTTCTACCATCAAAATATACAACATCTCCTAATGTAGAGATCCTTACAGGATTTTCCGGTTTACTTTCTAAACTATACTTTAGTTGGATAAAATCTTTTAAATTAGATGCAACAGCTATTGTATTCCCGCTAAATGCTATTTTACCAGTTTTAACATCACTATTTGAAAAGCTTTCGTCCGTTGCTACCGCTCTTACAAAGTATTGATATAATTCTCTATTAGCAGCAGAATAATCTTCAAATACTATTCCTTCTACCTTCCCAATACATTTATAATCATTTTTATTAGCTTGGCTTCTGTAAATTAAAATATAATCTACATTTTCTATTGGGTTGATCTCAAGAAATATTCCATAATTAATGCTATAAACATTAAGAGATGGCTTTGTTAGTTTATTAGTTGCTATAGTAAAGTTTGTAATTCCCCAATCTGAATATAAATTATATTCGTTTTTAGTTCTTACTCTTGCTTGATATTCACCATCATTTAAAAAAGATTTAACCTTATGACTATTTACAGTTAAGCTTGGAATATTGCCTGTATCATAAATTATATTATTATCTTTTAGAATCTGTACCTGGTAAATCTGTTGGCTTTTTGAATTCCACATTATAGTTGGTCTTGCACTATTATTTATACTTACAATTGGTGTTTGTGGCTTTCCTATTGCATAAAATACGGATATATCACTTTCAGGACTTACTTCATCATACTCATTATAGGTTCGTATTTTCCAAATAATATTTCCACTTGGCAGTGTATTCGCAGGCATGTTATAAAAATTATTCGCAGTTGTCTCAGAGATTGTATTCCATGTTTTACCGCCATCAGCACTCCAATATAAGTCAAACTTTTTTTGTTCTCCACCCACACTGCTATTATATTTCCATTCAAATTTAATTGAGTTTGTGTTATCTAAATATCTACCAATTGGTTCTATTTGTGTGGGTTTATCAGGGGGAACATCTTCATAAACTATTTCAAGTGTTGGTTTATTAGAACCCTCTCTCGAGCAAAATTGCCCAATTCCATAGTAAAACTCACCTGGTTTCATACAAAGCCAAACTAAAGCATTATTTTTAAATGAACGTCCTCCTATATCTGCAGTAATAGGAAAGTCAATCATCCCCGATAATCCTTGTTGTAAATCTACGACCCCACCATTAGGAGCACATCCAAAACCAAAGTCAACTTTTGCGGCTGTAATATTGTATTCTGTATATGATTCATCAGTTGCAAATATGCCTACTCTTACCTCCAAATTATCACTTAAGCTATTTAAATAAGCCTTTAGGATGCCCTTTATAATCCTTTTATTTTTTATATCAGCAGGCATTTTAAATTGAAAATATATCGCCGTTCTTGCAGAATATCCCATCCCACCTAAATTTCCACCGCAAAGTAAAACAGTGCTACCTCCATAATTTGTATTAGGATTATTTTTATCAACATAAGTATCTCCAATGCATTGTAAAACTGCTGTATGCTGTGCCATTTATATCACCACCCCTGCACGTTTGGTTTGCCTAAATCTCTCAAATAACCTTACTACATCCGCCATTTGCTGCAAATCATCCGCTTTTACATTAACAGTAATATATTGATCCCCTCCACCTGAATCAGCATTGTTAGCATTAGGATTGTATGGGTTCTCATCTGCTCGCTGCACTCTCTCACCTTTGTGCAATTCTGCCCGATACCCATCAAAAGGAACATAATCTAAGCCGCTTTTATGGCTGCCATGAACTGCATAGTTAGGCATTTTGTTTGTTTGATTTTGTATCTCTTGCGTAT
>ENA-UOOR01001594-UOOR01001594.1-fermentation-metagenome-genome-assembly--contig:-NODE-1594-length-26028-cov-5.423170_pt1 | contig 26028 bp, 20 predicted proteins | sample MGYA00245780_ERZ724029 | MGnify/ENA primary metagenome ERZ724029 (study PRJEB28704, sample SAMN03018315) | fermentation metagenome | biome: anthropogenic terrestrial biome; feature: soil; material... | reverse complement strand
GTTCATCCGGAACTGTTTCAAGCTCCTTTTGTTTTACAAGCTTTTCTCTTGATTTGTTGATTAATTTGATAAATGCAAAAATTGAAAGTGCAACTATCAGAAAATCAACAACATTTTGTATGAAGTTGCCATACATTATTGCTGCTTCGGGTTTTACTACCTGACCACCCTCTGTGATGGCTTCGCTCATGACAAATTTCAATGACTTAAAGTCCATGCCTGCCATGAAGTATCCAAGTATGGGCATTATCAGGTCGTCAACTATGGATGATACTATTTTACCAAAGGCACCACCCATGATAACACCTACCGCCATGTCCAAAACATTGCCTTTGAAAGCAAATTCTTTAAATTCCTTCCACATAATTCTCTCCTTGATAAATATTGAGTTAATATTTTTAATTCTCTTATATATATACCCTGATTAAATTTATCAAACATAATTTTGAAATATTTATACTAATTCAGATTAAATGTTTCTCCAGAAATGAATCAGTTCTTATATTTCGGGCCTGCAGAGGTTATTCCAAGCTCAAAGCTATCGTCATATTCAATATACCGGATGCCGTTCTCTATTATGGTATTCTCTTTATCTGCCTTATATACAACAAAGACCTGATTTTTTTCAGAAGCTTTTTCGAGAATTTCTTTCAATACTTTTAACTCTCTTTCATCAGCTATATCATCCAGTCCGGTATTCATCGTAAGCACCATGGTTTTATTTTCATAATTTAAAAAGCTTTTGATGTTATTCCACATTGTAGTATTGCCGGCGCTCATTGTTCCGTTTGTAATGATACCGTCAAAGTATATGATTTCTCCCTTGCCTGAGAGTATTTCTTTTTTGTTATCTGTTACAACAAGTTTTTCAGAATAATCAGATACTTTTGATGCTTTCATGTAATCAACAAACGTGGTTTCGTTTTGAAGACCCAAGTCTTTATCAATCGGTTCATACAAAATTCTAAGGTTGTCAATATATATTGTTCCGGAATCCTTCCTTGTTTCATTTATTTCAGCAAGGTAAATATTCTTTAGTGTTACAGGATAAGCAGTTCCATCAGGAATAACCGCTTCAACCCATTTCCATCCGTTCCAGTTCACTTCGTCTTCAAAAGTAAGTTTTATCTGGTTATTGTTAGCGTCATTAATTCTGGCTCTCAGCCAATGGTTTTTGCCGTCGCCGTAAACCCACATACCTATTGCCTTAGGTTTGTCCTCTAATTTTATTCCTTCGCCGTCTTTCCCAAATTCTACAAATGCAATGCTCTGGTCGGTCATTTTAGTGAAATCATAGTCTAATTTCAATGCTGCCGAACCTTCCTTAACGAAGTCTCTGGTAGTGGATATATTTCCGGAAGAACCCTCAGGATATAGGGTTAATTTTAAGTTTCCCAGGTTTTCAAAGCTGTTAAGGGTGTTATATCTGTATCCAACCTTAACAAGAATATTCTTTGTGGCATTTCCAAAGGTTGCTGTTATAGCACCTGTGTTGCTTACATCTCCTGCCGTGAATATTCCGTTTTCAATTGTTCCTATTTTGTTCCTGAAAGTATATGAAATATATTTTGCGGGTATGTAGGAGGAATTTCCGTTTTTGTCGATTCCAAGGATATCACCCATTTCGTAGGTGTCCCCAAATCCAAAGGTCAATGAATCTGTACTGAACTTCAATGCAACAGGTGTATCAAGTACATTAATTTCCACCTTCCCCTGGGCAGCTCCTGTTTCAGCGGTAATAAGCGCTTTACCTGCTTTAGAAGGATGGAATACATTATTTACAACTTTCCCGGCATCAGCGGGAGATACAGTATAATTAACGTTGTTTGGTGTAACCTCTATGGGAGTATAATATTCGTTGTAAAATTTAAGTTCCATGCCTACTTCAGTATTGTTAAATACAGATTTTTGTGCGGGTATAATTTCTATAGAGCCTATATTGCTGCTGTCAGGAGATGTGTTAAATACTCCGACACCTGATGCTATTTTTCTTTCTCTTCCGTCTGAAGGAATATTTACAACTGTAATATTTGAATTTTTCAAAAAGTCAATACCCATGGTTGTGGAGCCTCCTCCATCCATGTTTACTGCATTGTAAGCACCTAAATCAAGCATTATTTCTGCGAGCTCAGTCTGCTTAACACCAACGTAATTCTTATTTCTTCCGTCAATAGTTACCATTATCATTTCAGTACCATCTTTATTGAAGCCTATTGCTGTTCTTGGGTTTGCTCCTAAGGCTTCATTACTTACATCATTCAGCTGCCCGTCTTTAACCAGATAATTCAATGCACCGAAAGCGAATTCAACATTTTCCGGGCTGAAATCAAGCTGTATGTCCAGGGTTGCCGGCAGACCGGGTATAAATGACTGCTCAAGCTGTGCCATTGTTGTGGCATTTCGGCTTGAGATAACATATCCGTCTTCAGGAATTATTACGGGTGCCTGGTTTTTTCTAACTTCTGTGACTGTTTGTCCAACTACAACAACCTCTACGATATCCTTTGTGCCATCATATCCGGGAGACATCATGTTCCAGTCTCTGGTAAGTATTGTGGGACCCCAGTCCAATGATGATGTTTTATTCAGGACAACAACATTGTATGCTGTGCTGTCTGAGCCGTACAGGGTAATTATTGGATTCCATACTGATATGTTTACATTTTGATCAAGTAATCTTGAGACCGTAGGGTAACCGCTGCTGTATGGAAGAGGCGATGTGATTAAATTTCCATTATCTATTAATGGACCATAGGTATATGTAGGGTCTCCCATGTAAAAAAAGTCACCGTTAACCGCAGCAGAAGCACCTGATGACATCATCATGGAGCTTAAAGTGTTTCTGACGGATACACCGACCGCACTGTTTATGGGTTTAATCTGTGTGTACTGGTCGGTCAGGTCTGCTCTGACTACATTGATATTCATCCAGCCTATACTGGTGAATTTTTCGATTTTTTCATATGTTATACCTGTTGAGAGCCTTGTTTCCTTTGACAGGTCATGTACTGTGTAAAAACTGCTTCCATAAGCGTAGGAGCTTAATAAGATTGCCAAGGCCGCAGAAAAAGCAGCTATTTTCTTGATAAACAAATAGATCATTCCTTTCATTTTTCATTCTTTGTCGATTATATCATAAAACAAGGACAACCATTATTACAGAATTGTTAAGTAAAGAAACAATTTTTAGCAATAAAGGTTTAAATTCCATTTATATTAGACGAGCTTTTACATATTTTGTTCCGCTTTTTCAAATATATTTTTCATATAATTATTCACTTTTATAAATAAATAAATTGACTATCAAAGATTATGCGTCTATAATGAACATTAAAAAATTATCTGGAGGGAATCTTATGAGCAACTTGTTAAGTGAAGCAAAAGCATTGCAGAATGAAATAGTAACAGACAGAAGATATTTGCACCGACATGCTGAATTGGGAATGGACTTGCCTATGACTTCTGCATATATTATAAAAAGGCTGAAAGGAATGGGATATAAGCCGGAGGTAGTTGCAGGTTCAGGAGTGGTTGTATTGGCTGGGGGGAAAAAACCGGGCAAGGTACTACTTTTAAGAGCAGACATAGATGCACTGCCAATTGCAGAGGAAAATGACCTGAAATATAAGTCTGAAACGGGAAACATGCACGCATGCGGTCATGACACGCATGCTGCCATGCTCCTTGGTGCGGCAAAGCTTTTAAAAGATCATGAAGATGAAATAGAAGGTACGGTTAAGCTTATGTTTCAGCCTGCTGAAGAAAGACTGTATGGTGCAAAGGCAATGATAGAGGCAGGAGTTTTAGAATCTCCGAAGGTTGATGCAGCCGCTATGATTCATATTTTTTCGGGAATGCCTATGAAAGCCGGAACGTTAGTTGTGGCGGAAGGGGGATATTCGTCTTCATCAGGGGATATGTTTCATATAGATATTCAGGGGAAAGGCGGTCATGGTGCCATGCCTCAGGATTCTATAGATCCGTTAAATGCTGCTGCACATATTTTCATGGGATTACAGGAAATAATAGCAAGGGAGGTTACACCTTCAAGTACTGCGGTTATAACTGTAGGGCAGATGCACGGAGGGAACGCAGCAAATATTATTCCTGATACATCATTTATAGAAGGTACTATAAGAGCTTTTGACAACCGAGAGAGAGAGTTAATGAAAAGACGTGTTGTTGAAATATCGGAGAGAGTTGCTTCTGCCTACAGAGCGGAAGCGTCGGTTGAATACAGAATGGAGTGCCCATCTGTGTACAATGATTCATCCCTTTCTGAATTGTGTATTTATGCAAACAGAGAAATGTTGGGTACGGACAATGTTTTGTCCTTTGGAGAAGTATTTCCTGACGGGAGAATGACAGGCTCAGAGGACTTCGGATATATAAGCCAGAAGGTTCCTTCAATAATGATGGCACTGGGCGGCGGTTCGCCGGAAGAAGGATATCCATATCCGCAGCACCACCCCAAAATAAATTTTAAAGAAGATATATTTTATATAGGTGCTGCAGTATATGCAAACACAGCAATTCAGTGGCTGAAAAATAATAGATAAATTAGAGGCACGCATACAGCATATTTATCAGGAGCGTCTTTTGCTGTTTACAGCAAACATAGTAAACAAAGATAATGGGGACGGTTTTTAATGTCAGTCAGGTTTCCTGATAGTAAGGATAATCCCCGGTATCATATATTATCAATAAACCTTAAATAGTCTTTCATGTAGCTAACTTTCAAATAAATATACACTTCTATATAATTTTTGCAATTATCGGTACCATCTTGTATATGCATATTTATGATATAAATTTATCATTCCGTATATTGCGAAAATACGTACAATGCCCAAATGACATACGTTTTCTAAAGAACATTAAAAAAGTTTTAAAAAATATATATTGCCATCAATGTAATACTATGCTATAATTCCATCTAAAAATAAAAAACATGCTCATAACTTATTTTATAACAATTCATTTTACAGCATTTTTATTTATGCCATAGATAACTCGGGTTTATTTGCAATTATTCTATTGACATTTGCTAAAGAAATATTTGAAATTATTAATAATAATGTTCATAGCATGGCAAGGAGGAAACATGAATGGATTAACAGCTATAATGGTTGTGCTTTTGGGATTGACAATTGGAGATTTTGTATCTTACAAAACAAATGCAACACTCTCCACACTTTTTGTAACAGCAATCATTTTTATGGTAGCATTTTGGTTTGGGCTGCCTCCGACACTTTTCCAGGACTCTGGGTTGTTGGCAATGGGCTCATTGGTTCTTCCTATACTATTGGTTAATATGGGTTCTATGATCAGCATGAAAGAACTGCTTAAACAGTGGAAAACAGTGCTGATTGCGTTAGCTGCGGTAGTTGGTATAGGTATAGTTGTTTTTTTTGTCGGCACGCCTTTATTTGGAAAGGCAATGGCTGCAGCGGCAGCACCGCCTATAGCAGGGGGAGTTGTTGCAGCGCTTATAATGAGCGAAGCCGCACTTGCTAAAGGACTTGATGATGTGGCGGTATTTGTTACGTTGCTGCTTGTGACGCAAGCATTCTTTGGAACACCTGTGGCATCTTTTTGCCTTAAAAAAGAAGCAAAACGGGTGCTTGCCCTAAACGAAAGCTTAACATCAGGAAATGAAGCTGAAAAATTTGAGGACAAGCACCTTAAAAAATATATAATTCCGCCGCTGAAGAAAGAATTGCAAACTAACAATATACTGCTTGTAAAATTAGCTATAGTTGCAGTTTTAGCAGTTAAGGTTTCAAATCTTACCAATGGAGCCGTAAACTCGCTGATAGTATGTCTGATATTTGGAATAATTGCAAGAGAGATAGGTCTTGTTGACGAAGATTCTCTAACTACTGCAAACAGTCAGGGATTTATAATGCTTTGTGTAATGGCGGTTATTTTCGGCAACTTGTCAACCGCAACACCACAGATGCTTAAGTCATTAATAGTTCCTTTAGTTGCATGCTTGTTGCTGGGTGTTGTAGGATTCACTGTTTTTTCAACAATTGCGGGCAAACTCTTAGGTGAAGATAAATACATGGCAATAGCAATTGGTGCTACAGCATTGTTTGGTTTTCCCGGAACATATATATTGTCAAATGAGGTTGCAACTGCAACTGCTAAGAATGAAGAAGAGAAGAAATTAATTTTAAATGCAATACTTCCAAAGATGCTTATTGCAGGATTCGTAACTGTCTCCATAGCATCTGTAGTCCTGGCAGGCTTCATGGCCAAGCTTATATAACAGTAAAGAAAAAGACCGGTGCCATGCACCGGTTTATCATAATAATACATTTCAGGAGGGTAATATGAATATCAAGGAAGTATCTAAAAAATATGAGAAATATACTATTGACATGAGAAGAGAATTCCATATGAATCCGGAGCCCAGCATGCATGAGGTAATGACTGCTCACAGGATAAAAGAGGAATTGGATAAAATGGGTGTACCATATATATCAATAGGAGATTCAGGAGTGGTTGGAACAATTCAGGGCAGGAGCAAAGGCAAGACAATTGCACTTAGGGCTGATATAGATGCACTTGAAGTTAAGGAAGCTCGGGATGTATCCTATAAGTCAAAAAACGAGGGCTTAATGCATGCTTGCGGGCATGATGCTCACGGAGCAATGCTGTTAGGGGCTGCTCAGGTATTAAATGAAATTAAGGATAAATTTGACGGAACGGTTAAGCTTATATTTCAGCCGGGAGAGGAAACAGCTCAGGGAGCCAAGGCAATGATTAAGGGCGGAGCGCTTGACGGAGTTGATGAAGTATTTGGAATGCATGTCATGGGCAATGTTCCAACCGGGAAGATAGCTGTAGGCGGGGGGCCACGGATGGCATCTGCAGATATGTTTAAGATCAGTGTAAAAGGTGTTGGCGGACACGGTTCCATGCCCAACCTGGGTGTAGATGCCGTTGTAGCCGCTTCTGCAATAGTGATGAACCTTCAGACACTGGTAAGCAGGGAAATATCTCCCATGGAAAGTGTGGTTGTTAGTGTAGGCAAACTAATAGCGGGAACAAGATTTAATGTAATAGCTGACGAAGCAGTTATGGAAGGAACTACAAGGTGCTTTAGCTACGAAATCAGAAAACAGCTTCCGGAAATGATGGAAAGAGTTGTTAAATCAACGGCAGCAAGCTATAGGGCAGAAGCAGAGCTAAAATACAGCTTTTTGACAGCACCATTAATCAATAATGAAGAATCATCAGAAAGAGCTAAAAAATCAGTGGAAAAAATCATGTCAAAAGATGCTTTGATAGAATTTGATAAAACTCCCGGCGGAGAAGACTTTTCCGAATATCTGGAACTTGTTCCCGGTACATTTGCAATTGTGGGAACAGCCAGTAAAGAAAAAGACACATGCTACACCAATCATCATCCGATGTTTGACGTGGATGAGGACATGCTGGTAAACGGAGTAGCTCTGCACGCTCAGTATGCTTATGATTTTTTAATGAATTAGCAAAGTTGTAAAGTCCGTTAATTAAAAAAATAATTCCGTATATTGACAATATGGTATGTATGTGTTATCATTGTCAAAATACTTCCTTATCAAGAGTGGTGGAGGGACGAGGCCCAATGAAACCCGGCAGCCTGATTATTCAAGGTGCCAATTCCCGCGGATTTCCGAAAGATGAGGCTAAATAGATTTTAGGAACCTCTTCTGTATGGAAGAGGTTTATTTTTCTATATTTGACAGGGAGTAAATAATAGAAAGGAAACATAAATTATATGAAGAAATGGTTGTTTACATCTGAATCAGTTACCGAGGGTCATCCGGATAAAATGTGTGACCAGATTTCAGATGGAATTTTGGATGCTATTTTAGAAAAGGATCCAAATGGAAGAGTTGCCTGTGAAACAATTACTAAAACAGGATTTGTGCTTGTTGCAGGAGAAATCAGCACCAACTGCTATATTGATATTCCCAAAATAGTAAGAAATACTATTCACAACATCGGATATGACAATGCAGAGTATGGTTTTGATTACAAGACATGCGCAGTGTTTACATCTATCGAAGAACAGTCCGGAGATATTGCAATGGGTGTAAATGAGGCTGATGAATTCAAAAATGGTCAAAAGGACGCAAATGATTTGATAGGAGCCGGAGACCAGGGTATGATGTTTGGCTTTGCGTGCAATGAAACACCTGAATTGATGCCGATGCCCATATCGTTAGCCCATAAGCTCTCACAAAAGCTTACAGAGGTTAGGAAAAACAAGGTGGTTAACTATCTGAGACCTGACGGCAAAACTCAGGTTACTGTGGAATACCATGACAACAAGCCTGCAAGAATAGATACAATTGTAATATCAACTCAGCACAATCCTGAGGTTGACAGAACCACAATTGAAAAAGATTTACTGGAGTATGTTGTTAAAACAACTGTTCCTGCGGAATTACTGGATGAAGATACAAAATATTTCATCAATCCCACAGGAAGATTTGTTATAGGAGGACCTCAGGGAGACTCAGGTCTTACCGGAAGAAAAATAATTGTAGATACTTACGGCGGATATGCAAGACACGGCGGCGGAGCTTTCTCAGGAAAGGATCCGACTAAGGTTGACCGTTCTGCTGCATATGCTGCAAGGCATATTGCAAAAAATATTGTTGCGGCAGGGCTGGCTGACAAATGTGAGGTTGAGCTTGCTTATGCAATTGGTGTTGCCAAACCTGTTTCAATAATGGTTGATACCTTTGGAACAAATAGAATTGCCGATGAAAAAATAGAGAGGGCAATTGCCGAAAACTTTGATTTAAGACCTGCGGCAATCATTGAAAGATTTAATCTGAGAAGACCTATTTACCAACAGCTTGCCGCCTACGGGCACTTCGGGAGAGACGACCTGGATCTTCCATGGGAAAAGACAGACAAGGCTGAAGTATTAAAGAAATATTTATAAAAAAATTAGGAGGGGATGGTTCTTGCCGGACTAACAGATCAGGCAAGACATCTCCTCCTGTTATTTGGAGAAGCATATGCTTGACAGAAGTTCGGGAATACTTATGCCGGTCAGTTCACTTCCGTCTAAATACGGAATAGGAACATTTGGCAGAGAAGCATACAACTTTATAGACTTTCTCCATGAAGCAGGGCAAAAGTACTGGCAGATGCTGCCTCTGGGACCTGTTTCCTACGGAGATTCACCATATTCACCATTTTCCGCTTTTGCCGGTAATCCCTGTTACATTGATTTGGAAAGTCTTATTGAAGAAGGATTTTTATCTCTTGATGACTGCGAGGCTCTGAACATTGGTGATGAATATGTTGATTACGAAAAGCAGTTTGATTTCAGGTATGAAATACTACATAAGGCATTTCTAAACTGTAAATCAGAATATTCGGATAAAATAAATATATTCAGGGCAAACAACCAATGGGTTGAAGACTATGGTTTGTTTATGGCATTAAAATATCACTTCAGTCAATTGCCCTGGTTTGAATGGGATGTGGAGATTTCAAACAGAAATGAACCGGCACTTGGAAAATACAAAGCACGGTTTAAGGGAGAAGTGCAGTTCTGGATTTTTCTTCAGTGCGTATTCTTTGAGCAATATGGCAAATTAAAAGATTATGCTCATAAAAGGGGTATATCCATAATAGGAGATATTCCCATTTATGCTGCAAAGGACAGCGTTGAAGCCTGGGCTGAAAGAAAGCTGTTTCAGGTTGATGAAAATATGCACATTTCCATGGAAGCAGGTGTTCCGCCGGACTTGTTTTCAGATGCTGGTCAGCTTTGGGGAAATCCTGTATACAACTGGGGATATCTTAAAGAAACTTCCTATGAATGGTGGATAAAAAGATTAAAATTGTCCTTCGGCATTTATGATATAGTCCGTATAGACCATTTCAGAGGGCTGGATGAATTTTGGGCAGTACCTGCAGGCTCTGAAAATGCGGTAGCAGGGAAATGGATGCCCGCATATGGGAAAGAGTTGTTTGAACAGGCAATAAAAAAGTTGGGAAAGCTGAATATTATCGCCGAGGATTTGGGAATTATTACGGACAGCGTTATAAAGCTGAAAAATGAGCTTGGTTTTCCCGGAATGAAGGTTCTCCAGTTTGCATTTGACGGAAATCCCTTAAATCCGTATCTTCCCGAGAGCCATGAGGAAAATTCTGTTGCTTACACAGGAACCCATGATAATGACACCATTAAGGGATGGCTTGAGAAGTTAAACAACGAAGCAAGGAATTATGTTTTTAACGTTCTGGAGATAAATCCAGAAAAATATACAGATAATGACATTATTTACGCACTGATCAGCAAGGTACTAAGCAGCAATTCAAAATTAGCAGTCATACCCTTGCAGGACTATCTGTGCCTTGGTTCGCAAGCAAGAATAAACACACCCTCCACACCAGAAGGAAACTGGACGTGGAGAGTTAAAAAAGAAATGTTCACTGATAAACTAATAACTAAAATCAGAGAGATGACAGCAAAGAGCAGCAGAATATTACCTTAATACTTTTTCCGGTCTGGCAGACTGATTTTGCGAAAAACACAGATATTGACCTTTGATTTCCAAAGCATAGTAATGACCATTTATGTTGTAGAACAGAAGACGACTCAAACCATTCTGTGGATTATACTGCAAGGGTGATGCTTTTTCTTTATCTATTGAGCACAGATAGACTGTAAACTTTTTTTTATCGTTCTCATACATATCCATACGGTATTCCCTCTTAAAGTCTTTTTTCGTAAAATCAACCCTGTCAAAAGGAATTGGCAGAGCGAATCCTAAAGACGAGTTACTTTCTTCCACACCCAATGGCATAAACCTGACTATGGTATTATCAAGAAAAAAGGTACTACCAGATAACTGTCTAAATTATCTGGTAGTACCTAATTAAGGAATCCTGTTGTCATCATAATTTTGCTCATAAGAAATGTTATGCTAATAATTTTTTTGTCTTATATAGATTATATTTACATTCTTTTCGTATATACGAACATCTTTTTCGCTGAATTCTTGTGGCAAATCATCCAAAAATCCCAATTTTCTCATTTGGTCTAAAATTTTTTTGAATTGTACAAAATTAAATATTTCCCACTGTCCAGGTTGAAGCTGTTTCCTGTGCTGTTATCACTGTATTGTTTTATGGTTTCTTTAAAGTTTAATGTTACAGTCTCGTCTGACATATTGACTGCTATCGCTATTTTATTGTCATTGTCATATCGTTCAAAGGCAAATACTTTGGTGTCATGAATCAAGCATCTGTATTTTCCTTCTGCAAGTACCGGTTTTTTTCTCAGTGTGGACAGAGCTTTGTAGTGGTTTAGAATTTCGGTGTTTTCCTTTTCCCAGGGGAAACACTGTCTGTTGAATGGGTCTTCAAAGCCTTCGACTCCTGCCTCATCACCGTAATAAACGCAGGGAATACCCGGAAGTGTGAATTGCAGTAAGCTTGCAATTTTAAGCAGGTGTATACCCTCTTTTAGTTCATTGATGTCTAATTTATATGTGGCTCTTTCATCTTTTTTTTCGGGGATTTCATTACAGCCTAAGACAGTGAGGATTCTTTCGGTATCGTGGGTTCCCAGTATGTTCATCAGGCAGTTCACAGCCTGGGGCGGATATTTTTCTGTTATAAAATTCATTGTGCTGTGTAACAGTTCGCAATCCGCGGTTTTTACGTAATCAATTATGGCGGTTCTTAAGGGATAATTGATTACTGAATCAAGCTGTTTTCCGCAGAAATACTCTTTTAATTTGCCATAGGAAAACTTATTTGCAGCATCCTCCCAGACTTCTCCCACCAGGTATGCTTCAGTATCCTGTTCCTTAACTGCCAGGCGGATTTTTTCTATAAAATTATTGGGCAGCTCGTCAGCAACATCCAGGCGCCAGCCCATGATTCCTCTTTTCTGCCAGTATTTCAGCACTCCACTTTCTCCGGCTATGAAATCCACGTAATCACGGCAGTCCTTGTCAATTGCCGGAAGGGTCTTTATACCCCACCAGCATGCATAATCATCCCTCCATTTATTAAAGATATACCAGCTGTAATAAGGGGAGCTTTGGCTCTGGTATGCTCCGGTGGAATTATAATTCCCGTACCTGTTAAAATAAATGCTGTCAGCACCTGTGTGACTGAAAACACCATCCAGTATTATGCCTATCCCATAAGATTCTGCTTTTTTGCATAGTTCAATAAGTGCTTCTTCACCGCCAAACATCTCGTCAACAGCAAAGTAGTTTCCTGTGTCATACTTGTGGTTGGAAAAGGCATCAAATACCGGAGACAAATAAATTGCGATAACTCCCATGTCAGCAAGGTATGGAAGCTTGTCTTGTATACCATGGAGATTTCCTCCAAAGAAGTCATTGTTTTTTATTTCTCCTTCCTCATCCGGAAGGTAATCGGGGATGCCGCCCCAGTCTTCTCTTATTGTAATATCTCTGTTTTTCTTTAAGATTTTGTCTTTGTGAAACCTGTCAACAAATATTTGATATATTATTCCTCCCTTAATCCATCGGGGAGTTGTGTAATTTTCAGCATATGTTAAAAGTTCATAAGGCTGGGACTCCATTTCTTCGTCTAAAATAAATTTATAATAGTATTGTCCGGGGTCCTTAATGGTGAAGGTACCTTTGTATAAATCATATGCTTTTTCTGTACCAATCCATTCGGTTGTGATTTCTTTGTATAGATGGTTTTCATAATCGTATCTTTTTTCAATCCGAATTACAGGTTTTTGCGTTAAGGTTCTTTTAACATATATTTTAAGCTCAATCTGCCGGTTAGTGCTGACTGCTCCCTGAGGATTCCTGAAAAAATCTGACTGACTGTCGAATATAAACATATTGGATCCTCCGTATTTATTTAATCAACTGATTTTATATTCCATATATTATCGGCATATTCTCTGACTGTTCTGTCGGCGGAAAAAAAGCCCGAACATGCAATGTTCATCAGGGATTTTTGATTCCAGGTTTTTTTGTTTTCAAAATACAGGTGAGATGCTTTGTCATGAACATCCAGGTAACTGTCAAAGTCAGCAAAGCACATGTATGGGTCTCCGACCTGTCCGTCCCCTAACAGGTACCTGCTCAGGGATTCAAAGGATTTGCCCTCGATGCCTTTGTTTAAGAAGTCGATTATTTTATGCAGCTTAAGGCTTTTCTGGTAATATTGTATGGAATAGTAGCCATGGTTCCATAAATTTTCAACCTCATCATCTCTCATACCAAACAAAAAGAAGTTTTCCTCTCCCACCTGATTTATTATTTCAATGTTTGCTCCGTCATATGTGCCTATTGTAAGGGCACCGTTAAGCATGAATTTCATGTTTCCTGTTCCGCTTGCTTCCTTGCCTGCCAGGGAAATCTGTTCGCTTAATTCTCCTGCAGGGATAATCAGCTCAGCCAATGAAACAGAATAATTTTCTAAAAATACAACATTGATGTATTCTTTTATGTGAGGATTTTTGTTAATATAATTGCTAAGGAGACATATCAGCTGTATGATTTCCTTTGCCCTGTGGTAACCGGGAGCTGCTTTTGCAGCAAATATAAAGGTTTCAGGAACAATTTCATCTATTTTTCCTTCATTTATGTCGATGATCAGGCTTATGATTCTCATGGCATTTAAAAGCTGCCTTTTGTATTCGTGGAGTCTTTTTGCCTGTATGTCAAATATGGAGTCCGGGTTTAATACTATGTTGTTATTTTTAAGAACATAATCTGCCAGCTTTTTTTTATTTGAATATTTTATATTATTCAGTTCATTAAGAACCGAATCATTAGTTACATATTTTTTTAAATCTGCCAGCTTTTCGAGATTTAGGTAATACTCCGGTCCCAGCAGTTCATCCAGGAGATTTTTAAGCTCCGGGTTTGCCTGATTAAGCCAGCGCCTGTGAGCTATTCCGTTTGTTATGTTTATAAATTTGTCAGGGGAATAGTCATAAAAGTTTTTAAAAACCGTTTGTTTAAGTATTTCGGTGTGAAGCTGTGCCACTCCGTTAACTTGATGGCTTCCGATTATGCAGAGGTTTGCCATGTTTACTTTGTTGTAGCCGAAAACAGACATTTGCACTGCCTTGTTGTAGTTTCCGTTATATTTTGATGTTGCCTCACATAAAAACCGTTTGTTTATTTCATCAATCAGCATGTATATTCTTGGAAGTTTTGTTTTTATTATATCCATATCAAAGGTTTCCAGGGCTTCTGTCAATACTGTGTGGTTTGTGTAGGAAACAGTGGTACACACAATTTCCCAGGCTTTTTCCCAGGCATAATGGTATTCATCCATAAAAATACGCATGAGTTCAGGTATTATGAGGGCAGGATGAGTATCATTAATATGTATTGACGCTTTTTCACCGAAATTGTCAAGGGTTTTGTATTGTTTAAAATGATTTTTAACAATATCCTGAGCAGAGGCAGAAACAAGAAAGTATTGCTGCTTCAATCTCAAAATTTTACCTTCGCTATGGTTGTCTGCCGGGTAAAGAACCTTTGATATTGCTTCACCCATGGCATCTTCGGACAATGCTCTTATGTAGTCTCCCTGGGAAAACAGATTCATATCGATGGAATGAAGGCTTCTTGATTCCCAAAGTCTAAGTTTACTTACGCCCTTGCTGCCATAGCCCGACAGGTACATATCATAGGGAATTGCTTCAATCTCTGTTGGATTGTCGTAATAGATATGCAATCCGTCATAAGCCCAGTTTTCCCTTATTGTACCGTCAAATTTTACTATTACTCTTTCATCGGTTCGGGGAACAAGCCATACATCAGAGGTTGTAAGCCAGTCATCAGGCAGCTCTGTCTGCCATCCGTCTATGATTTTTTGCTTAAAAAGACCAAATTCATATTTAATGGAATAACCTGTTGCCGGATAGCCCTGAGTTGCCAGAGAATCCATAAAACATGCCGCAAGTCTGCCAAGTCCTCCGTTGCCAAGACCAGGGTCTTTTTCAATTTCATATAGCTCTTCTAACGTGACGCCGTATTTTTTTAAGACTTCCGCTGCCTCATTTTCAATTTTTAAATTATATAAGTTGTTTCTGAGAGATTTACCTGTCAGAAATTCCATGCATATGTAGTACACTTGTTTTTGTTCGTTTTTTCTTGCCTTCCCGATAAATTCGTTTCTGTTGTCCCTGAGCATGTTTCTTATAACCACGGACAAAGCCCTGTATAGTTGATTAATATCGGCGCTTTTGGGTTCTATGTTCCAATAGCGTGAAATTTCTTCGTCAATAAGTGTATTGAGTAACTTTGAATTTATGTTTAATGTCATTGTGCGGCTCCTTATAGGTTTTTGTACAGTTCATAATATTTCTCTGCGGATTTTTCCCAGCTGAAGTCTACAGACATGACAGCTTTCACAAGCTTTTTGAAATCCTCCTTATTTGCATAAACCTGCAGTGCTCTTTTGACAGTGTCAGTCAGAGCCTTGGGAGATTGTTCATAAAAAGTAAAGCCGTTTCCTTCACCCAGACTGCAGTCCTTTATGGAATCTTTCAATCCGCCTGTTTCTCTTACAATAGGGACAGTACCGTAACGGGAAGCAATCATTTGTGCTATTCCACAGGGTTCGCTTATGGAGGGCATCAAGATGAAGTCCGCCCCGGCATATAATTTTTTTGCAAGGTCTGTGTTGAAATCAATCGTTACTGCTATCTTGTCATGGTAAACATCCTGAAGAGCTTTAAAGTGCAGCTCGTAGTTTCTGTCGCCCTTTCCTAAAATAATAAATTGAACTTTCTCTTTCAATATGTCTTCAATTCCGTTAATGATTAAATCGAAGCCCTTGTGCCATACCAGCCGTGAAATTATCCCAATGACGGGAATGCTTTCATCCTGGGGAAGTCCTGTCATAAGCTGTAGATTTGATTTGTTCACATACTTGCCCTGAATATTGTCGAGGCTGTAATTTTCAAAAAGCGAATTATCTGTTGCAGGATTATAATAATCGGTGTCTATGCCGTTTAAAATTCCTCTTACTTTTGAAGCGTTTCTGTTTATAACGGAAGCAAGACCGTGGGCGTAATAGTCGTCAAAAATCTCTTTTGAGTAGCTTTCGCTGACAGTGCTTATAATATCAGAGGTTTCCATGGCACCCTTGAGAAAATTAATCGAACCGTTAAATTCAACTATTGATTTTTTGTCACCATAAAGTCCTAAAACATCTTCAGACATGTTTATATCAAACATTCCTTGATATTCAATGTTGTGGATTGTCAGAACGGTTTTTATGTTCCCGTAATTATTATAACCTGAAAAGTCGGTTTGCAGATAAACAGGTATCAGGGATGTCTGCCAGTCATTAACATGTATTATGTCAGGAAAAAAGTCAATCAAGGATAGTATTGACAGCACTGCTTTTGAAAAAAACCCAAACCTTTCTCCGTCATCAAAATGTCCGTAGCATTCGCCTCTTTTAAAGTAGTATTCATTATCAATAAAATAATATGTAACACCATTAACTTCCTTTTTAAATACTCCGCAATACTGCTTTCTCCAGGCAAGGGAAACCATGGTTTTACCAATGAATTCAAAACCGGTTCTGTCATAAATGTTTTGGTAAAGAGGAAGTATTATTCTTATGTCAATAGTATCTTTATATTTTTCTTTCATAGCTTTGGGAAGAGAACCTGCAACTTCTCCCAAGCCTCCTGTTGCAATGAAGGGAGCGGCTTCCGGTGCCGCAAAAAGTATTTTCATATTGAACTCCTTTATATAACTGAATATTTTTTTATGAAAAACGGGCAGTTTGAGTATCCCAGTAAAACCCTGTCTCTTGTAACCCGGGCATAGGTATCTGTTATAATTGAATCAAGCCTTGCGCCTTCTTCTATTACACCGTGCTGCATTATTATCGAATTTTTTACAACAGCATTTTTACCTATGGTGACTCCTCTGAATATAATGCTGTTTTCAACGGCTCCTTCTATTATACAGCCGCTGGCCAGCAGAGAATTTTTAACATTGGCATCCCTGCAATACTTTGTGGGCGCGGAATCCTTTGTCTTTGTGTAAATCGGACCTGTCTGGGAATAAAACAGACGTTGCTGGTTTTCCATGTTCAGTAAACCAAGGCTGTTGTCGTAGTAGCTTTGCAAGGAGTCTATATGAGCAAAATATCCTGTATATTCATAACCGTAAATTCTTAATGAATGGACTTTTTTTGCCAGTACATCAATGCTGAAGTCCTTGTAATTTCTTGCTATGGCATCATATATTATTGATTCCAGGAAGTCCTTGTTCATAACCCAGGTGTTTAATCCCACATTGTGCACACCACTTGTAATGGGATATACTAATATATCATCGGCTCTTTTACTGCTGTCAAATTCATATAGGATTTTATGTATGGAGTTACTTCTATTTAAATTAGCTGTAGTGTATACGGCGGTTATGTCCGAGTTTTTTTCTTCGTGATAGCGGATTACGTCTTTGTAATTTATGTTATATAGCATGTCGCAGTCGGACATTATTACATATTTTTCTTTGGAAGATGAAATATAATCAAGGACTCTTTTCAGTGCATCCAGTCTGCCTTGAAATAATCCGTGATTTTCCCCCAGTGCGTAGGGAGGGAATATGAGGATTCCGCCTTTTTTCCTTGATAGATCCCAGTCCTTGCCGGAGCCTACATGCTCCATCAGAGATCTGTAATTACTTTTTGTTATTATGCACATCTTATCTATTCCGGAGTTGACCATATTTGACAAGGTAAAGTCTACAAGCCTGTACCTCCCTCCAAAAGGTATTGCTGCTACAGAACGGTGAGAAGCCAGTTCCGTCATATTCCAATCCTGCATATCGGAAAATATAATTCCTAAAGCGTTCATTTCACACCTCCTGTGCGGACAATGCTTTCTCGTGGTATAACTGTAATATCGGGATTTTTATCTATCGGTGTGCCTACTTTAAGATTGGCTTCGATTATTACCGATTCGTCAATAATGGAATAGTTTATAACTGAATTTTCTCTGATTTGAACATCAGCCATTATGACGGAATCTTTTACCACCACATTTTCTTCTATTTTGACCCCGGAAAAGATTACTGAATTTTCAACAGAACCGAGTATTACTGCACCCTCTGATACAATTGAGTTTTTAACCGATGAATTGCTGCTTATGTATTGAGGGGGTCTTTCCGTATGTCTTGAATAAATAACCCAGTCTCCTGACAGATCAAGTCCGCTGTTTCCCAGTAAATCCATGTTTGCCTGCCACAGGGAATCAATGGTTCCCACGTCCTTCCAATATCCTTTAAATTCATAAGAGTACATTTTTTCTCCTGCACTTAGCATCAAAGGTATTACATCCTTTCCGAAGTCTCTTGTGGATTTTGGGTTTTTATTATCTATTTTCAGGTATTCCTTAAGCTTGTTCCAGTTAAATACATAAATTCCCATGGATGCCTTGGTGCTTCTGGGTTTCTTGGGTTTCTCTTCAAAGTCTGTGATTCGACCTTCATCATCTGAACTTAATATACCAAATCTTGAAGCTTCTCTTACAGGCACATCTATTACAGAAATTGTGCAGTCGGCAGATTTTTCTTTATGGAATTTTATCATCAGTGAATAGTCCATTTTGTATATATGGTCTCCTGAAAGAACAAGCACATATTCAGGGTTATACTGGTCTATAAAATCCATATTCTGATAAATAGCATTTGCGGTTCCCGAATACCATTCGGAATCTCCGACTCTCTGATAGGGCGGAAGTATTTGTATACCACCGTTCATCCTGTCCAGATCCCAGGATTTGCCGTCACCTATGTAAGAGTTTAATATAAGAGGCTGGTATTGCGTAAGTACACCTATTGTATCAAGACCGGAATTAACACAGTTTGACAGTGGAAAGTCAATTATTCTGTACTTGCCTCCATAGGGTACCGATGGTTTTGCTAATTTTTTTGTCAGTGCACCTAACCTGCTTCCCTGACCGCCTGCAAGAAGCATTACAACACATTCCTTTTTAGCTGATTTCATAAATTCTACCTCCCGTTTTGTTTTTATTGCAAACTTTATCTTTTTTTAATAAAATAATTGACAAAGGTGGTACTGTCAGTGAAATATGAGAATCATAGCCGTGGATCTGACCTTTTGACGAAGTAATAACTCCTGTGTTGCCTGAACCTGTACCTCCGAATTCCAGGGCGTCAGAATTAAATACTTCTGTATAGTTTCCCTCGTCAGCTCCAATTTTATAATTAAGCCTTTCAACCGGGGAGAAATTAATAACGGCAATTAATTCTTCTCTCTTTTTATTTATTCTTTTAAATGCAATTATGTTTTGTTCATAATCGTCACTGGATATCCACCTGAAGCCGTCCCACGAATAATCTATTTCCCAAAGCTCGGAATTGCTCAGATAAAATTCATTTAGGACTTTAATATATATGTTTAACTTTTTATGATATTCATAATTTAGCATAAACCATTCTACTTCTTTATTGTAATCCCATTCGGTGAACTGCCCGATTTCATATCCCATGAAATTCAGCTTTTTCCCCGGGTGTGCCATCATGAAACCCAGCAATACCCTTACATTTGCAAACTTTTCTTCATAGGATCCGGGCATTTTGTCAAGTATTGATTTTTTTCCATGAACCACTTCATCGTGGGACAGAGGCAGAATAAAATTTTCGCTGAATGCATAATGCAGTGAAAATGTAATGTTTTTATGCTTATATTTTCTGAAAAAAGGGTCTGTTTCCATGTACTCTAAAATATCGTTCATCCATCCCATATTCCATTTGAAATTAAAGCCAAGACCACCCAGGTATACGGGCTTTGTAACCATGGACCATGCTGTTGATTCTTCTGCAATCATCATTGTATCGGAATGAAGTTTGAATACTGTCTCATTCAGTTTTTTCAAGAAAGCAATGGCTTCAAGATTTTCATTGCCGCCGTAAATGTTGGGTGACCATTCGCCTTCTTTTTTGTCATAGTCCAGGTAAAGCATGGAGCTGACGGCATCTACCCTCAATCCGTCTGCATGGTATTCTTCAATCCAGAATATTGCATTTGAAATTAAAAAGGATTGTACCTCTGTTTTTCCGTAATCAAATTTGTGTGTACCCCAACCCTTGTTTTCTCTTAGCCAAGGTTCCTGGTATTCATAAAGACAGCTTCCGTCAAACATGTACAATCCCTGGGCATCCTTTGGGAAATGTGCAGGAACCCAGTCCAAAATTACTCCGATACCGTTTGCATGACATTCGTCTATGAGGTGCTTTAATTCATCCGGCTCACCTAAACGTTTAGTCGGAGCATAATACCCTGTTACCTGGTACCCCCAGGAACCATCATAGGGGTGTTCCATGACAGGCATCAGCTCAATATGAGTGAAGCCGTGGCTTTTAACGTGAGCTATGAGGCTTTCGGCAATTTCAGCATATGTATACAGACTTCCATCCTCTTTTCTTTTCCAGGATGTAAGGCTGAGTTCGTAAATATTTATTGGCAGTTCGTGTAAATTAACGGTTTTTTTATATTCCTGCCAATTTGAATCTCTCCATTTGTAAGTATTACCATCATATACAATTGAGGCGGTCTCTGTTTCTGTCTGGGATGAGAATGCATAGGGATCTGATTTAAACAGATCTTTGCCTTCTTTTGTGGTTATGAGATACTTATACAGTTCCCCGGATTGTATGGATGGTATGAATAACTCCCATATCTGACTGTTGACTTTTTTCATTGCGTAGGCAGGCTTTTTCTTCCACTGATTAAAGTCTCCTACGACGTGTATGCTTTTTGCATGTGGAGCCCATACTCTGAAGACTGTTCCTTCATCCAGAATATGTGAGCCCAGCAGCTTGTATGAATAGTAATTAGTTCCCTGATGAAATAAGTAAACAGGCAGTTCGTTGTTGGTTTTCATAAAGTGCTCCTTTTTAAGTTGTTGCAGATCGGGATAAATTATTATGTAACAGTAATAATGTGTTATCATTATCATGATGTATTATATTAATTATACCATCATATTATCTGAATGAAACGAAAATATGTAAAAATGCTTATATAATAAAAAATGTGGCAATCGGAAAATAGATCCTACCTAATTGGAGCTGTTTCCTAACGACCACATTTTAATTGACTTTATTTATTTTATTTAATTAAAACTTATTTTGCCAATATCTGTTGTTATTTCAATTTTAGTGTTTTTATTCCCATTTGACTCCGTTCTATTCTTTTGCATGAATTCTTTTATGACAGCTTCATAATCCGAATTATCCGGGACAGTAATATTAACATTTCCCACATTGGTCACTGCTTTTATGCTGTCTGCATCTTTTATATCCTTGATGTCTAAATTTATATTACCGGTATTTGTTACGAATTTTGATTTTTTATCGGCGGCATTGATTCCAAGTTTTATGTCTCCAACATTAGTAGAAAGATTGTAATTTCCTTGAGAGTTTGCCACAATGATATTTCCGACATTGTCGTTTATTTCAAACTTACCGTTAATATTTTTAATGTGGATATCTCCTACATTAAGTGAAATAATAATATTTGTTATGTTTTCCGGCACAGTAACTGTAAGATCAGTTGATATATTTTCATTTTCATGGGTTTTATCCTTGTAGGTTGTGTCTATATCAATTGACTTATTGCCTTTTTCAACGGTATACACAAAATCATTGATTAGCTGTTCAGACCTTTCCGCTGAACCTGATTCTGCAATGATACTTAGTTCTACCAAGGCGTCCTGTGATTTATGGGTGTCAATATATATTTGACCAACAGAGCTTTTTATATTAATGCTGCTTAGATTTTCTGCATCTACGGTGTGAGATTCTTGTCTCTCTGCCCTTGTTTTTTCTGTGGTGTGAATAATAGCCTCTGTAATTTTGTCAGAAATATCCTTGACCTTATCTTCATCTACCTCATTTATTGACGAGCATCCACTTAAGGATAAAACAACCAGTATTAACAATAAATTTACTGCCTTTTTCATAACTTCCCCCTTATAATTGAAATTTTTTATAAATTTATTTTCTTTTCTAAAAGGTAACCTGAACAAAGTGTTAATATTATGCTTTGTATTATGGATAAAGCATTTGCCGGCAACAGCATACGAAACCACTCTGATGCTGTGTACAGGTCTGAAAAAATAAATGAATTGTAGCTGGATGGCAAAGTATCCAGAATCCAGGATGACAAACGTGAAATTCCCCAGTTAAGAAGCAGGAATATTGCGAAGCTAAGGACGCCGCCAAACTTCATTTCTGAAAAGATACTTTTTCTTATGGTCATTGCAGTGTAAACAGTAGTAAAAAAGCTTATTAAGATTAAGAGTCCTGTCAGCGAAAAGGTAAGTATATGCCCTAAATTAATTCCCAAGTTTCCTGTCATCAAACGGTTTACCATATAAACAATGTCGTTGAAGTTAATATTAACTCCGGAAAGATAGTTAATATATGATCCGTTAATTAATATGAAGATGAAAAATATAAGCAGTATTGCAAGTCCTTCAATAACGGCGGTTATAAGCTTTGACACGATTATTTTGTAGCCGCTGTTTGGTGTCATGAACAGCATATACCCGGATTTTTTATTTATATCATCGCCGTACATTTTTATAACATCCACAGTGTATAAAATTGACATAACGGTTGGAAATAGAACCAGAAATATGGAACTTCCACCTATACCTTTTGTAAAAAGATATAAATCCAATACAACAGATGATATGAGTGTAATAAGAATTAATTTATATTTCTTTACGAATTCATATTTTATCAGATTAAACATTCCTAAAAACCTCCTTATAAATTCCCTCCACAGACATTCCATGTGCAGTTCTGAGTTCTTCCGAATCTCCAAAAAGCTCTATTTTGCCATCTTTTAGAAATATGACAGAATCAAGGATTTTTTCTATTTCACTGACTAAATGGGTTGATATTATCATTGTTTTGTTTTCATTGCAAGATCTGGTTATTAAATCCATTATTGTGTCCCTTGACAATACATCAACTCCATTCAGAGGTTCATCCAGCATATATAGTTCAACATCTCTTGAAAGTGCAAGAGCAACTTTCAACTTTCCGATTAATCCGGAGGATAATTTTGATATTCTGAATTCTGTATCAACATTTATTTCTTTCAACAAAGCATAAGCATTTTCCTGCTTAAAATCAGCATACATATCTGAATAAAACTTTACTGCATCACTTACCTTAAAGGAATCGTACAAAAAGTTTTCCGTAGGCATATATGAGATATTTCCTTTTGTTTTGTATGACAGAGGCTCATTTTCTAAGTAGGCTTCGCCGGATGTTTGCTTATGCAGTCCCGCAATTACCTTCATCAATGTTGTCTTCCCGCTTCCGTTAGGACCAAGGAGCCCGTAAATTCTCCCCTTTTCAAGGGTCAGGCTAACATTATCCAAGGCTGTCTTGTTATAGTATTTTTTGTTCAAATGTTCTAACCTTAATAATTCCAACTTATTCATTCCCTTCCTTATAATTATTTTCCATTTCTATAAATCTAATCATGTCTTCCTTTGTGTATCCTATTTGCATCATACCTTTTATGAAAGTATCTATTTGCTTTCTGGCCATTTCATATCTTAGCCGGTCGATTCTTTCCGATGTCTCTGTAATAAAAGTTCCAAGACCTCTTCGGGTAAACAGGATTTCTTCTGCTTCCATCTCCTTATAAACTCTCGCAACCGTATTAAAATTAATTCCCAGCCGGGCTGAAAAATCTCTTGAGGAAAGCATTCTTTCTCCGGGCTTAAGCTTTCCTGTTACTATGTCCTGTTTAATTTTTTCCATTACTTGTATATATATTGGGATATTATTGTTAAACTCCATATTTCACCTTCGCTTGTAATCACCAATTAGTATCATAGATAAATAGTATACTAATATATTAATTGTGTCAATATATAAATTATTAACAAATCGAAACAAATTTATACGTGATATTTAGTATATCCAACCAATTCTTGACGAAATTATTCCTTTATAGTAATATATTCAGGAAATGGGTGATAGAATGTTTGACTTAAGCAAAATAAATGATTGTCTTAATACTAAGGTAACAGGCAGAACCATAATACAATATGATACGTTAAATTCAACGTATTTAAAATCTAAAAATATATTTGGCACATGTCCTGACGGAGCAGTTATTTTAACCGAGAACCAAACAAAATGGAATGTCAGAATGGGTAAAGAATGGATATGTTGTCCTGATAAAAATATATATTTAAGTATAATTTTAAAGCCAAAAGCAAATAATCATTTAATATCAATATATGATGTTATAGGATGCTCTTCAATTTTCAGTGCTTTGAAAACCATGTACGGTACTGAACAGATTGAATGCAAAATTAAATGGCCAAATGATATTATTATAAATGGGAAGAAAGTTTCTTCGGTAGGCAGCAGCCTTGTGAACAAAAATAAAAAGGACATTGGAGTAATAATATCCATCGGCATAAATGTAAATATGAGAAAAGAGGAATTAGAATCAACTGAAGAAATAAAAGACGGTGCTACTTCATTACTTGTTGAAACATTTCAGGAAGCAGACAGGGAAAAACTTATCGCAGAAATACTAAATAATGTAGAAGAATATTATAGTGAGATGATCAGCGGAAAATCTGCGCTGAGTGCGGTGAACATTTTCAATGAAAATTCTGAGATTAACCATAAAGATATTGAAATAATAAAAAAAGGTAAAAAATCAAAAAATACAGTTCATGTTCAGGGTATTGATTCTGAAGGAGGCCTTGTGGTAATAAATGACAGAGGAAATGAAGAGATACTGATTGCGGGAGAAACAACATGCTTAAAATAGGCAATATTCAACTAATTTCGAATGTTATTCTTGCACCTATGGCGGGAGTGACGGACATTACATACAGAACCATATGCAAGGAAATGGGTGCAGGGCTTGTTTACACCGAAATGGTAAGTGCAAAGGGTCTGTATTATAAAGATGTAAAGACAAGTACCCTTATGAAAATAAATGAAAATAACCGACCTGTGTCTCTGCAGATATTTGGAAGTGAGCCTGAAATTATGGCTTATGTGGTTGAAAATTATATTAATGAAAGAAATGACATAGATATAATAGATATAAACATGGGATGCCCTACTCCCAAAATAGTAAAAAATGGTGATGGCAGTGCCTTGATGAAGGAACCAATGCTGGCCGGACAAATAGTCAATAAAATTAAAAAGGTTTCAAGTAAACCGGTAACAGTAAAAATAAGGTCAGGATGGGATTCAAACAGTATAAATGCTTCTGAATTTGCCAAGGTATTAGAATTTAATGGGGCTGATCTGGTTGCGGTTCATGGCAGGACAAGAGAACAATTTTATACAGGTAAAGCAGATTATGATGTAATTAAACAGGTAAAGGAAGCTGTCAGTATTCCTGTAGTTGGAAACGGTGATATTTACACACCTAAGGATGCTGTAAGAATGCTAAAAACCACAGGATGTGACGGGGTTATGGTTGCCAGGGGGATTTTAGGTAATCCGTGGCTTATAAAAAACATAGTAAAAATATTAAATAATGATTATAGCTTTTATGAGCCTGCTCCAATGGATAAAGTAGAAATGATTAAAAGGCATGCCTTAATGCTTGCCCAGGAAAGGGATGAAAGAGTAGCCGCATTGGAAATGCGTAAATTTGCAGCCTGGTATATGAAGGGTATGAAAAACTCTTCAGAAACAAGAAATAAAATAAATAAAATTACAAAAGCCACTGAATTATGCAATGTTTTAGACGAATATATAAGTAAGATTGAGGTTTGATTGAGTTGATTGAATTATATGATAAGAATTAACAAAAATCTTGACATTTCTGAGTTCCTTGTTTATAATATTCTAATTAATTAAAAGAATTGTCTCACAATTATCATAATATATCAAATCAATAATAGAATAAAATATGTATGCTTAAGCGGCATATAATGAAATGCATTAATTTGTAACAAGCAACATTATTAAAAGGAGCAATAATATGAAAAAT
>ENA-UOOR01001592-UOOR01001592.1-fermentation-metagenome-genome-assembly--contig:-NODE-1592-length-26032-cov-9.819610_pt1 | contig 26032 bp, 14 predicted proteins | sample MGYA00245780_ERZ724029 | MGnify/ENA primary metagenome ERZ724029 (study PRJEB28704, sample SAMN03018315) | fermentation metagenome | biome: anthropogenic terrestrial biome; feature: soil; material... | reverse complement strand
CTTAAAGATAAATACTTTATCTGACACATGCAACTTTTATTTGAGACTTTTAGGTACTATTTAAAATACAAGATCGAGGGCGATCCGGATGGCGCCTATGCCCTGGTAGCCACCACCCGCCCCGAGACCATCATGGGCGACACCGCCATGTGCATCCATCCCGATGACCCGAAGAACGCTCACCTGAAAGGAAAGAAAGTGATCGTGCCGCTGGTGGGCCGGGCCATTCCCGTGATCGAGGACGATTACGTGGATACCGAATTCGGCACCGGTTGCCTCAAGGTGACGCCAGCACACGATGTAAACGACTACATGCTGGGAGAGAAGTATAACCTCCCCTCCATCGATATTTTTAATGACGACAGCACCCTTAACGAAAACTGGATCCACTACGCGGGTATGGAGCGCTTCGCGGTACGGGTACAGATCGAGAAAGACCTGGAAGAAGCCGGGTTGCTCGAAAGGACAGAGCCCTACACTAATAAAGTGGGCTTCTCGGAACGCACCGACGCGATCATCGAGCCGAAGCTTTCCATGCAATGGTTCCTGAAGATGGAAGACTTGGCACGTCCTGCCACCGAAGCGGTGAAGAACGATACCATCCGGTTTTATCCCGAGAAGTACAAGAACACCTACCGCCACTGGATGGAGAACATCAAGGACTGGTGTATCAGCCGCCAGCTGTGGTGGGGCCACCGGATTCCGGCCTGGTTCCTTCCGCGGGGAGGATACGTGGTGGGCTTGACCCGGGAGGAGGCGTTTGAAAAAGCGTTGGCAAAAGTGGATTACCCGCTGTCGATAGACGACCTGAAACAGGATGAGGACGTGCTGGACACCTGGTTCTCCTCCTGGCTATGGCCTATCTCGGTATTTGACGGGATCAATCGTCCCGATAACAAAGAGATCAGTTATTATTATCCCACGAACGACCTGGTGACCGCTCCCGAGATCATTTTCTTCTGGGTGGCCCGCATGATCATGGCCGGGTACGAGTACCGAGATAACCCCTGCTTCCGGAATGTTTATTTCACCGGGATCGTACGCGATAAACTGGGACGAAAGATGTCGAAATCACTCGGCAACTCGCCCGACCCGATCGAGCTAATGGAGAAGTACGGGGCCGATGGCGTACGCATGGGTATGCTACTCACTTCGCCTGCCGGGAACGACCTGCCTTTCGATGAATTGATGTGCGAACAGGGACGTAATTTCAGTAACAAGATATGGAACGCGTTCCGCCTTATCAAAGGATGGGAAATCGACGAGAGCATCCCCCAACCGGATACGGCAAAGATCGCGGTGGAGTGGTTCCGAAACAAACTATCCGAAACGATCGCGGAGGTAGACGGCCTTTTCTCCAAATATCGTCTCTCCGAGGCGCTGATGGCGCTCTACAAGTTTTTCTGGGATGAGTTCTCGGCCTGGTATCTTGAGATGATCAAACCGGAGTATCAACAACCCATCGATGCCGAGACATACAGGACAACGCTGCGCTATTTTGACGCGTTGATGCGGCTGTTGCACCCCTTTATGCCCTTTATTACCGAGGAACTCTGGCAGGCGCTCTACACGCGGGAAACGGGCGAGAGTATCATGACCGCGCTTCAACCGAGACAGGAGTTAACCGACAAAGCATTGCTGACCGGCTTCGAAACATTGAAGGAAGTGGTTGCCGGGGTGCGTACCATCCGCCTCGAGAAGAATATTCCCAACAAGGAGGAACTGGGACTGCACGTGACCGGAGGTCATAACGGCCGGTTCGATAGCGTGATCTCGAAGATGTGTCGTCTCTCCTCTATCTCATCGGTTTCGGAAAAACAACCGGGCGCAGCGGGATTCTTCGTGGGAACTACCGAGTATAGCGTCCCGTTGGAAGGTAAAATGGACAAGGACGCGGAACTGGAAAAATTAAAAACTGAACTTGGCTACGCCGAGGGTTTTTTACAGTCGGTATTGAAAAAACTAAGCAACGAGCGGTTCGTGCAGAACGCGAAACCGGAGATCGTGGAGAACGAGCGCAAGAAACAGGCCGATGCCGAAAGCAAAATCGCCCTGCTGAAAGAGAGCATCGCGGTACTGGAGGGATAAATATGGGCAATGCGCCATACATACATGGAATACTTCCTCACCACGGAGTGTACACAGGTCTTAAAACAGAAGTACGATGCATGATGCATTAGAAGATATACTGCCTTATATCGCTTCACGAACGAATGAACGGGTCATTAATGCCCGGCCAGTTTCCGGCGGCGATATTTCGTCGGCATACATGATTGAAACCGCGTCCCGGAACTACTTCATGAAAGTGAACGCGAAGCCGTTCGCGCTGAAGATGTTCCACGCGGAACAAGAAGGATTGCAAGCCATTGAAGAGACAAAAACCATCGCCGTTCCGCACGTGCATTTGGTAGACTCCGTCGACGGAAAAGCATTCCTCCTGATGGATCACGTGGAGAGCAAACGACCCGATGCGTCCGATTATCAACGTCTCGGCAGAGGGCTGGCCGAGCTACATCAATCCACGCGCACGGACTTCGGGTTCCCGGACAATAACTTTATCGGTAGCCTGCCGCAAAGCAACCGTTCTCGTGCCGACTGGGCGGAATTCTACTGGCTGGAACGAATCCTGCCTCAACTTAAAATGGCACTCGAAGATCGATTAATTTCGGAAAAAATGATCCCGAAGGAAGAGAAAGCCGTCGACCTGTTCGAGCGTATTTTTGGCGATATAAGGCCCTCCCTGTTACATGGCGATCTCTGGGGCGGAAATTACCTGATCGCGACCGACGGAACCCCCTACCTCATCGATCCCGCCACGTATTATGGCCACTCCATGGTGGATATCGCGATGAGCCGCCTCTTCGGGGGCTTCGGTGCCGGTTTTCACGACGCTTATTATGCGATTATTCCCAAGCCCGAGCACTACGATGCCCAGATCGAGTTGTACCAACTCTATTACCTGCTGGTACACCTGAACCTCTTCGGCAGCGGCTACTACTCCTCCGTTTCATCAATCCTGAAAAGATATTTTTGAGCCTTATTTTATTCTACATAACAAACAATCATTGTAATAAAACTCCCGTTTTATTAATGAAATTTGCGATTTATGTTATAAAACATATATTTTTATTTTGCTAAAACGATTTAAGAAGATATCTTTGCAACAATTATTATTGTTTCGCCTGCATAATGGAGAAAAAAGTCTCGATAAAAGATATTGCGAAAATAGTGGGTGTATCGCCTTCCCTTGTTTCAATGGTTTTGAATGGGAAGGCAGCCCAATACAGGATCGGGGACGAAGTTGCAAAGCGGGTTGTAGAGACAGCCAAAGAGATGCATTATGCTCCGAATCTTGCCGCAAAGAACTTACGGTCGGGAAAAACTCAATTGGTAGGTTTGATCGTTACTGATATTTCCAACCCTTTTTATTCGGCAATCGCGAGAATTGTCGAAGATAGGGCCAGCGAATTGAATTACACCGTTTTAATAAGTAGTACGGATGAAAATCTAAAAAATACGGAAAGACTGGTGGATGTGTTGCTCAATAAAGGAGTCGAAGGATTGATCCTCGTACCATGCGACGGCTCGATGAAACTTATCCAGAGGCTTTATGATAGCCATTTTCCTACTGTACTACTGGACAGGTACTTCCCGGATATTGACTTGAGTTCTTCTTGTTTGGATAATTATAAAGCAACCGAATTGGCAACGGAACATCTATTGGAGCAAGGCTATAAAAACATCGCGTTAATTGCTTATAATACGGAAATGTATCATATATTAGACCGTATTTCGGGATATGAAGACACGATGAAAAATGCGGGATTAAGCGCTTATATTGATGTCAGGAAGGTAAATATTCTGAATCCGAAAGAGGGTATCAAAGAAGCATTGAATGAACTGATTAGAAAAAAGCATGCCGATGCCGTGATTTTTCTGACCAATATGCTTGCCACTAACGGTTTATATTGTTTGAATGAGATGAACGTAAAGATACCGGAAGATATAGCTGCTATCGGTTTTAATGGAAACGACGCGTTTAATCTCTTTTATTCGCCGATAACATATATAAAACAACCGATTGAACAGATAGCAAAGGAATCGATCGATATATTGATAAAACGGATAAAGAAAACCAATTATAAATCGAAACTGTTTTTGGAGCCGGAGTTGGTCATTCAAAAATCATCGCAAAAGTACAGATAGAGTGATATTCATTTTTCCTACATGCTAAATCGTTATAGCTATCATTGGTTATAGAATTAAGATGACAAAACAAGTATCATTAAAAGACATAGCAGAAAGAGTGGGCGTATCAAGCGCTACTGTCTCATTAGTCCTGAATGGGAAGGAAAAAGGAGGACGGGTAGGAGTTGAGATGTCTGGAAAGATACGCAATGTTGCCAAAGAGTTGAATTACAAGCCTAATAATTTGGCCAGAAGTCTGCGCATGGGACGTAGCCAAGCTATCGGCTTGATAGTGGCAGATATCACCAATCCGTTTTTTGCTGATTTATCTTTCCAAATTCAAGAATATGCTGAAAAACTGAATTATACTGTCATTATTACCAATATAAACGAGTCAGTCGAAAAAATGAACAGGATGATTGATATCCTGAAAACATATCGGGTGGAAGGACTCTTAATCATCCCACCCCAATTTGGAGAGCATTTATTGAAAAAATTAGATGACAATAAAGTACCGTTGGTGTTAATAGACCGACATTTCGCTGATAATCAACCTGTATTTGAAATGGGAAAGCGAGCCGTAGACCTCCTGATCAAGCAAATAGAGAAAGGAGCCAATAATAAAATCCCGGCAAAAGTGGAACTCTTGGCTGATATCAGTGATAAATAATTCGCATTGTAAAAAATAGATATACTGTAACATTCAATGAATAGATTAATGCAAAACAAACAATTAAAGCCACTGGAAGGGATCATTGTCCCACTTGTAACACCATTGTCTGCCAATGGTCAAATCGACATAGAAGGATTGAACAATCTGATAGAGCATGTAATAGAAGGCGGCGTACATGGAATCTTTATTCTGGGTACGACAGGAGAAGCCCAGAGCCTCAGCATGCAGCAACGCATGGAAATGATAAAAGAAACCAGCCGGATTCTGAAAAATCGGTTACCGTTGTTAGTCGGTATTTCCGACACATCCATCAACGATAGCGCCGCTTTAGCCCAAAAAGCTCATGAAGCTGATGCCTATGCTGTTGTAGCCACACCCCCCTATTATTTTGCCACCGGGCAACCCGAACTGATTGAATACTTCGAAAATCTGGTTTCCCTGTTGCCCCTTCCGTTATTCCTGTACAATATGCCTGTTCATACAAAAGTGGCGTTCGATGCTAAATCGATTAAGCAAATCGCTCAGAATGAAAAAGTGATCGGGTTTAAGGACAGTTCCGCCAACGGCACTTATCTCCAGACCGTGATGTACACCATGAGAGAGAAGCCCGATTTCATGATCTTTGTCGGCCCCGAAGAAATGACCGCTGAGATGGTGCTGATGGGAGCTAGCGGAGGTGTTAATGGCGGGGCTAACCTATTTCCGGAACTCTATGTAGAACTGTATAACGCAGCAAAAACTCGGGATATTGAAAAAGTAAAAGTATTACAGCGAAAAGTAATGCAGATATCTACGAATATTTACAGTAAAGGTAAATACGGATCCAGTTACTTGAAAGGGCTTAAATGTGCTTTATCCATTGCCGGCATTTGCAAAGATTTTCCGGCAATGCCTTTCTCTCATTTCGATAAAGAGACGAAAACAGAAATTGAAAAAGCAATGAAGGAAATACAAACCTCGTTATATGCCGAAATAATTCGATAAACCTCTAAAAAATAATATTATGTCACATTATCCAAAAATCGGAATTCGTCCGGTGATTGACGGACGTAGGGGAGGTATCAGGGAATCTTTGGAAGATACCACCATGAACCTTGCCAGAAGTGTAGAAAAACTGTACCGGGAAAACCTGCGCTATCCCGACGGTTCTCCCGTGGAGTGTGTGATCGCCGACACCTGTATCGGTGGAGTGAAGGAGGCGGCCGACTGTGCCGACAAGTTCGAGCGGGAGAACGTGGGACTCTCCCTGTCGGTTACCCCCTGCTGGTGTTACGGATCCGAGACCATCGACATGAATCCCACCACCCCTAAAGCCATTTGGGGATTCAACGGTACGGAACGTCCCGGAGCTGTTTATTTGGCCGCAGCATTAGCTGCACATACGCAAAAAGGATTACCCACATTCGGTATTTACGGGAAACATGTTCAGAATATTGGCGACACAATCATTCCTGATGATGTGCAGGAAAAACTTCTCCGGTTTGCCCGTGCCGGACTGGCCGTAGCGCAAATGCGGGGTAAGTCCTATCTGGCCATAGGCTCCGTATCGATGGGCATTGCCGGCTCGATGATCAATCCCGATTTTCTACAGGAATACCTCGGAATGCGTACCGAATTTGTCGATAGTTCCGAGATTCTCCGGCGCATCCAATTGGGAGTTTACGACAAGGAGGAGCTTGAAAAAGCGATACAATGGACAAGAACCCATTGTATGTCGAGAGAAGGCGAGGATTACAATCCCGAACATCTGAAACACAGCCGTGAACAGAAAGATAAAGACTGGGAGTTTGTGGTAAAGATGACACTCATCATACGCGACCTGATGACCGGAAACCCGAAATTGGATGAGATGGGGTTCGGTGAAGAAGCGTTGGGGCACAATGCCATTGCGGGCGGTTTCCAGGGGCAACGCCAATGGACCGATTTCCTGCCCGACGGTGATTTTTCGGAAGCCATTCTCAATTCATCGTTCGACTGGAACGGTATCCGCGAAACATTTACCTTTGCCACCGAAGACGACCACCTGAACGGTATCAGCATGCTCTTCAACCATCTGTTGACGAATACCGCGCAGATCTTTGCCGATGTCCGCACCTATTGGAGTCCCGAATCCATCGAACGGGTCTCCGGTTGGAAACCGACAGGAATATTGGAAAATGGCGCCATTCATTTGATCAATTCAGGCTCGTGCACCTTAGACGGAACAGGGCAGCAATCGGACAAAGAAGGAAACCCTGTAATGAAACCGCATTGGGAAATCATTGATGAAGAGGTCGATAAAATGTTGAAAGCCACCACTTGGTATCCGGCCTCGCTGGAATATATGCGCGGCGGGGGGTATTCTTCACAATTCCTGACCAGAGCCGGTATGCCGGTCACCATGTGTCGGTTGAATTTAGTGAAGGGTTTGGGCCCCGTATTACAGATCGCCGAAGGCTGGACAGCCACGTTTCCCGATGAAGTTTTCGACATCATCAACAAGCGTACGGATAAAACATGGCCGTCCACATTCTTCGTGCCGCGCCTTACCGGAAAAAGCCGTTTCACGGATGTTTATTCGGTGATGAATTACTGGGGTGCAAACCACGGAGCCATTAGTTACGGACATATCGGAGCCGATTTGATCACGTTGGCTTCCGCTTTGTCTATTCCCGTGAATATGCACAATGTGGGCGAATCGAAGATCTTCCGCCCGTCAGCCTGGTCCGCCTTCGGTTCCGACAACGAGGGGGCCGATTATCGCGCTTGCGCGGCTTACGGGCCTTTGTATAAATAAAACATTTCATTAAACAACTGGAAACATGAACATAAAAAAAATAGTTATTTACAGTATTTTAATGATAACGATAATGGCATGTCAAAATAAAAAAGATGTATCGGAATGGACTGATAACGAAATCAACGAATGGTTCTCCACTTCTCCATGGAATACGGAATTGAGCATGAAACCCGATGCAAGCATCAACAAAAGGTTGTTTGTAGAACAGAACATTTTGAATCCGGCTTCATGGGATGCTGCTCTCAAATTTCTGAAGGAAAAAGATATGAATGTCCTGGAACCGGGTCGTTATAATTTACTGGACGATGACACTCATGTAAATATTGATGAATATATGACGAAAAATTCCGCTCATTTCGAAGCGCATCGCAAGTATATCGATATTCAGTACCTAGCAAAGGGAAAAGAGTATATTTTCGTTACGCCTTTGGAATCGGGTAAACAGCACGAAATTCAACCCTATGATGAAGCAAAGGACATCGAATTTTTCGATAAGGAAGAGTATACCCCATATTTATTGTCTCCCGATAACTTTATGGTTTTCTTTCCAACAGACGGTCATAAACCCTGTATGAAAGTGGATACGAACGAAGTGGTCAGAAAAGTGGTCGTGAAAATACCGTATATTACGAAATAATTAACAATCAATATATTGATTATGAATAAAATAACAATATTCTCAGTTTTGGCTATTATTCTTTCTTTGCCAATAATAAACGCACAGGAAAAAATCCATCCTCCCGGGGTTGTTATCAATCATATTCCGCAATCAACCGGAAAATATATCGGTTCTCCGAGCATATGCATACTGTCCAACGGTGATTATGTAGCTTCACATGATGAATTCGGTCCGAAATCGACAGAATTCCGGTCAGCGATCACTCATATCTTTACTTCTTCAGACAAAGGGATTACATGGAGAAAGATTTCTACTATTGATGGACAATTCTGGTCGAATCTTTTCTATCATAATAATGCCTTGTACATTATAGGAACCAATAAACATCATGGGAACTTTATTATCCGGAAATCAACCGATAGAGGTAGAACATGGACTATTCCCTACGATAATAAACAGGGGTTAATATTAGAAGGAGAGTATCATACTGCTCCTGTACCTGTATTGATCCATAAAGGGCGCATTTGGAGAGCTGCAGAATATGCAACGGCTAAAAGCACGAAATGGGGAGAGAGATATAGTGCTTTGTTACTTTCCATTCCTGAAAATGCCGATTTATTGGATGCCAAAAACTGGACACGTTCTAATCACCTGCCATTTGATTCTACATATCTCAACGGACATTTTAAAGCATGGCTTGAGGGAAATGCCGTTGCGACAAAAGATGGACGGGTAGTTGATATTCTCCGCGTGCATACTTCCGATCTACAAGAGGAATATTGCGCTATAGTAGATGTTGAGAAGGATGGTAAAAGAGTAAATTTTGACAAAAATAATTTTTTTGAAATGCCGGGGGCTTCTAAAAAATTTATGATCCGATATGATGAAAAAACAGATAAGTACTGGGCAATTGTCAATTACGTCGATGATGAATATAAGGGAAAAAGTAAAGCCTCAAGTTTGAGAAATAAAGCGGTATTCATCTCTTCTAAAAATCTGAAAGAATGGATAAAGGAAAGAGATCTCCTTTTCCACCCCGACCATCTTAAACATGCTTTTCAATATATAGATTGGCTTTTTGATCGGGATGACATTGTTTTCGTCTCGCGTACAGCCTATGATGATGAAGAAGGAGGTGCAAAAGCCGCTCACGATGCAAACTACTTAACCTTTCACCGGATAAAAAATTTTAGGAATAAATAAAATATCCTTAATTAATTATAATTATTAAAATTCTAAATCAAACAATTATGCTAACAGAAAATGTAACCGATAAAATTATGTGATCTTTCGCTTTCGATAAGAAAGTTGATTACCGTCTCGGACGGGTGATTATAACTAAATCACTAACAAAAACTACCTGATCAATACGGCTGTTGCAAGTCGTAGCGTACAAGCTGTTTCCGTGAATGTGTCGGAAATGAACACACCGGGAATTGAATGCTGAATAAATTAGCGTTAGAATGTATTACAAACAGTTTTAAATTATTAAATAAATTATTCATTCACATTATAAGAAGTATGAAAAACGTAAAATTTTGGGGAATACTTTTTTTATTGAGCGTAGGAAGCCCTTATTTTTTAATGGCCGATAATCTACAGTTCGAACGAAAAGTTACAGGGCGCGTAACAGACGCAAAAGGTGATGATCTTATCGGCGTGAACGTCATGGAAGAAGGAACAACAAACGGAACCATAACGAACATTAATGGGGTTTATTCCATTACATTAACAACAAAACAACCGAACCTAAAATTCAGCTACGTAGGTTTCAAAGAAAAAATAGTAAATATAGCTGAAAACGAAAGCATTGTTAATGTCATCTTAAATGAAGATACGGAACGATTAGATGAAATAGTTGTAATAGGATACGGAACGATGAAAAAAAGTGATCTGACCGGAGCCATTGCTTCTGTGGGAGGAAATCTTATAGAAAAGTCTCGATCGACTCAGGTATCACAAGCACTGCAAGGTGCTATATCAGGAGTTATGGTAACCAGAGGTAACAGTGCTCCCGGAGCATCATCAACCATAAGAATCAGAGGGATTACTACACTTAGTGATAACGATCCGCTTGTAATTGTCGATGGAGTGCCTCTTTTGGGTATAAATGATGTAAATCCTAATGATGTTGAAAGCATTACAGTCCTCAAGGATGCCGCTTCTGCTGCTATATATGGAGCTCGTGCTGCAGCAGGAGTTATCCTGATTACAACGAAAAGGGCCAAATCGGGTAAACCTTCTCTTCAGTATAATGCAGAATTTGGATTTGTGAAACCGACTGTTATGACGGATTTTGTTGACGCACAAAGATATATGGAAATGGTAAATGAATTACGATGGAATGATAATGGAAATATTAAAGATTCCGAATATGTGGTTTATCCGGCTGAAACCATTAATAATTATCTTTCACTTCATAGAGAAAATCCGGATTTATATCCAAATACGAACTGGACTGATCTTATTCTGAGGAGTACTGCTCCAACACAGAAACAGAACCTAAGCATTTCGGCAGGAAATGAAACGATTCAGAGTAATGTGTCTTTGGCATATGATAATGTAGATGGGTTATACTATGGTAAGAAATACGAAAGAATAACTGCGCGTTTCAATAATGATATCAATATAGCTAAATACCTGTCATCTTCTGTCGATTTCTATGTGAAAAGATCGTTATATAATGATCCTAGCGTAAATCCAATAGACCAAATGCGTAAGTTTCCCCCCATTTATTCAGCTATCTGGTCGAACGGACTTATTTCCGAGGGAAAAGGAGGACAAAATATCTATGCTCGGTTAATGTATGGTGGTTATGATAAAAAAGCATATAATCAATATGGAGGAAAGGCATCATTAAAATTTTCTCCTTTGAAAGGCTTGGATTTTTCTTTCGTAGTTTCTGCATTGGCTAATAACAATAAAATGAAGGAGATTAGAAGTTCCATTCAGTACACGGCTTACGATAATCCTAATGTGCCTATCGGTTATACTAGTGGCGCTGCAACAAATAGTCTGAGGGAAAGTAGACCAGATGGCTATCGCTTAACAACTCAATTTTTGACAAATTATAAAAAGGTTTTAGGATCTCATGACATAAGTCTTATGGCCGGATTTGAAAGTTTTAAGTCATATGATGAAACAATGTCAGGTTATAGCAACAATATGCAGTTTTCCTCTTTTCCTTATCTAGATCTGGCTAATGAGAATTTTATCACAGTAGGTGGAGATGCGTATGAAAATGCATATAATTCATATTTTGGACGCATGGTATATAGTTACAAAAACAGATATCTTATTCAGGGTAATTTCAGGTACGATGGATCTTCCCGTTTTAGTTCCGATCATCGTTGGGGATTATTCCCTTCCTTTTCAGCAGGATGGGTTGTGAGTGAAGAATCGTTTATGCAGAATACTAATTCGTTTTCATTTCTTAAGTTGAGGGCATCTTGGGGCAGGCTTGGGAACGAAAGAATTGGAAATTATCCTTATCAATCGAGCATTGATTTTAGTAATGTTTTATTTTATTCAGGAAATACAGTTGGTTCTTATCAAAGCGGAAGACAGGTAACCTATGCTATGGAAAATCTTACATGGGAAACAACGGAATCAATAAATATAGGTTTTGATATGAATTTCCTTAATAACAGGCTACAATTCTCAGGCGATTATTACAAGAAGAATACACACAATATGTTGTTAACGTTAGATATACCTGACTTCGGTGGATTTGAAGATCCTTCGCAAAATGCTGGAAAGATGCATACAAAAGGATGGGATTTAGAAGGAAAATGGAATGACAGAAACGGAAATTTCAAATATTCGATTGCAGTCAATCTTTCTGATTTTAAATCTGTGATGGGCAGCTTGAGCGGAGTTGAATTTCTGGGAAATCAGATTAAAATCGAAGGAAGTGAGTTCAATGAATGGTACGGATATAAAACAGATGGTATTTTTCAAACCCAGGAAGAAATAGATGACCATCCCACACTAAATGCAAATGTAAAGCCTGGTGATATTAAACTTCTTGATGTCAGCGGTCCCGACGGAGTACCTGATGGAATTATTTCGGCCGATTATGACAGAGTTTTACTTGGAGGATCGTTGCCAAGATATTTGTACGGTCTGAACATAAATATGGAATATAAAAACTTTGATTTATCATTGGTTTTACAGGGAGTTGGTAAACAAAATTCGCGTAAAACAACTGTTATGGTTCAGCCGCTTCAATCGGATTATGGTAATTTCCCGATATTTATTGATGATGACTATTGGAGTGTTTATAATACACCCGAAAAAAATCTAACTGTACAATATCCAAGATTATCGGCAACGAGTACCAGTAATAATTATGCCATGTCGGACTATTGGTTGTTTAACGGAGCATATCTTCGCATGAAAAATATAACATTAGGATATAATCTGCCAAATTTATGGACAGAAAAAATACATTTGAAAAATGTAAGATTATATATGAGTGCTGTTGACCTTTTTTCTATTAATAATTATCCAAAAGGTTGGGATCCAGAAGTTTCTGATACAGGTTATCCCATTACTGCTTCTTTTATTTTTGGTGCATCTATAAATTTTTAAAATTATGAAAAGAAAAAATTATTCAATATTATTATTTGGGTTTCTTTTTTGCACTGCTTGCGCAGATCTTGATTTAAATCCTCTTTCTAAAGCTGCTAGTGGAAATTGGTATTCCGATAAAGAGCAGATTGAATTGACTGTAAATAGTTTATACAATATAAACTTTTGGCGGACAGATATGGAACAATGGACTGATGATTGGATGGATCGGTTCTATTTAAGCGATATTGCCGGTGCTACTATTACAAGTGAATTTGAATATGCTAAAAATACTTGGGCACAAGCGTATAAAGCTATTGCAGCAGCAAATATTCTGATTAATAAATTAGAAAATATGGACGGTGTAATAACCGAGCAATACTTAAATCAATACAAAGGAGAAGCTCATTTCGTCAGGGCTTATGAATATTCTCTCTTAATCTCTCATTACGGTGATGTTGTTTATTATTATGATATCATGGATATTGATGAGATGTACAAGGTAGAGCGGACTAGCAAAGATGAAATACTGATAAAAATCTATGAAGATTTTGATGATGCGGCTTCTCTTTTACCGGTAGAGTATGGTAGCAGTAATACGCAAAGAGCTACAAAAGGAGCTGCATTGGCCTTAAAAGCAAGGGTTGCATTATATATGGGAGATTATGCAACAGCTCGTGACGCAGCAAAAGCGTGTATGGATCTTAATATATATAAACTTGATCCTGATTTTGAGCAATTGTTTTTAACGAAAAATGCTGCCGAATCAATCTTTCTAATACCTCGCTCTGTGGAACTTGGCATTTGTTTTATAAATTCTGCGAACAGAATTGTAGAACGTATTGGTAGTGAGAGATTCCATTCTTTTTCAACTCCGCATTGGCTTCCAAGAAATAGGAGTGGCTTTGCTCAAAATATTCCTTCTTGGGATCTGTTTTGTTCATTTTTGTGTACAGACGGATTGCCGATTGACGAATCGCCATTATTCGATCCTCGTGAACCATTCAAAAACAGGGATCCTCGGTGTTCAGCAACTCTTGTAGAGTTTGGGACTCCATTTCTAGGTATTGTTTATCAACCTCATCCGGATTCGATAAATACCTATAGTTATATAACCGGGGGATATATAAAAAACAATGATTGCTTAACAAATACTGAATATGCGGCTTACAATGGTTTGTTCTGGAAAAAAGGAATAGATGAAACTTGGGCCGATGATTTTATGTCAGACCCTGATAAGGTTATTATCCGCTATGCAGATGTTCTTCTGATGTATGCTGAGGCTAAAATTGAGTTGAATGAAATTGATAATTCCGTATTGAATGCAATCAATCAGGTGAGGGCGAGGGCTTATAAAGCAAATATTACTGAAACAACATCATATCCTGCAGTAACAACTACCAACCAGGCCGAACTACGAAGAATTCTTCGTGTTGAACGGCGTATGGAATTTGCAAACGAAGGGTTAAGATATATGGACATTATCCGTTGGAGACTGGCTGAAAAGGTGTTGAACAAAAATAATTATGGTATTTTGTATCCTGTTGCCGATTTAAGGGATAAAATAATCAGTAAAGGATTATGGTTTTTCCCAGAGATACCCGAAATAGATGAAGATGGGATCGCCAATTTTGATCCGATGTTCGAAAAAGGACTTATCAGGTTAATTACTTCGCGAAAATTTGATGTATCTAAACAGTATCTATGGCCAATTCCTGCCAAGGAAATAAAAATCAATCCGAATCTTAAGCAAAATCCGGGTTATTAGTGTAGAGTTTTAGATTCATTGAGACTTTTTAAAAGCATCATACTTTCATTTTTAATGAAATAAAGTAAATATTTATCTCGTTTTGTGCTTTGTATGAGGGACACTTTTTTAATAAAATCATTTATGGCATATCTATTTTCCAAGATATTTGTGATAATTTTTCGCGAAAAATTGCTGTATAAGAATTGGAATTAACTGGACTAAAAAAACAATATGAAACGATGATGAATTTGACAGAAGACAATAGATACGATGTAATTATATGTGGTGGTGGTCCTTCCGGCGTTGCCGCAGCTATAGCTGCGGCACGCAATGGAGCAAAAACATTGTTGATTGAACGTTATGGCTTTTGTGGAGGAATGGCTACCGCGGCATTAGTCAACCCGTTTTCAGGACACGAATACACCACTGCGGATGGTACAAAAAATGGCTCATTGATTGGTGGAATATTTAAGGAAATCATCCAAAATTTAAATGATAAAGGAGGCTATGGCTCCGTATTATCTCCGACAACTTTTGATGAAGAACTGCTTAAAATAATATACGATCAAATGCTTCTCGAAGCAGGAGTAAATATCAAGTATCATTCAATCATTAAAGCGATAAAAATAGAAGGTAACGAAATAACTTCAGTAGAAGTTTACAGCAAAGAAGGAGTAAAAGATTTCTACGGTAGAATTTTTATCGATTGTACTGGAGACGGGGATATAGCAGCCAAAGCTGGTGTAGAGATTACTGTAGGCAGACCGGAAGATGGACTGACACAAGCGATGACTGTGAGTTTCAGGATGGCCAATGTGGATAAAGCAGATATGGTCAATACGGGGCACATACGAAAAGCAAGAGCATTGGTAGAACCTTATTTTCAGGAAGCTTTGTCCAATGGCTCTTTGGTTTATCCCTATCGTTCTTTTATTCATTTTTACGATTATCCACGTGATGGCGTATTACATTTCAACATGACGAGAATAAATGAGGTTTCCGGCTTATCGGTTGATGATTTGACAAAGTCGGAGATTGAAGGACGGAGGCAGGCATATTTAATTGCAGAGTGGCTTATTAAGAACGTACCTTATTTTAAAAAATCATCCATCGAGAAGATAGCTTGTCAGGTAGGAGTACGAGAAACAAGGCATATTAAAGGCCTTTATGTTATGACCCAAGATGATATTCGATATGGAAGTAAATTTGAGGATGCTATTGTTCGTTCGCGGTATTTTATTGATATCCATAATCCAAAAGGAGCACATGACGTACAACAGCAAAAAGGCACATCGGGAGTTTTGAATCATGATTTTGCTCCTAATCCTGGTGATTATTACGAGGTTCCATACCGTAGTATTGTTTCGTATGAATGTAACAATTTATTAGTACCGTGTCGTGCGTTGTCCGCTACACACGAAGCATCAGCGGCCATTCGCGTAATGGCTACCATGCATGGTTTAGGAGAAGCGGCCGGGATAGCTGCAGTGTTATGTATAGATAAAGGATTGCAAGTATATGAACTGGAAGGGACAAAAGTGCGAAGCCAAATCCCATACCTAAATGAATCCCCAGATTTTGATGTTTTATGGGAAGCAAAGTGTGGTTATCCTTGGTCAGATAGTTAAATGAATATGAGTGATTTAATAATTGTTTAATTTATGTATCATTATATTTTATTTCATGTTGCATTTACTAATTGAATTTACAATTTGTAGCAATTGTTACATAACTCTAATTTATATTTTTAACGAATTATTGTAATATAATTATGCATATTTTTTTTAAAAACCTTTTTTCAGCCTTTGTTTCACTGTTAATTGTTGTTTTTCATGTGATTGGGCAGGAAAAGACAGAAAAGTTTCCTGTGCTTTTTATTGAAGAAGGATTGCAATACTATTGGAATTTTGAATTTCCAGAAAAAGCCTTGCTCAATGGTGTTAACAATGGTGAGCAGAACAGGCTTAACATAGAGGGAAAGGTAGAATTTGAAAATGGATTGGCCAAATTTTATAATAAAGCTAATGATGGTTCATCTTTGCAGACAAGCGTTAATCATGTATTTCAGGAAGGTTTGACCCTTTGGATGCGATTTCTGTTACCGGAAGTGGAAAATAAAACTGGTAATGATTCGATTAAGTTAACTTTTTTAGAATTCGAACCGTTTCAATTGTTTTTATCTACTTCCCAGAAGTATCGATATAAATACGGTATCGGCTTGCAATTGAAACAAAAAAATACGGATTATGGCTTGGAACCTTCTCTGCAGCACAATCTTGCGGAAGGTTCATGGATACAGGTAGCTTTGTTGTTTGACAATGAGCAGGATTGCGGGAAAGCGAAATTGTTCTACAGGTTGGAAAGGCCTAATCAGGATGCAAATAACTGGAGTTATGTAGGGAGAATTGTCGTTCAGGAGAAAATACAATTAAGCAATACCCTGATTTTTGGCGGATTGAAGTCGGATTATGGAAAGATTGGCTATTTATATGTTGATGAGCTTAGATTATATGATAGTACATTTGGTTTAGAGAAGTTGGGAGATTTGTGGCCTGTATATCAAAATTTTGATCCGGCAAAAGATCAACCGCCGGGTGTTGTAATTGACTATAGTTCGGCGAAAACGAGAAGGTTTATTGCAGGGTCTCCTTCTATTGTAATATTGGATGATGGTGCCTATATCGCTAAAGGCGATGACTATGGTCCGGGAGTAGGTATTAGCGAATTGGCGAGAGTGTACAAATCGACCGACAAGGGAGCTACTTGGACTCAGATAGCTGAAGTTGAGGGTATCACTTGGGCGAGCCTGTTTGTTCATAATAAGGACATTTATATGTTGGGTACTAACGCAGGGCATACTTTGGGGCACGTAGTGATTATCAAATCCGTCGATGGAGGTTATACCTGGACAAAAGCTGTGGATCCCCGGAATGGCAAACTTACGTCGGATTTGTCTTATCACACGGCTCCGGTGCCGGTAGTGTTTCATAACGGAAGAATATGGCGAACAATGGAAGATGAAAAAGGACCCGGAGGTTGGGGGACGAATTTTCGGGCATTTTTGATGAGCGCGTCTCTTAAGGATGACTTATTGAAAGCAAGTAGCTGGACATTTTCGAATACACTGGCTTATGATTCCTCCCGGTTGGAAGGGAACTTCAAGGGCTGGTTAGAGGGCAATACTGTACTTGGACCTAATGGCAACATAGTGAATTTGTTGAGGGTTGCTACTAAAACAGGGGGAGGAAGAGCCGCTCTGATCAATTATAATAAAGATGGTTCTATAGGGACTTTCAACGAAACGAATGGTTTCATAGATTTTCCGGGAGGAAGCACCAAATTTCACATATTATATGATAAAAAAACGAAGATGTACTGGGCTTTGTCAAATGCAGTACCGGAAAAACATAAGGGTAGAGCATATACGGAAGGAATGACGAGAAACACCTTGGTATTAATGACTTCGGGCGATTTAGTGAATTGGTCAATACGAAAAACATTGCTTTACCATCCGGATGTAGCGAAACACAGTTTCCAATACCCTACGTTTCTAATTGACGGAGAGGATATCGTTTTTGTGGCAAGGACTGCCTATGATGACGGAAGAGGGGGAGCTTATAAGCAACATGACGCTAATTTCTTTACTTTCCATAGAGTAGAGAATTTTAGAAAGCTGTTAAGAAAATAAACGGATACTATTTAGAATATATTATTATGCGGATCGGGAAGTTTTTAATTAAATACCCCCGGAAAAACTCATTTTAAAGAGCAGGACTTATGAATAGATTAAAGATTTTAAGTGTTTTCTTGATAGTGTTTTTGAGTCTGTCATGCAACTCACCCAAACAACTTTCGACCAAGCCATCATTCAGTGGAATTTATCCACACTTAGCGTCTTACAACGATGAGGGAGAATGTGGAACGGGTGCTGTTGTGCCTTGGGCAGACCGGCTTTGGACAATTACTTATAGTCCTCACATGCCCTTTGGTTCCACAAGCAAATTATACGAAATTACAGAAAATCTTGAAATGACCATACGCCCTGAAAGTACAGGGGGAACACCGGCAAACAGGATGATTCATAAAGAGAGTAATCAGTTGTTTTTAGGTCCTTACGCTATTGATACGGCAAGAAATGTACGTGTTATTTCATACAAAGATGCGCCCGGAAGATATACTGGTACTGCCCGCCATTTGACAGACCCTGCCAATAAATTGTACATTGCTACGATGGAAGAAGGCTTTTATGAAGTGAATGTACACAATTTAGCAATCAATACGCTTTATACGGACGGTAACGTTATAGAAAAAAAAATAGAAGGCAAATCGGCTCAATTCAACAGTTTGCTTCCGGGTTGCCATGGCAAAGGCTTATATTCGGGACAGGGCGTTTTGGTTTATTCCAATAACGGCGAAGATGCCAAAGAAGCGCGGAAAAAGTTCGACATCGAATCCGGCGTACTTGCCGAATGGGATGGAAAAGACTGGAAAGTCATTTATCGCAATCAGTTTACAGAAGTAACAGGTCCTGGAGGGATTTATGGAAATCCGAATCCGGCTACCGATCCTATTTGGGCATTAGGATGGGATCATAAATCCGTCATTTTGGCTCTGCACCATAATAACACATGGACTTCTTACCGTTTACCCAAAGCGAGTTACTCTTACGATGGAGCGCATGGATGGAATACCGAATGGCCCCGCATACGCGATATTGGAACTTCTGAAAAACCGGACTATCTGATGAATATGCACGGTATGTTCTGGCGTTTTCCCGCTACATTTACATCAAACAATACAGCCGGTATTCGTCCACGTTCGGCATACTTGAAAGTGATTGGCGATTTTAGCCGTTGGAACGACCAGTTGGTTTTCGGCTGTGACGACTCTGCCCAAAAAGAATTTTTGAACAAACGAAAGGTAAAAGGTAATATTGAAGGATCCGGACAATCTAACTCCAATCTTTGGTTTACGAGTATTGAGCAGCCGGACAATTTAGGAACGACTACGTCTTCGGGATATGTTTGGTTAAAGGAAGATGTGATGGCAAATGTTGCGTCGGAACCGTTTATTTTCACTGGTTGGAAAAATCGCTGTGCATGGATAAAAAACAACAGTGAAAGTGCAGTTGTCTTTACTTTTGAAGTAGATAAACAAGGAAACAATCAGTGGACACACTTAAAATCAATAGAGCTACCTGCTTTGTCTTCCCGATTTATAGCATTCAATGATGCCGAACAAGGTGAGTGGATCCGTGTCCAAACAAACAAAGACACAAAAGCATCCCTTTCCTTTAATTATTCTTCTGACGAAAAAAGAAATAATAAAGTCAATCCGATGTTTGCAGGTTTAACAACCGTAAACTCTTTGGAAACGCAAGGAGGACTTTTATACGGTCTTGGCAAAAACCGTCGCGTATTAGGGGTATTGGCAAACAATAACGGACAGGAAACCGGTTATTATGAATTGGATGAACAAATGAATCTGATTCCGAAAGAAGACAAAGGAACTGCCGATTTTATTCGCGATAAATTTGCTATTCCACAGCAAGTAGTCGAAATAGATGAGAGTTCGGTATTGGTCGTCGATGATAAAGGTCGCCGTTGGAGATTCCCGTTAGGAGATAAAAGATACGATGAACTGACCAATGACGGTAAACTTCGTATTTGCAGGGAAGTAGCCACAGAACGCGACTTATTTAGTTGCCATGGGACTTTTTACGAATTACCCGCCGAAAATGCGGATGGATTTGCGAAAGTACGTCCGGTTTCTTCACATAATTTGGCAATCAATGATTTTGCTTCATACAGGGGACTGTTGATTATGACTGGTATCTCACATAAAGACGCGAAGAAAAATAATCACATTATCGTATCGGAAGATAAGAAGGCTTCTGTCTGGGCAGGCACTATCGATGATTTGTGGAAATTAGGAAAACCTGTCGGAAAGGGAGGTCCCTGGTCGAATGCTTCAGTATCCGCCAACACTCCCTCTGATCCGTATTTAATTGGTTTTTACGATCATAAGACGCTGACGCTTTCTCATCAGTCAGAACAAACCGTTCAAATTACAGTTGAAGTCGATCCGACAGGAGACGGAGATTGGTTTAGATACAAGACTTTTAACGTGGAAAAAGGAAAGCCGCTTACTCATATTTTCCCCAAAAGCTTTCATGCAAGATGGATACGCTTTGTTTCAGATACTTCGACAACTGTTATTGCCTGGTTGGAATATAAATAAATCAGCTATACAAAAAACAAAAAATGATATTCTCAATAACGAAAGTGATGTTATTCGGGCGTGCACAAGAGACTGCTACTTGTATGTAAGAAAGGAAACGAGGATAAACGATATTCGCGTAACACCCGATTTGGATGACTCCTATCATGACGGAGTATTGACCGTTGCGATGGATTATCGGATTGTCTTATTCCTGTTTGGCTTTATTGTAAAAAAAGCGGATAAAGCTACAGCCATTATCGCTGTCGCCGAAGGAGTACTCGTAATTGTATGGATAACTTTTTCGTTAAAGCTTCCGGAATTCTTACAGAGTCCATTCCATACGGATATGAGTGTGGTTGTTTCAACATTAACCATGTTCCTTGTCGGATTAGTGGTAAGCCAGTTTAGAAATAAGAGTGCAAAACAGAATTCAATATCATAAGTTAGTGTCGATTTCCAACAAAGAAAATACATTATAAAATGAAAAAAAAAATAAGAATTTTAGTCTTGGTATTTATCTTATCAAAATTATTATCTGCTCAATCCGATACCGAATGGGAGAATCCTGAAATTTTTGCTGTCAACAAAGAGCCGTATAGAGCGACCTCTTTTCCTTATCCTAATCAAGCCTTAGCATTGCAAGATGATAAGGAACAATCCCCTTATTTCTTGTCTCTTGAGGGTGATTGGAAATTTCACTGGGTTGCAAAACCTGCTGATGCTCCCGAAGGCTTTTATAAAGAAAGCTACGATACAAGTAAATGGAAAACTATTCCGGTTCCGGGCAATTGGGAGTTTAATGGCTATGGTGTGCCTGTCTATACCAATCATATTTATCCTTTTCCCAAAAATCCGCCTTATGTCGATAAAGATGATAACCCGGTGGGCTCTTACCGACAGGAGTTTTCAATTCCTGAAAGTTGGAATGAGAGGCGGGTCTTTATTCATTTTGAAAGTGCGACAACTGCGATGTATGTTTGGGTGAATGGCGAATATGTTGGTTATACTGAAAATGCCAAATCGCCAGCGGAATTTGATATTACAAAATACATCCGCAAAGGAAAAAACACCTTAGCATGCCAAGTTTATAAATATGGTGACGGTTCGTATTTGGAAGATCAGGATATATGGCGTTTGGGGGGTATAAATCGCAGTGTTTATTTATATAGTACGGCAGATACCCGTATTTTGGATTTCTTTGCTCAACCCGATTTGGATAAAAATTATAAAAATGGCTTGTTTTCTGTTGATGTTGTTTTGAAAAATTATGCTGAAAAATCACGAAATGTTTCTGTTGAAATTGCTTTGTTGGATAAAACGGGAAAAAGCGTTTTCAACAAGAAGCAAAAAGTAAACATCACCGCTAATTCCATTCAAAACAGTCATTTTTCTGGAATCATTTCTTCTCCTCTGAAATGGACGGCGGAGACTCCTAACCTTTACAGCATGCTGATTGCTTTGAAAGACGATAAAGGGGAAGTAATAGAATACACCTCCCACAAAATAGGATTTCGTAAAATAGAAATTAACGACGGACAACTTTTTATTAACGGTAAAAAAGTTTATTTCAAAGGAGTGAATCTTCACGAATTTAACTTCAAGACCGGACAAGTTGTAACCCGTGAAGTGATGATGCGTAATATTCAATTGATGAAAGAACTGAATATTAATGCTGTTCGTACATCACATTATCCACAACAACCGCTTTGGTATAAACTCTGTGATGAATATGGCCTTTATTTAGTTGATGAAGCGAATCTCGAATCGCACGGCTTAGGATATGGACCGGAAAACGTATCTCACTTTCCTGAATGGCGCGAAGCGCATATGGATAGGATAAAAGCTTTAATCGAAAGAGATAAAAATCATGTATCAGTCATTATATGGTCACTTGGAAATGAAGCAAGTAATGGTAAAGCCTTTTTCGATATGTATGATTGGGCTAAAGGGCGTGACAAAAGTCGTCCCGTGCAATATGAGCAAGCTTCACACAAATCGAATCCCAAAATAAACGAACGCAATACGGATATTATCTGTCCGATGTATCCGGTTTGGGAGGTAATGAGAAAAGTCTCAGAAACAAAGTTGGATCGTCCTTATATCATGTGCGAATATGCTCATGCCATGGGAAACAGTATGGGTAATTTTCAGGAATATTGGGACTTGATAAGACGAAGTAAAAACATGCAGGGTGGCTTTATTTGGGAGTGGCACAATCACGGCTATCCGGCTTACGATGAACAAGGACGTTTTTATTGGGCCTATGGAGGCGATCTGAAAGGATACGACAGGTATAATGACAATAACTTTTGTATGGATGGACTCATCACTCCGGATCAGCAATACATGCCCCATGTCTATATAGTAAAAAAAGTATATCAAAATATCCTTTTCGAAGCGGATGACTTATCTAAAGGCTTGATCAGAGTAATCAATGACTTTAAATTTACTGATATCAGTACTGATGAATATTCATTCAAATGGATTTTATTGAAAAACGGAGAGAAGTCAGCGGAAGGAGACTTCGAACTTAATCTGAAGGCAGATAGCAAGGCAAATATACAATTGAACCTCTCCAATATTCAATGGCAGAAAGGATTTGAGTATTATCTGCAAATTTTTGCTTATACGAAAAAATCCGATGTTTTTATTCCAGCTGGATTTGAAGTGGCAAAAGAAGAATTTTTATTTGATAAAAACAATTATTTCGTGAACGTTGATAACGGTATAGGATCTTTCGAACAGGAAGAAGGCAGAAAAAATCAAGTTACTATTCGCGTTGGCGAAATAAGTTATGAATTCTTGAAAAGAGGAAGTAGTGCTTTAATGAATATATACGACAGCGGTAAACCGTTGCTCAAAGAAGCTCCTCAATTAAACTTTTGGCGGGCACCGACCGATAATGATTTTGGAGAAAAAGCCCATCACAAATCACTAATTTGGAAAGCTGTCGGACAAACTCTTCAATATTCACTCGAAAAAACAGAAGAAAAGGATGGAATGATGAAATTGTATTATCAGGCAGAATCTCCTGGTGTGAATATGATAATCAACTTGGTTTATTCGATAAATGCAGAGGGAAGTTTAACTACTTCCGTACATTACCGGGCTTTATCGAAAAACCTACCGGAACTATTCCGTTTTGGTATAACGATAGTACTTCCGCAAGAATTCAATAATTTTGTCTGGTACGGACGCGGACCTCACGAAAACTATATAGACCGTAATGCTGATACTTTTATGGGAATTTGGAGTGGAAAGGTAAATGAACAGTTTTTCCCTTATTACCGTCCGCAAGAGACAGGAAACAAAACAGATGTACGTTGGCTGATACTAAAAAATGATTCCGGAGAAGGTATCCGTATAAATGGGGTTCAACCACTTTCAGTTAGTGCTTTACCTTATCGAACGGAAGATATGGATCCGGGATTAACAAAAAAACAACAGCATAGTTCAGATTTAATGCCTCGAAAAGAAACAATACTTTCCGTAGATTTATTTCAACGGGGATTAGGAGGAATCACTTCATGGAGGACTAGTCCTTTAGATAAATATCGTTTTATGGATGATGAGTATAAATATACATATATTCTAACTGTGCTAAAATAATACGGCTGTTATTACAAACTATTCTGATAAAATAAAGCATTAAAATTAAAAAAAATGAATTTACCATTGGTTGATCTCGCGATTATCGCTGTCTCTATAATAGGTATTGTTATCTTCGGAGGTTCTTTTGTTCGGAAAAATCGATCGAGTAATGATTTTATGATTGCGAAGAACTTTGTGCCGGGATGGGTTATCGGATTGTCTTATTTAGGAACCTATCTAAGCAGTAATACATTTATCGGTGTTGCCGGAATGGCTTTCGGCGCGAATTGGAATTATTTTGTATTCAGCATGGCAATTCCGGTAGCCATTTTGATCTGTTCAAAATACTTTATCCCTTTTTATCGCAATGGAGGAGAAATTTCCGCATACACCCACATGGAAAAACGGTTTGGGGCATGGGCGCGGGTGTACTGTGTTATTTGTTATTTGCTAATTCAGTTTTCGCGAATAGCTACAATAACCTTGGGCGTGGCATTAGCCTTAAATGGTTTAACAGGATGGAGTATGGCCTCAATAATACTGGTTTCAGGAGTGTTGATTGCTTTATACACGGTAATGGGAGGAATGAAAGCGATAATATGGACAGAAGTGATTCAGACCGCTATTATATTTTTAGGTGCCGTATTACTGTTAGTTGTTATTCTTGTTGATATTCCTGGTGGAGCCGATAATGCATTTGAAATTGCCAGTGAGAATTCCAAGTTTTCGTTTGGATCATTTAAACTATCATTTTCGGAACCTACATTTTGGGTAGTTTTTTTATATGGATTATTTATGAATATCAAGGCTTTCGGCTTTGACCAAACGTATGTTCAACGATATCATACAGCAAAATCAGATAAGGAAGCCCGTAAATCCCTGTGGTTTGGCGGAATGCTTTACGTACCGGTTTCGGCATTGTTCTTTTTCATCGGCTCCATGCTGTTCTCCTATTATCAGGCACAACCGGAATTATTAAATGATTTGAAACACAAGTCAGTAATTACTGAGATGAAGGGCCAGGTAAAAGTTGATGATGGTGCCACATTTGATGCTACGGTGAATGAAAAGGTGGCTTCTTTAACTATTCCTGATGTTGCCGACCAGGCTCTGCCTCATTTTATGGGATCCGGCAAATTACCTGTGGGTGCCGCCGGTTTTATTATTGCCGCCATTATTGCCGCGGCAATGAGCACGCTATCTGTTTGCCTAAACAGTTCATCAACTGTTTTTTACGAAGATATCTACAAAAGGTATATCCGTCCGAAAGCGACGGATAAAGAAGGATTGGCAGTTCTTAGGATTGCTACTGTTTTGGTAGGAGCAATAGGAACGGGTTTTGCATTATCAATGGTAGGCATTCAAAGTATTCTTGCCGCATGGTGGCAGTTAACAGGAATTTTCGGAGGCGCGATGCTTGGTTTATTCCTGCTTGGTTTTATTGTAAAAAAGGCCGACAAAGTTACAGCTATTATTTCTGTGGCTATAGGAGTACTCGTAATTTTATGGATAACATTTTCGTCAAAGCTTCCGGAATATTTACAAAGTCCATTCCATACTTATATGAGTGTAGTTATTTCAACATTAACCATGTTCCTTATCGGATTAGCGATAAGTAAATTTAGAAACAGAAATACT
>ENA-UOOR01001586-UOOR01001586.1-fermentation-metagenome-genome-assembly--contig:-NODE-1586-length-26071-cov-3.939691_pt1 | contig 26071 bp, 24 predicted proteins | sample MGYA00245780_ERZ724029 | MGnify/ENA primary metagenome ERZ724029 (study PRJEB28704, sample SAMN03018315) | fermentation metagenome | biome: anthropogenic terrestrial biome; feature: soil; material... | reverse complement strand
CTTTATCATGCAGCGTGTCACCGGCCCGGGTGTTATCTTTCTGGAGCTTGACGGCCACAACGTGGAGTATGAGCTTGCTCCGGGCGAGCGGATTGTCTGCGACACGGGCGTCGTAGCCATGATGGACGAGACCTGTAACATGGATGTCCAGGTGGTCAAGGGCCTCAAAAACATGATTTTCGGCGGTGAGGGCCTTATGGACACCGTGGTCACAGGGCCGGGGAAGGTCTGGCTCCAGACGATGACCGTATCCCAGCTGGCCAGGCTGATTATCCCGCATATCCCAAAACAGGGCTGAAACCGCGGCGGCGGGACGGCAGATAAGAAAGCGGCGCGGAGCCGGTCTCCGCGCCGCTTTCTTATCTGTATGGCCAGATTCCGCGCGGCCTGTAAGCGAGCCGTACAGGAGCCTCCGCCGAAAACGACGTTTTATGCGAACCATGCGCACTATAATGTCGTTACCTTTTTATAGGGGAGGAATGCCTGTTTGAAGAAGGTCCTATCTTTTTCTGTGACCGTCGCGCTCTTTCTCGTGATCAGCGCCGGCGTCCTGGCGGATTTCGACTCGGAGACGGACTACGGCCTGATCATGGTGGAGGCGGCTGTGGCGGGAGATGCGGAAGCCGGGATCGAAGCAGAACGCCAAAGAAACGAAAAGATAGATACCCTCGGTATCGACGAACAAAAGATCAGCTATCAGGATCTCGTGCTTCTTGCCAGAGTAATCCATATCGAGGCGGGCAGCGAGTGGCTGCCCGACGAATGGAAGATGGCTGTGGGAGAGGTACTGCTCAACCGCGTTGCGTCTCCGGAGTTCCCGGATACCATAAAAGAATGCGTTTACCAGGAAGGCCAGTACGGCGGGGCGGGGGAGTCGTGGTATGAAAAGCTGACGCCGTACCGCAGCTGCGCGGTGGCGGCCAAGCGCCTGCTGTCCGGGGAAAGGGTGCTCAACGAGCCGTCCGTGGTGTTCCAGTCCAACGGCCCTCAGGGCAGCGGAGTCTTCCGCGAGTTCAGGGACGCCTGTTTCGGCACCACGTATTTATGCTATTCCACCTATCCGGAGCTGTATTGAAGGCTGCCGGATTACCGTTGCAGCCCTTCGGAATCCCGCCCTGCGGCGGGATTCCGAAGCGGGTGCCGGCATCGAAAAACACCCCACATCCCAAAGACCTTGGGTGTGGGGTGTTTTAGTTGGCCTGCGTTTATCAGCGGCTAGAAAATGTCTTCGACGACTTTTTCCGGCTGGTGCTCAAGCTCTTGGGGATTTTTTAGGTAGTATCTCAGGTACTTAAACGCGGCGGCATAATAATATCCGTCCACAATGCGCTCGTCGCAGGTGATTTTGTAGTCGATGTATTTGCGTTCCACCGGGGCGCCGTGCCTGTCCAGCTCCATAGTGTGCCGTTTTGCACCGAAAGCCAGGAAGGCGGGCAGGTTTCCGAAATTGTACAGGTGATGGTATATCGGCTGGATGCCGAGTGATCCCAGGTCGGTGACGATAAGGGAGCCGTGGAAAGGGCTGACGCTGAGCAGGGATGCGGGCAGCCATCCGAAATAATCCATGATGTTCAGCAGCCAAACGGCGAACTTCAGGATGAGGCCGGGGATCTTCATCAGCTTTGCGGCAACCCGCTCGGTGCCGCTGTCCGCCTGATTGGCCCTTATTTCGTCAATGGCGGCGTTCATCTTGCGGTAGACGTCATAGATCGTGTCCGTGGGTTCGAACTTGACCTTGGCGCAGGTCTCCTCGGCGTCCGCGGTGTAGCCGCGCTTAACCATCATATTGATCTCGATGTCATGGCGGGCATAAATATGCTGGCCGGATACGAACCGATTAAGGCCCGGCAGGTTGGAAACGACACGGATATAGGCCGCGATGAATAGATGGAGCATGCCCAGGCCCTTATAGCCTTCCTGGCGCTTGCCGCGCAGCCAGCGATCCGTTTCTGTAATTTCAATGGCGCCGGAAAACTTGTTGCAGGCGTCGTTTCGTTTTATCATGATAAAAGGGGTAAATAATTGCAGCGCAGGCATTGTGCGAAGGCGCCGGCCGTCTTTTCGGTCACCGAAGCGTCTCTTGTATGTAGTTCCGTTCATTTCAGAGCCTCCGATCAAACATACATCGGCATGTACATAAAAAACTCACTAAAATATTATAAGTGTTCAGCATTCAAATAGCAAGGGATAATTTCGGTCGGAGCGGCAACCCGGCGGCAACCCGAAATGGGAAAAATTAATAGTTTATCATTGCTGCGAATTTAATATTGATATTTATTTGTATAAACTGATATTTATTTGTATGAACTGCTTGATAATGAAAGAAAAGTTTGGTATCATCTTGAGGTGTGATAAAAAGTGTTTCGCCAGAAGGTTTAAAATTTGTTATTTATGTCGGGAGGTGTATTAATGTCTTTTGAAGCGATCACGACAATAACCGAGGCTGAAGAGAATGCAAGGCAAATCAAGCTTAAGGCTCAGGCGGATGCGGAGGCGGCCGAAGCGGCGGCCGAAGCGGCGGGCAGGGCTGCGGTTGCCGACGCGATCAAAAAGGCTGGCGAGGAGCTACGCGGCAGTATGGCTCAGGCGGACGCCCGGGCAAAAACTGCGGCGGATCAGATAGCGGACGACACAGAAAGCAAGATTGCCGCGCTTCGCGCGCGCGCGGAGGAGAGGCTAGATAAGGCGGCATCGCTTATCGCGGAAAGGATTGTGAACGGCTGATGGCGATCGTCAAGATGAAAAAGCTAAGGTTTATGACCGTTTCATCCCAGGCAAGCGATCTTCTGCGCGAGCTTCAGCTTCTGGGCTGCGTCGAGATTACCGAGCCGCGGACAATGGGGGAGGACGAGCTTCCCGGTGGCCTGTCAAGATGCGCGGGCGCGGATGCCGCCCGGCTCAGGGCGGATCACGCGGCTCTTATCAGCGGCATAAAGCTGCTGGATAAGTATGCGCCGGTCAAGACGAAAATCCTTGCGCCGCTGCCGGAGGCAAAGCTGAGCGAGCTGTTGGATGAAAAAAATCTGCCGGCCGGAATCAGGCTGGCGGAGAAGCTGATCGGGCTGGATGACCGTATCCGGCGCCTGTCGGCACAGGAGAGCCGCGAACGTGCCCTGGTGGAGTCGCTCCAGCCGTGGCGGGATCTCGATATGCCTCTGGACTGCTCCGGTACACGGACAAGCGCCGCGATCCTGGCGGTTTTCCCCGCGTCTGCCGAGATGGAAAAAATCAGGTTAGCCCTTCGGGACGCCACGGAGAATGCCGAGTTGTTTCTCGTCTCATCTGATAAAGATCTTCACTATACCGTGCTTGTCTGTTTGAGGACGGATATGGAGGAAGCCGTTGCGGGTCTCCGGCCGCTTGGATATTCGGCAATCAGCCTTGGCGATGTCGCGGGCACCGCCCGGGAGAACATAGCCGCCGCCGAGACCAGGCTGGACGAAATTAACCGGGAGAAAGCGGATTGCGCGGCTGAAATCATTGGAGAAGCCCCGGGAAGGGCGGCCCTTAAGCTCCGGGCGGACACCCTTTCTATCATGATTGCCAAAGCCGAAGCGGAGGCAAAACGCCTGTGCACGGAAAGCGTATCGTGTTTTGAGGGCTGGGTGCCGGAGGAACGGGAAGCGGAGCTTGCGGAGGCTCTGGGGAAATATGACTGCGCATGGGAGACAGCGGACCCGGATCCGGAGGAATATCCGGAAGTTCCGGTCAAACTGAAAAACAACAGATTTACACGGCCCTTGAATATGGTGACGGAGATGTACAGCCTGCCCGCGTACGACGGCGTGGACCCGAATCCCCTGATGGCGCCCTTTTTTATTTTGTTTTATGGACTGATGATGGCGGATATGGGCTACGGCATTCTGATGATCATTGCCGGCCTGCTGGTACTTAAAAAGAAAAAGCCGAAAGGCGGGATGCGTACATTTTTTGAGCTGATGCTTGTCTGCGGAATTGCCGTACTTCTGAGCGGTCTGGCCACCGGCGGCTTTTTCGGCAATTCCATCGTCGCGTTTTCAGAGGCATTTCTCGGCATCACGGCCGGGGATATGCCGGTATGGCTGCAGAAATTCAACGACGGTCTGTTGTTTAACCCTTTGGATGACACGGTATTTGTCCTTTTCGGATCCATGGCCCTGGGCTTTATCCAGATTATCACAGGCATGATCGTCGGCTTCGTTCAGTCGACGAAGGAGGGGAAGTTCTGGGATGCCGTGATGGATCAGGGTTCCTGGTGGCTGGTGTTCGCCGGGCTGGCAATAGGGGCGGTCACGGGCTTCTGGTGGGTGGCGATTGCCGGGTTTGCGGCGTTGGTCTGCACCCAGGGGCGTTCCAAACCGACGTTAATTGGGAAAGTTGTCGGCGGCGTGGCCAGCCTTTATGACATCACAGGTTATTTTGGCGACGTATTGTCCTATACCCGGATCATGGCTTTAATGCTGGCGGGGACGGTCATTGCCCAAGTCTTCAACACACTGGGCGCGATGACGGGGAATATTGCATTTTTCTTTATCATTTTCCTTATCGGCAACATGCTGAACTTTGGGCTGAATCTCCTGGGCTGCTATGTGCATGACCTTCGTTTGCAATGTCTGGAATATTTCGGAAAGTTTTACAAGGACGGGGGGCGCCCGTTCAAGCCAGTTGGGATCAACACTACATTCTATAATATCACGGAATAAATTAGGAGGAAAAAGTCATGGAATTTCTCAATAGCATTGGCGGCATGGCAATCGGCCTGATGGGGGCGAGCCTGGCGGTTCTTCTGGCGGGTATCGGCAGCGCCAAGGGTACCGGCATAGCTGGCGAAGCGGGTGCGGGCCTGATTTGCGAGGACCCTTCGAAATTCGGAAAAGTAATGATCCTGCAGGTTATACCGGGTACACAGGGCCTTTATGGATTGGTCATCTGGTTTTTTGCCCTGCTTCGGATGGGGGTGTTGGATGGCACCGCCTTCGATATGACCGTGACGGAGGGCGTCCGCTATTTCATGGCCTGCCTGCCCGTGGCGTTCGGTGGCTGGCTGTCCGCCATTGCCCAGGGGCGCGTCGCCGCGGCATCCATAAATATCCTTGCCAAGAAGCCGGAAGACTGGGCGAAAGGAATGATTCTCTGCATAACCGTCGAGTTCTATGCGATACTCGCCCTGCTGGCCTCTTTCCTGATGCTCATAAACATCGGCTGAGCCGGCGTTTTTGGATAAACCAAAAAGGTTGGGAGAGCTATGAATGGAATTGAAAAAATAACGGCGCATATTGCTGCCGGCGCTGAGGAAGAAATCCGGGAAATGCGGGAAGCATCCGATGCGCGCTGCGCGGAGATCATGGCCGAATATGAGCGCCAGGCTCAGGCTGAGTACTGGCAGATGATCAAGGACGGCGCCAGACAAATCGAAGACAGCGCTTCGCGGGCGGAGAGGACAGCCGGGCTGGAGGCAAAGAAGCTCATTCTTGCCATGAAACAGCAGATGGTCTCCCGGGCTTTCGAGCTGGCGCGGGAAAAGATTGCCCAGCTTCCTGAGCAGGACTATGTGGGTTTTCTGGCGAGGATGGCGAGCAGCGCCGCAATTACCGGACAGGAAGAACTGATCTTTAACGAACGCGACAGCCAGCGCGTGGGCCGCAAGGTTGTTAAAGCGGCCAACGAATGGCTTGCCAGGGGCGGAATGCGGCAGGGGCTTACTCTGTCTGACGAGACCCGGGAAATATCCGGCGGCCTTGTCCTCAGGCAAGGGGATATCGAGGTCAACTGCACCGTGGATACCATGCTGGCCCTTGGGCGCGGTGAACTTGCCGCCCAGGTGGCGGAGGTGCTTTTTAAAGACTGACGGGGGGCCGGAAAAACGCCGGTAATCTCCGGTAAGGGAGGTATGGTTTTGCCTGAGAATAAAGTAAGAGACGAGGATTACCTGTTCCTTACGGCAATGCTGAGGGCCAGGGAAGCCAGTATGCTGGGCAGGGACAGGATGGACCGTATGCTGTCCGCCCAGAGCTACGGCGAAGCGGCAAGGCTCCTGTCAGATTGCGGTTACGCGGACATGTCCGCGGCGGATGCCAGGGGCGTGAACGAAGTTTTGGCCGCGCGCCGTGAGGCGATATTCGATGAGATCGGACGCATGGCTCCGGAGCCGGAGCTTGCAAACGCGTTTCGTCTTAAATATGATTACCATAATGCAAAGGTCATGATCAAGGCCGAAGGGGCGGGTGTTTCCGGCGATTACCTGCTTTCAGATTCAGGCAGGGTAGGCTGCGAAGCTCTTAAGCAGGCCTATGAGGCGGATGATTTTCGTTATTTGCCCCCGGTGCTGGGGGAGGCTACAGGGGAGGCCAAGCGCACCCTTGCCAGGACGGGCAACCCGCAGCTGGCGGATTTTATCCTGGACAGGGCCTGTTTTTCGGAGATGGCCGAAATGGCGGAGAGAATCGGGAGCCGTTTTCTGGCCGATTATACCAGGGTACTGATAGACGGGGCAAATCTGCGGGCCGCGGTACGCACGGCTCGTATGGGACGCAATCAGGATTTTCTGATGAAGGCGCTTATCCCCGGCGGCAATGTGCCGCCGGACAAGGTTGCATTGGCGTCGGCCTCCGGCGGCGAAGGGTTCGCGGCTGCTTTTTACTCAAGCTGTCTGCATGAAGCCGCTGTTTTGGGCGATGAAGCCGTTAAGGGCGGGCCGATGATGCAGTTTGAGCTTGCCTGCGACAATGCCGTCACCATATTTTTATCCTCCGCCGACAGGATTTCCTTCGGCAGGGAGCCGGTGGTGAGATACCTGGCTCTGGTGGAGGCGGAGATCACCGCCGTCAGGATGATACTCACGGGTTGGCTGGCGGGAATCGCGCCGAATGTTACCCGGGAAAGGCTGCGTGATAGCCATGCTTAAAATAGCTGTTTTGGGCGGCAGGGAGACCGTTATGGGGTTTAAGGCGCTGGGATTGGACGTTTTTCCGGCTGCGTGTCCCGAGGAAGCCGGCAGGATTCTGCACAGCATCACCCGGGAATCCGCCGATGAATATGCCATCATCTATGTCGAGGAGGATCTTGCCCGGGATCTGGAGGCCGAAATTGCGAAATTCAGATGCGTGCCAAGTCCCGCGATAATCCTGATACCGGGCCGCGAGGGCCCGTTGGGCCTTGCTCAGTGCGCGCTTAAAGCCGCCGTCGAGAAGGCCGTGGGAACCGATATTCTGTAATCCGAAAGGAGGTTTGTATATGAGCGGAACAATTACAAAAGTTTCCGGCCCGCTGGTCGTGGCGGAAGGCCTGTCCGACGCCAACGTATCGGACGTCGTTCGCGTCGGCGATCAGCGGCTGATAGGCGAAATCCTGAATATGACGGGAGACTGCGCCGCAATACAGGTTTATGAGGAGACCTCGGGCATTGGCCCGGGGGCGGAGGTCATCACCACCGGGATGCCGCTGTCCGCGGAGCTGGGGCCGGGAATGCTGGAGAACATCTATGACGGCATACAGCGCCCGCTTCCGGAAATACGGGCCCTCACGGGGGAAACCATATCCCGGGGGGTTCAGGTTGCGGCGCTTAACCGCGAGAAAAAATGGCAGTTTACGCCTGTGGCGCAGGCTGGCGATGACGTGGTCCCGGGAGACGTGCTGGGCACAGTACAGGAAACCTCGGCGATCCTTCATAAAATTATGGTGCCGCCGGGGATTTCGGGGAAGGTAACGCAGATCAATGCCGGTGAATTCACGGTGGAGGAAACTGTTGCCGTCGTCGAGGAGAAAAACGGCGCTGCCCATAACCTTAATATGATTCAGCGCTGGCCGGTGCGTATCGCAAGGCCGTATTCAGCGAAATACACGCCCTCCCGCCCCATGAACAGCGGGCAGCGCATTATCGACATGCTGTTTCCGATCGCAAAGGGCGGCACCGCCGCGGTTCCAGGCCCATTCGGCTCCGGCAAGACCGTCGTGCAGCACCAGCTTGCCAAGTGGTCGGATGTGGATATCGTGGTTTATATCGGCTGCGGAGAACGCGGCAATGAGATGACCGACGTGCTCATGGAGTTTCCGGAACTCACCGACCCCCGGAACGGCGAGCCGCTGATGAAGCGCACCGTTCTGATTGCCAATACCTCAGACATGCCGGTTGCGGCGCGTGAAGCGTCCATTTACACCGGAATAACGATCGCGGAATATTTCCGCGATATGGGCTATGATGTGGCGGTGCTGGCCGATTCCACCTCGCGCTGGGCCGAGGCTCTGCGTGAAATGTCGGGAAGGCTGGAGGAAATGCCGGGTGAAGAGGGATATCCTGCTTATCTGGCTTCCCGAATCGCCCAGTTTTACGAGCGCGCCGGCGTAGTGGCGTGTCTTGGATCGGATGCGCGCATGGGATCGATCACGGCCATCGGCGCGGTATCGCCTCCGGGAGGAGACACCTCGGAGCCGGTATCCCAGGCCACCATGCGGATTGTCAAGGCCTTCTGGTCACTGGATGCCGGGCTGGCCTACGCCCGCCATTTTCCTGCGATCAACTGGCTGACGTCCTATTCGCTTTATGTGGATACGCTGCAGTCCTGGTACACCTCCGAGTTTGGTGAAAAATACATGAAAAACCGGGAGAGAACCATGCAGATCCTCCAGGAAGAGGCGGAGCTGCTGGAGATTGTCCGCCTGGTGGGGCAGGACGCGCTCTCGCCGGCGGACCGCCTTACCATGGAAACGGCAAAAATGATTCGGGAAGACTTCCTGCAGCAGAACGCTTTCGTGGAAGAAGACGCGTACTCGTCCTATGCCAAGCAGTTCCGGCTGCTGGATATCATCCTGATCTATGATGACTTGTGCCGGTCTACCCTAAAAAGGTGCGAGGATATGAAGCGGCTTTTTGCCATCGGCGCCCGTGAGCGGATCGGCAGGGCAAAGATGGCGCCGCAGGCCGACTTCCAGAGCGTCTTTGACGACATTGTCAGGCAGATGGAGGCTGAGATCGCCGAAATTGCCAAGGGAGGCGAGGACAAATGATCAAGGAATATAAGACAATCCGGGAGATCGCAAGTCCCCTGATGGTGGTTCAGCAGGTGGAGGGCGTGACCTATGACGAGCTTGGGGAGCTGGAGCTGCAAAACGGCGAAAGGCGCCGCTGCAAGGTGCTGGAGGTGGACGGGGATACCGCCGTCGTTCAGCTTTTCGAGTCCGCCCAGGGAATTAATCTGGCCCAGACGAAGGTGCGCTTTTTGGGCCATCCGCTGCAGCTCGGCGTTTCCGAGGATATGCTGGGGCGGGTGTTCAACGGAATGGGCGAGCCTATCGACGGGGGGCCGGATATCCTGGCCGAGGCCCACAGGGACATTAACGGCCTTCCCATGAACCCCGCTTCCCGAGCCTATCCCGCGGAGTTTATCCAGACGGGGGTTTCCACTATAGACGGACTGAACACCCTCGTCCGCGGACAGAAGCTTCCGATATTCTCCTGTTCCGGCCTGCCCCATGCGGCGCTGGCCGCGCAGATCGCGCGCCAGGCGAAAGTGCTGGGCGCCGAGGAGAACTTTGCCGTCGTATTCGCGGCCATAGGAATAACATTTGAGGAAGCCGAATATTTTATCCAGGATTTCCGCCGCACCGGAGCTATCGACAGAACGGTGGTTTTCTCGAATCTGGCCAATGACCCGGCAGTCGAGCGCATCGCCACGCCGCGCATGGCGCTGACGGCGGCCGAATATCTGGCCTTTGAAAAGGGAATGCACGTTCTGGTCATCCTGACGGATATCACCAACTACGCCGAGGCGCTGCGCGAGGTTTCCGCAGCCAAGAAGGAAGTGCCGGGCAGACGCGGATATCCCGGATATCTCTATACAGACCTTGCAACCATATATGAGCGCGCGGGCAGGCGGCTGGGCAATGCAGGCTCCATTACGATGATCCCGATCCTGACCATGCCCGAGGATGACAAGACCCACCCGATCCCGGACCTGACCGGATATATCACGGAGGGGCAGATCATCCTGTCCCGGGAGCTGCACCGCAAGGGCATTTCGCCCCCTGTGGACGTGCTGCCCAGTCTGAGCCGGCTGAAGGACAAGGGCATCGGCCCCGGCAAGACCCGGGAGGATCATTCGGGCACGATGAACCAGCTTTTTGCCGCGTATTCCAGGGGCAAGGACGCAAAAGAGCTGATGACGATACTGGGCGAGGCCGCCCTCACGGATGACGACAAGCTTTTTGCCCGCTTCGCGGAGGAGTTTGAAAAGCGCTATATCAGCCAGGGCAACGACACGAACCGGACCATTGAGGAAACACTGGATTTGGGCTGGGAGCTGCTCAAGATACTTCCGCGTGCCGAGCTTAAGCGCATCAAGCCGGAATATATCGAAAAATATCTGCCGGCGGAAGAGTAAGGTGATACCATGGCAACTGCCGCAATAACCCCGACCAGAATGGTCCTGAATCAGCTCAAGGGACGGCTGAAGACGGCGCGCCGGGGCCATAAGCTCCTGAAGGATAAGCGTGACGAGCTTATGCGCCAGTTTCTTGATGTTGTGCGCCGCAACAAGGCGCTGCGCACCCAGGTGGAGGAGGGCATGACCGCGGCTTTCGCCTCGCTGACCGTGGCCAGCGCCATCATGTCGCCGGAGATGCTTGAGCAGGCGCTGCTGTATCCGCGCCAGCGCGTGGCGCTGGACATGACCTTTAAAAACATCATGAGCGTGAATGTGCCGGTATACGATTTTAAGACGGAGAACAGCGACCCTGCCGAGATATATCCCTATGGCTTCGCCTTCACGTCGGGTGAACTGGACGACGCTCTTGAGAAACTTGCGCAGGTTTTCAGGGATATGCTGGAGCTGGCCCAGGTTGAAAAGACCATGCAGCTGCTGGCTGAGGAGATCGAAAAAACCAGGCGCCGGGTCAATGCGCTGGAATATGTGATGATACCGGAGCTGGAGTCGAACATCCGCTATATCTCCATGAAGCTGTCGGAGAACGAAAACGCCACAAAAGTCAGGCTTCTCAAGGTCAAGGACATGATCCTTGAAAAAGCCCACAATTTTCAATACTAACGGAAAAGACCCGCCGTGAAGGCGGGTCTTGGTTCTGTCCGGCCCTTAGCGGCCGCATTACTTTTCCGGCGGCGGGGTAAAAGAGGAGCCTTTCTCCAGTTCCTCCGCCAGTCGCGCCATGGTGAAGGCCAGCTCCCTGGAAAATTCCGGGGTTTCTGAGGCGGCTTCCACCACAATTTCGGACTCGCAGTCCGAGGGGGAGACGCGCAGGCCGCAGTGTTCGCCGCCCAGGGTAAGCCCCTCTGAAAAATCCGCGCCGAATTCCAGCATGCATTCCGATACCGCGCGCATGAGCCGGGCCCTGTCGCGGCATGCTATGCGGCGGATGCAGCGTGAGTTCCCATGGAGCTGCGGCCGCTGCCGGGGCTGCGGGGCAGGGGCGGCGCCGGTTTCGATATCCGGCAGGCGCAGCAGGCCGTCCAGCGCGTCGATGCAGCACTGGTAATAGGCCCGGGGCGTGCCGATATCGCACCAGTATCCGTCCGTTATGACGCCGCGGATGCCGGAATCCCTGTCAATAAGAAGCGGAAACAGGTCCTTTGCAAAGTCAAAAGGCTTGTCCTTCGGCACCAGGGACATGGCCTCCGGGGAGACCACATAGATGCCGGTGTTTACCAGATTTGTCACGACCCGGTCCCATGCCGGCTTCTCAATGAAACAGCGCACCGCGCCGCCCGGCTCTGGAATGACTAGGCCGTACGAAAGGGGATCGGGGCACTCATAGAGCGCCAGGGTTACCGCGGATCTGCTTCCAAGGTGTTCGCTGATGACGCGGCGCAGATCAAAATCGCAGGCCGCGTCTCCGCTGATGACGATGAAGTCCTCCGTTCCATAAAAATCTTCACAGTTTTTCACGCCTCCGGCAGTTCCGAGAGGCACGTCCTCATAGCGGTATTCCATGTGGACGCCAAACTGCGAGCCATCTCCAAAATAGTCTGTGATAGGCTGGGGGTTGTATCCGAGCGCCGCGCATATTTCCGAAATGCCCGCGCTGCGGAGCAGTTCGATTATGCGTTCCATAAGGGGCTTGCCCAAAAACGGCACCATGGGTTTCGGCAGTGCACCGGTTACGGGCTTTAGGCGTTTTCCTTCGCCGCCCGCCATTATTACAGCTTTCATGTTCTTATTATTTGACACAATACGTTTTTGATGTTGTCAACCTTATCCATATTTGTTATAATAATTATCTAAATCAAAGGGTTGCGCGTTTTCGATGGGAGTGGGAGCATGAATAAAAAGCTGCAGAGGATAGTTGAGCCGAACGTCAGGATGTATTTGTTTTTCCTGGTGGCGTTCGCCGCAGCTTCTCTGTTTTTCGAGCAGTATATCCTGGCACTTGTAGAAGGCGGGGTCATACTGCTCCTTATGATATACTCCCTTTTTGTGGCCCGGAAAAAACACAGGGAGCTGATTGCGTATATCGAATCGGTGACCTACGACGCCGAAACGGCCAAAAACAATACGCTGCTGTTCTTCCCCCTGCCGATCGCGGTGTTTTCCCTGAACGATCTGCGCGTGGTATGGGCAAACCAAATCTTCTTTGATATCTGCGGCTGGGCTGCCTCCCGCTCCGAGGCGCGGATGGATGAGCTGTCCCCCTCATTCTCGGGCAAATGGCTTTTGGAGGGAAAAAACCAGTATCCGGGGCTTCTGGCCGTGGGGGGAAGAAAATACAGGATACACGGCAACATTATCCGCCCGGACACGGAGGAAGGCGGGGAAAGCCGCGGATTTATGGGGATCACGTATTGGGTGGATGTCACCGAATACGACGATGTCAAGCTGGAGTATGAAAGTTCACGTCCCGTTGTGGCGACGATCGTCATCGATAATTACGATGAGATGGTGAAAAACAAGCCGGACAGAGTCAAAAATGAGATGCGCGACGCCGTGGAGGACATCATCACCCAATGGTGCGAGGGCAAGGACGCCATCGTGCGCCGGTATGACCGCGACCGCTACCTTTTCATTTTTGAGGAGCGATGGCTGCAGAAGTTCGCGGAAGAGAAATTTTCCGTGCTGGAGAACGTACGCAAAGTGGTAAGCCCCGCGGGAATCCATGCCACGATCAGCATCGGCATAGGCCATGGCGGAACGGGATTCGGAGAGAATCTGCAGTTCAGCACCCTGGCTGTGGAGATGGCCCTCTCCCGGGGGGGTGACCAGGCCGTGGTGAAAAACCGCTTCAACTTCGTGTTTTACGGAGGACGCGGCAACGAAATTGAGACGAGGACGAAGGTCAAATCCCGGGTGATGGCTAACGCGCTGGCAGAACTGATTGCGGACGCCTCCCGGGTATTCGTTATGGGGCATAAGCATGCCGACCTGGATTCTGTGGGCGGCTCGGTGGCCGTATGCTGCATTGCCAGGAATAAGGGCAGGCAATGCAGAATCGTCATTGATAGGCAGCAGAATGCCTCTGAAGCGCTGATCAGCCGGCTGGAGCAGGAGCCTGAATATGCCGGGGCCTTTATCTCTCCACAGGAGGCCATGCTTATGGCGGACAGCCGCTCGCTGCTGGTGGTTGTGGATACTAACCGCCCGGAGCAGGTGGAGGATAACAGCCTGCTGCAAACCTGCAACAGGGTTGCGGTCATCGACCATCACAGAAGGGCCGCTACCTATATCCAGAAAGCGGATCTGACCTTTCATGAGCCATTTGCCTCGTCGGTGTGCGAGCTGATGAGCGAGGTGCTGCAGGAGATTGTGGAGCCTGCCGACATTTTGCGCTGCGAGTCCGAGGCCGTGCTCGCCGGCATCGTGCTGGACACCAAGAATTTTACCATCAGAACCGGGGAGCGCACTTTTGAAGCCGCGGCGTTCTTGCGGCGGATGGGTGCGGATACCACAGAGGTAAAGAAGCTTCTGCAAAACGACATGGACAGCACGGTGGCCCGCTATAAGATTCTTCAAAGCGCAAGGCTCTATCGCGGTAATATCGCGGTTGCGGTTCCGGAGGAGCCACAGGACCGTATTGTGGCTGCCCAGGCCGCGGATGAGCTTCTCAATATCTCAGATGTGGAAGTGTCCTTTGTGGTCAGCCCCACGGAGGATGGCGGCGCCAACGTTTCCGCGCGCTCCATTGGCGACGTGAATGTCCAGATGATCATGGAAAAAATGGGAGGCGGTGGTAACCGCAGCGCGGCGGCAGCCCAGGTGAAGGACATCCCTCTCCGTGACGCGGTTAACCGGCTTTTCGAAGCAATTGACGAGTATCTCGATGAATAGGAAGGAAAATGGCAATGAAGGTTATCTTTAATGAAGACGTCAGGGGACAGGGCAAAAAAGGCGAGCTGAAGGAAGTTTCCGACGGCTATGCCAGAAACTATCTGATTCCCAGAAAGCTGGCGTCGGAAGCCAGCGCGGATAATATCAACATCCTGAAGCTGAAGGAAAAGGCAAAAGCGTCGCAGCTTGCCAAGGAAAAGGCCCAGGCGGAGGCCAACGGCAAGCGGCTGGAGGGCGTGGTAGTCCGCCTGACCGCCAAGGCAGGCCAGGGGGGGCGTCTGTTCGGCGCCGTGACGAGCCAGGAGATATCGGACGCCCTGCGGGAGCAGCATGGTATAGAGATCGAAAAAAACAAGATCGTCCAGGCCGAGCCGATCAAGCAGTATGGAAGCTACGAAGTTAAAGCCAAACTGGGGTTTGAGGTCACCGGAACGATCAACGTTCTGGTAACCGAGCAGAAATAACAAAACGCGCTGCCGCGGGACGGATTTCTTTTTCCCCGCGCCGCAATTAAAGGAGTTTCCCCAATGGAAGAACTGCTGGGCAGGCAGGCGCCCCATTCGGCGCCTGCGGAGCAGGCTGTCATCGGCTCCATGCTGATAGACCCCGGCTGTATAGCCGAGGTCATCGACAAGGTGAAGGCAGCGGATTTTTATATCGAGACCAATAAAGAGATATTTGAGACCATCCTCAGCATGTTCTCTTACAGCCAGATCATTGACCCTGTAACTGTGCTCAACCAGATGAAGGTACGCGGCATATACCGCGAGGATACGTCTCAGCGGTATATTATGGAACTGATGGCCGTCACGCCCACGGCGGCGAACGTGCTGGAATACGCCTCGATCGTCAGGGACCGGGCGCTGCTTCGGAATCTCAGCCGGGCTGCGGACGAAATCAACGCCATGGTGTTCGAGGGGGCTGGCGGGGCGGAGGCCATGCTGGAAGCGGCCGAGCGCAAAGTATACGCCCTGAGGCAGGACAGAAACGTGGGCGGGCTGATGCCGGTGTCCATGGTGGTGCAGAATGTTTATAGCCAGCTTTCCGAGGCGGCGGCTTCAGACAGCAGCATCCAGGGCCTGTCAACCGGGCTTGTCGATCTGGACCGGATCATCCTGGGAATGGGCGGCGGAGATTTTATCCTCGTGGCCTCCCGTCCGGGCATGGGTAAAACCAGCATCGCGCTGAACATTGCCCTGCATGTGGGCAAGACGACGAAAAAGACCGTTGCGGTTTTTTCGCTGGAAATGACACGGGAACAGCTTGTGACCAGGCTGCTGGCGGGGGAAGGGCTTATCGACAGCCGGAAGCTCCAGACCGGAAGGCTGAGTCAGGACGAATGGCGCCGGGTTGCCGCGGCCGCCGCGGTCATAAGCGCGACGGACATCAGGATAGACGACAATCCCACCCTTTCGGTGGCGGATATGAACGCGCAATGCAGGCGGATACAGGATCTGGGCCTGGTTGTTGTGGACTACCTGCAGCTGATGCAGTCGGCGGGAAGCGGGCATTCCTGGTCCGGGGAGAGCCGGACCCAGGCCGTTTCCGATATGAGCCGGATGCTGAAGATCATGGCCAAGGAGCTTAACGTTCCGGTGGTATGCCTGTCCCAGCTGTCCCGGGCCAATGAGGCGAGGATGCTCTCGGATCTGCGGGAGTCCGGCGCGATAGAGCAGGATGCGGATGTTGTCATAGGCTTATACCGGGAAGGGTATTATGATAAGGAATATGAAAATCCCAACGAGGCCGAGGCGATCATTCTGAAGAACCGGCGGGGCGAGACAGGAACCTTCCCGCTGATGTGGATGCCGGAATATACGACTTTTGCGTCAATGGAAAAGCACCGCGATGAATAAACAGATAGGAAAGCTTCTTTGGAAATTGTTTTTATCGAAAAATATAATATGCTGCCGCCCGGATGCAGGGTGCTTTGCGCCGTGTCCGGCGGGGCGGACTCCGTGTATCTCCTGAACCGGCTTCTGGAGATGTCCCGGCAGCGTGGGTTTTCCGTTTGTGCGGCTCACTATAACCATTGCCTCCGCGGGGCGGAATCCGACAGGGACGAGGCGTTTTGTGAAAAGCTATGCCGGGAGCTGGGGGTGGCTTTTCTTTCCGGGCGGGGGGACGCTGCGGCCTGGGCAAAGGAGGGCACCATGGGAATTGAGGAGGCTGCCAGAATGCTGAGATACGGCTTTCTTGAGCGGGCCGCGGACGCCCTTGGGGCAGACCGGATCGCCACGGCGCATACCGCCGACGACAACGCGGAAACCCTGCTCCTGAATCTTGCCCGGGGTGCGGGGCTGCGCGGTATGTGCGGCATACCGCCGGTGCGCGGCCGGCTGATACGCCCTATGCTCATGACCGGCCGGGACGAAGTGGAAGCCTATCTGGAAAAACGTAAAATCGCCCATGTGACGGACAGCTCCAACGCCTCGGACGACTATGCGCGCAACCGGGTGCGGCGCTATGCGGTGCCTGCCCTCCGGAGTGTGAACGCGGAATTTTCACGCAATGCCGCCCGATGCGCACATCTGATCCGCGAGGACGAGGCCTATCTGGAATCCCTGGCCCGCGCCTTTCTGGACGAGAACCTGATGGACGGAACCCTTCCGGCAAAGGAGCTTGCCGGTCTGCCGGGGCCGGTATCTTCCCGGGTTGTGCGCCTTATGGCAAAAGGCTGCGGGCAGCAGCATGTGGACGCCGTTATGGCGCTCGCTCTCGGGGAAGGGCTGGGGTATGCGGATATCCCGGGGATGCGGGTCGTCAGGGATCAGGGCAGGCTGCGGTTTGGTGAGGAAATGCCGGCCGTGATTTCAGAGCGGGCGATTCAGCCCGGCTCGAGTGTGGCTATACCCGAAGCGGGTTTGGTGATCCGGTCACAGATCGTGCCGGATTGTCCCGAAGTTCACAGTTCATTAAACACTTTGTTCTTTAATTATGAGAATATTTGTGGTATTATGTCCTGCACGCCCCGCAGGGACGGCGACAAAATCAGGCTTGCCGGGCGGGGCTGCACAAAAAAAATATCAGACCTTTTTACCGAGAAAAGACTGGATCAACTCCAGCGTATGCTGACGCCGGTTTTCCGGGACGCCAAAGGCGTGACGGCGGTTTACGGTTTCGGCGTTGCCGAACGATGCGCCGCCGGTCCGGGAAATACGGTGTTGAGGCTGGACTTATTAAAAGAGTGGGAGAAAGCACATAATGACTGAGGATATGCAGGCCGTTTTACTCACGCGGGAACAAATCAGCAACAGAATCGTAGAGATGGGCGCGGAAATCACAGAGAAATATAAGGATAAAAACCCGATATTTGTAGGCGTTTTAAAGGGCTGCTTCGTCTTTATGGCAGATCTTATGCGCAATGTGGATATTCTCTGTACCATGGATTTTATGGCCGTTTCCTCATACGGCTCCGGCACCATAACCACCGGCGCCGTGAAAATAAACAAGGACCTCAGCCAGGACGTGGAGGGGCGGCATGTGATCATCGTGGAGGATATCCTGGACAGCGGCATGACCCTCAGCTATCTTGTGAAATATCTTTCCGGAAGGAACCCGGCCTCAATCACACTCGTCACCTTGCTGGATAAGCCAGCGCGCCGCAAGGCCGATATCAAGGCGGATTATGTCGGGTTCGAGGTGGAAGACGCATTCGTTGTGGGCTACGGTCTTGATTACGATGAAAAGTACCGGAATCTTCCCTATATCGGAATTCTGAAACCCGAGGTTTATTCGGAATAATTCATTTACCCGCAAAGGATGTGTTGATTGCTTGAAACCTCAAAAGAACAGAGCGCGAGACCTCGGCTTTTATATGCTTATTATGATTATCCTGCTTGCCACGGTTTTCACCATGACATCGCCGGACAATATTGCGTCATATGTCTATTCGGACATTGTCGAGCTTTTTGAGCAGGAAAAGGTAGAGTCCTTCACGCTTACGGGCAACGATCTTGTTCTGACGCTCCGGGATAAGCCGGAGGGTGAGAACGTCGTAACCTACGATCTGTTTGACGTCGATTGGTTCAGGGAGGATCTGGGCGAGCTGATCAAAGCGCAGCGAGAGGCCGGTATCCTAACCGATTACGATCTCAAGGAAGGCTGGGTGGCCCCCTGGTGGCTCAGTTTTATTCCGTACCTTTTGGTGATCGTGATTTTCGGCGTCCTCTGGTATTATATGATGACCAAGTCCGGCGGCGGAGCGCCGGGCGTCGGCAAATTCGGAAAAGCCCGCACGCGCCTCGGCAGCGAAGAAAAGAAAAAGGTCACTTTCGCTGACGTAGCCGGAGCGGACGAGGAAAAGGCCGAGCTGGAGGAAGTGGTATCCTTCCTGAAAAATCCCAAGGCATATACCGAAATGGGCGCGCGTATTCCCAAGGGCGTGCTGCTGGTAGGCCCTCCGGGTACGGGCAAGACGCTTATCGCAAAGGCTGTGGCCGGCGAAGCGGGGGTACAGTTTTTGTCTATATCCGGCTCGGATTTTGTCGAGCTGTATGTGGGCGTCGGCGCTTCCCGCGTCCGTGACCTCTTTGAGCAGGCCAAGAAAGTGGCCCCGGCGATTATCTTTATCGACGAGATTGACGCCGTCGGGCGTCAGAGAGGCACCGGCCTGGGCGGCGGCCACGACGAAAGGGAGCAGACCCTCAACCAGCTGCTGGTGGAGATGGACGGCTTTTCGAATAACGAGGGCGTGATTGTGATCGCCGCCACCAACAGGGCGGATATTCTTGACAGCGCGCTCCTGCGTCCCGGCCGGTTTGACCGGCGCGTATATGTGGGTATGCCGGATATCAAGGGACGGGAAGCCATCCTGAAGGTTCACGCCAGAGGAAAGCCGCTGGGCGACGACGTTGATCTCTCCAGCATTGCCAAGGGAACGCCGGGCTTCACCGGGGCAGACCTTGAGAACCTGATTAACGAGGCCGCTCTTCTGGCGGTGCGCAACGGCAGGCGGTATATCACCCAGAGCGAGATTGACGAATCGATCCTTAAGGTCATTGCCGGACCGGAGAAAAAAAGCAAAGTGATGAGCGATAAGGCGAAAAAGCTGACCGCTTATCATGAGGCGGGTCATGCTGTGGTCGGAAAATACCTGAAGCATACCGATCCCGTCCATTATATTACCATCATCCCACGGGGCCCCACAGGCGGCATGACGATTTTCCGCCCGCAGGAGGATAAGGAAAACTACAGTTCTAAAAGCGAGATGTTTGAGCAGATCACCATGTCCCTGGGCGGGCGTATGGCGGAAAGGCTGTTCCTGGACGATATTTCCAACGGGGCGTCAGGCGATATTCAACAGGCCACGTCCATCGCGCGCAAGATGGTTATGGTTTACGGCATGAGCGACAAGCTTGGGCCGATCTCTTTCGACACTTCCCAGCACAGCATTTTTATCGGCAGGGACTTTGGAACGACCAAGAGCTACTCCGAGGAAACCGCGGCTATCATCGACGAGGAGGTCAAGCGGATTTTTGACGAGGCCAGCGCGCTGTGTGAAAAGCTGCTTCGCGAGCATGAGGGCACCCTTCACGGCGTGGCGGATTATCTGCTTAAAAACGAGACCATGTCCGGCGAGGACTTCCATTATTTCTGCGAGCACGGCGAGCTGCCGCCGGGGCAGGAGGCCAACCGGGACTGAGTCCCATTTATCGGTCCGAAACGCATTAAACAAGCTGAAAACCGGTTTTCCGGATCAGAAAATAAATGAAACGTGCGCCGGTCGGCGCGAATGGATTGAAGGTGGAAATATGAAGTTGGGAATAGTCGGCCTGCCTAACGTGGGAAAGACAACGCTTTTCAACGCCCTGACGGGTGAGAAGGCGGCAACATCCGCCTATGCCTTTACTTCGGTGACCCCAAATGTCGGGATTGTACAGGTGCCCGACGAGCGGCTGGATTGGCTGGCCGCTGTGTACGAGCCAAAAAAATATACGCCGGCGACCATAGAGTTTGTCGATATTGCCGGCCTGGCCAAGGGCGCGTCCCGGGGCGAAGGGCTTGGAAATGGATTTCTTGCCGCCATACGGCAGACCGACGCCCTTTTGGAGGTCGTGCGCTGCTTTGACAACGACGGCCTGTTCACGGAACCGATGGACGCCGCCCGCGACGCCGAGGCCCTGGAGCTTGAGTTGATCCTCGCGGATATTGAACTTATGGAGCGCCGTGCGGAGCGGGCAAAAAAAGCGGCGAAAAGCGGGGATAAAAAGGTTAAGCAGGAGGCCGAATTCCTGGAAAGACTGATTGCCCATCTCTCGGACGGCAAGCCCGCCCGGGCGTTTGACTTCCAGCCGGAGGAACTGGCCCTCATTTCCGACGGCGGCCTTTTGTCAATAAAGCCCGTGATTTACGCGGCGAATCTGGACGAGGACGGCTATGCCGCCAAGGATCAAAACCCGGAGTTTAAGGCGCTGATGGCCCTGGCCGAAGCCCAGGGGGCGAAGGTAATGCCCGTCTGCGCCCGGCTGGAGGCGGACATCAACGACCTGCCCCGGGAGGAGCAGAAGGAGTTTCTGGAGGACCTGGGAATAGCTGAACGGGGTCTTTCGCAGCTCATCAAATGCTCCTACGAGCTGCTGGGCTACATCTCCTTTCTCACGGCCGGCAAGGACGAGGTTCGGGCCTGGACGATCCGGAAGGGTACAAAGGCTCCGAAAGCTGCCGGCAAAATCCATTCCGATTTGGAGCGGGGCTTTATCCGGGCGGAGATCGTCGCCTTTTCGGATCTGGCGGCCTGCGGCAGCATTGCCTCCGCCAAAGAAAAGGGCCTTTTGCGTTCCGAAGGCAAGGAATATGTCATGCAGGACGGCGATGTGACAAATATACGGTTTAACGTCTAGACGGAAGACAACATACATTAACAGACTGAGGGAAAATATATGGACGAAAATAAATTCACCTTTGAAAATAAAGAATATAAGCAGGCTTACAGGCATACCACCAGCCATATTCTTGCCCAGGCGGTCAAGCGCCTCTATCCCGATACCAAGCTGGCAATTGGTCCCGCCATTGAGGACGGCTTCTATTATGACCTGGATTCCGAGACGGTTTTCACGCCGGAGATCCTTGAGAAGCTTGAGGAGGAAATGAAGCGGATCTGCAAGGAAAAGCTGCCGCTGGAGCGTTTTGAGCTGCCCAGGGCGGAGGCAATTGATTTTGTGCTCGGGCAGGGCGAGCCTTATAAGGCGGAGCTGATCAGGGATCTTCCCGAGGATGCGGTCATCAGCTTTTACAGGCAGGGGGAGTTCACCGACCTTTGTGCCGGGCCGCACCTGGATACCACCGGCCGGGTAAAAGCCAATGCCTTCAAGCTGCTTAACTGCACGGGCGCATATTGGCGCGGGGATTCCAGCCGAAAAATGCTTCAGCGCATTTACGGCACGTGCTTTATGAAGAAAGAGGATCTGGACGCCTATCTGGCCCGCATTGAAGAGGCGAAGAAGCGCGATCACCGCAAGCTGGGAAAGGAACTGGGGCTTTTTGCGCTCATGGACGAGGGGCCGGGCTTTCCGTTTTTCCTGCCGAATGGTATGATCCTTAAAAACACGCTTATCGAGTATTGGCGGGAAGTCCACCGGCGCTACAACTATGTGGAGATTTCGACGCCCCTCATACTCAATCAGGAACTCTGGCACCGCTCGGGTCATTGGGATCATTATAAGGATAATATGTATACCACCGTTATCGACGGCGAAGACTATGCCGTGAAGCCGATTAACTGCCCGGGTGGGATGCTGGCCTATAAGGTTGAGCCGCATTCGTATCGGGATCTCCCCCTGCGTGTGGCGGAGTTGGGAATCGTGCACCGGCATGAGCTGTCGGGTGCGCTCCACGGGCTTTTCCGTGTCAGGTGCTTCACCCAGGACGACGCGCATATTTTCATGACAAAGGCGCAGATCAAGGACGAAATCATTGGCGTGACCCGTCTTTTCGATGAAGTTTACTCACAGTTCGGCCTCAAATACCATATCGAGCTTTCCACAATGCCCGAGGATCATATGGGCGCTCCGGAAGACTGGGAGCTGGCGACAAACGCCCTGAAGGACGCTATGGACGCTCTGGGGAAGACTTATGAGATCAACGAAGGCGACGGTGCGTTTTACGGCCCGAAACTGGACTTCCATCTGGAGGACAGCCTGGGAAGAACCTGGCAGTGCGGCACTATCCAGCTTGACTTCCAGATGCCCGAGCGCTTTGAGCTGGAGTATACCGGCTCGGACGGCGAAAAGCACCGCCCCGTCATGATCCACCGTGTAGCCTTTGGTTCCATAGAGCGGTTTATCGGCGTGATTACGGAGCATTTCGGCGGCGCTTTCCCCACATGGCTCGCCCCGGTGCAGGTTAAGGTAATGCCGATTACGGACCGCACGGCAGACTATGCAATGCAGCTTACGCAAGCGCTTACCGAAGCTGGCATACGCGCCGAGACCGATTTGCGCAACGAAAAGATCGGCTATAAGATCAGGGAAGCCCAGAATATGAAGATCCCCTATATGCTTGTTCTGGGGGATAAAGAAGCGGAAGCCGGAAACGTATCCGTACGCACCCGCTCCGGCGGCGATATGGGGAGCATGGCGTTTTCCGCGTTCATGGCCGATATTATCGAAGAGATCAAGTTACGGAAAGGCTGAAGACCCTGTGAATATCATCATGAAAAAGACAATTTCCATCATGGCCGCCGTGCTGATGCTGATGGCATTTGCCGCCTGCGGCAATAAAAACGATCTGCCCAACACCTCTCCAACGGACGTTTCAGGGCCGACAGCGACTCCGGACAATGGAGTTCTGCCGGACCCCCAGCCGGTTTCTGAGCTTTCGATATGCGGGATACCCGTGGTGACAAACAGCCAGCCCACCGGCCTTCTGTACAAGGGTTCGGACTATAAGGACGGCGTGCTGACCCTGGACAACACGGCTATCCTTGCGGATTACGGCTCGTCCAACGCCATTTATTTTGTCGGTGAGCTGGAGATCGTGATTCATGGGGAAAGTACCATTGAGGCCATGAACGGGATGTCCGCCATTGCGGGCGTTGAGGCGGAGGATGGGACACAGGCTAACCTGACCATAAGCGGAGACGGGCGCTTGACCGTTAGTGCGGCGGGGGCCTATGGAATCAGTTGCTCGGGGACGATCACAGTCAATGGCGGAACGCTGGAAATCAGCGGAGAGGAAGCCGCTGTTGAACGGGGGGCCGAAAGCCTGACCCTTGAAAATGGCCTGACGGTGATTGAGGATACGGGCGTCCGCATCGTTGTCGGCCCGGCGGAATGACAAATTTTTTAACTCATAACTTTGGTCGCTCCTTCGTATGCTAAATACGAAGGAGCGATTTTAATGGAAAATAAACGGAAACTCATTTTGGCTCTTGTTGTCGTCTTTACAGTGAATATCCTGATTATAGCCTTGGCTCAGTCAGTGGACGCTGTGTCATATAAACGCGGGTCTACGGGGAATGCGGTAAAAGAAATCCAAATACGCCTGCGCGACTGGGGATATTATAATGGAAGCATTGACGGCATTTTCGGCAGCCGCACCGAAGCGGCCGTGAAGGCATTCCAGAAGGCAAATAAGCTCACTGTGGATGGCAAAGCGGGGCCGGCAACCCTGGAGGCAATCGGCCTGCCCACCGGACAAGCCTCCCAAAGCAGCGAGGGTTCCGGTAATTTGGACCTGCTTGCACGCCTTATCTCGGCGGAGGCAAGGGGCGAACCATATACCGGCCAGGTGGCAGTGGGCGCGGTGGTGCTCAACCGGGTGGAGCATCCATCTTTCCCCAATACGATTTCCGGGGTGATCTACCAATCCGGCGCGTTTACCTGCCTGACCGACGGGCAATGGAACCAGCCGGTGTCGAGCAGCGCATATAATGCTGCAAGGGATGCCATCAACGGCTGGGATCCGTCCGGAGGCGCCATCTATTACTTCAACCCATCCACGGCCACAAGCAGCTGGATATGGTCCCGCCCGCTGCTGCTGCAAATCGGCAGCCATAACTTTTGCTCATAGGGAACGGTCCGCCGCCGTTCCCTATTATTGTTGCAAACCTCCTTTAAATGCGGTATAATTAAAACAATTACTCTGCGCAGGGGGCAGGAAAATGAGCTATTGCAGGAAATGCGGCGCCTATATACCGGACGGGGACGTCTCATGCCCGGCCTGCGGCGCCGGAACAGGCGAGAACGAGGGTGCGGCCAAGGCCCGGGAGACCGCGCGTAAGGATTACAAGGAATATAAGGTCAGCGGAGAGTACAGGAGCCAGGATAACCGATACGGCGACAGGGAACAAACTCGGGAATACGGCGGGCCCGGCGCCAATGCGGGGGTGTACAGCGGCCAATACGATGCGGATGCCGACATGAACCGCAGCATGGGCTATTTGTGCTATCTTGGCCTGCTGTTTCTGATCCCGTTTTTCACCCGCCCCGATTCTCAATTTTTGAAGTATCACTGTAATCAGGGGCTTGTCCTCACGCTGTTTTGCGTGCTAGTAAGCGCCTGTTCCGCGATCCCGATTTTAGGCTGGCTGGGGGGTGCGGCAGGCTCGGTGTTTGCGTTTTACTGCCTCGTAAAAGGACTGGCGAACGTCTCGAAAGGAAAGCGCAGCCCGCTGCCGCTGATTGGCAATATTACGCTTATTAAGTGAGGATTGCGATATGAAGCTTGTTACATGTAAGGTTAATGGAAGAACCTTTGCCGGCGTTTCCGACGGAGAAAAGGTCTTTGAAGCCGCGGCGGATATGTATGAGCTGATAGGAAAGATCATGTCGGTTCCGGCCGACGCCCTGGCGGTTGGCGAAGGAACACCCCTTTCCGAAGTCAGGCTGCTTTCACCGATACCCGAGCCGCGGCAGGACGTGATCTGCCTCGGTATGAACTATAATGACCACAGCGAGGAAGCCGCCCGTTGGGGAAAAGAAAACTTTGTCCGCAACGAGGGTAAGGCCGTGTACTTCAGCAAGCGGGCTGCGCGGATCATCGGGCCGGGAGAGGGCATAGACGGGCATTTCGATATTGTGGACAGCCTTGACTATGAGGCGGAGCTGGCTGTGATTCTGGGAAAGGACGCTTATGGCGTTTCATATGAGGAGGCGCCCAACTACGTTTTAGGGTATTGCGTCCTCAACGATATATCAGCCCGAAACCTCCAGAAGGACCATAAGCAGTTCTATTTTGGCAAAAGCCTGGATACGCATACGGCAATGGGACCCTGGATTGTTTTGAGGGACGAGCTGCCCTGGCCTCCGGAGTACAATATTCGCTGCCTTGTGAATGGGCAGACGCGTCAGAACAGCAATACCGCAAATATGATATTTGATGTGGCGTATGTGATCAGCGAGCTTTCCCGGGGAATGACGCTGAAGGCCGGGACAATCATTGCAATGGGGACGCCTGCAGGCGTGGGCATGGGATTTGAGCCGCCGCAATACCTAAAATCAGGCGATGTGATCCTCTGCGAAATAGACGGCGTGGGCCGGATTGAGAACCGGGTGAAATAAGAGCGAAATTTTTAAAAAAAGGCTTGACACGGCCCGGGGTTAGTGTTATATTAGCAAAGCGCCTGAGGCGCGGGGCGGTAAAAAAGCCTTGAAGAATCAGGCGGCGAGTGCACCTTGTAAATTAAACAATGTAAGAAAGCTTATGCAAATAAGCACCAGAAAAGGGACTTTGAAAACTGTAGAAATACAGTGACAATTCAAGAGTAAGTAATGAGCTAACGAATTACTCGATGAAGGTAGTATCCGCTTAGGCGGTTATTATACAAGATATTGAGAGTTTGATCCTGGCTCAGGACGAACGCTGGCGGCGTGCCTAACACATGC
>ENA-UOOR01001585-UOOR01001585.1-fermentation-metagenome-genome-assembly--contig:-NODE-1585-length-26078-cov-5.154863_pt1 | contig 26078 bp, 24 predicted proteins | sample MGYA00245780_ERZ724029 | MGnify/ENA primary metagenome ERZ724029 (study PRJEB28704, sample SAMN03018315) | fermentation metagenome | biome: anthropogenic terrestrial biome; feature: soil; material... | reverse complement strand
TAATAAAAAAAGCCAGAAAAGACATGCACGTTTTTTAGTGATATGTCCAACCCCTCCCTGAATATCTTTATATAAAGATGCAAGCGGGGATGGGAGTATACATGATAGTGTTGGTAAAAAGAAAAAACGCTGTTCTGATTCTTCTTATTTTGTTTTTGTCGGTAGCTATATTCAGCATTGACAGCGGTGTAAGTCCAATTGCTGAAACTTCGAAAAAGAGCGGAGCTGTAATCGTAGTGGACGCTGGCCACGGAGGCGAAGATCCCGGGGTAGTGAGCGATTATTCGGGTATCGCCGAAAAAGATCTCAATCTCAGAATCGCTCAGCTTGTCAAAAACTTTCTTGAGGCAGACGGCTATACGGTAATTATGACAAGAACAGAGGATACTTTGAACTATGCGGCCGGTACAACTAAAATATATGAAAAAAGAAAACAGGATTTGACAGCGAGAAAGAAGCTCATTGATGAAAGCAATGCCGATATAGCAGTGACTATACATATGAACGGATTTAAAGACACAAAGTATAAGGGCGCCCAGACCTTCTTTCCGCCTTCCTCGGTGGATAGCGAAAGACTGGCCAAAAGTATTCAGAATTCTTTGGTGACGTCGGCGGATCCGGAAAATGATCGCGTAGCTCTCCTGAAAAAAGAGCGCATCATCCTATTCAAGAATTTAGAGGTACCTACGGCTCTTGTGGAATGCGGCTTTCTCTCCAACGCCCAGGAAGAGGCCAAACTTCAGAGCATTGAATATCAGGAACAGCTGGCCAGAGCAATAAAAATGGGCATTGACGATTTTTTCAGCAAAGGCCTTAAACAATAAGGGAAATAGACCGATAAATATATTATAGATTGAGTCATATAACCTATATTTTACAAAAGATGGAGTGAGCAAAGCCAATGTATCTATATTATAGTTTGACTGCTCTTATTATTATCTCTTTGGCATCTTTGTTTTTGTATGCCTTCAGAGAAAATCTGAAACTGCGGCATCTAATTAATAAGTTCAATCTTACTGTATGTACAGCTTTTTCCATGGCTTGCGCGATAGGTACCCCTCTTTTGGCAAAATTCATGGTGCAAAGGCTGTACCTTCCTGTTTTCCTATCTGTGATACTCAGCCTGATGATCTTAAGCGGTCTGTCAGGCTTTGCTTTTTTATTTATAAAAGGCCGTATGGAACTGAAGCTTCAAGAAAAAGAAAATCAGGGACAGATATCTGCCGGGGCTGATGAAGCATCTCATGCCGAAAACGGTTCCCCGGAATCCGAGATATCTGAGATCTCCCGGCATACCGTTGAGGATTCCGGCTTGGAAGAGGCTGTTCCCAGCCTGAAGGAAGTTGCTTCTGCATTGGAAGAGGAACCTGCCCCTGGCCTGGAGGAAGTTGTTTCCGGTCCGGAAGAGGCTGCGCCCAATCTGGAGGAAGCTGCACCCGGCCCTGAGGAAGTTGTTTCTACCTTGGAAGAACCTGTTCCCAGCCTAGAGGAAGTGGTCCCCGGCCTGGAAGAGGTTGCTTCCAGCTCGGAGGAATCTGTTCCTGTCGCGGAGCAAGCCGCTTTGGCTGCGGAGAAAGAACTTTCCGAAGAAAAAGCCCCGGTTTTACTCAATCTTTTAGAGGAGGCCCTGGCCTGCAAAAATCGGCATGAGCTCCAAAGAGCCACTTTTTTATATGAGGCCGCCTTGCTCCAAAAGCCTGATGCGGAGCTTCTGGAATGGATTGTGATTGACCTTTGCGCACTCTATAAAATGACAAATCAACAGAAACTAATCCATAAAACCCTAGAATCCGAGTACAGTAATTTATTGAATTTACAAATAAAAGAAGAAATTTTACGAAATATTTGAAAAAATGAAGGATATTCATTGATATCTATTTGTTTAACTGTTATTATAATATTGATCTGGCATAATTTCTGGGAAATTATACGCTGACAATTTTGGATAACCAATAAGGGGGTAGCTGAGAAATGAAGACCGCTCAGCAGATTATCGGTTTGCCTGTTGTAAGTATTTTTGACGGCAACGAAATTGGAAAAGTAAAAAATGTCATCATTAATGCTTCCAAGGGCACAATAGACTTTTTTGTCATTGACAGTGGCATCAGATCGCTTGCAGGAGGTGTTATACCGGCCGACAGAGTGTTGGGGATCGGTGAATATGCTCTTACAATTCAACAGCCTGACGATATCAGTGATATTGTTAAAATACCTGCAGCCATAGAGCTGATGCAGAAAAATATCACGGTGCGCGGAACACGGGTTTTAACCAGGAAGGGAAGTCTCTTGGGAGAGACAGGCGATATTTATATTAACGATGAAGACTCCTATAATATTACAGGTGTTGAGTTTATACCCGCCGGAAACGAAGCACCCTCGGGAATCATTCCGAGAGGCAGCATCATTACTTTTGGAAAGAACCTTCTGGTGGTTCATGACGATTTTATTAGCCGCCTGATTGAAGCATCAAGCGGAATTGAGACCGTGCTGAACGAAGAAAAAAAAAATATTAATTTAAATTTTCAAAATAAGGATCCCGAACATGAATTAGCACTTGAAAACGCAGATGAACCTGCTGACAAGTTTAAAGCAGAGAGCGACGAGCTTTTTAAAATCGATTCTTTTGTGCCGGCGCAGAGCACGGAAGAGGATTTGCGGATATTGGCCGCTGACGACACCGGTGGTAAGATAGAAGAAGCCGATGCCCAGGCTCCTTTAAGCTCCGCAGATTTATTTGAACAGCGCCAGCGCCAGTATCTGGTGGGAAAGAAGGTTACCAAAACCATCGTTGATGCTTCCGGGGGAATTCTAGTGAATTCAGGAGAAATTATCACCGATGAAATAGTGCAAGCTGTTAAGGAAAATGGAAAACTTATAGAACTGGTTATGAACTATGGGGAATAAATAATACCGGGGTCAGGGCAACCTGACCCTTTTTATTTTAACGGAGATGATACCAATGATAAACCTTTTCAGGAAATATTTCTGGTTTTTATTTATCGCATTTCAATCCCTGCTGGGCCTGCTTGCAGGTTTTTTGCTCCTTTCCTCCATAGGGACCCATACCGTTCCTGCCGGTACCAGGATGGGCGGATTATCCATTGGGAATTTGTCCTTCACCGAGATAGAACCGGCCGTCAGCAGTTATTACGGCGAGCTTGAAAAGAATGGCGCTTTGATCATAGAAATAGATCGAACGCCCTTGAAGCTTTCCTATGCAAGCATTGACGCTTTCGTTGATGCAAAGCGGACCGCGGAGAATATTAGAAAATCCGTCCCGCAGAACGAACTGGAAAAATTTTTTAATGTTCCTGTCGAAAGTTCTGTTTGGAAGCCTGTATTTACCTACAATTCAGGGAAATTGCTTGGGCTGTGTGAGCAGTTGTTTGCAGCCTACCAAAAGGAACCTGTTCCCGAATATTATGAGGTTGATCAGGACATTTTAAAATACAATCCTCAGGTTCCGGGCCTGAGGGTCGACTATGGGGTCCTTGAGCAGGAATTGAAAGCCCGGATGTTCAGTGTGCCCGAAGAGAAATTGGCAGTGGATATAAAAACCTCTCCGATTTTTGTTAAAGCGGCGGGGAACGGCATTTATAAGGAGCCTTTTACCACATTGGTCTCCAAAGCGGCTATTGCACTGGAGCCGGAGCTTTTAGACAAAGCCCGAAAGGCTGTGGCACCGCTGGACGGTGTGGTATTTGAAGGCGGACAGGATATAAATCTCGGTTCGTTGATAGACTTCTCCCACTTTACTTCCGATATTGACAAAGATTTATTGAACCGTATTGCCACAGCGCTTTATCAGACGGCCCTTCCCATAGACGGCGTTCAGACCGTTCACCGCAAGCCCTCCAAACGTGCTGTCGCCTATACAGAAGCGGGGCTGGAGGCTGTGATTGAGGGCGAAGAGGCCAATCTCATCTTAAAAAATGATACCGGCCGGCCGTTAATGCTGCTTGCAGATGCCGGTGATACCGGTATAACCTTTTATATGGCATCGACGGGGGATATAAAAAGCGGAATTTTAATTGTACAAAAAGAGAATGAGGTGCCCCCGCCGGTTATTACAAGCGTTAATAAAGACCTTAGTCCAAAACAGACAAAGGTTGTTTCCGAGGGAATACCCGGCTTCACAGCTATTGTGAGCCGGGTCATTGATGATGACAGGGTCGAGCTTTACCGGGACCAATACCAGCCGGTAAGCAAGCTCGTTGAATCCGGGGAGAAGCCTCGCCTGACAACAAATAAGTGACTTTCTTATTTTGCAAAATTATGCTTTCCTATCTTAACGATGATAGGACGGCTCCAGATCCATTTGCTTGTGGCCGTTGCCGGGTTATAGTAATAAATGCATCCATAGCTTGGATCCCAGCCGTTTAAGGCATCCCGTGCAGCATTGTAAGCGGTGGTATTGGGCGTTAAATTGATTTGCCCATCCACAACAGCGTCAAATGCGCCCGGCTGATAAACCACCCCGGCAACACTGTTGGGAAAGCGGCTGTCGGCCACTCTGTTTAAGACTACCGCCCCCACGGCCACCTGTCCTTCATAGGGTTCTCCCCGTGCTTCTCCGTAAATAATATGGGCCATCAAATCCAGATCCCTGTTTGTAGTGCTTGGGGTGCCGGTGGGCAACCCCAATGCATAAAGTGTCGCTTTCCCGGCAATACCGTCCACTCTCAGGTTGTTTTTGCTTTGAAAATATCGTACGGCTTGGTATGTCTGGTATCCATACTTGCCATCGACCACTCCGTTATAATATCCCCAGGCTTTCAGCCTTTTTTGGATGTTGATGACCTCCTGGCCGCTGGAGCCGTAATAGGATACAGCCGCTCTGCTGAACTCATCCAGATTCCTGGCATTATTGGACAGGAAAAAGCCCGTTAAAAGCACCGCAGCTGTAATAAAATAGACCCATGCAATTTGAGTACGCTTCTTCATGAGCACCTCCGGAATAGAGTATTCATGAAAAGCTTTTGCAATAGGTCTAAAATTATTCACAGTAGTTTAAAACACGATATTAAAATCCTAAAGAAAATCCATCAAAACCGGTTAAGAAAATAAATATCAGGACTCCCACCAGGAGGTAGTCACACTCACTTCCTTCGGTTAAAAGGAGAATAATAAGCACAATAAGGATAATATCATCCGCCTTTAAATTTTTGAAAAAAGAGGGTAATAGCTGGGGGCCCGGATAATAGGCAGGCTGCGGGCGCCCATAGCCGTCATCCATCTCATAAGGCGGCGGGATGGCATGTAAACCCCGTGGCTCCATTTGGTGAATCACCCCTTTGTATTATTACGGTTTATTGATGGTGCAATGGAATTAACCGCTGCAATGATCCTTAAAAGCTGGATCGCCCCGCCTAATCTCTGCTGTCGCTGAGTGCCCAGGAAAGGTTGTACCGAATTAAGAAGTGTGATCCGGGAATCTTGTATATGGTTGAACATATTTATCATTTCACCGGCTTTGGATACCAGGTTCATATCCAGGCCGCGGTTATAATTGGGCGGGGGATAATTGCCCGGTCCGGCTTCATTGGATTCAGGGGATGCGCTTTGCCGTGAAGCACCCGAATCAGGCGGCACCATACTCTCAACAATATTTTTTAGGCCGCTTGTATCCGAAACGCCAAACATATCAGCAATCTGTTTCAGCTTTTTGTCGAGGTCATCTGCCACTAAGACCGCCTCCCATCCTATCTGAGTATAGATTTAAGTCTCTGGGCTATCACAGCCCCATCTTTTCCAAGAATCTGGCTGAGTTTCTCAAAGTCTTTTTCGGTAATTTTGCTTTTTATTTCATCTAATGAGATTCCCATCTGATTCAGCTGTTTTGGATCAAATTCGTCAATTTTCTCTAAAATTTCATTGGTATCGTATTGTCCCAGCTTTCTTCTAAGCTCTTGAGGGTTTTCGTTGCGCAGCATTTCAAGAGCCTTCTCAAGCTTTTTTTTCTGAATGTTGCCGCCGAGCTTATCAAACATATTATAGTTATCAGGCATAGTCTCACCATTAAAATAAAGTTCTGCATTCAATTGTATGCAAGAACGCTTGTCAAGTTGCATAAAAAATTCGAAGGAGCCGGGGCGCCTTTGCTGGCATGGCTAAAAAAAGACTGCCGAAGCAGTCTTTGGAATATTAAGCGGATAATTCCGCAAAGATCTTGTCCAGCGCTTTAATGCACCCGTCAATATCCTCTTTGGAAACAATAAGGGGAGGGAGAAGACGAATGATCCTTTCGCCCACTGAGCCGATCAGGTAGCCGGATTCAAGGCATTTTTTCTTTACCTCCGCAGCCTTTGGCACATGAAGCTCCACACCTATCATAAGGCCTTTGCCGCGTACCTCCTTGATAAAGGAATATTTGTTTTTAAGGCCATTTAGCTGATCCATCATATAGTCGCCCATTTTGGCTGAATTATCGCAGAGCTTGTCATTGATGATGGTGGAGAGCACCGCAAAGCCGGCACTGCAGGCCAGCGGGTTGCCGCCGAAGGTAGAACCGTGATCTCCGGGCGCAAAAGCATCGGCAAAGGGTTCTTTGGCACAAAGGGCCCCGATGGGGAAGCCTCCGGCCAGGGCTTTGGCCAGGGTGAAAATATCGGGTTCCACCCCGTAATGTTCATAGCCAAACATTTTTCCGGTTCTTCCAAGACCGCATTGAACCTCGTCGAAGATCAGGAGAAGTTCTTTTTCGGTGCACAATTTACGAACCTGCCTGATATACTCCATCCCGGCGGGGTTAACGCCGCTCTCCCCCTGAATGGGTTCCAGCATCACCGCGCAGGTGTATTCCGTAATAGCATTTTCAAGGGCCTGGATATCATTCATTGGCACACTTAAAAATTTAGGGGTCAAGGGACTATAATTCTTCTGGTATTTTTCTTGCCCTGTAGCAGCAAGGGTGGCCAGTGTTCTGCCATGGAAAGAATTCTCCAAAGTGATAATTTCAAACTTCCGGGGAAATCCCTTTTTCCTGAAATAAAGCCGTGCCAGCTTGATAGCGCCTTCATTGGCTTCTGCACCGCTGTTTGCAAAAAATACTTTATCGCAGCAGGAATTTTCAACAATAAGCCGGGCAAGCTTGGCCTGGGATTCTATATAATAATAGTTGGAGCAGTGGATCAATTTTTGGGCCTGCTCGACGATGGCATTGACCAGTGCAGGGTGGGAATGACCCAATGCGCTTACCGCAATGCCGGCCAGAAAATCCGTGTAAACTTTGCCTTCTGTATCCCAAAGCTTCATGCCATTGCCGCGTTCAAAGCATACCGGCTGTCTGTCGCCAAATGTGTTCATAAAATACTTTTTGTCCAACGCGATAATTTCGTCTAATTTCATTTCGAATACACCTCCTAAGTAATTCATAATAATCATACATTTCAATGCATAATTATTCAATACAAAAATAGCTATTTGCAACTTATCCATAAAAATTATGTTCAAAGGGCAAAAATTTGAAAATATAATAATTGTAAATGATGTTGCGGATATTATATAAAAGTAAAGTGGAAAAAACCTTAAAGCTGTTCCTAAAATGCTTATATATAGGCACTAGAAGGTGGTGTGGAAAGTGGAAGAACTGATAAAAAAAATTATCGAAATCGAGCATGAAGCCCAAAGCCTTGTTGACGATGGAATTGCCCAAAAGGAAAAAATACGGATGGACACCGAAAACGAACTGAAAGCCATCGAGGAAAATATTCTTGATATGGCGGAGCGTAAGATTGAACAGCTTGAGGTCAGGAACCGTAAGGAGGCGGACGAGAAGCTTGCTCGTATTCGTGAGCATACGGCTCTTAAGGTTAAGCAAATCAATGGGGTGATTGCCGGGCATAAGGAAATGTGGGAAAATCAGATATTCAGCCGGATTACCGGAAGGAGAACAGATGCTCAATGAAATGAAATATGGCGCGCTTTCCGGAAAAACCAGAGCCATGTACGGGAAGCTGCTCAAAAATGAGGACTATACTTCATTGATGCAGAAAAAGAGCGTGGGCGAAGTCGTTTCCTATTTAAAGGACAATACGCACTATAGGTCCGTACTTTCGGAAACCGGCGAAGAATCCGTTCATCGCGGCCGATTGGAAAATCTCCTGAAGCACGATTTGATCAATGACTATTCAAAGCTGCTCAAATTTGCCAACGGACATACCAAAGAATTTATAAACCTTCTCTATATGAAAATTGAAATTGAAAACTTAAAACTCCTGTTCAGGTTATTTGAAGCCGGACATACAGACCGGATCGATGGTGAAGATTTGCGTTTCTTTTTGTCGGGCAGGAATCGTGGGAATATTCAAAAACTGGCTCTATCGCGCAGTTTTAATGAGTTCCTGTCGGGCCTTGAGGGGTCGGTATATTATGACGTATTAAAACCCTTTGCACAGGACAGCAATGCAAAGCGCCTTTTTGATATTGAAATGGCGCTGGACCAGCTTTATTTAAGAAACGTCCAAAACAAATACAAAAAGCTTCTGAAGGGTCCGAACCTGGCGATCATGGGAGAATTTGCAGGCCTTGAGAGCGACATGTTCAATATATTCTGGATCTACCGGAGCAAGGCGTTCTACCGAATAGATCATGAAGTCATAGGAAGTTATATCCTGCCGCCCATTTACAGGCTGAATAAAAAGACAATAGAAGGGCTGATTAAAGCCAATAGTGTTGAAGAATATATCAGAATCATGAAGGGGACTTTCTACGGTTTTCTTTTTGAAGGCCGGCATGAGCTTCTTTTTGAGCACAATTATTCTGAATTTATGTATAGAGTTCACAAAATGAGATTCCGAAGACACCCGTTTTCCATTTCCTGCGTTACTTTCTATTTGCGGATGAAAGAATTTGAGCTGTCTAATATTATCACCATTATAGAGGGAATCCGGTACGGGCTTTCGGAGGAGAATATCCGAAAATATCTGGTAGGAATCAATATTAAATGAAAGGGCGGATGGTAAAGTGGCAGTCGAACAGATGAAGTATGTTAGTATTTTGGGGCCTATATATATGTTTGACGAGTTTGTATTAAAATGTGTTATCAACAAAAATATACAGCTTGAACCTCCCTACAAATCCATCAATGTACCGGGTCTTATTCCCTTTGAGGAAGACCATTCTTTGGAACCCCTACGCAAGCGCATGAGCCTGCTGAATGAAAAGTTTGGCGTTGCGGTGAGGCAGTACGGCAAAGAAGAAATAGAAAAAAAGCTGCTTGCTCCTGTGGACATTTCGGATATGGAAGCTTTTACGGTCCAAATAGAGGATCGGATATCGGAATACAGAAATCAGAAGAATGCCCGTCGTGCCCAAATGGAGGAGAGGGAGCAGATATTGAGCCAACTCCTGCCTTTGGCACGGCTCCAAATAAATATTGATGAAATGTTTCATTTTTCCTTTATGAAGATTCGTTTTGGATACCTTTCAAAGAGCACTTACATGAAGCAAAAGAGCTACCTTGAAGGTTTGGATGTCGTTATCGCACCGGTCACAGAGGAAAATGAAAAGGTATGGATGTTTTATTTTATGCCCCAGGCAAACGCCGCCGTGATGGATAATGTTTTTTCAGCCATTGGCTTTGAACGGGTCAGAATTTCGGGAGAGGCCAAAGGAATGCCAAAAGTGACCATTGAAAAGCTTCAAGAGGAGATCAGCTTGCTCAAAGAGGAAATGAGCCGGGAGGAAGAGATGCTCCACCAATTTCTCCGGGAAAGCAAAGAGCAATTTGATCATTATTATCACAGGATACTCTATTTTTCAAAGCTGAATGAGGTAAAAAAGCTGGCTGCTCATAATAGTGAGACCTTCTTTTTAGCAGGCTGGATTCCCCGCAGCGATTTTAAGCTTTTCCAGAGCGGAGCGAGCTCGCTCGATAAAATTATATTAAACTGTGAGGATCCGGGGCGTCTGACAAACCTTGAGCCGCCGACCATTTTGAAAAACAGCCGTTTGTTCAAGCCTTTTGAAAGCCTTGTCGGCATGTACGGCATACCTTCACCAAAGGAACTGGATCCTACGCCCATAACCGCGCTTACCTATGTGCTGATGTTCGGCATCATGTTTGGGGATGCGGGGCAGGGAGCTGTCATAGCATTGGCTGGCTTCCTCCTTTACCGGTTCAAAAAGTCCAATTTAGGCGGGATGATGATGTATGTGGGAATTTCCTCGACGATTTTCGGTTTTGTCTACGGCAGTGTCTTTGGCAGTGAAAAAATACTGGAGCCCCTGTGGATCAGTCCCCTCCACGGCAAGGATACCATTAATACCCTGCTGTATGGAGCGGTCGGGTATGGCGCATTCATCATCCTCCTCACCATGGTGCTGAATATCGTAAACAATATACGCATGCGGAGATGGGGCCGGCTTTTATTTGATAAAAACGGACTGGCGGGCCTTTTATTCTATGGCGGTATTGTAGCTGTTGTGCTGAATTTTATCAGAACGGGCAAATTTGTTATGACATGGCCGGTATGGATTGTGGTCATCATCATACCTACGCTGATGATACTTTTTAAGGAACCCCTGGAAAACCTGATTCTGCGGAAAGGCCGCATTTTCCCGAAAGCGCCGGGCATGTATTTTGTCGAAGCGTTTTTCGACTTGTTTGAAACGGTCATGTCCTTCTTCTCAGGTACGGTTTCTTTTGCCAGAGTGGGCGCTTTTGCCCTGAATCATGCAGGCCTCTCCCTTGCGGTATGGACGCTCTACAATATGATGGAGGGCGTGGGCGGAATAATTGTTGTTATTATTGGAAATCTCTTAACCATAGGGCTTGAAGGGCTGATTGTAGCAATCCAGTGTATGCGTCTTGAATATTACGAGATGTTCGGGCGGTTCTACACGGGGGAAGGCAGGGAATTCAGGCCGGTTACCATTACAGAGAATCAATGACGCGAACACTAATTTAGAGAATAAAATTTATCGGAAAGATTTTGTCGGCAAATTATTCATTCATAAAAAATATTTCGGCTTTGGAGGTCATGATTATGAAATTTATTTTAACTGTTGGAATGATACTGGTTATGAGCACGGTAGGCATTGGACTGGCCTGCACCAATAAAGCGGTCAAAGGCAGGAATGCAAAGAAGCTTATCGGTATGAACGTCACGGCCCTGATAGGGATTGTTATTGTGGCTGGTATTATTGTACTGTCGGGCGGAGTATCGGCTTCGGCTGCAGAAAATTCAGCTGCCGCTGCGGCCGGCGATGGGCTTAAGTATATCGGCGCGGCCCTTGCAATCGGTCTTTCGGCAATAGGTTCGGGTATCGCGGTCGCATCCAGCAGCGCGGCGGCTCTGGGAGCCTTAAGCGAAGACCCGGGGATCTTTGGCAAGGCCTTCGTCTTTGTTGGTTTGGCAGAGGGAATCGCCATTTATGGTCTTATTATATCCATCCTTATTTTAAATGCTTAAAGCGAGGCGTTTCCATGAAAATGTTCCTGATCAGTGACAATATTGATACGAAAGCGGGTTTGCGCTTAGCAGGTGTGAACGGAGTCGTCGTCCATGGAAGGGAAGAAGCCCTTAAAGCGCTGGAAAGCGCCATGAAGAACAAGGAAACAGGCATTATCCTCATCACGGAATTATTAGTTGAGCTGTTTCCGGAGGTGATCTCCGAAATCAAGCTCAAGGCCGCCAGGCCCCTGGTGGTGGAAATTCCCGACAGGCATGGCACCAGACGTTCTTCGGATTATATTATGCGCTATGTGAATGAAGCAATCGGTATTAAGGTTTAACAAATTTTAGGCCAACCGGGGGGGTTTTATGGACAGAACCAGTGAAAAGCTGAATAGATTTTCTTATACGGTTATGAAGGAAGCAGAAAAAAAGAAAAATGAACTGATTGCGGAAGCTGAAAAGCTTCGCCGGGAGGCCATTGACACAAATGAGATCCGGTATCTGAAAATGGCCTACGAGCATATTCAGGATGTTGTTCATAAGCTGGACAAAGAAATCAATGAAGAGATATCCAGGGCTATCATTGAAGGCAAGCAGTCCCTGTTCGCCCGAAGGGAAGAAAATATTCAAAATATTTTTCAAAACGTCAGGGAGAAACTTTTAACTTTCAGACAGAGTGATGAATATAAAGGGCATATGCGAAATCTCATTGACCGGGGCCTGCAGGAAGCGGGTGCGGGAGAGCTCTGCGTCCTGGCCGATTCTGAAGACCTCCCGCTCTTAGAAGAGATCCGCGCAGAGAAGAAAAATGCTTTTGAGGTCTCGGAAAGCGAGGATGAGCTTCTGGGAGGCTGCCTGTTTTTTAATAAAACGAGGGGCTGCATGCTGGATCTCTCTTTTGCAAATCGTTTAAGAGAGGAAAAGGGCGCTTTTCTTGAAAACTATGGAATCAGCCTGGATTGAAAAATATAATACAGCAAAAGTCAGAGGGTGAAAATATGGCAGAACCATCACAGGGTACCATTTACGGCATCAATGGCCCCGTCATAAAGGTTCATGGGCAGCATGCCTTTAAAATGCGCGAAATGGTATTGGTCGGCGAGGAAGGGCTCATCGGTGAGGTTATCAGAGTTCTGGACAAAGAGACCATTATACAGGTCTATGAGAATACGACCGGTTTAAAGCCCAGAGGTCCGGTTGTGTCCACGGGAAAACCTCTTACCATAAAATTGGGCCCCGGCATCATCGGAAGTATCTTTGACGGCATTGAACGGCCCCTTACGCGCATTGCGGAGAATACGGGCGCATTTATCAGGCGCGGAAGCACCATGGACAATCTGGACCGTGACAGGCTCTGGAATGTGAAGGTCCTGGCTAAAGCCGGCGATATGGTAAAGTCCGGCGCGGTCGTGGCTGAGGTACAGGAAACAGAGTCGGTACTTCATAAGGTCATGGTTCCTCCCGGAATCCAGGGCGAGGTTGTTGAGGCAGTTGTCAGCGGACAATACAATATCAGCCAAACCATTGTCACCGTAAAAGAGGGGAAGGAGATATATAACCTTACCCTTGTTCAGGAATGGCCGGTCCGCGAGGCCAGGCCCTATCGGAAAAGATTGCCTCTCAATATTCCGCTGGTGACGGGCCAGCGTGTCATCGACACTATGTTCCCTATTGCTAAAGGCGGAACGGCTGCCATACCCGGCGGCTTCGGCACAGGCAAAACCCTCACCCAGCACCAGCTCGCCAAATGGTCCAATGCCGATATCATCGTCTACGTGGGCTGCGGCGAGCGGGGCAATGAGATCACAGAGGTTTTGGAGGAGTTTCCGAAGCTGATCGATCCCAGAAGCGGAAGACCGCTGATGGAGCGGACCGTTCTTATTGCCAATACCTCCAACATGCCTGTGGCCGCCCGGGAAGCATCGGTATATACAGGGATAACCCTGGCCGAATATTTCAGGGATATGGGCTATGACGTAGCCGTTATGGCGGATTCTACATCGCGGTGGGCGGAAGCCCTCCGGGAAATTTCAGGGCGGCTGGAAGAAATGCCGGCTGAGGAAGGATTTCCCGCTTACCTGCCGTCGAGGCTTTCTGAATTTTATGAACGAGCCGGGCGGGTGGAGAATTATAATGAAACTTCGGGCTCGGTCTCTATTATAGGCGCGGTATCGCCTCAGGGCGGCGACTTTTCCGAACCCGTGACGCAGAATACCAAGCGCTTTATACGCTGCTTCTGGGCCCTTGATAAGGCCCTTGCCTATGGGCGGCATTATCCGGCCATCAACTGGACCAACAGCTACAGCGAGTATACGGAGGATCTGACGGAATGGTATAAAGAGAATGCCAGCGGCGATTTTATGGAGAAGCGGACCAGATTGAGCGGTATTCTGCAGGAGGAAGCCAAGCTGCTGGACATTGTCAAGCTCATTGGCAGCGATGTCCTCCCGGAGGAACAGAAATTGATTATAGAAATTGCAAAGGTCCTGCGGCAAGGCTTTTTGCAGCAAAACGCCTATAACAAATTGGATACCTATGTTCCCATAAAAAAACAGTATTTGATGATGGATTCTATATTAAAGCTCTATGACAGGCTTTTAAAGCTTGTCCCGCTGGGCGTTCCTGTCTCGGTTATCAGCAGAACGGGCGTATTCGACGAAGTTATCCGGGTCAAATACACCATTTCCAATGAAGAACCGGAAGCTTTTGAAGAGCTCAATCAAAGAATTGCAAAAGTGACGGACGAATTGGAAGCCGATTACAGGTCCTCTGAAAGGAAGGCTGATGCATGAGCAGCAATTATGTAGAATATATCGGGCTGAAAGAAATATCAGGTCCCCTGGTGGTCGTGGACGGGGTTAAGGGACCCTCTTTTGAAGAGATGGTTGAAATCACCGTAGGAAAGGAAAAACGTTTAGGCCGAATTATAGAAATAGAAGGGGAGACCTGTATTGTTCAGGTATTCGAAGGTACGGCGGGGGTTTCCCTGGAAAATACCAGGACCAAGCTCCAGGGAAAACCGCTGAAGATCTCCCTGTCAAAAGAAATTCTGGGAAGGGTGCTGGATGGACTGGGCCGCCCCGCCGACGGACTGGGGGAGATCTATCCCGAAAAAAGCAGGGATGTAAATGGAGAACCCATCAATCCCGTTATGCGAGAGTACCCGAGAAACTTTATTCAGACAGGTATCTCCACCATTGACGGCTTGATGACGCTGATCCGGGGACAAAAGCTGCCGGTGTTTTCGGGCAGCGGTTTGCCCCATAATCAGCTGGCAGTGCAAATTGTCCGTCAGGCAAAAATAGCCGGTGCCGGCCAGGGAAATTTCGCCATTGTTTTTGGCGCGATGGGCGTTAAATATGACGTGGCTGAGTATTTCAGGTCCAGCTTTCAGAAAAGCGGTGTCCTTGACCGTGTGGTCATGTTTTTAAACCTTGCAAACGATCCGGTGGTTGAGCGGATTGTCACCCCCCGCTGCGCGCTGACGGCAGCCGAGTATCTGGCTTTTGACTGCGGGATGCATGTTCTGGTGATATTGACCGATATGACCTCCTATGCCGAAGCCCTTCGTGAAATTTCCTCATCCAAGGGGGAAATTCCTTCCAGAAAGGGATATCCCGGATACCTGTACAGTGACCTGGCTTCTATTTATGAGCGTGCCGGTATGATCAGGGGAAGGGAAGGGTCCATTACCCAGATCCCTATTTTAACCATGCCCAATGATGATATCACACACCCGATCCCCGACCTCACAGGCTATATCACCGAGGGGCAGATCGTTCTCGACAAGGATCTTTTCTTAAAGGGCGTTTATCCCCCCGTCAGTGTGCTGCCGTCGCTGTCAAGGCTCATGAAGGACGGCATCGGCGAAGGGTATACCCGTGAGGATCATCCGGAGGTCTCAAATCAGCTTTTTGCTTCCTATGCGAGGGTCCAGGAAGCACGCGCCCTGGCTTCTGTCGTAGGCGAGGAGGAATTGGGCGACACCGATAAAATGTATATGCGTTTCGGCCGGGCCTTTGAGGCTGAATTTGTCAGCCAGGATTTTAAGGAAAACAGGGATATCACTGGAACCCTTCATTTGGGCTGGCTGCTGTTGGGCCTCCTTCCTAAAGAAGAGCTGGACCGGCTGTCGCCCGAAATCATTGAGAAATATTATATGGATCCGAAAGAAAATGAAGGCTGGTATAAGAGATGGACATGACTCTGTTCCCCACCAAGGGCAATCTAATTATTGCAAAGAATACTCTAAACCTGTGCCGCCAGGGCTATGAGCTCTTGGATAAAAAGCGGAACATCCTGGTCCGGGAAATGATGAGTCTGGTGGAAAAGGCTAAAAAGATACAGGATGAAATTCTTCAGGTTTTTCAGGAAGCGTACGACGCTCTTCAGGATGCCAATGTCAGCATGGGCATCTCTGTGGTTGAGCAAATCGGCTATGCCATCCCGGAAGAGACCGGAATTCAGATAAGAGAACAGAGTGTGATGGGGGTGGAAATTCCAAGAGTGAGCTTTACTTCCTCTCCCATACAGCCCCAGTATGGTTTTCGAATGACCAATGCGCCCTTAGATATCGCCCGGCTAAAATTTGAGCATGTAAAGGAGCTTACGGCAGAGCTGGCTGAAATAGAAAATGCCGTTTACCGTCTTGCAGTCAATATCCGCCGGACTGTTAAACGCACAAACGCCCTTAAAAATATTATGATCCCTAAGTATGAGGACATCACGGCCTCCATTGCCAATGTCCTGGAAGAAAAGGACCGGGAGGAATTTTCACGCCTCAAAATCATCAAGGAGGTAAAGGGGAAACAGGAACGGTAACCGCCCTTTTCCTGCAATAGATGCTTTAGGGCGGGGCTTGCTTGTGATTGATTGTCTTTTATGATAAAATAATCTAGCAAAGACAATTTAGTGGGTGCTCACCTCATTTTAAAACAGCTTTATTATCATTGCTATATAATTTCTATACATTTAAATTTTTTGTAGAAATGAGTTGACGCTGCAGAATTTCCTGCAGCTTTTTTGTTGTGCAGCGGAGATTTCCGAAAAGGGCAGATTTTTGAGGCGTTTAAAACATATTTTTTAAAGGAGGAGTGTTATGCATATTGATCATAAAATAAAGGTTGGGATTGGTTTTGCAACGGGCAGAAAGAGCTTTCAGAAGGTTCTCAGAAGCTACATCCGAAATTGGGAGGAGTCAGGCCTGGCCGAAAACGGAAACATATCATTAAACCTTTTTGTGGCCTATGACCTGACTTATAATCAAACCCTGAAAAAGGATTATGTTGATATTCACGAGGACCTGAAAAAGAGCATCGACAATATTGTATTTATTGGGAGGAGCGATCTTGAGCGTGAGGGCAGGGAGCTGGCCGATAAAGGGATCATTGACGATCGTGAAGCCCAAATGATTTTCAGAAAAGGATACGCCGCGCAGCGCAATGGTCTTCTGTACAGTGCCGTTAAAAGCGGGATGGATTTCTTAATTTTTCTGGATGATGACGAATATCCGGTGGCTGTGACCAAAACCCGTGAATATGCCGTCTGGGGAGGACAACATGTCATTACATCGCATATCAGGCATATAGCCCGGGCCGACATTACTCACGGCTATCACTGCGGATATATATCTCCCATCCCTTATGTGGAATATAATCATGTGATGCCCGAAAATGTATTTCGCACTTTTATAGAGGCGATCAGCAATGATATTCTTAATTGGGACAATGTCAGCAAGGTCATGCAAAACGGAGGAGTGACCTATGCGGATACAAAAATACTGATCGGTGATGAAGTGCGGGAAGTAGAGGAAATAAATCATGCCAAATTTATCTCAGGGGCCAATCTTGGCCTTAACCTGACCGATCCCCGGCGCATTTTCCCGTTTTACAACCCCGTAGGGGCCAGAGGGGAGGATACCTTCTTAAGCACATGCCTGACGGACAGAAAGGTTGTAAGAATACCCTGCTATACCTTCCATGACGGTTTTTCCACATACCATCATCTTTTAGAGGGAGTCCTGCCCATCCGGCTGAAGTTCATCCAAGCCGACAGTGAAAAAATCATTCGCCGCTTTTATAAGGCCTGCCTGGGCTGGATCCGGTATAAACCGCTTTTGATGTATATCACAGAGCCCGGCTCCTATGAGAAAAAAATTGCGGAGATGCGCCGGAAATTAGGAGAGGTATTGCCGGCCATTGCAGCATACTTCGACTGCCCTGATTTTGCAAATATACTGCCGGAGCTTGAAAAATATAATAAGAATGTAAAGAAGCATTATCATGAATTCATGGAGACAAAACGGGTTTGGGCCAGAATGATGGAGTATTTTGCTGAAAATAGATGAAGGATAAATAACTTTTCAAATAAATTTCTATTGACTTTTAAATCATTAGCAGGTATGCTGATTCTAATATTTATTTATAAAACGATGAAGGAACTTCTATAGCTTCCAATGACTTTTAAGAGAGCCTGTGGCTGGTGTGAACAGGCAGGTCGGTTCTATAGTTATCATTCCGGAGTTCAGTATCCGAAGAGCACAGTAAGATACTGCGTACGCCGCGTTATAGGCTAGGGTTTGATGGAACCTGACTGGAGGGCTTTTTATAAAAGCTGAAATTGGGTGGTACCACGAGTTATAAGCTCGTCCCAACAGTAGAAATACTGTTGGGATGGGCTTTTTTATATTGTGAATACAACAAGGGCCAGGTAATGAAAAAAATGAAATATGAAGGAGGATCACGTAATGGGAGACAGAATTATGGAGATTGCCGAACGAATCAGAGGACTGCGGGAGGATATGGGCATTCCGGCCGATGAAATGGCTGAGATCGTGGAAATGACAAGAGAAGAATACATGGAGTGCGAATCGGGAAAGCAGGATTTTTCTTTTACCTTTCTCTACAAAGTTGCGACGAGGCTGGGAATTGATATCAGCGAGCTGATTACGGGCAACAGTCCCACTCTTTCGGTCTATACCCACGTGAGGAAGGGAAAGGGCCTGCGGATTGAAAGAAGAAAGGGCCTTAAATACCATAGCCTTGCCTATCTGTTCAAGAACAGAAATGCGGAGCCGTTTTTGGTGGAAGCCGCTTATGATGAGGATGCCGACAAGGGTGAGATACTGCTCCGTCATCATGACGGCCAGGAATTTGATTATATTTTAAGCGGCTCTTTGAAAGTCAGGATCGATGATCACGAATTTGTCATGTCGGAGGGGGATTCGGTCTATTACGACGCTTCTCACAGACACGGGATGGTGGCCGCCAATGGGGAGTCTTGTGTGTTTTTGGCAGTGGTGATCAATGACGGCAATAGGAGGAAAAGTTGATGTCGAGGCTTTATAAAGAATTTGTTCATGAAACTTTTGATAAAAACGGCAATGTGGAGAGAGTCACCTTCAAGCAGGATCCCTACTATAATTTTGGCTATGATGTAGTAGACAGAATTGCCGGACATACCCCGGAAAAAATAGCGATGGTTTGGTGCAACGACGCGGGGGACGAGAAATATGTCACCTTTGGGGATATGAAGGAAAACAGTGATAAAACGGCGGCTTATTTTCAAAGCCTGGGCATTGGGAAGGGCGATGCCGTCATGCTGATTTTAAAGCGCCATTATGAATGGTGGTACTGCATGGTGGCACTCCATAAGATCGGGGCCATCGCCATTCCGGTGACCAACCAGCTATTGACCCATGATATTGTCTACCGTATTAATGCGGCAAGCATAAAAGCGGTTGTCTGTACCTCGGACGGGGAAGTATCGGATTTGGTGGATGAGGCTCAGAAAGAAACCGCTGATTTGAAGATCAAAATCATTACCAGGAGCCATAAAGAAGGCTGGCACAACTTTGAAGACGGGCTTCATAACGCGCCGGCTTTTGTTAAGCCCACCGGGGATGCCAGGCCCAGGGCTGAGGAAATCATGCTGATGTATTTTTCATCCGGCACAACGGGCATGCCCAAGATGGTTGCCCATAACCACTACTATTCCCTTGCACATATTACTACGGCTGTCTATTGGCATAATGTAGAGCCTGACGGACTTCATTTCACCGTGGCTGAGACGGGCTGGGGCAAGGCTGCCTGGGGAAAGCTCTATGGTCAATGGATCGGCGAGAGCGCAGTATTTGTTTTTGACTTTGACCGCTTTCATGCCGACGAGCTGCTGAAACGCATGGAAAAGTATAAGGTAACAACCTTCTGTGCCCCTCCGACAATTTATAGATTTTTAATCAAAGAAGATCTCTCAAAATATGATCTTTCCTCTGTCAAGTATTGCACTACCGCAGGAGAAGCACTGAACGCTGAGGTTTTTAACCAGTTCAAAAGGCTGATGGGAATAAAAATCATGGAAGGGTTCGGTCAAACCGAAACCACCCTTTGCCTGATGACGCCCACATGGCTCGAACCGAAGCCAGGCTCCATGGGAAAACCATCTCCCGCCTATGACATGGATCTGGTTGATGAAGACGGAAAGAGTGTGGACCCCGGACAAGTGGGCGAAATTGTACTTCGTCTGGACAGGGCGATCCCCGCGGGACTCATGATGGAATACTATCGGGAGCCGGAGAAAACAAAGCAAGCCAGACATGACGGCCTCTACCATACGGGCGATACGGCCTACAGAGATGAAGACGGCTATTACTGGTATGTGGGCAGAACCGATGACATCATCAAATCTTCCGGCTACCGTATCGGGCCCTTTGAGGTGGAAAGTGTCATCATGGAGCATCCGTCGGTGCTGGAATGCGCCGTCACAGGCATACCTGATCCGGTGCGCGGCCATGTGGTAAAGGCCACCATTGTTCTGACGAAAGGATACCGGCCTTCGGAAGAGCTGAAAAAGGAAATCCAGAGCTATGTGAAGACCCATACGGCGCCCTATAAATATCCCCGCGTGGTAGAATTTGAAGATGAACTGCCTAAAACTATCAGCGGCAAAATCAAGCGTACTGAGATCCGCGCGAAGGACAGGAAGGACGGATAGTTCGCCAAAAGCACTCATGGCGCTAAGACATAACGACACAAAAAGTGCCAGGGTAATGTTTTAGTGCGTCAGCGGAGCAGGATTGCGGAGCTACCGAGTAAAATCCCGGACGGATTTTCCCGAGGGCGCACAAAACATTACCCTGGCACTGAATATGAATTAAAGCTGACAATTATTAGGCTTGCAAGGCGGTCTGAAATACTATATAATAGGCTTTACCGCGCTAGATGGGGAGGTAGCGGTGCCCTGTATCCGCAATCCGCTATAGCGGAGTTGAATTCCTGCCCCAGGCTTATAAGTGTAAAGCCAGTTGTGCTGTAAGATACAATGATGATTGGGTCTTGCGCAATTCAGAAACGTGAACTCCGTCAGGTCCGGGAGGAAGCAGCGGTAAGCGGAACCTCTGGGTGTGCCGCGAGTTTGCCTGGTTTGAGTATACTGTGCATGAGACGTTTGTACTTGTCTGTCGAAGGCAGGTGCGCGGTTTATATTAAAAAAGCGAGGTCGATCCTCGTTTTTTTGTTATCCTTTTCCGGTATTTCATTTTGTCCGGGGTTTGGATATAATTTATAGTAACGCAATTAAAGCCTTTAAGAAAGTTTCTTATAGAATCTTTCATATCAATTTCGATTGCCTGATAAAAGGATCGTAAGTTTTTGTATGTCTTAGAACTTGAAAGGAATGTGACGGCAAATGGCTCATATGGCTCTATACAGAAAATGGAGGCCGCTGACTTTTGAAGATGTTGTGGAACAGCGCCATATCGTGACCACACTTAAAAACTGTATCACCAAGAATTCCATCAGCCATGCATACCTTTTTTGCGGAACCCGGGGCACAGGGAAGACCACTCTGGCTAAGATTTTTGCCCGTGCCATCAATTGTCTTGAGCCCGTGGGCGGTAATCCCTGCAACCAGTGCCGGATATGCCGGGGCATTCTGGATGGCTCCATCATTGATGTGGTGGAAATCGATGCCGCCTCCAATAACGGCGTTGATGACGTGCGCGAAATAAAGGAAGCGGTCATGTATGTCCCGGCCGTCACCAAATATAAAGTTTATATTATAGATGAAGTTCATATGCTCTCAACGGGCGCTTTCAATGCGCTTTTGAAAACGCTGGAGGAGCCTCCCCAGAATGTGGTGTTTATCCTTGCGACCACCGAACCCCATAAGCTTCCGGCCACTATTTTATCCCGGTGCCAGCGGTTTGATTTCAAAAGGATTACAATGGAAGGCCTGGTTTCCAGACTCCAGGTGATTGCCGACGATTGCAAAATTCAGGCCGACCGCAGTGCCCTTCAGCTCATAGCACGCCTGTCTGAAGGGGGAATGCGGGATGCCATAAGTCTTTTGGATCAGTGCATTTCTCTGGGGAAGGACGTGATAACCCGTGAGATTGTGGCTGAAATTTCCGGGCTTACAGCCTCAAAAACCATTGATGAATTTTCAGACGCCATTGTTGAAAGAGATGCCCGGCGTGTATTGAATGCCATCAAAACAGCCATGGATGAAGGACGGGATTTGCAGCCTTTATGCACCCAGGTGATAGAATGGTTCAGGAACCTCATGCTGATAAAGACGGGTGGAGAGGCCTTAAAACTTATTGAAGCGGATGATGCCGAGCTTCGTCCCATCAGGGAAGCGGCAGAGCGCATTTCAATGGAACGGGTCCTGTCCGTCATCAGCGAACTTTCAGAAACAGAAAACAAGCTTAAATGGTCTGAAAACCAGCGGATCCTTCTCGAGGTGACAGCCATTAAACTCTGTTCGGCCGGTATAGCCCAGGCTGGAGACTGCTCAAATGGCGCTATTTCGGAGCTTGAGTCGCGCCTTTCGGAGCTGGAAAGCAAATTCTCCCAGCTGCAGGGCCCTGTGAAACAGCGGAAAGAAACAGCTTCTGCTCCAAAACAGCCCGAAGTGAAAAGGATTGAGAAAAAGGAGGCCGCTATAGAGCCTGGGATAAAGATGCTGGAGCAGTGGCCGGATATTATAGAATATATTCGGTCGGCAGGCAAAATGAAGATATACGCTTATTTGCTGGATACTTCATGCCGGATTTCAGATGGCACGGCAAGCGTGGTGGTGCCCGGCGACGATGGGCTTAAAAAAACAGTTTTAAGCCGGAATGACAGTATCGAAGTCATTCAGGAAGCCATTAAAAATACCATGGGCCTGGAGGTATCGGTCAGAATCATTGATGAAAAAATGCTTGGAGCAGAGCCCAGGCCATCAAAAGAGGATCCCGCATTGGAGAAAATTAAAAAATTTGCGGCGGAGAATCAAATTCCGCTGAAAATTGAAGAATAAGATCGTTCGTTTTAAAAAAAGTGCCGTGAGTGATATTAAAGTGTGTAAGCGAAGCAGGATTGCGTAGCTGCCGAGTAAAATCCAGGACGGATTTTCTCGAGGGCACACTTTAATTCACTCTAAGGCACCATAAATGAAGTTTCAGTGCGTGAGCGAAGCAGGGTTGCGGAGCGGCGCGAATCGAAGAAAGGAAAAGAAAAAAGCGGGAATTTAAACATCCCGCTGTTCTCTATATGATATGATGTTAAAACCTTAAGCTGCAAACCATGATGCCGCAAGCTAGAAGCCCTGATGCCTCCCGGTTGCTCTCATGCTGCCCGTTTCCTTGTTGTTGTCCCTTTATATAAAATAGTGCAATTACGATGCTGACTTGGCTGTATTATGTAATTTAGTCCCGCGTCTCATGTAGTCCACAAGAAGTATGTCCAGAGTCTGACTGTGCTGCAGAAGTTTGGTACTGCCTAATTTCTCTGTTAATATCATTTGGTCGAGCTGTTGCTTTAGTTTTTCAATTTCTTTTTCTAACATATTTACTTCCCCAAAATATATGCTTTCGTCGGGCCTTGGTGCGTGCTCTTTATATTTGGCAACAACAATAAAGGATTTTCGATCACTTGTTCATTCTAACTTAATATACACTATGCTAAAATGGAAAAAATATGGATGTTACCCCCAAAAAAATAAGTTCAGAGGGAGCTTTTTTGTGAATTCCTTTTGTCACCATTTGAAAAAATATTGAATATCTTAAATAAAAAGGGTTTATACTTGACAAAGGATCAAATGTATTGATATAGTTAATCCGTTAAGTGGTTTCATATCTAAGATATTTCCCGAAGTAGAATTTATATGATGGAATTTGAATAATATGATACTGTTTATCTTTTTTAATAGCGGTGGTAATTGGAATCCTCCATAATAACCTGATTTTAATAAAATTGGAGATATAGTTCTATTTCAAAATTCTAATTTTTCTATATTTCTATATCCTGAATATATTATGTTATATATTATGTTTAATTTTTCACAAGGCGGTGTAACATGAAAGACGGTTCTATTCTTCAGGGCAAAACGCTTGAGGATCTAAGGTATATAGCAAAAATGCTAGGTCTTAAGAACCTGACCAGGCTGAAGAAAGCAGATCTTATTGAACTCATTACAAAGACGGGCGAGGTACCGGCGATTATTCCTTTCTCTGAAATATCCCAAACCGAAATGAAAGAACTTCAAAAGGATGGGGAATCACCGGTTGATGAAGCTGCCGAAAGCAAGAAAAAGCGAGGGCGGCCAAAAGCATCGTCTGAAAAAAAAGTCTCAGACGATACGCCACAAGAGTCTTCCGGCATTCCGCAAAAGGAACCGGTAAAAGTAAGAAAAGCCAAAACTGAGCCCAAAACAGAAAGTAAAATTAAAGTGGATATCAAATCCGGGGTTCCGGCGGAAAGTGAAGCGGAGCCTGAAATCATCCCGGAAGCGAAAGCCGGCAGGGACCCGGAGGCCAAAGCCGAGACTGGGGCTGAGCCACCAGCGGACAGTGCAGTCCAGCCGAAAGCGGATAGTAAAGATGAAACCGGGACGGAGACCGTTGAAGCGGTTCCCAAAACTAGGCGGGGACGCCCTAAAAAGAAAGCGGAAACAGAAATTCAAGCGGGGACTAAAGAGGAAGCCGAGCAGCATCAGAAGGCAGAGGCAGATGAACCGGTAATACCTCAAAAACCCCATCCTATCGAGAAAGTGATGCATTCATCAAGCAGTGACCCTTCTCACAAATCCAAAAAGCAGCATGCTATAAAGAAGACGGCTGAATCCGAAAAAACCGAAGAAACCATCAGCGGTGCTGAAGGCGGTCAACCGGATGTTGAGCCGAAGACACCATCTCCTTCAAGCATTGAGGAATCAAATGTCATTGATGAAGTGAAACTATCGGGCAGCCTGCGGGAGACTGACCGGCCCGAGAACATCAATCAAGAAAACAGGGACGAGAAAGACGACCAGGAAGACAGGGAAGATAAGGACGAGAAAGAAAAGACCGATTCTTCTGCCAATGGTGACAGCCGGAGCTTCAAATACACACGGAACAAGGATTTGTCCCGGTTGGAAAGCGATACGCCTGTTTCAGGCATTCTGGAAGTCCTGCCCGACGGCTATGGATTTTTGCGGGGCCATAATTATTTGTCCGGCCCCAGGGACATCTATGTCTCGCCCTCCCAAATCCGCAGATTCAATTTGAAGACAGGCGACAAGATCGTCGGCAAAGGAAGGATTCAAAAGGAAGGCGAGAAGTTTCAAGCCTTGCTTTATGTTTCTTCGGTCAACGGGGATTCTCCCGAGGTCGCTCAGCGAAGACGGTCCTTTGAACAACTGACGCCTATTTACCCCGAAGAGCGGATTACTCTGGAGATGGATTCCAGAGAGCTTTCTACCCGGCTGATAGATCTCATTGCACCCATTGGAAAAGGCCAGCGCGGGCTTATCGTCTCTCCACCGAAGGCAGGTAAAACGGTTCTTTTAAAGAAGATCGCCAATGCTGTTACGGCCAAGCATCCTGAGATAGAAGTCATTGTTCTGCTCATTGATGAACGGCCCGAGGAAGTAACCGATATGCAGCGGTCCATCAAGGGCGATGTTATTTATTCAACCTTTGATGAGGTGCCCGAACACCATATCAAGGTTGCTGAAATGGTGCTGGAAAGGGCACAGCGCCTGGTTGAGCATAAAAAAGATGTGGTCATTCTCTTGGATAGTATTACGCGTCTTGCCCGTGCATACAACCTCACCATTCCTCCCACGGGCAGAACCCTGTCAGGAGGCCTGGATCCCGGTGCTCTCCATAAGCCCAAGCGCTTCTTCGGCGCAGCGCGGAATATTGAATACGGCGGAAGCCTGACCATCATAGCCACTGCCCTGATTGATACCGGAAGCCGTATGGATGATGTTATTTATGAGGAATTCAAGGGGACCGGCAATATGGAGCTTCATCTGGACCGTAAGCTCTCTGAAAAGCGCATTTTCCCGGCTATTGATATTAACCGTTCCGGAACACGGAGAGAGGAAATGCTCCTGACCCAGCGTGAACTGGAAGGTATCTGGACCATTCGGAAAGCCATGAGCAATGTGGGGACGGCGGACGTTACAGAAATGATCGTCAATAGGCTGACGACGACCAAAACCAACGAAGAATTTGTAAATGGAATCAATACCGCTTTTTTGCAGCGGGATAAAAACAATTATGATACTATGTACAAATGAGAATTTTGCGTAAATTGACTTCGATTCGCGCCGCTCCGCCAACGACCTTAACGTTATTTATGGTGCCTTAGAGTGATATTAAAGTGTGCCCTCGAGAAAATCCGTCCGGGATTTTACTCGGTAGCTCCGCAA
>ENA-UOOR01001584-UOOR01001584.1-fermentation-metagenome-genome-assembly--contig:-NODE-1584-length-26097-cov-28.237117_pt1 | contig 26097 bp, 43 predicted proteins | sample MGYA00245780_ERZ724029 | MGnify/ENA primary metagenome ERZ724029 (study PRJEB28704, sample SAMN03018315) | fermentation metagenome | biome: anthropogenic terrestrial biome; feature: soil... | reverse complement strand
GATTAAAGATGCCAAAAGTAGCTCTTTATGATATAACAGGCAGCCAAATAGGTGATGTGGAATTAAGAGATGATATATTCGGAGTTGAAATCAATACTCATGTAATGTATGAAGCGGTAAAAAATTATTTGGCTAATCAAAGACAGGGAACTCAATCTGCTAAAACAAGGGCAGAAGTAAGAGGCGGCGGTAGAAAACCTTGGAGACAAAAAGGAACAGGCCGTGCAAGACAGGGTAGTATAAGATCACCGCAGTGGAAAGGCGGCGGAGTTGTATTTGCTCCAAAACCGAGAGATTACAGTTATAAACTACCTAAGAAAATAAAAAGATTGGCACTTAAATCAGCATTAAGCTCAAAAGTACAAGACCAGGAAATAATCGTAGTTGATAATTTGGTTCTTGATAGACCAAAAACTAAGGATATGGTTAAGGTTTTATCAAATCTTAATGCCGGTAAAAAAACACTGTTGGTTATTCCCGAAAGAGACGAAAATGTAATTTTAGCAGCAAGAAATATTCCGGGAGTAAAAACAGCATATGTAAATACGATAAATGTTTACGATATATTAAACTGTGATTCTTTCATGATAACTAAGGATGCAGTTAATAAAGTGGAGGAGGTGTACGCATAATGCGCGATCCACACGATATAATAATAAAACCGATAGTAACAGAAGCAAGTATGAATGCCATGGCAGATAAAAAATACACTTTTGTTGTTAATAAGAAGTCAAATAAGACTGAAATCAAAAATGCAGTGGAAAAAGTATTCGGTGTTAAAGTGGCAAGTGTGAACACTATGAACATGCTTGGCAAAAACAAGAGAATGGGCGTGCATGTCGGCAAAAAAGCTGACTGGAAAAAAGCCATAGTGACTTTAACCGAAGAAAGCAAAACAATAGAATTCTTTGAAGGAATCTAAGATGCCCTAACCCAATTTTTTCGACCGTAAGGGAGAAAAAAATTGATGGTAGGTCATTCGCACCGAATTCCCAAAAATGCGACCAAAGGGAGCAAATTTTTTGGTGAATGAGACTGCGAGATGCCCTAACCCAATTTTTTCGACCGTAAGGGAGAAAAAAATTGATGGTAGGTCATTCGCAACGAATTCCCAATTTTTGCGACGATCATAGGTATGGGGACACACCTCTACTATGAAGAAAGTCTTTGCGGGCATGAGGAATGTCCCCAAATATATAAATTGGTGAATGAGACTGCGAGAATTTCATCGTAAAGAATGTAATTATAAGATAATAAATCAATAAGAAGGAGGAAAATCTCATGGGTATTAGAAAATACAGACCAACCTCTCCGGCGTTGAGACAAATGACTGTTTCAACATTTGAAGAAATAACAACTACTGAACCTGAGAAATCTCTTTTGGCTCCGTTAAAAAGCAAAGCAGGAAGAAATGCACATGGAAGAATTACAGTTCGTCATAAAGGCGGCGGAGAAAAGAGAAAATATAGAATTATAGATTTTAAAAGAAATAAAGACGGCGTACCGGGAACTGTTGCTACGATAGAGTATGATCCAAACAGAAGCGCAAACATTGCACTTATTAATTATGTTGACGGAGAAAAAAGATATATTATCGCTCCGTACAAATTAGGAGTTGGAGATTCAATTGTATCAGGTCAAGATGCAGATATTAAAATCGGCAATGCTCTTCCTGTAAGAAACATACCGGTTGGTACAATGATTCACAATATTGAATTAAAACCGGGCAAGGGTGCTCAAATGGTTCGTTCCGCAGGAAATTCGGCTCAGCTTATGGCTAAGGAAGGCAAGTATGCACAGGTAAGATTACCAAGCGGTGAAGTGCGTATGATCCTTATGGACTGCAGAGCAACAATCGGTCAGGTAGGAAATATTGACCACGAAAATATAACAATCGGTAAGGCAGGAAGAAAGAGACATATGGGAATCAGACCTACGGTAAGAGGTTCTGTAATGAATCCTAACGATCACCCTCACGGCGGTGGCGAAGGAAGAGCTCCTATAGGAAGACCCGGACCTGTTACCCCTTGGGGCAAACCTGCATTAGGGTATAAAACTCGTAAGAAAAACAAGAAATCAGATAAGATGATAGTTAAGAGAAGAAATGTGAAATAGGAACTGAAAGGAGGAAATAGTGAATGGGTAGATCATTGAAGAAAGGGCCTTATTGCGAACCAAGTCTTATGAAAAAGATTGTGGAGATGAATGAAGCCAATAATAAAAAAGTGTTAAAAACTTGGTCAAGAAGATCGACAATATTCCCCGAAATGGTAGGCCATACATTAGCTATACATGATGGCAGAAAGCACGTTCCTGTATATATAACTGAAGATATGGTTGGACATAAGCTGGGCGAATTTGCTCCAACAAGGACTTATCGAGGACATGATAAGTCTGATAAATCTTCAAAAGTTAAATAAGAAGGGAGGCAGCTTAAATGGAAGCTAAAGCAGTTGCTAAATATATAAGAATATCACCAAGAAAGATGAAGTTTGTATGTGATATGGTAAGAGGAAAGCAAGTTGATGAAGCATTGGCAATTTTAAAATTTTATCCCAGCAAGGGTGCTAAAATTTTAGAAAAGGTTGTTAACTCGGCTGTAGCTAATGCAGAAAACAACTATGATATGGATAGAGACAAATTATACGTTTCAAACGCATATGCAAATCAAGGACCAACTCTGAAGAGATGGAGACCAAGAGCAAAAGGAAGCGCTTATAAAATATTAAAAAGATCGAGCCACGTTGGCGCAGTTGTAAAAGAAAGAGAATAACAACGGTAAAGGAGGTAAAACATGGGTCAGAAGGTAAACCCTCATGGGCTAAGAGTTGGTATAATCAACGATTGGGATTCTAAATGGTATGCTGACAAAAAGAATTTCGGCATTCATTTAACTGAAGACTATAAAATTCGTGAGTATATAAAAAAGGTACATTTTCAATCAGGTATTGCAAAAATAGAAATCGAAAGATTTGCCAGCAGAATTAAAGTAAGTGTATTCACAGCAAAGCCGGGTATGATAATCGGAAAAGGCGGTACAGGTGTTGACCAGTTGAAAAATGCCATAGAAAGTATTACCGGCAAAACTGTTATAATTAATGTAGAAGAAATAAAGGTACCAGAATTAAATGCGCAATTAGTTGCGGAAAATATTGCAAGTCAGATTGAAAAGCGTATTTCATTCAGAAGAGCAATGAAACAGTCAATGCAAAGAACAATGAAAATGGGTGCAAAAGGAATTAAAACGAGTGTATCCGGAAGAGTTAACGGAGCTGATATGGCGAGAACCGAAGGATATTCGGATGGTAAAATTCCTCTTCAAACTTTAAGAGCCGACATAAGCTATGGTTTTGCTGAAGCAGATACAACATTCGGCAAGATAGGCGTTAAGGTATGGATATGCAGAGGCGAAGTTCTTAGAAAGAAAGGCGAACTTTTATCAGATTATCAGGAGCCTACAAGAGCATTGAACGATAATAGAGACAACAGAAAAAAAAGAAGACCAGGTAATTATAAAAGAGATAAAAAGTAATAAGTCCTGAAGGAAGGAGGAAATTATTATGTTAATGCCTAAAAGAGTAAAACGCCGTAAACAACAAAGAGGTAGAATGACCGGAATTGCAACAAGAGGAAACAAAGTAACATACGGCGAATATGGGCTTCAAGCACTTGAGCCAGCTTGGATAACATCAAACCAAATAGAGGCAGCCAGAAGAGCTATGACAAGATCTGTTAAGAGAGGCGGTCAAATTTGGATTAAAATATTCCCGGATAAACCTGTAACCAAAAAACCAGCCGAAACTCGTATGGGTAAAGGTAAGGGTTCACCTGAATACTGGGTAGCGGTAGTGAAACCGGGCAGAGTATTATTTGAAATGTCGGGGGTTTCTGAAGAAGTTGCCAGAGAAGCAATGAGACTTGCCATGCATAAATTGCCTATCAAATGCAAATTTGTTACCAAGGATCAGGCAACAGAAAAGGATGGTGAAGCAAATGAAAGCTAAAGAATTAAGGAATAAATCAGTTGATGAGTTGAATAAATCTGTTGTTGATTTAAAAACAGAACTTTTCAATTTAAGATTTCAGCTTGCAACCGGAGAGCTTGACAATCCGATGAGAATAAATAAAGTCAAGAAAGACATTGCGCGTGTTAAAACAGTTCTCAGAGAACGTGAGTTAAATATTAATGCGGAGTAGTAGAAAGGAGGATTTACTTTGGAAAGAGGCAACAGAAAAGTAAGAATTGGTAAAGTAGTTAGTGATAAAATGGATAAGACAATAGTAGTTGCTACTGAAAGGCTTGTCGCACATCCTCTTTATAAAAAACAAATTAAGATGACAAAAAAATATAAAGCACATGATGAAGAGAACCAGTGCCAAATAGGTGATACGGTTAAAATAATGGAAACCAGACCATTATCAAAAGAGAAATGCTGGAGATTAGTTGAAATATTAGAAAAAGCAAAATAGACCCTAAGACAATTGAAGGGAGGTAGAAAACATGATACAAACAGAGTCAAGGCTAAGAGTCGCAGACAATTCAGGAGCAAAAGAGGTTCTTGTAATAAGAGTATTGGGCGGTTCAGTCGTTAAATATGGAAACATAGGCGATATAGTTGTATGTGCGGTTAAATCTGCAACACCTGGAGGAGTTGTTAAGAAGGGTGATGTGGTTAAGGCAGTAATAGTCAGAACTAAAAGCGGTGTAAGAAGAAAAGATGGCACATATATTAAATTCGATGAAAATGCTGCTGTAATTATAAAAGATGATAAGACACCTGTAGGAACTCGTATATTTGGACCTATTACAAGAGAGTTAAGAGATGGAAAGTTCATGAAAATAATCTCACTGGCACCGGAAGTACTTTAATGGGAGGTGTATAAAGATGCACGTAAAAAAAGGCGATAAAGTAGTAGTTATAGCAGGAAGTGACAAGAGCAAGACGGGAAAGGTTCTTGCAAGCATGCCAAAGCAGAACAGAGTTATAGTTGAGGGTGTTAACATGGTTACAAAACACCAGAAACAGACAAGAGAAATGCAGCAGGCGGGAATTGTTCACAAAGAAGGAGCAATAAACTCTTCAAATGTAATGCTATATTGCGATAAATGTAAATCAGGCGTAAGAACTGAGTCAAAAATAGAAAACGGCAAAAAAGTCAGAGCATGTAAAAAGTGCGGTACAGTTTTATAATAAAGCTGGAAGGGAGGTACGAACTATATGGCCAGATTAAAAGCGACATATAAGGAACAGGTAGTGCCTGCACTGATAGAAAAATTTCAGTATAAAAGCATTATGCAGGCACCTAAATTGGAAAAAATAGTTATAAATATGGGCGTTGGCGAAGCTAAGGAAAATCAAAAATTCTTAGAAAACGCTGTGGAAGAAATGACGATTATCGCAGGTCAAAAACCTGTTGTAACTAAAGCAAGAAAATCTATTTCCAACTTTAAATTAAGAGAAGGAATGGCAGTGGGATGCAAGGTTACTTTAAGAGGAGATCATATGTACGAATTCTTCGATAAACTTGTAAACATTGCATTACCGAGAGTTAGAGACTTCAGAGGCGTATCTAAAACAGCTTTTGACGGCAGGGGAAACTATGCTTTGGGAATAAAGGAACAGTTGATTTTTCCGGAAATTAATTACGATAAAATCGATAAAATAAGAGGTATGGATATAATCATCACAACAACGGCTAATACTGATGAAGAAGCCCGTGAGCTATTGAGCTTAATGGGAATGCCTTTTAGTAAGTAAGGGAGGGAACGTAATGGCAAAAACATCTCTAAAAGTTAAACAACAGAGAAAACAAAAATTCTCAACAAGAGAATATACAAGATGCAAAATTTGTGGAAGACCTCATGCTTATTTAAGAAAATATGGTATATGCCGTATATGCTTTAGAGAATTGGCTTATAAAGGTCAGATACCTGGCGTTAAGAAAGCCAGCTGGTAAAATTTTAAAAAATGGAAGGAGGTTACTTACATGGTAATGACAGATCCTATCGCAGATATGCTAACAAGAATAAGAAATGCTAATCATGCAAAACATGAATTTGTTGATATACCGGCTTCAAAGATTAAGAAGGAAATAGCTAATATCTTATTGGAAGAAGGCTATATTAAGGGCTTTGATGTTATAGATGACGGTAAGCAGGGTATTATAAGGGCGGAACTTAAATACCAACAAAATAAAGAAAGAGTTATAACCGGCATTAAGAGAATTTCTAAACCGGGACTAAGAGTATATGTTGGAAAAGAAGATACACCTAAGGTTTTAGGCGGCTTAGGCATAGCTATACTTTCTACATCTAAGGGAATCGTAACTGATAAAAAAGCAAGAACACAGGGAGTTGGCGGAGAAGTAATCTGCTACGTATGGTAATAATAACGAATAGGAGGTGCTAAGATGTCAAGAATAGGGATAAAACCTGTAAATATACCTGCAAATGTTGAAGTTAATGTAGATGACAGCAATTATGCGGTTGTTAAAGGACCAAAGGGTCAACTTGAACAACAGCTGCCAAAGAAAATGAACATTCAAATTCAGGGAGCTGAAGTTATAGTTTCCAGAGAATCCGATGTTAAAGAATTAAGATCGCTTCATGGACTTACGAGAACTCTTATAAACAACATGGTTGTGGGCGTTACAGAAGGATACCAAAAGACACTTGAAATTGTAGGCGTTGGATACAGAGCACAAAAACAAGGAAATAAGCTAATTTTAAACTTAGGTTTCTCTCATCCTGTAGAAATGGAAGACCCGAAAGGAATTGAAACAGCAGTTGAAGGAACAAATAAAATAATTGTTAAAGGTATAGATAAGCAACAAGTTGGAAATTATGCAGCTGTAATCAGAGACTGGAGAAGACCTGAACCTTACAAGGGCAAAGGAATTAAGTACTCTAATGAGGTTGTGAGACGTAAAGCCGGAAAGACCGGTAAATAGTAAAGGAAAGGAGTGAGTATTAGTGCTTAAAAAAGTTGATAAAAATCAAAAAAGATTAGAGAGACACTATAGTATAAGAAATAAAATCACGGGTACTCCTGAAAGACCAAGATTAAATATATTTAAAAGCTCTAAGCACATATACGCTCAAGTTATTGATGATGCTACCGGAACAACTTTAGCTTCTGCCTCAACGCAGGATAAAGAGTTAAAGGATCAGGTAGCTGAGCTGACTAAAAAAGAAGCGGCAAAATTAGTCGGCAAAGCAGTAGGAGAAAGAGCGAAAGAGAAAGGTATAAATTCAGTTGTCTTTGACAGAGGCGGATATTTATATCACGGAAGAGTACAGTTGCTTGCTGAAGGAGCAAGAGAAAGCGGACTTGAATTTTAAATAAGGAGGTTAGTCATGGAGCAGCGTGGACGTATAGATGCAAGCCAATTGGATGTGAAAGAAAAAGTTATCAGCATCAACCGTGTTACTAAAGTTGTAAAGGGTGGTAGAAACTTCCGCTTCAGCGTATTGGTTGTTGTTGGTGATGAAAATGGTCATGTTGGAATTGGAATGGCAAAAGCCGTTGAAATTCCGGATGCTATAAGAAAAGCAATCCAAGATGCTAAAAAGAATATGATCGAAGTGCCACTGAGAGAAACTACAGTGCCGCATGAGATAATTGGCAGATATGGCGCAGGCAGGGTTCTTGTTAAACCAGCGAAGGAAGGTACCGGAATAATAGCCGGAGGCCCCGTACGTGCAGTGATGGAACTTGCAGGCGTTAGAGATATCAGAACAAAATCATTAGGATCAAACAATCCGAGAAATGTTGTTAATGCGACAATTGAAGCCTTAAGATCCCTTAAAAACCCTGAAGAAGTAGCAAAAGTTAGAGGGAAATCAGTAGAAGAAATTTTAGGTTAAGAGGTGAATATAATGGCAACGATTAAAATAAAACAAATCAAAAGCTTGATTGGCAGAACACCGAATCAAATAAAAAACATCAAGGCTTTAGGTTTGAGAAAAATAGGCCATGTAGTTGAAAAAGAAGATACTCCTCAAATCAGAGGAATGATTAGAAAAGTTGACTTTATGGTAGAGGTTATCGAATAAACTATAAGGAGGTGTAGAATATGAAACTTCATGAGTTAAAACCTAATCCCGGTAGTATGAAGAGTAGAAAAAGATTGGGAAGAGGTACAGCCACAGGACAAGGTAAGACAGCCGGCAGAGGTATGAATGGTCAAGGATCTCGTTCAGGCGGAGGTACCAGACCAGGATTTGAAGGTGGAAACATGCCTCTTTACAGGAGACTTCCAAAGAGAGGATTTGCAAATATTTTCGGGACTCGGTACGCTGAGTTGAATGTGGAAGTATTGAATCAATTTGAAGATGGGGCAGAAATCACTCCTGAACTTCTTAAATCAGAAGGTATACTAAAAAAACAACTAGACGGCGTTAAAATACTTGGAAATGGTGAACTTGCTAAAAAGCTTACAGTAAAGGCTCATAAATTCAGCAAGTCAGCCGTAGAAAAGATTGAAGCTGCCGGCGGTAAAGCTGAGGTGATTTAGTTGTTTGAAACTTTAAAAAATGCATGGAAAATACCTGATTTAAGAAAAAGAATGATATTTACGTTTATAATGTTGGTAGTGTATAGATTGGGTGCTGTAATACCTGTTCCTGGCATTGATAAGGCGGTTGTTGAAAATATGTTCTCCGGAACTGCCGGAGGTCTTTTAGACTTCTTTAACATGATGAGCGGCGGCGCCTTTAAGGACTTTACAATATTTGCATTAAACATATATCCATACATTACGTCTTCAATTATTCTTCAGCTTTTAGCAATAGCTATTCCAAAGTTAGAAGAAGTGTTTAAAGCAGAAGACGGAAAGAAAAAGATGGCACAATGGACCAGATATATAACCGTTATTTTAGCATTGATTCAAGCTACTGCATACAGTGTTGGATTCTTTAATTCAGCAATAATTGAAAAGAACTTTTTATCAATAGCTACTGTAATAATAGTTCTGACGGCAGGAACAGCGTTCCTTATGTGGTTAGGCGAGCTGATAACCGAAAGAGGTATCGGCAACGGTATATCACTGTTGATTATGATAGGTATAGTATCACAGTATCCATCTGACTTTGGAACAATAATTTACCAATTTCAGAATGGTGCGGTAAATATATTAGAAGTATTAATATTCGTGGTATTTGCGTTTTTCATAATAGTCGGAGTAATAGCTATTCAAGAGGGAGAAAGAAAAATACCTGTTCAGTATGCGAAAAGAGTTGTTGGAAGAAAAATGTACGGCGGACAAAGTACGCACATTCCTATGAAAGTGTTAATGTCCGGAGTTATGCCGGTAATATTTGCTTCAACACTTTTGGCAATACCACAAACATTGGCATTCTTCTTCCCGGCAATGGCAGGAAACGTTCAAAAATATTTCTCGTTAGCTCAAAGTCCGGGAGTATACATTTACACAATATTAAACATATTGTTGATTATATTCTTTACGTATTTCTATACAGCGGTACAGTTCAATCCTTTTGAATATTCAAATACCCTTAAAGAAAACGGCGGATTTATACCCGGAATCAGACCCGGAAGACCTACTGCAGAATATTTAAATAAGGTACTAAACAGAATTACTATAGCAGGAGCAATTGCACTTGCAATAATTGCAACAATTCCTACACTGGTATTCTCATTTACGCATTTGAATATCAACTTCGGCGGAACATCATTGTTGATAGTAACGGGTGTTGCTCTTGAAACTATGAAGCAAATAGAAGCTCAAATGATAATGAGACACTATAAGGGATTTTTAAAATAGAAAAGAGGTAAGGAAAATGAGAGCAATTTTATTGGGACCTCCGGGAGCCGGAAAGGGAACTCAAGCAGAAACGATTGTAAATGAATTTTCAATACCGCATATATCCACAGGAGACATTTTCAGAAAGAATATAAAAGAAGGAACTGCTCTTGGCAAGAAAGCTAAGGAATTTATGGACCAAGGAAAATTGGTTCCCGACGACTTAACTGTTGAGCTTGTTAAAGACAGATTGCTACAGGATGATTGCAAAAACGGATTTCTGTTAGACGGATTTCCGAGAACAATCTATCAGGCAGATGCTTTGGAGGATGCTTTAAAAAGCATGAATCAAAGCTTGGATTATGTAATCAATATAATTGTCAGAAAAGAACTTCTTGTTGAGAGAGCTGTGGGCAGAAGGGTTTGTAAGAATTGCGGCCAGACATACCACATGTCATTTAACAAACCTTCAAAAGAAGGAATTTGCGACAACTGCGGTGCAGAGCTTATGCAGCGTAAGGATGACACTGAAGAAACTGTTGCAAACAGAATCAATGTTTACCGTGAGCAAACAGAACCGCTTATTGATTATTACACAAAAAAAGGTATAATAGTCAATATAGACGGTGAAATGCCTATTGCTGAGGTTGGCAAAGACATCGTTAAAAAATTGAGGAATAAATGATATGATTATTCTCAAAACAAGAAGAGAAATTGAAATAATGAAAAAAGCCGGTCGTTTGGTTGCTCAGTCTCACGAATTGGTGAGAAAAAATATTAAACCCGGCGTTACTACCAAAGAACTTGACCGATTGGTTGAAGATTTCCTGAGGTCGAACAATGCTATACCTACATTTAAAGGCTATAACGGATTTCCGTTTTCAATATGCGCTTCGGTTAATGAAGAAGTAGTTCACGGATTTCCAAGTGAAAGAAAACTTATGGCAGGAGATATAATCAGTGTAGATATAGGTGCAACATTTGAAGGATATGTTGGCGACAGTGCAAAGACTTTTATAGTCGGAGATGTGGACGAAGAAAAGAAACATTTGGTTGAAGCAACTAAACAATGCTTCTATGAAGGAATTAAATTTGCCAAAGTCTCATACCGCCTGTCTGATATATCACATGCAATCCAGCAGTATGCAGAATCTCAGGGTTTATCAGTAGTAAGGGATTATGTTGGGCACGGAGTAGGGAAAAAAATGCATGAATCACCGCAAATACCTAATTTCGGAAAACCTAACAAGGGTCCGCGGCTGCAAGAAGGAATGGTCCTTGCTATTGAACCCATGATTAACACAGGAGTTTATAATGTTAAGGTTTTAGAAAACGGCTGGACAGTGGTTACTGTTGACGGTAAACCTTCCGCTCATTACGAGCATACAGTTGCAATAACAGACGGGGAGCCGGAACTGCTAACCGTTTTATAGGGGTGATCTATTGGAATTAACAACAGATTTGAAAATTGGTCAAATAGTTAAATCAAAAGCCGGCAGAGATAAAGGAAGAGTATTTCTTATTTATGAGGTTTTAGATGAGCAATTTGTGTTGGTATGCAATGGGGATTTAAGAAAATTAAATAACCCTAAGAAAAAGAAAGTGAAGCATTTAGTGATTTATAATACAGTATTGACAGAATTTGCAGAAAAGTTACAAGGAAAAGAAAATCTAAACGATGCATATGTAAGGAAGCTTTTAGAGCCGTATGCATCAAAAGAAATGGAGGTTGAGTGATCAATGTCCAAGAAAGATGTAATAGAAGTCGAAGGCAAAGTCCTGGAAGCACTTCCTAATGCGATGTTCATAGTGGAGCTTCAAAATGGACACCAGATTTTAGCGCATATTTCTGGAAAACTGAGGATGAACTACATCAGGATTCTTCCCGGAGACACAGTAGCTTGTGAATTATCACCATATGATTTAACAAGAGGAAGAATAACCTGGAGGAAAAAGTAAGGAGGTATTACAATGAAAGTAAGACCATCAGTAAAACCGGTGTGCGAAAAGTGCAAGATTATCAGACGTAAAGGAAAAGTTATGGTAATTTGCGAAAATCCAAAGCACAAACAGAAACAAGGTTAATTGGATAAATAAAATATTAAGTACTACGAAGGTAGGAGGTGTAGCTTAATGGCCAGAATCGCTGGTGTTGATTTGCCAAGAGAAAAAAGGGTTGAAATAGGTTTAACTTATATTTTCGGAATAGGCAGACCAACTTCTAACAAGATATTAAAAGCAGCAGGCGTCAATCCTGATACAAGAGTTAAGGATTTGTCGGAAGATGAAATTCAAAAATTAAGAACTGAAATAGATAAGCATCCTGTTGAAGGTGACTTAAGACGTGAAGTAGCATTGAATATAAAAAGACTTAAGGAAATCAACTGCTACAGGGGACTAAGACACAAGAGGGGACTGCCTGTAAGAGGACAGAACACTAAAAACAATGCAAGAACAAGAAAAGGTCCTAAGAGAGTTTCAGGAAAAAAATCTAAAAAATAAAAGGAGGGACTTAAGTGGCAGCTAAAAAACAACAAAAAGCAACAACAAGAGTAAGAAGAAGAGAACGTAAGAATATAGAAAAAGGCCAGGCGCATATTAAGTCTACCTTTAACAATACACTTGTTACTCTTACAGACTTGCAGGGAAATGCAATTTCATGGGCAAGCTCAGGTCAGTTGGGATTTAAGGGTTCAAGAAAATCTACTCCATATGCTGCAAGCATGGTTGCTGAGGAAGCAGCAAAAAGAGCTATGGAACATGGATTGAAAACAGTAGAGGTATATGTTAAAGGACCGGGCTCAGGAAGAGAAGCAGCAATAAGATCACTGCAGGCAGCCGGACTTGAAGTTAATTTAATAAAAGACGTTACTCCGATACCGCATAATGGTTGCAGACCACCAAAACGTAGAAGAGTATAATAGAAACGAGGTGAAAAGATGGCAAGATATACTGGACCTGTTTGCAGAATATGCAGAAGAGAAGGTTTAAAGTTATATTTAAAAGGCGACAGATGTTATACAGACAAATGTTCAATAGGCAGAAGAAATTATGCGCCTGGACAGCACGGTCAGAGTAATAAAAAATTAACTAACTATGGTATTCAGTTAAGAGAAAAACAAAAGGTTAGAAGATATTACGGATTGTTGGAAGGACAGTTTGCTGAATATTTCAATATTGCAGAAAAAATGTCCGGAAAAACCGGTGATAATTTGTTGAAATTATTAGAGCTAAGATTTGATAATGTTATTTACAGATCAGGCTTTGCAAGTTCAAGACCTGAAGCAAGACAATTGGTAGTTCACGGCCACTTTACAGTAAACGGTAAAAAGGCAGATATTCCATCTATGATTTTAAATGTCGGAGATGTTATACAAGTGAAAGAAAAAAGTCAAAGCTCAGATAAATTTAAAAGTTTGGTTGAAAACCACAAGAAAACAGCACCGCAATGGTTGCAGGTAGAACCGGACAGCTTTACGGGAAGAATAATTGCTGAACCTGCTAAAGAGGATATAGAAATACCAATAGAAGAACATCTGATTGTCGAGTTGTACTCCAAGTAATAGGGCGCTTAAGAATTATTACCCTCGGCAAACAAAAAACTTAAGGAGGGTTGGGATGATAGAAATAGAAAAACCAAATATTACGTTAAATGAAAAGAATGACAATAACACCTATGGTAAAATAGTGGTAGAACCGCTTGAAAGAGGCTATGGGACAACAATTGGAAATTCGCTTAGAAGAATACTTCTTTCATCGTTACCAGGAGCAGCTGTTACTTCAATAAATATTCAGGGAGTATTGCATGAATTTTCTACAATACCCGGTGTAAGAGAAGATGTAACAGAAATAATTCTTAATATTAAGAACTTAGCTGCTATAATGAATGTGCCGGGACCCGTGCAGCTTTTAATAGACGCAAAGGGTCCGAAAGAGGTTACGGCAGCGGACATAATTACAGGCGGAGATGTTGACATTGTAAATGAAGATCTGCATATTGCAACTCTTGAGGAAGGCTCCGAGCTCATTATTGAAATGGAAATGGAGCAGGGAAGAGGATATGTGGTAGCAGAAAGAAATAAGAAGGATAGTCAAGCTATTGGAGCTATTCCTATTGATTCAATTTATACACCTGTTAAAAAGGTAAACTTTAATGTAGAAGATACAAGAGTGGGGAATAGGACGGATTTTGACAAGTTGACTCTTGAAATCTGGACTGATGGTACTATAGAGCCTGAAGAAGCAGTTTCTTTAGGAGCCAAAATAATGAACGAACATCTGAACTTATTTATATCATTGACAGAACATGTAAATGACGTGGAAATCATGGTAGAAAAAGAAGAAGATGAAAAAGAAAAAGTTTTGGAAATGACAATAGAGGAGCTTGATTTATCGGTGAGATCTTACAATTGTCTGAAGAGAGCAGGAATTAATACTGTTGAGGAGCTTACCTACAAGTCGGAAGATGACATGATGAAGGTAAGAAACCTCGGAAAGAAATCTTTGGATGAGGTATCTAAGAAACTTGAGGAATTGGGATTATCTCTAAGGAAAAATGATAATTAGCTGTAAAAGGAGGACTAAGCATGGGTAGTCACAGAAAGCTTGGGGTTAAATCTGACCACAGAGTAGCAATGCTTCGAAATATGACTGCTGATTTGATTAACCATGGCAGAATTGTTACAACAGTGACAAGAGCCAAAGAGTTAAGAAGAGTTGCAGAAAGAACTATTACTCTTGGTAAAAGAGGAGACCTGCATGCAAGACGTCAGGCATTAGCTTATTTATACGATAAAAATGCAGTATATAAGCTATTCGAAGAAGTTGCTCCTAAATACAAGGATAGAAACGGTGGATACACCAGAATTCTAAAATTGGGACCACGCAGAGGCGATGGAGCAGAAATGGCGATAATAGAATTAGTATAGAGTTGCCATACTTTATTAGTGAAGTAAGGTTACGTTTCAAATATATAAGAATTCTTATATTAAAAATCCACGGGAAGAACACCCGTGGATTTTTAATATATAAAAGTTTTACCCAAAAGCTGTTTCATGAATATTATATTAGTGAGTTCTTATTATGAATATCAATAATGCGGAAAGGAAATTATTAAAATGATGTACAATAATACAATGGACAGAGGTTACTACTTTTATTCGCCTATTAATATAATAAACAAAATGAGAAGCTTATGGGAAGAACACTCCTTTTGGACGAGAGAATATATTATAAGTGCCGTAGATGAATTAGATGATATACAGCCGGTAACAAACAGATTACTTCGTAATCCAACCGATTTCGGAAATGCACTTGAACCTTTCTACGGTCAAGCGGCAAGGGAGTTTGAAAAATTACTTCGCGAGCATTTGCTAATAGCAGCACAATTAGTCGAAGATGCAAAAAAGGGAGACACTTCGGCAGCTGAAAAAACAAGAGCAGAGTGGTATCAGAATGCCGATCAAATATCAGCACTGCTTGCAAGCTTAAATCCATACTGGTCATACAATGAATGGAAGAATTTATATAATATGCATCTGAGAATGGTTGAGGATGAAGCAACTAAAAGGCTCACAGGCCAATATGCAGATGAAATTACGGTATTTGACAACCTCGAAAAGCAAGCCCGGGAAATGGCGGATGTTATGAGCAGAGGTATTATAAACCAGTATAAGCTTTATGATAATATGATTACAAATTATTAATAAAGATGGATGGGCGGCTAAGCGTATTTTTGCTTAACCGCCCATTCAAAAATTACTCATTGAAATATTTGAGTTTTATGGTAAAATAAACATGTATTTAACAGAATGTAGCAGGAGCTCAAATATGGTAAATATTGCGGTTTGTGATGATTCAAAAGAATTTGGTGAAATAGCAAAGGAATTAATAATAACAGCAATGGCTAAAAACAATATAGAATGCAGTATAAGCACCTTTATATCAGGCTTATCACTTGTACAAGCTTTTCAAGAAAATAAGTTTGACATAATATTTTTAGATATGGAAATGCCTGAAACAGACGGAATAAAAACAGGATTGTTAATCAGGGAAATAAGCGATAAACCGATAATTTTTTATTTAACATCTCATAAAGAGTATGCTTATGAATCGTATAGGGTGAAGGCTAAAAATTATTTGCTAAAGCCCGTTAACGGTGATGTATTGGAAAAGGAGCTGTTGGAATGTATTGAAGAATTGCAAGAATTAATTAAGTTTCTTGACGTAAAAGATACGTTTGGAACAATCCACCGCATTCCTTTAAGTGATATAACCCATATATTGAGGAAAAAGGAGGACAGAAAACTACATATTCATACATTGGATAAAAAAGATACAATTGTATTGCAAACACTTGAAAATATAGAAAACAGTCTATCTTACGGCAGATGTTTTAAAAGATCCGGTAAATCCTGTCTTGTGAATTTGGATAACATACGGGCAATAAATAAGAATATAATTTATTTTATTAATGGCGAGACAGAGGAAGTAAGCAGAAGATGCCTTTCAGAATTAGTTAACTTATTTAAGCAAAAAAACATGGGGTGATAGTATGGAGTGGTTTATAATTGAGTCTTTGGTTAATTTTATTCAAGTTCTTATTATATATAAGGTTTTAGATCTGTATTATAAAAGAAGGTTATCATTTAGGTTTAGTGTTGAAATTGTAATAGTAGTAATGTCCTTAATACTTACTTTATTGAATTATAATTTCCATATATATTCGAACCCATTATTGTATTTGGCTTACAATTTGTTGATATTCATAACAACAGCAATATTATTTAAAGGTAATATATTTTCAAAGGCTGTAATGATATTTTTAGTTTTAGCAGTAGTTGCAACCCTCGAAATTATAGCAGCGTTATTGATTACCACCGCAGGCGGGTTTGATTTAAAAGCTATTCAGGAACAAAACAATGTCAGACTTGAAGTGATGATAATATCTCAAACTCTTTTTATGTATTTTTATGTCTTAATCAAAAAAAGGCTTTACAAGGATAAAATAAGCTTTTTTAGTAATAAATATAATATTCTTGTAAGCTCTATATTGTTCATAACTATAATAATTATGATTATTCTTGCATGGATGTATGGAAATATAGATGCTATCAATGACAGCATAAGTAAAAGCTTATTAATACTTACATTATGTGTTTCACTATTGTCGATTACTTCAATAACATTAATGGACCAGGTTTTAAACGACATGGAAGAAAAGCATAAAAATGAAATGGAGCTTCAGCAGATTAAATTGGAAAGGGTTTATTTAGCTGATGTTAATTCAGCTTTGGAAGAAATTAGAATTTTAAGACACGATATGCGTGGAGAGCTTGCATTAATACATGGTTACAATGAATTAAACCAAAAAGAAAAAATAAGATTACATATAGAAAAAAAGCTGCGGGAAATGGAGGTGCAGCTAACCCCTCAAATTGACAATGAAAATGTTATTACATCTTTTCTGAATTTCAAATTAAAGGAAGCAATGTCCCAAAATATAGACGTTGAGGTGATTAGCAATATAAATGATAAAGAAATATATATCGATAAAGAAGATATCTGTAGAATTATAAACAACATTATGAACAATATCATTGAAGCATTACATGAATGTGATGTAAAAAAAGTAAAGTTTTTTATTGGGATATCGGGAGAGTATTTAATAATAAAATCCGAAAATCCTTATAAAGGCACCTTATTAACCGATGGTGAAAAAATTATTACATTAAAAAGTGATAGAACCAAACATGGCTACGGCTTAAAGAGCATTAAGAGTATAGCCGAGAAATACAATGGCTTTATGAGTATAATGTATAATGATAATAAATTTAAAATTGATGTGGAAATGTTAAATAATGAGGCACACAAATATTCGGAAGCTGAAAAAATAAAAAGTTAAGTATATAAGTATAAAGACAGTATCATTATCCATATCGCAGAAAAACCTACCGTTCAGACAATGAAAACAACCGATTAAGCATTTTTAGAAATAATTGTTGAAAATTATACGATTTTAAATTATTATGTTGTTAATACGAAAGGAGGAATTTTAAATGAAGAAAACGGTATCCTTTTTATCATGTATTGCAATGCTATTGGTAGCAACAGCTCAGACAACTATGGGGGCAACATGCATATTCTTTGTTAACCAGCCAAGAGTACCGCAATGTCTGCTGGAAGATGATAAATAAAATTTCAGCATTATTGTCTGAAGAAATTAAGCTTAGGCTTAATTCTTCAGATAATGAAAAGGAAATATACGCATATAGCATTGAAGTACTCATATCGTTGTTTATTAATTTAGTTATCCTTTCTTTTACGGCTTATATATTGAAAAAGCAGGCTGAACTCATAATATTTATTTTATTTTTTTCGGTGCTTAGGAGTTATGCCGGAGGCTATCACGCGAAAACCCATATTGAGTGCATGGTCTTATCGTTCTGTATATTTATGATATCAGCTTTAAGCAGCACATATCTTACAGAATATGGGGAAATCATTTTAATTTCGGGGATTTTGCTTTCGGTGACAATGGTGTTTTTTCTTGCTCCTGCCGAATCTGAAAATAAACCTTTAAGTAAAAAACAACGTGCTAAGTACAAAAAAATCAGCAGGATAATTGTGATACTGTTATCCGTATCGGCAGTTTGCCTGTACTTCATAAGGGATGCTGCAGGCTATGTATATATAACGGCAGCGGTGGCAATGTCTGTTGAGTCGGTAAGTTTACTGAAACATTAGTTTCGGTGTTGGTGTGTAGTGAAGTAAATTTAATAAGTGCAAGGGGTTAGAAGTAATCGGACGGTTCTTTTTGATTTTAATCAAAGAGAACCGCCCATTTTGTTTTTAACAAAACTGTTGTAAAATAATGTGAATGATGATATTATTTTAATGCGGCTTAAAACCGCGGAAAATAGAAATAACAGGTGCATTATGGACGAAAATATAATTAGAATTGATAATGTAAAATTTAAATATGACATAGACGGATATGCCGTAGACGGAGTTTCACTCAATATAAAGGACGGGGAATTTACCGCAATTATCGGGCACAACGGCTCCGGAAAATCAACATTGGCTAAATTAATAAATTCAATTTTACTTCCAACGGAAGGTAAGATTTATGTAAAAGGAATGGATACCTCGGATGATTCCAAGCTATGGGATATAAGACAGACAGCGGGGATGGTATTCCAAAACCCGGATAATCAGTTAGTTGCAACAATTGTTGAGGAAGATATAGCTTTTGGTCCTGAAAATCAGGGGGTTGAACCTTCGGAAATCAGAAAAAGAGTCGATGATGCTTTAAATGCCGTAGGTATGTATGAATACAGAAAAAGACCTCCTCATCTTTTGTCCGGCGGACAAAAGCAAAGAATTGCCATTGCGGGCATATTGGCTTTAAATTCGGATTGCATAATTTTAGATGAGCCCACTGCAATGTTAGACCCTTCAGGCAGAAGAGAAGTCATGGAAACATTAAAAAAGCTTAATGATAATGGCAAAACCATACTTCTGATCACACACTATATGGATGAGGCTGTCCAGGCTGACCGGGTGGTTGTTATGGATAAGGGAAATATTAAATTGGACGGAACACCTAAAGAGGTTTTCAGGAATATTGATGAAATTAAAAAATACGGATTGGATGTTCCCCAGGTAACTGAGTTAGCTCAGGAGCTTATTAAAGACGGAATGGATCTTCCTCCTGATATAATTGATGTAAAGGAATTGGTGGACATATTATGTCAATAACAACAGAGAATATTAAGTATGTATACAGCGAAGGCACCCCTTTCAGAACATTGGCATTGGAAGACGTCAATATTACAATCAACCAAGGTGAATTTGTGGGAATAATCGGACATACCGGCTCAGGCAAGTCTACATTGATTCAGTTATTTAACGGACTTGAGTTTCCTGCGGAAGGAAAAATCAAAGTTGACGGAATAACAGTTGGGGAAGATAAGAAGAAATTAAAGCTGATACGTCAAACTGTAGGTTTAGTATTTCAATATCCGGAATACCAGCTCTTTGAAGAAACAGTTGCAAAGGATGTAGCCTTTGGACCTATGAATTTAAACCTTGCCAAGGATGAAATAGATTTCAGGGTTAAGGAAGCATTGGAATCGGTGGGCTTTAACTACAATAAAATAAAGGATGCATCACCCTTCGATTTATCCGGAGGGCAAAAAAGAAGAGTTGCAATTGCAGGAGTGCTTGCAATGAAACCCCAATATCTTGTTTTGGATGAACCGACCGCAGGGCTTGATCCTGCCGGAAGGAACGAAATATTCGGACAGATAAAAAAATTGCATGAGAAATCAAATGTTACTGTTATCTTAGTATCTCACAGTATGGAGGATATTGCAAAATTGGTGGACAGAGTTATTGTGCTATCCAAGGGAAAAATACATATGCAGGGAACTCCCAAAGAAATTTATTCTCAGGCTGAGGAATTGGAAAAAATCGGTCTTGGAATTCCGCAAATAGCTTCCATTGTAAAGGAACTGAGGAATAGAGGATTTAATATTAAGCCTGACATACTTACGGTTGAGGAAGCTAAAGAAGAAATATTAAAGGAAGTGAAGAGAAGACATGTTTAAGAATTTAACCATAGGACAGCATTATCCTGTTGAATCTCCCATACACGACCTTGATCCAAGGCTTAAAATAATTATTACATTTATATTTATAATATCATTATTTTTGATTGAAAGCTTTACAGGCTATTTAATTGTTATAGCATTTTTGACTGTAACAATAACACTTTCAAAGGTACCTGTTAAATTTGTTATCAAGGGGTTAAGACCTATATTGTTTATAATAATGATTACTTTTATTATTAATCTTTTGATGACACCGGGAAGAGTTATTTATACCATAGGTTTTATTAAGATTACCGAAGAAGGCTTGAGACAGGCTGGGTTTATGGCAATAAGACTTACGCTTCTCATAATGGGAACCTCGCTTTTAACATTGACAACCTCGCCTATTATATTGACGGACGGTATTGAAAGTCTTCTTAAGCCATTCAAAAGATTCGGTCTTCCGGCTCATGAATTGGCAATGATGATGACAATTGCTCTTCGTTTTATTCCAACTCTGATGGAAGAAACAGAAAAAATAATGAAGGCTCAGAAATCAAGAGGTGCCGATTTTGAAAGCGGTAATATTATGAGCAGGGCAAAAAATTTGGTTCCGCTTTTGGTTCCTCTTTTCGTTAGCGCCTTCAGACGTGCAGACGAATTGGCAATGGCAATGGAAGCGAGATGCTACCGTGGCGGAGAGAACAGAACAAGAATGAGACAAATGAAAATCAAAAAGGTTGATTATGCTGCAGCAGTTGTATTCACAGTATATTTCGCAGCTATAATATTATTTAAAATATGGTGAGAAATATTAAATTATTAATTGCCTATGACGGCACTGCTTATCATGGCTGGCAAACCCAATTAAACAAGGCTACAATTCAAGAAACGATAGAAAACGCAATAAGTATCGTAACAAAGCAAAAAATCGATTTAACAGGCTCAGGAAGGACTGACAGCGGGGTTCATGCCTGCGGACAGGTGGCGAATTTCAAGGCGGACACAAAGATACCCGAAGAGAAAGTCAAAATAGCCATCAATGCGAACTTGCCCCCCGATATAAGAATTTTGGACTCGGTTGATGTTTCTATGGACTTTAATTCAAGATTTGATGCTCTTGATAAAACATACATGTATCAGATTTATAACGATTCAGTCGCCAATCCTTTTTATTCAAGGTATTCATGCTTTGTTCCGCAAAGCTTGGATATCGACAAAATGGAAGAAGCGCTTAAATTTATTTTGGGAACCCATGATTTTAAAGGATTTATGGCTTCAGGCTCCCAAGTAAAGACAACCGAAAGAACAATCTATGCAGCAAAGCTTTTAAAGGAAGAAAATTTAATTAAAATATACATTAACGGCAATGGATTTTTGTACAACATGGTACGAATAATTGCAGGAACGCTAATTGACATAGGAAAAGGCTTAAAGGATATTTCCTGCATTGAAAAAGCTCTTACGGATAAGGACAGGACAATTTTAGGACAGACAGCACCACCGGAAGGATTGTTTTTGCTAAAAGTAAATTATGATGGAGTAAGAAAAAATCCTTGACATTCAAAAATAAGTAGTATAGAATGTCATAGGTATTATATGTAGAGAAAAACCGTTCCAATGCCCCGGAGTTAGGTTTTTTGAATAGATAATTAAATAAGAATGATAATTAACGTAGAATTACAGGAGGAAATTAAATGAAAAGCTTCTTGGCTAAACCTAATGAAGTTGAAAGGGCATGGTATGTAATAGATGCCGAAGGAAAAACTTTAGGTAGACTTGCAACTGAAGTTGCAAAACTTTTAAGAGGAAAACATAAAGCTATATATACACCTTCCGTTGACACCGGAGATTATGTAATAGTAGTTAATGCAGAAAAAGTTGTATTGACAGGTAAAAAATTAGATCAGAAATTATACAGACACCACTCTCAATATCCAGGTGGTTTGAAGGAAGTTCCTTACAGAAATTTATTTCAAAGTAAACCCACACAGCCTCTTTATTTGGCAGTAAAGGGAATGCTTCCAAAGAACAGTCTTGGAAGACAAATGTTAAAGAAATTAAAAGTATACGCTGGTCCTGAGCACAATAATCAAGCTCAAAAACCGCAAGTGTACGAGTTTTAGTAGGAGAGGAGGACTATGATGGAAGCACAATACAGAGGAACAGGTAGAAGAAAAAAAGCAATAGCAAGGGTAAGATTAGTTCCCGGAACAGGGAAAATCAATATAAATAAAAGAGATTTAGAGGATTATATCAAGTATGAAACTTTAAGAACTGCTGTTAGAGAACCTTTAATGATTACCGATACAATGGGTCAATATGACATAATGGTAAGTGTAAATGGAGGCGGATATACAGGTCAGGCAGGAGCAATCAGACATGGTATATCAAGAGCTCTGTTACAGGTTGACAATGAATTAAGACCGATTCTTAAGAAAGCCGGATTCTTGACAAGAGATTCAAGAATGAAGGAAAGAAAGAAATACGGTTTGAAAAAAGCAAGAAGAGCTTCACAGTTCAGCAAGCGATAAAATCAACAAAGACATTTCGGGGACGGTACCTTTTGGTGACTGCACTTTAGTCACAAAAACGGTCCGTCTCAGAAATGTTCCCATAAATAACAAAGTGTTTTCTTGGCACCCACTTAAAAAATCAAGTTTTTTTGTGGCTCCCTAAGAATTCATAATTCAAAAGGAGTTTTTTTATGAAAAAAAACAATGTACAATTTATGACACGCACTGCTCTTGTAGCAGCGGCGTATGCTGCCCTGACATATGCTTTCGCATGGATGAGCTATGAAGAGCTGCAGTTTAGAATATCGGAAATATTAGTATTGTTTGCGCTTATAGAACCGCGATATGGACTTGGATTAGTATTGGGATGCGTATTGGCAAACTTAGCAAGTCCATTGGGAGTTATTGACATGTTTGTCGGTTCAACTGCAACACTATTGGCAGTTATATTCATAGTACAGGTAAGAAAGCTATTAGGCTGCAATAAAAAAGCGCTGATTATTGCAAGCTTTGGACCTGTAATATTTAACGCTTTATTGGTAGGCTTGGAGTTAACCTATTTGTTTAACACGCCGTTTGCCGCGAATGCTTTTTATGTAGCGGTTGGGGAGTTTACAGTAGTTACACTGATAGGTACTGTTGTGGTAAATTCCATTATGAAAAATAATATGTTAATAGAAAGATTGTCATTTAATTAATTAAATGCATAAGCCATATATAAGTCTCAAGTTTAAGGTTTATATATGGCTTTTTATTTTCTCCTCTAATTTTTCAAACCAGATTATCAAAGATTGACTCTTGAAATTAGCAAACAAAACTTTCCTCTTGAGAAACTAATACTCCTTTCGGAAGCCAAAATTTTAAGGCGCACTTTTCTGTTGAAATATTTATCTCATCGTAAATATATTTTTCTCCGTCCATACAAACATTGGTGGGCTCATTAAATTTAATGTTAGCCTGCTCAGTTTTGACATATGTTATATATTTGTTGATTTTTGGATTTTCTAAATGCTCGCCCTTCTTGTAGCTTCCGATTAATCCTAATATTTTAAACCTTGAAATATTTTTTACAAAGCATAAGTCTATTATTCCGTCATTTATTTTTGCTTTAGGAGCGCATTTGTAGCCGCTGCCGTAATATTGCCCGTTTGCTGCTACACCTATCAAAAATGAGCCTTTGAAAGAGGTTGTATCTGCCTTAATTTTAATGTTTTTCCCCAATTTGCTAAATAAACAATACAATATAGAGAGATAATATCTGGTGGAGCCTTGAATAAAAGGAATTTTCTTGAATTTATGCATGTTAAAGGCTACATCGGCATCAAGACCTATGTTTAAAACTGTGGCAGCATACACATTGTTAACCTTAATTAAGTCTAATTCCGTACTTTCGCCTTCTGTTTGTGAAATTATGTCACTAAAATTTTCGTAATTATTGAAGTTTTTAATAAAATCATTTCCGGAGCCCAAAGGAATTACACCAATGCTCGCATTCTTGTATTTGCACGCAGCATTAATAACCTCATGTAGTGTTCCGTCGCCGCCGCAAGCATAAAAAACAGTTTGTACATTTTCCCTGCATTTATTTGCAATGAAATTTTCTATGTCACCTTTAAATTTGGTAATATATATTTCATAATCAATTTTGTTGTCTTTTAATTCAAAATTTATGGTTTCTTTTAGCTTTTCTTGTGCTTTGCCGGTGCCTGCCACAGGATTTATAATAAATATATGTCTCATAATGCCTCCGTATGTTTAAGTCTGAAAAATGGGGTTAGGGCATCTCGCAGTCTCATTCACCAAAATATTTGCTCCCTTTGGTCGCATATTTTGGGAGTTAGGGCATCTTTATTTTGTTCCGAATAATCTGTCTCCTGCGTCTCCCAGTCCGGGTACAATGTAGCCGATTTCATTATATTTTTCGTCAATAGCTGCAGTGTATATTTCTACGTCCGGGTGTGCCTCCGTAACTCTTTTTAAACCTTCCGGAGCGCATACCAAATGAATTGATTTGATTTTTTTAGCTCCCCGGTTTTTTAACATTGTCAATGCTCCTATCATGGAACCTCCTGTTGACAGCATGGGTTCTGTAATAATTACCAATCTGTGCCCGATGTCTGACGGAAGCTTGCAGTAATATTCAACGGGCTGAAGTGTTTCTTCATTACGGTATAAACCGATGTGACCTATTTTAGCATTTGGAATCAAATCCAACATTCCGTCTACCATACCGAGCCCGGCTCTTAAAACTGGAACAATTGCAATATCTTGTCCGGACAATATTTTGCCTGTAGTTTTGCAAATAGGTGTTTCTATATCAATATCATTCAGTGGAAGATTTCTTGTTACTTCATATGCCATAAGCATGGCTATTTCTCTTACCAATTCTCTGAAATCTTTTGAAGAAGTGTTTTTGTCTCTTAGCATTGTCAGTTTGTGCTGAATCAGCGGGTGTTTTACTACTGTTACATTATTCATAAGTAGCTCCTTTATTGTAAAATATGTTATATAATAAGAATTGAGTTGTTTGTAAACATGTAATATAATTATTATATACAAAAAGCTCTTTGTCAATTAATTTTTTATTAAACGAGGGGGACACACCTTGAGGTGATTCTGCGAGGGATAGCCTTTGAAGGAATGTCCGCGTACTGGAGGAGTTATGATTATAGGTATCGGAACAGATATAACAGAAGTTGAAAGAATTAAAAAGAATATGGAAAATAACCGCTTCCTTCAAAAAATATATTCCGAAAGAGAATTGGAATATCTAAAAATAAGGAAATTCAATCCTCAGACAGCTACCGGAATGTTTGCCGCAAAGGAAGCGGTTGCCAAATGTCTTGGCACGGGGTTTTCAAATTTTGGTCCCTGCGATATCGAAATATTAAAGGATGAAATTGGAAAGCCAATTGTTTTCTTAAGTAAGAACGCATTAAAAAAAGCAGAGGAGCTGAATATAAAAACAATTCACATTTCCATATCTCACACAAATGATTTTGCCGTTGCACAGTGTGTAGCGGAATGAAATTAATGCATATATTTATAAATTTCATCATAGAATAAAAGGAAGGGGGACACACCTCTACTTAAAAGGAAGGGGGACACACCTCTACTATAGGGAAAGTCTCTGCGGGTAAGAGGAATGTCCCCGTACTTATTAATGGAGGGGGGACACACCTCAACTGAATGTCCCCGTTTATTATGATGGAAGCAGGTTTGGG
>ENA-UOOR01001583-UOOR01001583.1-fermentation-metagenome-genome-assembly--contig:-NODE-1583-length-26099-cov-3.395101_pt1 | contig 26099 bp, 32 predicted proteins | sample MGYA00245780_ERZ724029 | MGnify/ENA primary metagenome ERZ724029 (study PRJEB28704, sample SAMN03018315) | fermentation metagenome | biome: anthropogenic terrestrial biome; feature: soil; material... | reverse complement strand
CGAAATAATCCGCAGAGCCGCTAGACGGACAGGATGAACACTTTGAAAGTGTTTCCTGCCCGTCTTTTTTTCTGCTCTGCGGATAAAAGAAAACCGGCTCCTGCGGATTTTTCAAAGCCAAATTTTGAAAACCAAAGGAGTCAAATTATGAAAAGAGCGTACAAAACAAGTAAAAAAAAGAGAACTAACTACATTTATTACACCGCTGAAGGAACAAAGATTGTAATAACCCCAGGCGAAGATGGAGTCACCGAAGCTGATATCGAGCTTTTACATACTATGGATGATGACGAAGTGGACGAGCAGCGCCGGTACGATTATCGAGTGACAACACATCTGGATGCTTATCATGATGGCGAAGAGGAAGCGGCAAATGACCGCAATAAGTATCTTGCGGATGATACTGCGAATCCCGAACATCTTATGCTCCAAGCGGAAGATGAAACTGAGTATCAAGATATGCTGGACAAGTTAACTAAGGCAATGGAATGTCTTTTACCACAACAAAAAGAACTCTTCAAAAAAGTGTACCTTGAGAAACGATCCAACACTGATATTGCAGCAGAAGAAGGTGTTACAGAAGCGGCTATTCGCGGTCGCCTTAAAAAGCTTCAAGAAAGACTTAGAAAAATTCTATCCTAATTGGGTTCGCAAGGACCCATTATAAAAATTCTTTTCTCTAAAGGGGGTTCGAAAGAACTCTCTTTTTCGCTTATCGGTGAGGGGCAGATAAATCGCCCCCGGAAAGGAGATGGAATATGAGCCTTAAACACAAAGTTACTATCAATGTGGCAAGGCCCGGTGGCGTAAGAAGTCCAGTAATTCAAAGCAGTCGGAAGACAATCCGAACGAGAATGCTTGATTTCCTATTCGGAAAGAAAGTCAGTCTGCTAGTAATTACTCCCGGTGATTCAGTTGAAACTGTAGAAATTAAGGAAATAAAGGAAGGAGGCGTGGGCCATGAGTAAAACCAAGCTTCTTCTCAAGGTGGTCTCTGATCTTAGGTCGCTGGCAGACAGTGTTCAGGCTGTTGCAGATGCAATAGCAAGTAACGGGTCTAATGAAAAGCCAAAGCCAGAGCAACCTGAGTCAGAAGAAAAGCAGATCACCTTGGAAGAGGTAAGGGCTATACTTGCTGAAAAGAGCCATGACGGATTTACATCCGAAGTGAGAGCCCTACTACAAAAGTATGGAGCATCAAAACTTAGCGAGATTGATCCAAGCAAGTACCCTGCGCTTCTTGCAGATGCAGAGGACTTGAAATGAGTAAACACGCAATTCTCTCTGCATCAGGAGCCCATCGCTGGATGAACTGCACCCCATCGGCAAGGCTTGAGTTGGAGTTTGATTATAACTCCAGCGAAGCTGCGGCTGAAGGAACTGCTGCTCATGCCTTAAGTGAACACAAACTTCGTAAGGCACTGAAGATTCGGACAAAAAAGCCTGTCTCACCTTATCATTCTGATGAGATGGATAGTTACACCGATGGATATGTAGAGTTTGTGCTTGAAGTTATTGAGCAAGCCAAGCAGACCTGTAGTGATCCCCTAGTTTTAATAGAACAGCGACTTAACTTTTCAAAATATGTACCTGATGGTTTTGGTACAGGAGACTGTGTAATCGTCGCTGATGGAACCCTTCATGTTATCGATTTTAAGTACGGTCAGGGTGTTTTGGTAGATGCCGAAGATAATCCTCAAATGAAGCTTTATGCTCTTGGTGCACTGGAGTTATTTGATGGCATCTACGACATTTATACGGTCTCCATGACAATCTATCAACCCCGTCGTGAAAATGTCAGTACTTCCATAGTGTCAAAAGAAAATCTGTATCAGTGGGCAGAAGAAGTCTTAAAGCCTAAAGCGGAGTTAGCCTTCGCCGGTGAAGGTAATTATTGTCCGGGAGAATGGTGCCAATTTTGCAAAGCTGCGGTGAAATGTAGAGCTAGAGCAGAAGCAAAAATGAAACTGGCTTCTTTTGAGTTTGCATTGCCGCCACTCCTGTCAGATGAAGAAATCGCAGAGATTCTCTCATCTATTGGCGATCTTACCAGCTGGGCAAACGAAATTTTGGCCTACGCAACGGATGCAGCAGTTAATCATGGCAAGCAGTGGCCGGGATTTAAAGTAGTCGAAGGCCGATCTAACCGTAAATACAAAGACAAAGCAGCGGTCTCAGAAGCAGCAAAGAAGGCAGGTTATAGCGACATATACAAGCAAAGTCTTATCCCTATTACTGAGATGGAAAAATTGATGGGTAAGTCAAAATTTAATGAAGTCCTTGGTGGTCTTATCGTTAAACCAAAAGGAAAACCAACGCTAGTTCCTGTTTCGGACAAGCGTCCTGAAATGAATATATCATCGGCAAAAAACGATTTTATGGAGGTTTAATATATGTCAAACAAAACTAACCCTACTAAAGTGGTTACCGGGGTAGTCAGACTCTCTTATGCCAATGTCTGGGAACCAAAATCGATCAATGGCGGTGCTGAAAAATACAGTGTGAGCTTGATTATCCCAAAGAGCGATACAAAAACACTGAGTGCTATTAATGAAGCGGTGAATGCCGCAATTGAAGAAGGCAAAGGTAAGTTCGGCGGTAAGATTCCTAATAAAGCTGCTCTTAAGCTCCCTCTGCGTGATGGAGATATTGACCGTCCAGACGATGAAGCTTATGCAAACAGTTATTTCATCAATGCTAATAGCCTTACTGCTCCACAAGTTGTAGATAGAAGTGTGAATCCTGTTCTTGATCGTTCAGAAGTTTATTCTGGAGTATATGCAAGAGTAAGTATCAACTTCTATGCCTTTAACTCCAATGGAAACAAAGGTATAGCATGTGGCCTTGGCAATATTCAGAAGATCCGAGATGGAGAACCTTTAGGTGGCAGAACAAGTGCCGCAGAGGACTTTGCCACCGATGTGAATGATGACTTTCTATCATGAGAATTCTTAGCATTGATTTAGAGACCTATAGTAGCGTGGACCTCGCCAAAAGCGGGGTCTATCGCTATGCTGAAGCTAAGGATTTTGAAATTATGCTTTTTGGGTACAGTGTGGATTCTGGACCAGTACAGGTTATTGACCTGGCAAGTGGTGAGGAAATACCTAAAGAAATCCAGAGTGCGGTTTTAGACGACCGCGTTATTAAGTGGGCGTTTAATGCACAGTTTGAGCGTGTGTGTTTATCTCACTATTTTGGTATGTGGTTAGAGCCTAATTCATGGCGTTGCACAATGGTATGGTCTGCTTATCTTGGGCTTCCTCTTTCTTTGGTAGGCGTTGGTGCGGTTCTTGGCCTTGAAAAGCAAAAGTTAGAAGTAGGTAAAGACCTAATTCGCTACTTTTCCAAACCTTGCAAGCCCACCAAAGCAAATGGCGGTCGTTCACGTAATCTACCCGGACATGCACCAGATAAGTGGGAACAATTCAAACTTTACAATGCTCGTGACGTGGAGACCGAATTGGAGATTCAAAAAAGATTGAGGAGATTCCCAGTTCCGGAGTGTGAGTGGCGTAATTACCACCTTGATCAAGAGATCAACGACAGGGGTATCTTGCTTGACATGGATTTAGTTAGAGAAGCCATTCACTTAGATAATCGGGCAAGAGAAGAACTGACTGAAACCATGCAGGAACTAACCGATCTAGAAAATCCCAACTCTGTAGTTCAACTCAAGTCCTGGCTTTCTGAGCAAGGCATTGAAACGGAGAGCTTGGATAAAAAAGCAGTGAAAGAACTAATAAAAGACGTGCCTGAGTCTGTTGAACGTGTCCTTGAACTCCGTCAAGCCCTTGCAAAATCCAGTGTAAGAAAATATACAGCGATGGAAAACGCAGTATGCTCGGATAGAAGAGCACGAGGTCTTTTGCAATTCTACGGTGCGAATAGGACAGGACGATTTGCAGGAAGGCTTATACAAGTCCAAAACCTCCCGCAAAATCATTTGCCTGATCTGGAACAGGCACGAGATTTGGTTCATGATGGCAATTTAGATGCATTGGAGGTATTATACAATGCTGTTCCAGATGTCTTGTCAGAATTGATTAGAACGGCTTTTGTTCCCAAAGAGGGGTGTAAGTTTATCGTTGCGGACTTTTCTTCTATTGAGGCTAGAGTCATTTCTTGGCTCGCTGGCGAGACTTGGCGAAACGAAGTATTTGCTACTCATGGGAAAATATATGAGGCGTCTGCCTCCCAGATGTTTAAGGTTCCTGTGGAACAAATCACAAAAGGAAGTACGCTTAGGCAAAAAGGAAAAATTGCGGAGTTGGCTTTGGGTTATGGTGGCTCGGTTGGTGCACTTAAAGCCATGGGTGCTTTAGAAATGGGGCTTTCCGAAGAAGACCTAAAACCACTAGTTGATGCATGGCGAGATGCCAATCCCAACATAGTCAGACTTTGGTGGGACGTCGATAGAGCTGCTTTAACTACTGTGCGGGAACGCAGTTCTACACAAACCAACGGTATTCTTTTTGAATATAGAAGCGGCATACTTTTTATTACTCTACCTTCAGGCAGGAAGCTTTCCTATGTAAAACCTAAGATCGGGTTAAATCGTTTTGACCGGGAATCGGTGACCTATGAAGGTACAGGTACCACGAAAAAGTGGGAGAGGATTGAAAGTTATGGTCCTAAGTTTGTTGAGAATATTGTCCAAGCTATCTCGAGAGATATTCTCTGCCATGCTATGCAAACTCTAAACAATGCTGGGTACAACATAGTAATGCATGTCCATGACGAAGTGGTTTTAGAAGTTGCTTTAGATGCATCTGTTAAGGATATCAGTGAGCTAATGAACCAGACACCGGCTTGGGCAGAAGGACTTTTACTTCGTGCCGATGGTTATGAATGTAAATTTTATAAAAAAGATTAACTTGAGGGGGGTTCGAGTACCCTCCTTTTTTCGCTTATAGCTGAGGGCAAGTTTTTGTCGCCCTACAACTATATGTGGAGGTTTAACATGAATGAATTAAATGTTTTTCATTATGAAGGTAAAGAAGTGCGGACCGTTCAGAGAAATGGCGAGACCTGGTGGGTGGCAAAAGATGTGTGCGATGTGTTTGGAGAAACAAACAGGAGTCGTGCTATGCAGTCTCTCGACGATGATGAAAAGGGATATACGCAAATGACTACCCCTGGTGGAGTTCAACAAATGGCAATAGTAAATGAACCGGGACTTTATTCTTTGCTATTTGCCATGCAGCCATCAAAAGCAAGAGGAGTTAGTGACGGGTACATTTTTGAGAGAGAGCAAAAACTAAAGAAATTCAAGCGCTGGGTAACCCATGAAGTTCTACCTTCCATTAGAAAGCATGGCTTGTATGCTGCCGATGAACTGCTCACCAACCCTGATCTTTGGATAAGAGCGTTACAGGAACTAAAAGCCGAGCGTAGTAAGAACACAGCTTTGGAAGCTACCATTAGTATTCAAGAACAGCAGATAGCAGAGATGAAACCAAAAGCTAGTTATTATGATGTAGTGCTAAATTGTAAGGATGCTGTATCTATCACAACAATTGCTAAAGATTATGGAAAGTCAGGCCGCTGGCTTAATGAGTACCTGCATGAGCTAGGAGTTCAGTTCCGTCAAGGTAAAATTTGGCTACTGTATCAAAAATATGCCCAGCATGGCTATACCGTAACCAAGACGCATAGCTATCTTGGATTTGATGGAACAATGCACTCCAAGGTGCATACCTACTGGACACAGAAAGGCCGCTTGTTCATTTATGAGCTTTTGAAATCTCATGGTGTACTACCACTAATTGAGCAAGAGGTGATGTAGTGGTGGACAAGTATAACGCAGAAGGGTATCCAGATCCAACTGCGTCAGAAGCCTTGAAGAACGTGTTACGAGAAGAAAAAAGGTATAAACCTTGTGTCTTTATCTGCTCACCATTTTCAAGTGACATAGAAGGAAACTTGAAAAAAGCTAGAGCTTATATGCGCTTTGCGGTTGAACAAGGGATGGTCCCCTTTGCACCTCACCTGCTATATCCACAGGTGCTTGATGATACTGACTGTAGCGAACGTGAACTAGGGTTAACCTTAGGGCTCATTTGGCTTGGGAAATGCGATGAGCTGTGGGTGTTTGGCCGGTATGTGTCGACTGGAATGGAACGAGAGATTGCTAAGGCTAAAAGGCGAGGGATGCCAGTTCGCTACTTCACGGAACAGTGCAAGGAGGTTGGCGAATGATTCAGTTTACCTTATACACAGCCGACTGTGCAGGTAATGTTCTTAACTGTGTATATCCTAACAAAACGGTCATCAGCGATGTGAAGTCCATGCTCAAAGCCGTTAAAGCTGACCATGTTTCGGTTAAATACAGAGATAGTTACCGCAGCAGTGCTAACTTCATCCAAGCGGACAATGTGGTGCTGGACTGCGATAATGACCACTCGGATGACCCGAAGGATTGGGTTACATTCCATGATGTTGCACTGGCTTTCCCCGGTGTTCCTTTTGTGGTTGCTTCTAGCAGAAATCACATGAAGCAAAAAAAGGAGAAGGGTCCAAGGCCCAGATTCCATGTCTATTTTATGACTTCGACGATAACAGATCAAAATGAATACACCAAACTAAAAAGGCAAATTACTGCGGTGTTCCCATACTTTGATCAGAACGCTCTCGATAGCGCTAGGTTCATTTTTGGTGCTGAGAACGTTGAGGTGGAGTTTTTTGATGGTGATAAGGATTTGATGGAGTTTCTGGACGAAGATGATTTTCAAGATTGGGATGATGAGCAGGAACAGATCCCCGAGGGGAAACGCAATAGCACAATGTCCCGCTATGCTGGGAAGCTCATCAAGCGATATGGGAATACCGCTGAGGTGTATGAGCTTTTTATTGAACATGCCAAAAAATGCAACCCGCCGCTTGAGGAGACGGAACTGCAGATTATATGGCACAGTGCTGCGAAGTTTGGGAAACGTGTTGCAGTTCAGGAAGGTTACATCCCACCTGAGGTCTATAACTCGGATACTAAGCTTAAACCAACCGACTTTTCCGATGTGGGACAAGCTGTTGTTCTGGCAAGGGAATATGGTAGTGTCCTCAGATACTCTACATCCACAGATTATCTCGTCTATAATGGAAGCTTCTGGGAGGAATCCAAGCCAAAAGCGCAAGCTATTGCCCAGGAACTTGCCGCTAAGCAGCTACAAGAAGCTGAGGCAGAAATTGAAAAGGCTATGGCTGAAATGTCCCAAAACGGTGCTCTGGAGATGTTGCTATCAAAGGGATCGAAACAGGCTGTAAATGCCTTTGATAGCCGGCAGTCCCGTTCCTATGAACTCTATGAAAACGCGATAGCATATAGGAAATATGCTATAAAGCGCAGGGACACTAAGTGCATCACAGCAGCACTTAAAGAGGCCAGGCCTATGCTAGAGATTGAACAAAAAACGCTTGATACAGATGAGTTTCTGCTAAACACCCCATCAGCAACTTATGATTTGCGGAAAGGCAGATCGCTAGAGCACGATTCTTCCCATTTCATCACCAAGCAGACTGCGGTGGACCCGAGTGAAGAAGGAGCGGATCTATGGAATGCTGCTCTAAATACGTTCTTTTTAGGGGATACAGAACTTGTCGAATATGTCCAAAAGATCGTGGGGCTTTCGGCCATTGGCAAAGTCTATGTGGAAGCCTTGATTATTGCCTACGGTGAAGGCCGGAACGGGAAATCGACGTTTTGGAATACTGTATCTCGAGTGCTTGGCTCCTACAGTGGTAATATCTCAGCTGATATGCTGACGGTTGGTTGCCGTAGAAACGTCAAACCAGAACTGGCTGAAGCTAAAGGGAAAAGGCTTCTAATTGCAGCCGAAATGGAGGAAGGTATGCGGCTCAATACCTCCAATGTGAAGCAGCTTTGTTCTACCGATGAAATCTATGCAGAGAAAAAATACAAGGACCCCTTTAGCTATATTCCAAGCCATACATTGGTACTTTACACCAACCATCTACCGAAGGTAGGTGCTATAGATCAGGGAACGTGGCGCAGGCTGATTGTGATTCCTTTTGAGGCGAAGATTGAAGGAAAACAAGATGTTAAAAATTATGGAGATTACCTTTTCGAGAACGCTGGCGGGGCCATTCTTAAGTGGATCATCAGGGGGGCAGAAAAGGTTATCGCCGATGAGTACAAAATCGAGCCTCCCCAGAAAGTGAAGGATGCTATATCTGCATATAAGGAAAATAACGATTGGTTTTCACACTTTATCACGGAATGTTGTGAAATAGGTTCTACGTTGACGGAGAAATCAGGCGAGTTATACAGCGAATATCGGGCTTTCTGCTTCAGAACAGGCGAGTATGCTAGAAGCACCACGGATTTTTATGCCGCCCTTGATGCGGCTGGGTTTGAAAGGCATAAAAGAAAGATAGGCATGATTGTAAAAGGTCTAAAACTCAAGTCAGAATTTCTTGATTAAAGATGGAAAGGTGATGCTCGGTGATGCTTGTTATATAGACTTTTCTTATAGGCTAATAAAATAAGTATATATATATAAAGTTATATAGATGACCTTTACAGAGCGTCACCCCCCTGATGTAAGGAGGCAAAAAATGCAGGAAAAGCAACTAGAACAGAAATTGGTCAAGGCGGCAAAACGGGTAGGGGGTTTGGCATTAAAATTCGTTTCACCCGGTTACGATGGAATGCCAGATCGCCTTCTGCTTTTACCGGGTGGGAGAATATCGTTTGTTGAAGTGAAAGCGCCGGGGTTAAAGCCTCGACCTTTACAGAAAAAGCGCCACGAGATGTTAAGAAGCCTTGGCTTTAAAGTATATGTTTTGAATGATGAAAGGCAGATAGAGTCAATGATCTCGGGAGGTGATGCCTAGTGAAGTTCATTCCTCACGGATATCAGCAGTATGCTATCGATTATTTGTTAGAGAAGCCGGTTGCTGCACTCCTGTTGGATATGGGCTTAGGTTAAGGTAAGACGGTTATAACACTTTCCTCTATCTTCGATCTTACCCTGGATAGCTTTTTAATTCGCAAGGTACTTGTGATAGCACCTTTACGAGTGGCAAGAGATACATGGCCTGCTGAGATTGAAAAGTGGGATCACCTGAAAGGTTTAAAATACAGTGTAGCTATTGGGAATGAAGCCCAGAGGAAAGCAGCACTGATGCAGAAGGCGCAAGTCTACCTTATTAACAGGGAGAACGTGGACTGGCTTATAAATAAAAGTGGTCTACCTTTCGACTACGATATGGTTGTGGTTGATGAGCTTTCTTCCTTCAAGTCCCATCAGGCGAAGCGCTTTAGAAGCCTTATGAAAGTGAGACCAAAAGTAAAAAGGATTGTGGGGCTAACTGGAACACCTTCTAGTAATGGACTAATGGATTTATGGGCAGAGTATCGGCTTTTGGATATGGGTCAAAGGCTTGGGCGCTTTATTGGCAGGTTTAGAGAGGACTACTTTGTACCTGATAAGCGTAATCAGCAGATTGTTTTCTCCTACAAGCCAAAGCCTGGTGCAGAGGAAGAAATCTATCGTTTGATTTCTGATATCACGATCAGCATGAAAGGTGCTGACTACTTGGAATTGCCCGAACTTGTGATGAATGAAGTGCTTGTTAGGATGTCTGCTAGTGAAGAAAAGCACTACCAGACGATGAAACGGGAGATGGTAGTGGCCTTAAAGGAGAAAGAAATTGATGCAGTCAACGCTGCAGCCCTTAGTGGGAAGTTACTACAAATGGCTAACGGTGCTGTCTATGATGAGAATGGTGCTGTAGCCATCGTACATGACAGGAAGCTGGAGATACTAGAAGATTTAATAGAAGCAGCCAATGGTAAGCCGGTGCTAATAGCCTACTGGTTTAAGCATGACCTACAAAGAATCCTAGAACGCTTCCCAGCTGAAAGGTTGGATTCGGCTGAAAGCATTAAACGGTGGAATGAAGGCAAGATACCAATTGCCATTATCCACCCAGCTTCAGCAGGTCATGGTCTAAACTTGCAAGCTGGAGGATCAACCCTTGTCTGGTTTGGGCTCACATGGAGTTTAGAGCTTTACCAGCAAACCAATGCTCGGCTCTGGCGTCAAGGGCAAAAGGAGACTGTTGTAATTCACCACATTATCACCAAGGATACTATTGATGAGCAGGTTATGGAAGCGTTGAAAAGAAAAAATGGAACTCAGTCAGCACTGATTGAAGCAGTGAAAGTAAACTTGAAGGAGGCTCAAAGTCATGAATATTGTTTGGCAATACCTAGATAAGAAGCAGGCAGCTATTAATGCGTTGAAGGATTACAGTAGTATGCAATACATTATTGAGCATACCAATGAAGATATTGCTACTATTCACGAAAAGATGGCCTCTCCAGCAACTCCTGTTCTAGACGGTATGCCATCTGCTCATGACCCGAAAGCTGGAGAAAGAAAGCTAGTTGGCTCCATTGATGAAATTGATGTATTAAAAGAACGCTACCGTCAAGCTCTAGAATACATGGAATGGTTTAAGCCAGCGTGGAATGCGTTATCTGAGGACGAACGATTTGTTCTCGAGGTATTCTACCTTAATGAAAAACACAAGCAAATTGATGCAGTTTATGAGATCTGTGACCACTTTAATATTGAGCGTTCTTCAGCCTACAATAAGAAGAATCGAGCACTTCAGCACCTAGCATTGCTTTTGTATGGCAAGTAATGAGTAATATCGTGGACGATTTACTCATAAAGCCACGATATAATAGTAGTGTGAGAAAATGCGATGAGCTTTCACGGGGGAACCTGTGGGAGCTTTTTGTTTGTCCGAAATGGAGGTGAACTAATGCCTAGGAAGCCAAAGCGGCCATGCTCTCATCCAGGCTGTCCTGAACTTGTAGATGGTAGGTTTTGTGTGGAGCATGCCAAGCAAGAAACAAGGCGCTATGAAAAATACCACAGGGACCCAGAGAAGCGCAAACGCTACGGTAGAAGATGGAAGCGAATAAGGGATCGCTACATCACTGCCCATCCTTTATGTGAGAGGTGTGAGAAGCTTGGTCGAATTAAACCAGCGGAGGAGGTTCACCACATTAAGCCTTTAGCCCAAGGCGGAACCAATGATAAGGGCAATCTAATGGCTTTATGTAAATCATGCCACTCCACGATAACGGCTCGTGAAGGCGGTCGTTGGGGGTAAGGGGTAGGGGGGTAGGATTCTCTACAGCCTTCGCCCCGGGGACCGGCCGGGGGGCTTCGCGTGCAAAAAAGCCAGTTCAAACAGGGGATTAAGCCCCAGCCAATGAGAAGGAGGTAAGGAGCTATGGCCAAGGATGGAACCAACCGAGGAGGACGCCGCGTGAGGGCAGGAGACAAGCCGTTACCGCTTGCAGATAAAATAGCACAAGGAAAACCTGCTCAGGTGCTTGAGATGCCAGAGTTTCAACCTGAAACGCCACTTGAACCAGACGAACTAAGTGACGCATCAGATTTGGTAGGTGAAGATATTCCGCCTCCGAGCGACTACCTTAGTGCATTGCAAAAAGACGGTATGCCACTGGGTGCTGATAAGTTATACCGTGAAACATGGCGATGGCTGAAAGAGCGTGGTTGCGAGAAGTTTGTCAATCCTCGTTTGGTCGAAGCTTATGCTCAGGCATTCACTCGCTACATTCAATGTGAAGAAGCAATTAGTACGTATGGTTTTTTGGGTAAGCATCCAACTACTGGCGGTGCTATTGCTAGCCCATTTGTTCAAATGAGTCAATCATTTCAAAAGCAAGCTAATTTGATTTGGTACGAAATTTTTGACATTGTAAAGCAAAACTGCACCACAGCGTTTATTGGGAATCCGCAGGATGATATTATGGAAGCCCTGTTATCGGGCAGGAAAGGACGGTAAGGAATGGGTAAAAGACTATTAACCTCAGAAAGCGTTTGTATGGGTCACCCAGATAAGTTATGTGATCTTATTGCTGATAGCATTTTGGATGCTTGTCTTAGAAAAGATATGGCTTCACGTGTTGCGGCTGAGGTTTTGGCGACAAAGGGTAAAATCATCGTGGCGGGTGAAATCACCTGTAGCGAAAAAGTGGAAATTCCGTTTGTGGTGAGAAATGTACTCCGTGAGGTTGGCTACAATCCGAAGTTATACAAGGTATCTGTTTTTGTTCACCAACAGAGCAAAGACATCGCGGCTGGGGTAAACAGGGCACTTGAAGCTAGGACTGGAGTGTATGATCCATATAGTTCCATTGGTGCAGGCGATCAAGGTACTATGTATGGCTATGCTACTAGTGAAACGATGGAAAAACTACCATTACCTTTAGTTCTTTCTCATCGTATCGTAAAGCGCATTGACCAGTGCCGAAAGGGCAAACTCATTAAGGGTATTTTGCCAGATGGTAAAGCACAAGTGACTGTGGAATATGAAGGTGAGCGGCCAGTGCGAGTGAAGGCTATTGTAGTCTCAGTGCAGCATATTGATAGCAAGACTCAAGAACAGTTACGAGAGGATATTATCACTAAGGTACTATGGCCTTGTTTCGAAGATTTCCCTATAGATGAAGATACTGAAATTTTGATAAATCCTTCTGGCCGATTTGTCGAGGGCGGTCCCAGTGCTGATACAGGGTTAACAGGTAGAAAAGTTATGGTAGATACCTACGGTGGTCTAGCTTCTCATGGTGGAGGAGCGCTTTCGGGAAAAGACCCAACTAAAGTAGACCGAAGTGGTGCATATATGGCACGATACATTGCTAAGAACATCGTTTCGAGCGGTCTCGCAGGTAGATGTGAGGTCGCTCTTTCTTATGCCATTGGTAAAGCCAATCCTGTAGCGGTGAATGTACATTCTTTTGGTACTTCAACACTTACAGATGAGAGTCTTTCTAAAATTGTATTAAAGTTGTTCGACCTACGGCCTGCGGCTATCGTTGAGAAGTTAGAGCTTTATAGAGCGATTTATGCTGATACAGCTGTGTATGGGCATTTTAATTCTTGCTTATTTCCGTGGGAAGAAGTTGATATGTATTACGAATTGAGAAAGGCGGCAGAAGACCATGCTGATTGAGAAAATTCCAGTCGAACAGTTAATACCTGCTGGGTATAACCCTCGCAAGGATTTGCAACCTGGCGATCCTGAATACGAAAAGCTAAAGCGCTCCATGGAGGAGTTTGGATATGTTGAGCCAATCATCTGGAACAAGAATACTGGCAACGTGGTTGGCGGTCACCAAAGACTAAAGATATTAGTGGCCAACGGTGCTTCGCAAATTGACTGCGTTGTTGTGGAATTGGATGAAGAAAAAGAGAAAGCATTAAATATAGCTCTTAATAAGGTTTCAGGTGACTGGGACAAAGATAAGCTAGTTTTGCTCATTTCCGATTTGCAAGCCGAGGACTTTGATGTTACCATGACAGGTTTTGATCTTGCTGAAATCGATGGGCTTTTTAAAGATCTGCTGCAAGATGGAGTTCGGGATGATGACTTTGATGTGGAAGGTGAACTACAGAAACCCGCAATAACCCAAGCGGGTGATTTATGGCTTTTGGGTAATCACCGCGTTGTCTGTGGTGATTCTACTCATACTGATACTTTTAAGCTTTTGATGGATGGTAAGGTAGCAAACCTCGTGATAACCGACCCACCATATAACGTAAACTACGAAGGTACAGCGGGTAAAATCAAAAACGATAATATGGCTGATGAAAAATTCTATCAGTTTCTTCTAGACGCTTTCACTCTTACTGAAGAGGCTATGGCCAAGGATGCGAGCATCTATGTGTTCCACGCTGATACGGAGGGCTTGAATTTCCGAAAGGCATTCTCTGATGCAGGTTTTTACCTTTCTGGTACTTGTATCTGGAAAAAGCAATCACTGGTGCTAGGTCGCTCTCCTTATCAGTGGCAGCATGAACCTATCCTTTTTGGCTGGAAGAAAAAAGGGAAACACGCTTGGTATGCCGACCGCAAGCAGTCCACTATCTGGGAGTTTGATAGGCCTAGAAAAAACAACGATCATCCGACTATGAAGCCAGTGCCACTGGTGGCATACCCGATTTTGAATTCCAGTCTGACAGGATGTATTGTTCTAGACCCCTTTGGCGGTTCTGGTAGTACCTTAATCGCCTGTGAACAGACAGACCGGGTTTGCTACACAGTGGAACTGGATGAGAAGTTTTGCGATGTAATAGTGAAAAGATATATTGGACAGGTTGGCGCTATGGAAAATGTGATTCTCGTTCGTGGCGGAAGGAAAATACCATATAGGGATGTACCTGGGGTGAAGGCAGATGAATAGGCAAGAGGTTTACACAAAGGATACAATCAGTTAAAACCTATATTGACACTAATCACTTGCTATTTCACAGCTTATGAGTGATATATGTTACTACCAAAGGAAAAGGTAGGTAACGATTATGGAAATTAGATTTAATGTAGAACGTAAAGAAAGGCAGAAACTGGTGGCCGCAATCAGCGAAATTATTGATGCTCCGGCAAAGTACAAAGGAGCACCAACATTTGCCTATGAGGTGGGAGGGTTAACAATCGATAACGAGGGTACCGTTTCTTTTGACCAGGCAACAGAACAGGAACTGGCGAAAACACTCATGGAGGAGCTTGGTAAGAGGGGTTTTAAAATTGAAAGTCCAGACAGAATTACGATTGAGGTATCGCTTGCAGATTTTACGGAGCAAGCACTAGAAAATCTTGATCGGCTTATCGCAAGCAAAGCAAACCTCATTAAGAAGGCTATTGGTACTGACACCTTACTGGTAGAACGCACCGAAACCACGCTTAAGTTTCCTTGGTTCCCCATAGGAACCAGCGATGAGGTTGCTGCCTTCACCCTTCTTATCAATGGTCTATGTAAAGTTGCCAAGGAACGAAAGCGCATTACCGCTAAAGAGAAGCATGTGGAAAACGAGAAGTTTGCCTTCCGGGTGTTTCTAATTCAACTGGGATTCGTTGGTGATGAGTACAAAGTGGCAAGAAAAATTCTTCTGAAAAACCTCACTGGCAATAGCGCATTTAAAAACGGTGTGCCAATTAAAGGGGAGGTTAAAGGCGATGAATAGATTCCCTTCTAAAGAGACTGTGGAACGTCTACGCACACGATACCCCAAGGGAACGTGGGTAGAATTGGTTCAAATGAATGACCCCTACTCCAAGCTTAGGCCTGGCGATAAAGGCACAGTAGATTTTATTGATGATACTGGCACGATTTTTTGCACTTGGGATTCAGGTTCGACCCTTGGGGTGGTATATGGCGAGGACACAGTGAGAAAACTATAAGCCTATTTATAGCTATATGAGAAAATACACACTAGAAAGGGATGCTAGATGAAAACCAGAGTGATTAGGCACAAAATGACAGATAGAGGTATAAGGCTTGCGTCGAAAGTAAGATTCCGTTCAGAGCGTGGAGTGGAAACAGGTACAGTAGTGATTATAGAAAGTGGTCTTTATGGGATTTTGGTTAAAGGGGTGGACGGGCTTTTTTGGAGAGATATTAATGCCTTAAAGGTTTCGAAGGATTCAAGTTCTCCCCGATCTCGGTGCCAGCTAAGAAGAGCGACTTTTTGAGATTAATCTACAGAAATAGCTTGCTATATATCCTGTTCTGAGTGATATATGTATATGACTAGAAACACCAGAAAGGGGATTAAAAGATGAAAGCCACACTTTTAGAAAGCCGCCCAGCTTACACAAAATCTGGAGCACGCAGTATTATGGTTCCTGCGGGGGAGAGAGTTATCATTACGGGGATTGACCGACATACTGGTCGCTTTCTAGCTGAGTATAAAGGTCTCTACATGCTAAATTTCCATCAAGACCAAGGTGAGCCGATTGAAGACTAGAGTATAAGGGAGATTACTGGAACTTCAAATTGACTGGTTATGTGGACAAAATTTAAACAAATAAAGAAAGAGCTTCCTCGGAGGCTCTTTTCTTATGAGCATTTTTAGGAGGTGGTGCTTTGCGAAAACTGAAGAATTACAAACCAACCAGATTCATGGCGGTGGATTCAGTTTATAACAAAGAGGCCGCCGACTATGCAGTTTCTTTTATTGAAGCGCTTACCCATACTAAAGGCTTATGGGCTGGCAAGCCCTTTGACCTCATCGATTGGCAGGAGAAAATTGTACGGGATTTGTTTGGTATCCTAAAACCCAATGGGTACCGCCAGTTTAATACGGCGTATGTAGAGATTCCTAAAAAAATGGGTAAGAGCGAACTGGCTGCGGCAATCGCTCTACTTCTCACTTGTGGCGATGGTGAGGAACGTGCTGAGGTATATGGCTGTGCAGCCGATCGTCAGCAGGCTTCTATTGTGTTCGAAGTGGCAGCCGATATGGTACGAATGTGCCCGGCTTTAAGCAAACGAGTGAAGCTACTGGCTTCCTCAAAGCGCTTAGTTTATCTCCCCACAAATAGTTTCTACCAAGTGTTATCAGCCGAAGCTTATTCCAAGCATGGCTTTAATGTTCATGGGGTGGTGTTTGATGAACTCCATACTCAGCCTAACCGCAAGTTATTCGATGTTATGACTAAGGGGTCTGGCGATGCTAGGGTCCAGCCGCTATATTTTCTCATCACCACAGCGGGTACTGACACCCAGAGTATTTGCTATGAGGTGCACCAAAAGGCTGTGGACATATTAGAGGGACGAAAATTTGATCCAACTTTCTACCCTGTAATTTATGGAGCAAAAGAAGAAGACGACTGGACTGATCCAAAGGTATGGAAAAAGGCGAATCCTAGTCTAGGTATTACCGTCAGCATTGATAAGGTGAAGGCAGCCTGCGAAAGTGCCAAGCAGAACCCAGCTGAGGAAAACAGCTTTAGGCAGCTTCGGCTTAACCAATGGGTTAAGCAGTCTGTTCGCTGGATGCCGATGGCTAAGTGGGATGCCTGTGCTTTTCCGGTAGATGTCAAAAGTCTTGAGGGGCGGATTTGCTATGGCGGACTTGATCTTTCCTCCACAACGGATATTACTGCTTTTGTGTTGGTGTTTCCACCGGAGGACGAGGATGATAAATACAGTGTAATGCCGTTTTTCTGGATGCCAGAAGATAATATAGAGCTACGAGTTCGGCGAGATCACGTTCAATATGACCTCTGGGAGAAACAAGGTTATTTACTAACCACCGAGGGGAATGTGGTACATTATGGCTTTATCGAAAAGTTCATCGAGGATTTAAACGAAAGATTCAATATCAAAGAAATAGCCTTTGACCGTTGGGGCGCTGTACAGATGGTGCAAAACCTAGAGGGGATGGGATTTACAGTGGTACCTTTCGGCCAAGGCTTTAAAGATATGTCACCGCCAACTAAGGAATTGATGAAATTAACTTTAGAAGAAAAGATTGCCCATGGTGGGCATCCTGTTTTGCGCTGGATGATGGATAACATTTTCATCAGAACTGACCCGGCGGGTAACATCAAACCAGACAAAGGAAAAAGCACCGAGCGAATTGACGGTGCTGTAGCTACGATTATGGCCCTTGATAGAGCATTAAGGAACGAGGGGCAAAGGGGGAGTTCAATCTACGATGAAAGGGGATTGCTTGTTCTATAGCTACTTGTAGACACTCTACTTATTTAATCAAAAAGGAGAGTTCATTTATGGGTATAAAAAGTAAGATAAGGAATGGTAATAGCATTTAGGAGGAAGACAATGAAAGTTATCTATAAGATTACTTACCCAAATGGAAAGATCTATATCGGAAAGGATCTAACTGATAGCATCAATTACTTTGGGAGTGCAAGTAGCGAACTCATTGCTAGAGATTTTACTAGAGAAGAGAGACGTAACTTCACCATTAGAAAGGAAATCTTGTGGGAATCTGAAACAGCCAGCGATGCGGAAGTTAGTGAGAAAGAGGTCGAATTCATCAGGCGCTACCGCTCGAATGATCCTGAGATAGGTTATAATAGGTGGCCTAAGCTCTTGTAAGTTTTAGTTTTTTAGTGCTCTTATTAAATAATCAGGCACCTCTTTACGTGGTGCTTTCTTTATGCTCGTTTTGGGGAGTAGGAGGTGATAAATGTAGATGTCTATTTTAGGCCGACTCTTTAAATCTAGAAAGAAACCACAAAACAGCCTGTTTGGCAGCACTTATACTTTCTTCTTCGGTAGCACTACAAGCGGGAAAGTCGTAAACGAGCGAACTGCCATGCAGACTACAGCGGTATATGCCTGTGTAAGAATTCTATCCGAAACCCTGGCTAGTTTACCGCTTCATACCTATAAGCATACAGACCGGGGGAAAGAAAAGGCAACTGATCATCAGCTTTATTACTTGCTCCACGATGAGCCAAATCCAGAGATGACTTCATTTGTGTTTCGAGAGACACTGATGGGTCATCTTTTACTTTGGGGGAATGCCTACGCCCAGATTATCAGAGATGGGAGAGGAAACGTACTAGCTTTATATCCCTTACTGCCTGACAAAATGAGTGTAGATAGAACCTCCACCGGAGAGCTTTATTACGAATACCAAAAAGATACTGGGCCTGTAATTCTTCGTAGCGATGAAGTTTTTCATATCCCTGGGCTTGGATTTGATGGTTTAGTGGGCTACTCGCCTATTGCTATGGCCAAGAATGCAATTGGTATGGCCATAGCAACAGAAGAATATGGCGCTAAGTTTTTCGCTAATGGAGCTAATCCTGGAGGGGTGCTGGAGCACCCGGGAGTAGTAAAAGATCCCAAGCGAGTCAGAGATAGCTGGAATGCGGTGTATCAGGGAAGTGCCAATGCGCACCGAGTAGCTGTTTTGGAGGAAGGTATGAAGTTTCAGCCTATTGGGATTCCACCAGAACAAGCCCAGTTTATCGCTACCCGCAAGTTTCAACTGAATGAAATCGCTCGAATCTTTCGGATTCCACCTCATATGATTGGTGATTTGGAGAAGTCCAGTTTCTCCAATATCGAGCAACAGAGCCTAGAATTTGTGAAATATACCCTCGACCCATGGGTATCTAGGTGGGAGCAGGCTATACAACGAGCATTATTTAGTCCTAAAGAGAAAAAGACATACTTTGTTAAGTTCAATGTGGATGGGCTTTTGCGGGGAGATTACCAAAGTCGCATGAACGGGTATGCCACAGGAAGGCAAAATGGATGGCTATCTGCCAATGACATTAGGGAACTTGAAGATATGAACCGTATTCCAGAAGAACTTGGAGGCGATTTGTATCTCGTGAATGGTAATATGACGCAGCTTCAAGATGCTGGTGCTTTTGCAAAACAAATTAAGGAGGAGGTGTGAATTCTTGGGTAAGAAATTCTGGAATTGGGCGGAGAGCAAAGATGGGAGGACTCTTTATCTTGATGGACCAATAGCCGAGGAAACTTGGTTTGGAGATGAAGTAACACCCAAACAGTTTAAGGCAGAACTCATGAGTAGCACTGGTGATATTACTGTATGGCTTAATTCACCAGGTGGCGATGTGTTTGCTGCCAGCCAAATCTACAATATGTTGATGGACTATAAAGGCAATGTGACAGTCAAAATTGATGGGATTGCAGCCAGCGCAGCATCAGTTGTTGCCATGGCAGGCAGCGAGGTTTTAATGTCACCAGTATCTATGATGATGATTCATAATCCCATGACCATTGCGTTTGGCGATGCGGAGGAGATGGGCAAAGCTATCTCGATGCTTGATGAAGTGAAAGAGAGCCTCATTAATGCTTACGAGTTAAAGACAGGACTACCAAGGTCGAAACTATCACAACTAATGGATGCGGAGAGTTGGTTTAATGCCCAGAAAGCCATTGAACTTGGCTTTGCGGATCAGATTATGTTTTCACCGGAAAAAGAACAGCTACCCCAAACGGAAGGCTTACTTTTCAGCAAGATGGCAGTGGTAAACTCCCTTTTAGGTAAGCTGCCACGAAAAGGAAAACCCCAAGGGATGGACATTACTGTTTTAGACAAGAGGCTTGACCTCTTAAAATATTAAGGAGGAATGAAAGATGAATCAGATTCTACAACTTAGAGAAAAAAGAGCTAAAGCCTGGGCAGATGCCAAGGCTTTTTTAGACTCCAAAAGAGGAGATGATGGTCTTATCTCCGCCGAGGATACTGCTACCTACGACAGGATGGAAGCTGAAGTTGTGAACCTCGGTAGAGAAATAGAAAGGCTAGAAAGACAGCAGACTATTGATTTCGAACTCTCAAAGGCTACATCTGCTGCCATCAAAAACGACCCGATGATCGAAAAGGTGAAAAGCAATCCTCGGGCTACCAAGGAATACTCCGACGCTTTTTGGAAGGCTATAAGAAATAAGCATGGCTACGAAGTCATGAACTCTCTAAAAATTGGTGAAGAAAGCGAAGGCGGATACCTTGTCCCCGATGAATTTGAGCGTACTCTAGTACAGGCACTAGAGGAAGAAAACGTCTTTCGAAGCTTAGCTAAGGTGATTACAACGTCATCCGGTGACAGAAAAATCCCTATTGTTGCTACCAAAGGGGAAGCTACATGGGTGGATGAAGAAGGTCCCATTCAAGAATCAGATGATAGCTTTTCTCAAACTTTTCTCAGTGCTCACAAAGTAGCTACCATGATTAAGGTTTCTGAGGAACTCTTGAATGACAGTGTCTTTGACCTTCCTAGTTATATTGCTACCGAGTTTGGACGAAGAATTGGCAACAAGGAAGAAGATGCTTTCTTTAATGGAGATGGCGTAGGTAAGCCCACGGGTATTTTCAATGATGTCGGTGGTGGGCAGTTAGGCACTACTGCGGCCGCTGTGGCTGCCATCACCTTTGATGAGATCTTCGACCTGTTCTACTCGCTAAAAGCTCCGTATCGCAAACGTGCCAAATTTGTGATGAACGATTCAACGGTAAAACTGCTTAGAAAACTCAAGGATAACAACGGTCAGTATATTTGGCAGCCATCGGTGGCCCTCGGTCATCCAGATACAATCTTATCTAGACCTCTAGTTACCTCTCCCTATGTCCCCGAGGCAACAGCCGGAAATAAGGCTATTGCCTTCGGGGATTTTGGCTATTACTGGATTGCTGATCGCCAAGGCAGGAACTTTAAACGTCTAAATGAGCTATTCGCAGTAACCGGACAAGTAGGCTTTATCGCAACCCAAAGGGTGGATGGGAAACTCATATTGCCTGAAACGATAAAATATCTACAAATGAAAAATGCCTAGAGTAAGGAACTGGAGGTGAGCGTATTGGCCGTAACGCTGGTAGAAGCAAAATCATATTTGAGGGTCGATGGCGATGAGGAAGATATGCTCATCGCCCATCTTCTTCAAACAGCTAGTCAGCTGTGCGAATTGGTACTGAGAATGAGTATTGATGAATTTGAGGAAGTCCCCAAAACAGTAGATCAAGCTATCCTGTTTATCACCGCCAACATGTACGAGTACCGGGAAGATCTTGATATGAAAGTTGTGGAGGATGTAATTAAAAGGCTCTTATCACCCTATCGGCTGGAAAGTTGGTGATAGTGTGAGCATCGGTGAACTTAGGCATAGAATTACCCTTGTAGAGCTTAGAATTACTGAGGATATGTATGGAAATCAAACCAAAGAATGGGTAGAAGTAGCCAATTTATGGGCAAAAGTATCTAACCTTTACGGAAAGGTATACTTTACCGCTGCATCCATCCATCTTGAGAAAATGGTGGTATTCACCATTAGATATAGAGCTGGTTTAAACGAAGAGATGATCATACGTTTTAAGGGAAAGCAGTACAATATTCAGTTCATTGATAACATCAAGTACCGAAACGAATACTTGGAAATCAAAGCCATGTTGAAAGTATAATTTGGGACGCTTGCTCACTGAGCAAAGAGTCTTTTTTTTATGGAGAGGAGGATCGAGGAATGGATTTATTTGTCGAAGTAACAAAGCTAGTTTTGCCTTTAATGGCTATTGCAGTAAGCGCTGCTGTAGCTTTTGCAGCAGACTATTTGCGCCAGAGGTCAAAGAATGAAGTGGCGAATCGGGTGATTAATTCTGTTGAAAATGTTGTTCGGGCTGCTGTTCTTGAAGCCCAACAAACAGTTGTTGATAGCCTAAAGGAACGAAACGGCGGTAAATTAAAAGATGAAGAAAAAGAACAGATTAAGTCAGATGTATTAAAAGCTGTCAAGGCAAGGTTGACCAAGGAAACTCTTAAGGAGTTACAGGAGGTCACAGCTGATCTAGAAGGGTACCTATCTAGCCTGATTGAGTCCTGTGTCTATTTGAACAATGGAATGCAAGGTGTTGAGGGGGGAAAGCAGTAGAGACCTCGTTCTCGTTGGGGCCAGTTTTAATTGAGTTTTCTAAAGGGGGAGGGTTTAATTTCGCATATAAGTCAGGAAGCCTAGAAGATGGCCAATGGCGGTTAGGTGTGGCCCTTAGTGGAGAGCGGGGTCCAAGTTTTCGGATTCCAATGGAAGAAGATTTTCTGACTAAAGGAACGCTCGGCTATATAGCTGGCGTTCCTGAAACAACGGGGGTGGATCGGGATTGCAAGATATATGGAAGCACTTTCAGATAATTTTTGCCGCCATTGGCGGGTGGCTGGGGTGGTTTTTAGGTGGTTTTGATGGATTTATATATGCTCTAATCGCTTTTGTGATCATTGACTACATTACTGGGGTAATGCGTGCGGTTATGGAAAAAGCACTATCAAGTGAAACTGGTGCTAGGGGTATCTTTAAAAAAGTACTTATTTTTACACTTGTGGGTGTCGGACATATTATTGACAGTCAAGTTCTGGGCGGCGGTAATGCGATTCGGACCGCCGTCATTTTCTTTTACTTGAGTAATGAGGGAATATCCATATTAGAGAATGTCGTGGCTATTGGACTCCCCATCCCCGATAAGCTTAAAGAAGTGCTTGAACAGTTACGTTCCGATGAGCCTGACAAAAATAATTAATATCTAGTATTAAAGCATGACCCGAGGAGTGTAACAACTCTTCGGGTCTTTTGCTTATTTAGGGGTTCGATTCCCAGTGATTTTTTGCATATAGGTGCAGGGGTCTCCCTGTAGAATTGGAGGTAAGCCTATATGCAGATAACAAAAATTATAGAGAAAACAGAATCGCAGACATTTTCTAAACGAAAACCCTTAGACCCAGAGGTGCTTCAACGCGAATTTGACTATTATAGAGCGGAGAATTTACTGCGCCAGATGCTTGAGAAGGGTTTTATCTCAGAAGAAGAGTTTACCAAGATCATGTTTTTAAACCGTAAATCTTTCTCGCCCATGTTAGCACAGATTATGCCCTATAATCCTTGATATACCGGGCACAAGGGGGTAATATGTCACATACCCGAAGGGAGGTGAACGTGGTGAGAAAGGTGACGAAGATAACAAAAAGTAAAATTCCTACATCAAAAGGACCAAAGCTAAGAGTTGCAGCTTATGCCCGGGTTTCTACAGATAGTACAGAGCAGCTTATCAGTCTGGAGGCACAAAAGACTCATTACGAATCTTACATCAAAGCTAATCCAGATTGGGAGTTTGTAGGTATTTATTATGATGAGGGTATTTCTGGTACGAAAAAGGAAAATCGAACAGAACTCCTACGACTTATCTCTGATTGTGAAAATAAAAAGATAGATTTTATAGTTACCAAATCGATCAGTAGACTTGCTAGAAATACAACAGACTGTCTGGAACTAGTCAGAAAACTAAACGATCTTGGCGTTTACATTTACTTTGAGAAAGAGAACATTAACACGCAATCCATGGAAAGCGAACTAATGCTGACTATTTTGAGTAGCCTTGCTGAAAGCGAGTCAATTTCGATTTCTGAAAACAATAAGTGGTCTATTCAGAAACGATTTCAAAATGGGACTTATAAGCTTTCATATCCGCCTTATGGCTTTGATTATGTGAATGGTCAGATAGTTGTAAATAAGGAGCAGGCAAAGGTTGTTAAGCGAATTTTTGCTGATGCTTTATCTGGAAAGGGAACGCAGAGAATTGCTCAAGAATTAAAGGCTGAAGGAGTTCCTACAAAAAGAGGTGGCCAGTGGACTTCTACTACTGTCGGAAGCATACTCGGGAATGAAAAGTATACCGGAGATTTGCTTCTGCAAAAAACCTACACAGATGAAAACTTTATTAGGCATACGAACAAGGGTGAAAAAGACCAATACCTTATTGAAAATCATCATGAAGCGATTATAAGCCATGAAGATTTCGAGGCAGTAAGCAAGGTTATTAAGCAGCGTCGTAAAGAAAAGGGTATAAAAAAAGGTAGTAGTAAATATTCGAACCGCTATCCTTTCTCCGGAAAGATTAAATGCTACGAATGTGGGAGTACCTTTAAACGAAGGATTTATGGATCGGGCAACAACAAATATATAGCGTGGAGTTGCTCTAAACACATCGCAAACATTGACGAATGCTCTATGCTTTATATCAGGGAAGATAACATACATCAAGCCTTTGTAACCATGATAAATAAACTTATCTTTAGCCATAAACTTATTTTAAGGCCGCTGTTACAAAGTTTAAAAGCTACAAATTATACAGATAACCTTGTGAAAATTCAAGACATAGAGTCCAAGATAGAAGAAAACACAGAGCAGGTTAAGGTACTTGTTAATCTTATGGTAAAAGGGTATCTTGACCCTGCTCTTTATAATAAGCAGAACAACGAACTACGTCTGGAAGCTGAGCTACTCAAAGAACAAGAAACTGCACTATATCGCTGCATCAACGGTGGAATGACCATAGCCGCTGAATTAAACCAGCTCATTAAATACGTGTCAAAAGCGGAGGACATAGAAAGCTTTAATGAGGATATGTTTGAGCGTTTTGTCGAGAGGATTATTGTCTTTTCACCGGCTGAAATTGGTTTTAGCTTGAAATGTGGACTTACATTAAGGGAAAGGATGGAGAGATAAATGCAACATGTGCTTTATGGATATATGATTCAAGATGGAAAAGCAGTGATTGATCAGCCAGCGGTATTGAAGTTAAAAGAGTTATATAAAGCTTATCTTTCAGGGCTTTCTCTAATAGATGCGGCTGAGAAAGCTGGTATAAAGCGCTATCACTCAACTGTGGCTAAGATGCTCACCAACAAACGATACCTTGGTGATGACTACTACCCTCAGATTATTGACAACGATATTTTTGAGCAGGTACAAGCTGAAAAGTTAAAAAGAGCGCAAATGCTTGGGAAAATCAAAAAGCCCTCTCCTAAAATAAATGTCATCAAACAGTTCCGTTTTAGTATGCCGACACCTGAACAGCTTTATGACGATCCGTTTAGACAAGCAGAGTATGTTTATAGTCTGATAGAAAGCGAGGTGATAAAGAATGGCGATTAATAGAAATGTTAAGGTCATACCTGCCCGTGCTCGTGTTGGAAATAATGTAAAGCCTGAAGAGAAGCAAAAGCTTAGAGTAGCAGCATATTGCCGAGTTTCTACAGATAGCGAAGAACAAGCTTCCAGCTATGAGGTACAAATTGAACATTACACAAACTTTATAAATAATAACCCTGAATGGGAACTAGCTGGTATCTTTGCGGATGATGGAATCTCAGGAACCAATACCAAAAAGCGTGAAGAGTTTAACCGGATGATTGAAGAGTGTATGAAGGGTAAAATCGACATGATCATTACAAAGTCCATCAGCCGCTTTGCCCGAAATACTCTGGATTGCTTGAAGTACATCAGGCAGCTTAAAGATAAAAACATACCTGTGTTCTTTGAAAAAGAGAACATTAATACAATGGACTCTAAAGGTGAAGTTCTTCTGACTATTATGGCCTCCTTAGCCCAACAGGAAAGCCAATCCTTAAGTCAAAACGTGAAGCTCGGTATTCAATACCGTTACCAGCAGGGGGAGGTACATGTCAATCATAAGAGGTTCTTAGGGTATACCAAAGATGAGAATAAACAGCTGGTTATTGTGCCTGAAGAAGCAGTGGTAGTAAAACGTATATACCGAGAGTATCTTGAAGGGGCAAGCCTTCTACAAATAGGTCGTGGGTTGGAAGCTGACGGCATTCTTACTGCAGCTAACAAGCCTAGGTGGAGACCAGAGACACTCAAAAAGATACTTCAGAATGAAAAGTATATCGGTGACGCTTTACTGCAAAAAACATATACCGTTGATTTTCTTTCCAAGAAGAGAGTGGTCAATAACGGAATT
>ENA-UOOR01001581-UOOR01001581.1-fermentation-metagenome-genome-assembly--contig:-NODE-1581-length-26137-cov-32.163024_pt1 | contig 26137 bp, 22 predicted proteins | sample MGYA00245780_ERZ724029 | MGnify/ENA primary metagenome ERZ724029 (study PRJEB28704, sample SAMN03018315) | fermentation metagenome | biome: anthropogenic terrestrial biome; feature: soil... | reverse complement strand
TGTACCGCTACGTAATGAAGCTTAAGCGAAAGCGTCTCCGATTCGGATACATTTGACGAAATCATAACATGGTATACATGGTGGGTGTGAACAGTAACTATTTGGGGGATAATTTAATCAATATAGAAAATCCTATTGATAATTTTGCCGAAACACTGTATAAAGTAGTTAACGTGACAATAAATCTAGTAAAAAGGAGTATTTGTAAAGAGGTGCCCTATGCTAATGAAAGATAAAAAAAGAATCTTATTAATAATAAACCCAATTGCAGGTAAATTAAGTACGAAGGCAAGCCGTTTCCGTATGGCGGAATTATTTCGCAAAAATGGTTATGAGGTTGATATGAAATCGACAAAAGCGAAAGGCCATGCCACGCAGCTTGTTTTGGAACACGCTTTGGATAATGATATTATTGTCTGCTGCGGCGGTGACGGAACACTGAACGAAGTAATATCCGGAGTGATGCAGTTGGGAGTTCAGATACCGGTGGGGTATATTCCGGCTGGGACCACGAACGATTTTGCTACCAGCCTTAATCTGTCAAGCCAGATTGAAGTTGCGGCTCAGACAATTATGGCCGGTCACAAAAAGACATTGGATATCGGCAGCTTTAACGATAAAAGATACTTTAATTATATCGCTTCTTTTGGTGCATTTACCGGAACCTCGTATTCAACACCGCAGTCATCGAAAAATATGATCGGCCATTTGGCTTATGTTTTGGAGGGAGTAAAGGACATCCCCAGTATTCACCCGTATCATGTGCGGGTGGAGGCAAACGGTGAGGTATACGAGGATGATTATGTCTTTGGAGCAGTAAGTAATTCTACTTCGATTGGCGGTATTGTGAAGCTGGATGCGGATCAAGTGGACTTAAATGACGGACTTCTTGAGCTGATTCTCGTGAAAAACCCGAAAACACCCTTGGATCTGCATAAAATAATTCTCTTCCTTTCGAAAAAGGAAAATAATAATGACACGATTGTTTTCTTAAAGACAGCGGAGGCAACCTTCACAATGCAGGAGCCTATTTCCTGGACTATTGACGGGGAATATGAGCCCGGCGGTACATCCATAAAAATCAAGAATATACCCAATGCAATTACGATTTTTGCATGAATTTGCATGAATTTCTTTGTTTGACATTGGAAAAAGATAATGGTACAATTATTTGAAAGATTTACCATTATTTTGAATTGTTTCAAGAAGGAATGGACGGAATTAATCAGCATAAAGCATATTTTTATAAAAAACGATACGCAATGTAAAGTTGGAAGGGTGCAAACATGAAAAAGGGGGAAAATACGAACTTATCCGGCAATGATAATACCAAGGAAGAAAGAATGACCAGTAGAAACCCGGAAATCAAAGCCGACACATCCGGGTTTAGCAGCATAGCTACTGATTCTGGGAATGATACAGAAACGGAGGATGTCTCTACCTCCATTCATATAGATACGATGGACGAATATGATCTTGATTTGGACTGGGACGTTTTTCATGAGGTATTAAAGCAGCAGGTCAATGACGAGTTATCCGTAAGCGAAGAGGAAGATCGAAAACTTAAGAAAAACAGAATTTTAAAACGTTCTTTTGCAATTGCAGGCATTACTCTGGGAGTACTATGCCTGTTTGTTGTCTTTTTGGTGGGAACAAAGCCCGGCCGAAGAATGATCTACCGGATTGCAGGGGATTACATCCATGACCGCGTGGATCAGACAGATAATACGATGGAGGAAGAAGGGGATTCCTTTGCTGTATCGGGCGGAATAAACGATTCCTATAGTAAGAATGCTTTTGATTATACCAATAAGACCGATACCGAAGAAAATACTTCTGAATCGGTTATTATTCCAAGGCAAGAGGATTATGTGAGTACCTTTTTGGTGTTTGGTATTGAAGAAATAGGCGGAGCAAAGAATACGGATGCGATTCTGCTTGCATCGATCAATACCAGGGATAAGACGATTAAGTTAACCTCATTACTTCGGGATACCTTAGTCAATGTTCCCGGATATACCCCCCGTAAGCTTAACGCTGTCTATGCGAAGGGCGGAGCAAGCCTGTTAACAACAACGATAGAACAGAATTATAGAATTAAAATTGATGGATATGCATCAATTGATTTTGAAGACTTTGAGGCGGTAATTGATTTTCTCGGCGGAGTATCCATTGAGCTTGGCGAGAAAGAGGCAAATTATCTGAATCGAAAGAATTATATTTCGAATCCGGCATATCGCAACGTGGTGCCCGGATGGAATAATCTGAATGGAAATCAGGCTCTTGGTTACTGCCGTGTACGTAAAGTTCCGACTCTGGGAGGATCCAATGATGATTACGGAAGAACACTTCGGCAGCGAAGGGTAATGACGGCAGTTTTTAACAAATACAAAAATAAGAATGTATTTGACTTATTATCTATTACAACGAAATGCCTTGGCTATGTCAAAACGAATGTTACCCAGGCGCAGATTGAAGGGGTACTGGAAGATATTGTTGAAAACAAGATAACGACCATGGAGACTATGCGGATTCCGGTAAACGGAATGTTTGATGAACTGGATGAATACAACGGCGTAAGCTCTCCGCTGGTGCTTGAGTGGGAGAATAACATTAATGAATTGTATCAATTTATCTTCCTGGATGAAAAAAATGAACAAGAGAAAAACATTGTTACAAACAAGAATTGATGAAGACGATTTGTTTGGAAGGCTTTTGACCCTAAAATCAAGTAATTAAATGAAAATCAGGGATGGAAAATGAAAAAATACAAAATATAAAAGCAAATGGAAAAATGGAAATTACCCGGTTAAATGTTTATTCATATCCGGGTAATTTTTAATTCGATAAGCACCGGCTCATCCTTTGCTATTTGTGCCGGTTTGGTTTCTGCCTTAAAGTATGCCTCGTTCGATTCTGGCTCAGCATGGGACTGCTGGATTTCTTCCGCAGCAGCTCAATCTGCCTTTGTGCAATATACCGGCCTAATGTGGAATTGTTTTCGTTAAACCGGCATCCATACAGATAGGATTGCAGATGCTCCAGATATTCCTTACGAATAATAATTCCGGATAGAGTAATGAACCGATTGTTGCTATCCTTCAGCTTTAGCCGAAAGGTCCGATTGATGCTAAGGTCATCCTTCGTAATAAAAGCAACGCCATTTTCACTGATATCTTTTACCAATACATTGATGGCACTTGACCCGTTAGGAGTATTGATATAAAGCGGCATATCCTCGCCGATATACATGCGGTAAGAATTTCTTCGGTTATAGGGAATGCCTTCCCCGCTCAACACGATCAGGTGGTAAAGTTTACCTTCATATTTTATTAATTTAACGGTTACATTTTCCCAGGCAAAAACCTTACCATCTACAATATATAGAAAATTTATCTGACAATTCTCGCTAAAACCCAGGGTTTGCTCATCTACAGTTATGGCATTTACAACAACAGACGAGTCCTGAATAAATACAACCTGGCTGCGAAAGCTTACATTCCTTCCGTTGTACTTTACTTCGACCTCTATCTTTGCCCCTATTTGAATCTCACTTATCTGCAAAATGCATCCCCCCAATAAAATTACTTCTCTTAGTATATAATAGTTTTTCCTAACTTACAACAATTTTGTAAAAAATTATCTTTTCTGGTAGAATTGTGTTGAATGGCGTTTGTATTTTACCAGGATTATAAATGAAGTCTTTACCAGGGGACCGTATTTTGCTATAATAGCAGTCAATAAGAAGAGTAAATAATCTGTTTATCTTAAGATTAAGAACAGGAAGGTTGATGCTAGTGAAATTTACAAAGATGCAGGGTTGTGGAAATGACTATGTCTATGTTGATTGTACGAAGGATGTCATTGATAACATACCGGAAACCGCCCGCAGGGTAAGTGACCGGCATTTTGGTATTGGGTCCGACGGACTTATATTGATCCGGACCTCGAAGCAAGCTGATTTTATGATGGATATGTATAATTATGATGGATCCCGGGCGCAAATGTGTGGAAATGGTATCCGATGCGTTGCAAAGTATGTTTATGACAACAAGCTGACGGACAAAAAGCACCTTCAGATTGAAACATTAAGTGGAATAAGAGATCTGGATTTAACCGTGGCGGATGGCAAAGTTACTTTCGTAGCGGTGGATATGGGAAAACCGGTTTTAAAGCCTTCTCTGATTCCGGTGATTTCCGATAAAGAGATCGTTATTAAGGAACCGATTAACGTAGACAATAAGATTTATGAGGTTACCTGTGTGTCGATGGGAAATCCCCATGCGGTGGTCTTTGTAGATGATACGAAGAACCTTCCGATGGAAACGATTGGCCCTCTTTTTGAACATCATGAAATGTTTCCGGAGAGAGTGAATACTGAATTTGTGCATGTGGCAGACCGCAGCCACATCCATATGCGTGTATGGGAACGCGGTGCAGGGGAGACCTTAGCTTGTGGAACGGGCGCATGCGCCAGTGTGATCGCATGCATCCTGAACGGCTTTACCGACCATGAGGTAACGGTATCTCTTCTCGGCGGCGATTTGACGATACGGTATGATGAAAAATTAGACCGGGTCTTCATGACAGGTCCGGCAGTGAAAGTATTTGACGGTGAGATCAACTTATAAACACAAAAACGAAAATCAGAAAGGTTTGGTGCACGATGTTTAAGATAAATGAAAATTATTTAAAGCTGCCCGGCAGCTATCTATTCTCTACCATTGGCAAAAAGGTTCGGGAATTTACCGAGGCGAACCCGGATAAGAAGATCATAAGGCTTGGAATTGGTGATGTCACCTTACCGCTGGCTCCTGTCGTAGTGAAAGCGCTGCACGGAGCAGTTGATGAAATGGGTGTAAAGGAAACCTTCAAAGGCTATGCTCCGGATCTTGGATATGAGTTCCTTCGCCAGACCATCGCGGACAATGACTATAAGGCAAGAGGAGCGGATATTGCCATCGATGAGATCTTCATCAGCGACGGTGCAAAGAGTGACTCCGGCAACATTCAGGAAATCTTTGCTATCAATAATAAAATTGCAGTCTGCGATCCGGTCTATCCGGTATATATCGATTCGAACGCTATGGCAGGCAGGACCGGAGATTATATCCCCGCCGAGGAAAAATGGTCCGATGTAATTTATATGCCCTGTACGAAGGAAACGAATTTTGCACCGGAGCTTCCGAAGGAGACACCGGATATTATTTATCTATGCTATCCGAACAATCCGACCGGTTCAACGATCACAAAGGAGGAACTGCAAAAATGGGTGGATTATGCTAACAAGGCCGGCGCTGTGATTATCTATGATGCTGCGTATGAAGCATATATTTCCGAGGAAAATGTTCCGCATACCATTTACGAGTGCGAGGGCGCTAAAACCTGTGCGATCGAAATCCGCAGCTTCTCCAAGAATGCAGGGTTTACCGGAACAAGACTTGGCTTCACGGTAGTTCCGAAGGAGTTAAAATGCGGTGAGGTTTCGCTGAACAGCCTGTGGGCAAGACGCCATGGAACAAAGTTTAACGGGGCTCCTTACATTACCCAGGTTGCCGGGGCGGCAATCTACTCTACGGAAGGAAAAAAGCAGATCAAGGAACAGATCGCATACTATATGAAGAATGCGCAAATCATCCGGGAAGGACTAAAAGCGGCTGGTTATAGTATCTCCGGCGGTGTGAATGCGCCTTATATCTGGATGGAGACACCAAAGGGAATGTCCTCCTGGGATTTCTTCGATTATCTGTTAACGAAAGCAAATGTCGTAGGCACTCCGGGTTCCGGCTTTGGACCGAGCGGCGAAGGCTATTTTCGACTGACCGCTTTTGGTACCTATGAAAATACCTTAGAAGCAATGGAAAGAATTAAAAAGCTATCATAAGAAGTTACTATTAGAAAGGTTTTGATCGTATTGATTTACCCAAAGAATTTAGAGAAAGGCTATAAGATAGGCGTAACGGCTACCTCCGACGGGTTTGTAAAGGAGGTCGATATAAGACGTCTGGAAAATGGCATCCGCCATTTTTCTGAAATTGGTTACCCGGTAATCGAGACAAACAATGTGCGGACGGAGCATAAGGGAAGAAGCTCGGACGGACCCACGCGGGCGAAGGAGCTGATGCAGCTCTTCGATGACGATGAGGTACGTGTGATTATGGCTGCCAGCGGCGGAGATTATCTGGTAGAAATGCTTCCTTTTGTTGATTTTGGTAAGATAAAAGACAATCCCAAATGGGTACAGGGATATTCTGATACCACAGGTCTTACCTTTACAATTACAACGAATTTGGATATTGCAACGGTTTATGCAAGTAATTTTGGCAGTTTTGGCATGGACGAATGGCATAGCTCGCTGAAAGATAACATAAAAATCTTAGAAGGAGAAGATTTCAGGCAGGATAGCTTTGAGAAATTTCAAGATGGTTTTGGGGAAAGAATAACCGGACTGGAAGGATATCTTCTGGAAAAAGACGTGGATTGGAAAAATCTATATCCCGCAGGGCAGCCTGCCGGGGAGATTGTTATGAAAGGAAGGGCGCTTGGGGGTTGCCTGGATGTTCTTCTCAACCTGATCGGAACCGGATATGATAGAACGAAGAAATTTGTGGAGAAATATAAGCAGGACGGAATTGTCTGGTTTCTGGAAAGCTTTGATTTAAACAGTGAAGCCTTAACCAGGGGATTGTGGCAGCTGAAGGAAGCAGGCTGGTTTGCACATGCAACGGGATTTATCTTTGGCAGACCTGCATTGTTTCAGACTTATACAGACACCACGTATGAAGAAGCGGTACAATCCGTATTGGGTGAGCTCAATTTACCGATTATTTTAGATGCCGATATCGGGCATAAACCACCGCAGATAACGATGATTAATGGGGCGTTTGTAACCATCGTAAGTATAGGTGGTAAAGGAAATATATCTTTTGAAAGAAGGTAAAATAGTGTATGGGCGGAGAAGGAAAGAGGGATGGCAAGGGCTTTGACCTGCTTCGATTAAGGGGGAAAGAATATCTTGAAAAAGCAAGGGATATTCTTAAAAAATATTGGGATTATAGTGATCAGGAGAAAAGAAACAATCTGATTTACCCTTTTGGATTTTTTACAGGAACCTTAATTTATCTGGAAGTAATCCTGCATCTTCTGATTTATCAAAGGGTTGATAATAAGATTATTTATCCGATTTTGTTTGCCTTTCCGTTCGGACTTTTGCTGGCACTTTTAACCGGCCTTTTTCGTGCTGCCATTAATAAAGTAATGATGTGGGTTATTACGGCATTGATTTGCCTGATTTTTGGTATTCAGTTAATTTATTTTTATGTTTTTAAAGTATATTTTTCTTTTCAGTCAATCGGTATGGCAGGAGATGCATTTTCAGAATTCGGTTCCGACATTGCGACCGCCGTCCGGCATAATATTAGTGGGCTGCTGCTTCTGTGCTTACCGCTTCCGGTTCTTGCAATTCTATTAAAAGATGGATTCTCGTGCAGTAAAAGGAAGCTTAAGGAGCAGGGAATTCTGGGCATAGGTGTCCTGCTCCTGCATTCGCTGGTTCTTATTGCCTTACTCATCTTTGGCAGAGGGGATTATTCTCCTTATGATTTATATCATCATACAAAAGTGTATGATTTATGCGGAAAGCAGCTGGGAATAGCAACCATGACCCGGCTGGATATCAGCAGGTTAATAAATCCAAAAGAGGATCTGGTGCTGGCGGATTTTCCGACCATGCAAGGAAAGATACCGAAGGCTGTGCCGACTCCGGTCCCAAAGACGATAAAATCTATGGAAGCAAAACCAGACCGGCAGAAATCCGATCCGACACCGAGTCCCCTGCCGACCCCGACTCCGGTTGATACTTCTCCCAATGTCATGGAGATTGATTTTGCTTCTTTGGCAGAAGGGGAGAAGGATAACACAGTCCGGACTCTGCATGAATATTTTGCATCGGTTATCCCAACGAATAAGAATAAATATACCGGAATGTTTCAAGGATATAATCTGATCATGCTAACCGCAGAGGGCTTCTCCCCTTACGCGGTGCATAAAGAATTAACACCAACCTTGTACCGGCTGACGCGGGAAGGCTTTGTATTCAATAATTTCTATACGGCGCTGTGGCAGACCAGTACCAGCGATGGAGAATATGTTGCAATGACCGGGCTGATTCCGGTGGGAACAAGAAGTATGTACCGTACCAGAAATAACTATATGCCGTTTGCTCTGGGGAATCAGTTTAAGCGAATGGGTGTGGAGAGTAAGGCATATCATAATCACACCTATACCTATTATCAGAGAAATGAGACGCATCCGAATCTCGGATATCTCTTTAAGGGGAAAGGAAACGGACTGGTCTTGGAATCGGATGTATGGCCGGAATCGGATCTGGAAATGATCAATGCTACGGTTGATGAATATATTGGGGAAGAAAGGTTCCATGTATATTATCTTACGGTCAGCGGACATATGAATTATACTTTTATGGGCAACAGTATGGCCTATAAGAATCGGAAGTTGGTTGAAGATCTGCCCTATTCTTCGGATGTCAAAGCCTATATTGCATGCCAGATTGAACTGGACAGAGCGCTGGAGCAGCTGATCAAGAAATTAGAGGAAGCGAATGTTGCAGACCGTACCGTGATTGCTCTCAGCGCAGATCATTATCCCTACGGGTGGGAGAAAGAAAAGCTGGATGAACTGGCAGGGCATGAGGTGGATCCAAACTTTGAGGTATATAGGAACCATTTCATTCTTTGGAGTGCAGGGATGAAGCAAAATATCATTGTAGACGAACCTTGCTCAAGCCTGGATATTCTGCCGACTTTGTCAAACCTGTTTGGCCTTGAATATGATTCGAGATTGCTGATGGGACGGGATGTTTTCTCCGATGCTCCGCCTCTGGTTATCTTATCGGACCGAAGTTTTATAACAGATAAGGTAATGTACAATTCAAAAACCGGAGAGGTCATTAAACTGACCGAGGAAGAGCTTCCGGAAGATTATATTAAGACGGTCAACAATATTGTTAAAAATAAATTCTCCGTTTCCAAAAGCATTGTGGAAAAAGATTATTACCGGCGGGTATTCCCGTTACTGTTCACACCTTAGTAAAGACTATCCTATGATTTCGACAAATGATATCCGATAAGGAGTATTTGCATTCGTCGGTACTTTGGCTCCGTATTTTGGAGCCTTATGTACCGCTACGTAATGCAACTAAGCGAAAGCGTCTCCGATTCGGATACATTTGACGAAATCATAACATGGTATACATGATGGGTGTGAACAGTAAGGAGGGATTTCAGTAATTAAAATAACTTGCATTTCCGGAAGCGATGTGTTAACATACCAAACAACAAAGGGATGGATCGAATACAATACCTTTATTTTCGATCATCCTTATAGAATTTCATATAGGAATCGGCTGGGAAGGAGACTTTATTCTACCCAAGACCTGAATGACAGGAATGGTGAGCCACCGACTGAGAGCACACCAACAGGGATAAGTAGAATACGGAACACTCCGGAGCCCGCGGGTCAAAATCGCAGTAGGCTCGTGCGCGGCACACGTTACGTGCTTAGAGTGGAGAGCTGTGCTCTTCAAGCGGGTGGTACCGCGGGAACTTCTATCGTTTCTCGCCCCGAAGAATTTTGAATATTTCAAAGTTCTTCGGGTTTTTTGATTCTTATTAACAAATAATCTTCTTCAATTTGCACAAAACAGGGAAAGGCTCAAGTAATAAGAAACAATATTTTAATGCGTAACTGTTTGAAGTCAATTTTATAAATTGGCTTTTGACCCGCAAATCTTAAACTAATTTTAAGAAAAGGAGGAAATGAGATGGATTTTATTACAGGAATCAGAAAGCCGGATACGACTGCAATTCGGGATATTCTGGAAGGAACTCATACCGGTACGGTAAAGCTTACCGGAGCGATTCATACAATCCGCAATATGGGTGAGATCGCATTTGTAATATTGCGAAAAAAAGAAGGTCTTGTACAATGTATATATGAGGAAGGTGTTACAAATTTTAATCGCAAAGAGCTAAGAGAAGGAATGACCGTTATCGCAGAAGGTATCGTAAGCCAAGAGGAACGGGCGCCTTATGGATTCGAGGTACGCTTAATTAATATCAACGTTCTGTCTGTCCCGCTTCAAGATGCTCCGCTGCCTCTTCCAATCGGTAAGTGGAAGCTAAAGACCTCTTTGGAGACGAAGCTTGCCTACCGTCCCATTTCCCTAAGGAATATAGGAGAACGAGCCATCTTTAAGCTGCAGGAGGGAATCGTCAGGGGATTTCGGGATTTCCTCTTTGCACAGGATTTCACAGAGATCCGTACCCCTAAGATCGTGGCAGGGAATGCGGAGGGCGGGGCAAATGTTTTCAAGCTGGAGTACTTTGGCAAGAGAGCATTTCTAGCTCAGAGTCCGCAATTTTATAAGCAGACCATGGTGGGAGTGTATGACAGGGTATTTGAGGCTGCACCGGTGTTCCGAGCAGAAAAGCATAACACCACAAGACATTTGAATGAGTATACCAGTCTTGACTTTGAGATGGGGTATATCAAGGGCTTTGAAGATATTATGGAGATGGAGACCGAGCTGCTTCGTTCTATATTTGGACTGTTAAAGGTAAGCTATGCGAAGGAACTGAAGATACTTAAGGTTGCTCTTCCGGAGATCGGCAAGATACCCTCGGTAAGATTTGATGAGGCAAAAGTTCTTATTAGTGAAAAATATAACAGGAAAATCAGAAATCCTTATGATCTGGAACCGGAGGAGGAAGCGTTGATCGGCAGGTATTTTCAAGAGGAATACCAGAGTGATTTTGTATTCGTGACCCATTACCCTTCCAAGAAGAGACCGTTCTATGCGATGGATGATCCTGCGGATCCGAAGCTTACCTTAAGCTTTGATCTTCTATTCAAGGGCATGGAGATTACCACGGGCGGACAGCGAATCCATGACTACACGGAGCTGGTTAAGAAAATGGAAGCCAGAGGAATGGATTACGATAGTTTTACCAATTATCTTATGATTTTCAAATATGGCATGCCGCCTCACGGTGGTCTTGGTATCGGGTTAGAGCGGCTGACCATGAAGCTCCTTAATGAGCAGAATGTCAGGGAAACCACCATGTTTCCAAGAGATATAACCCGGTTGGAGCCATAGAAAGTATAGATTAAATTAGACAAGGCGTAAAATAGATGAGTTTCAAGAAAGGAAGGTAGAGTATGGAAATAACAGAGAAAACAATTCAATATGTTGCCGATTTGGCTAAACTTACCGTTCCGGATGAGAAAAAAGGTCAGGCGGCCAAAGATTTAAAAAATATCCTGGGTTATATGGAAACCATGAATCAGTTGGATACGGAAGGAGTGGAACCCATGTCCCACGTTCTCCCCATAAAGAATGTTTTTCGTGAAGATGAGGTAGTGAATAGGAACGAGCGGGAGCAGCTGCTTAAAAATGCACCCAGGAAGAAGGATGGATCCTTTGTTGTTCCGAAGACGGTTGAATAGGAGGAGGACGAATGAAAGACATTAGGACATTATCAGCTTTAGAGCTGGGGAAATTAATAAATGATAAGAAAATATCCGTGGTTGAAGCAACCAAAGCACAGTTAGATGTTATCAGGCAAAGAGAAACTTCCTACCATTGCTATATTACCCTTTTGGAGGAGGAGGCACTTGCTCAGGCGATTCAGGTGCAAAAGCGGATAGATCAGGGGGAGTTAGCTCATTCCCCGCTTGCCGGAGTGCCGATGGCAATAAAAGATAACATCTGTATGAGGAATGTTAAGACGACCTGCGCTTCCAGGATGCTGTATAATTTCGAACCGCCCTATGATGCAACGGCGGTAGAAAGGCTGAAAAGTGCAGGAGCGGTTATTCTTGGGAAGACGAATATGGATGAATTTGCAATGGGAAGCACGACAGAAACCTCCTTTTTCGGAGCAACGAAGAATCCATGGAACACCTCCCATGTACCCGGGGGCTCCAGCGGAGGCTCCGCAGCGGCAGTGGCGGCGGAGGAAGCGTATTATGCCTTAGGTTCGGACACCGGCGGGTCCATTCGGCAGCCGGCAGGATACTGCGGCGTGACCGGGATAAAGCCTACCTACGGTACGGTTTCCCGCTACGGACTGATCGCTTATGCTTCTTCTCTGGATCAGATCGGACCTTTGGGAAGAACGGTATCGGATTGTGCGGCGGTTCTGGAGGCTATCTCCGGGCGCGACAGAAAGGATTCCACTTCTCTTAGCCAAACAGGGTATGACTATATGGATGCTCTCGTTGATGATGTTCGTGGAATGCGAATTGGAATACCGAAAGGTTATCTAGGCTCGGGAGTAGAGGAAGAGATAAAGGACCATATTGATAATGCAGTAAAGATTTTAACAGAGAAGGGTGCCCGGGTGGAGGAGTTTGACTTAGAAGCTGTGGATTATGCAGTACCCGCTTATTATGTGATTGCCTGTGCGGAGGCCAGTTCCAACCTGTCCCGGTTTGACGGCGTAAAATATGGTTATCAATCTTCGGATTATGAAGGACTTCAGGAATTGTATAAGAACAGCCGAAGCGAAGGGTTTGGAGAGGAAGTAAAGCGCAGAATGCTAATCGGGGCGTTTGTTCTCAGTTCCGGATATTATGATGCATTTTACACCAAGGCATTAAAGGTGCGTACCCTAATTAATCAGGGCTTTCAGAAAGCTTTTGACCGGTATGATATGATCCTGGGACCGATTTCTCCCCAGACGGCGCCAAAGCTTGGAGAGAGCCTGTCGGATCCGCTGAAAATGTACTTATCTGATATCTTTACCGTATCCGTGAATCTGGCAGGACTGCCGGCAATCAGCCTGCCCTGTGGAAGAGATCAAAGGGGGCTGCCGATCGGACTTCAGCTGATTGGAAAGCATTTCGGAGAAAAAGATATTATTCGGGCGGCCTATAGCTTAGAACAGGCGGTCAGATATGCAAGACCGACAACCTTGATGTAGAGAAGAAATATGAGGAAAGAATGGGAAGGAAAAGCATCTTCCCACGGAAGAAAAAGCATCTTCACGCGGCAAATTTGTGCTGCCGCCCAAATTCGCAGGTAATGGCAGAATGGGAGGTTAGTGTGAAGAAAAAACATCTTCACACGGGAAGAACTGCGAAGTTCGCACATAGGTGCTTACTCCTTGTTCTTCCGGGTTTTTGAGATGCCGCAAAGCGGCATCATGAATGTTAGTGTGAAAAATAATTTTTCACACGCAAATTTGAGCCTGCGGCACAAAGTTTGCAGTTTGTCAAGAAAGGGCATGGTAATTAATATGAAAACATATGAAACTGTGATTGGTTTGGAGGTCCATGTAGAGCTTGCCACCAAAACAAAGATATTCTGTTCCTGCAGTACGGCATTCGGAGGCGAGCCGAATACGCACTGCTGTCCGGTGTGCACCGGTATGCCGGGAACCCTGCCGGTATTAAATAAGCAGGTAGTAGAATATGCCGTCGCTGCCGGGCTGGCCCTAAACTGTACAATTACGAAGAATTGCAAGTTTGACCGTAAAAATTACTTTTATCCCGATCTTCCCAAGGCTTATCAGATTTCGCAGCTTTACCTTCCGATCGCAAGAAACGGCGGAATAGAAATTGAAACAGAGGCCGGTAAGAAAACGATCGGAATTCATGAAATCCATATGGAGGAGGACGCCGGTAAGCTGATTCACGATGAATGGGAGGATTGCACCCTGGTGGATTATAACCGATGTGGGGTTCCTCTGATTGAAATCGTCAGCGAAGCGGATATGCGTTCCGCCGAGGAAGTGATCGCCTATCTGGAGAAGCTTAAGCTGATTCTTCAGTATCTTGGGGTTTCCGATTGCAAGATGCAGGAGGGATCCCTTCGTGCAGACATCAACCTTTCGGTTCGCGAGGCAGGAGCGCCGGAATTCGGGACCAGAACTGAGATGAAGAATATGAACTCCTTTAAGGCGATTACCAGAGCGATTGAGGGGGAAAGAAAGCGCCAGATCGAGCTGATCAAATACGGCGGGCAGGTGATTCAGGAAACCAGACGCTGGGATGATAATAAGGATACCAGCTTTGCCATGCGCTCCAAGGAGGATGCGCAGGATTATCGGTATTTTCCGGAGCCGGATCTGCCTCCGGTCGAAATAAGCGAGGAATGGCTGCAGACAATCCAGGACCGCCAGCCGGAGCTGCGGGACGAGAAGATGCTGCGGTATGAGAAGGAATTTGACATTCCGGCCTACGATGCTGCAATTCTTACCGGCAATAAATATCTGGCCGACTGCTTTGAGAAGACAGTCGCTCTATGCGGCCAGCCCAAAGAAGTGTCAAACTGGCTGATGGTAGAAACCATGCGGCTGTTAAAAGAGCAGGAGATGGAGGCGGATCAACTCACCTTTACGCCGGAGCAGCTGGCAAAATTAATTACCATGATTCAGGAAGGAAAGATCAACCGAACCGTGGCAAAGGAAGTATTTGAGCATGTGTTTAAGGAAAAGGTTGATCCGGAACGATATGTAAAAGAGCATGGGCTGGGGTTGGTTTCCGACGAGAGGGTGCTGCGGTCAGCAATACAGAAAGTGATTGATGCAAACGCACAATCAATCGCAGATTATAAGAGCGGCAAGAAAAAGGCGATGGGCTTCCTTGTCGGTCAGACAATGAAGGAAATGAAAGGGAAAGCGGATCCGGGACGCGTAAATCAGATCTTAGAGGAAATTCTGAATACATTATAAAGTTTATCCGCTTTGACGAAAAGATGATAGATTCAGATAATTAAAGTACAGATAATGTAATAAATAATATAAATTCAAGCAAATAACTATTGGATTCAAGTAAAATGTATTATATTATCTTCTTGTAAGGAAAAATAATATGCATATTATATCATGAACACTAAAACATGAATATGAGCTTTAGCTCTGATCGCATGCTTACTACGCTTTTATTATATCATTGTGAGGAACGCCATGGAAAAAACAGTTAATTACAGTTCAACAAAAAGAAATTGCAATGAATTATTACTTGAATACCAAAACTTGAATTCTGTAATATCCACTGAAAGAATCAATTTTGATTTAGGAAATGCGGATGATAGGGATGTATATAATATTAGTGCCGCCTTTATGTGGAATAACGAGATTTTGATAGCGGGCCGGGTCGAGGCAAGGGACAGTGAAGATTCTACCGTAATTTTCTTTATCGAAAAAAATGGTGTTTGGAACAAAAGAGAAGGATATCCGGAATTAAAGTTACAGGATCCATTTATTGCAAAAGTAAACGATGAGATTATTGTAGGCGGTGTTGAAATCTATGATGATCCGGAACGCGAGGGCGAACTGGCTTATCGGACAATTTTTTATAAAGGTAAGACCTTGGATAAGCTGGAGAGGTTTGCAAAAGGCCCCGAAAGGATGAAGGACATACGGCTGCTTCAATTGAAGAGCAAAGACATCTTAGTCTTTACAAGACCGCAGGGGAAGATAGGCGGAAGAGGTAAGATCGCCTATACACTTTTAAAAGACATTCGAGAGCTGAATCCAGAAAGAATCGAGCAGGCAGCCGTATTGGAAGAACAATTTTACGAAGAAGAATGGGGTGGAGCAAATGAACTTCATTTATTAAAAAACGGTAAGATAGGGGTACTTTCTCACATCGCTAAGTTTGATGAGAAAGGTAACCGGCATTACTATGCAAGCAATTTCTGCTTTGATGTACATAAGAAAGAATATTCGCCGATAAAAATAATCGCTGTGCGCGATGATTTTCAGAAAGGTGCAGCAAAGCGACCTGATTTGGTGGATGTTATATTTAGCGGCGGGTTAGTAAGACAGCCGGATGGCACTGCTAAATTATATGTTGGTGTAAGTGATGCAGAAGCCCATGCAGCAATCATTACAGATCCATTTTTAGAATATGAGGTATGATCTTATGCTAGGATTTGAAGGTCATAAAATATATTTCCTGTTATCTGGAATTATACAAAAGGAAAGGAATTGAGGATAAAATGAAACAATCGAAAAAAACATTTCGTCTTTTATTATTACTATGTGTTTTAGTGACAAGCCTGGCGGCTTGCAAAGGTTCGGATCAGGCGGACAAAGCAAATGGTAATGATAATACGGCAGCGGGTACAAAGAAAGTGAAGGTCGATTTTTGGTCCGCTCCCAATCAACAGCAATATGATTTTTGGAGTGCAAAAGCAGAGGCATTTAACGCATCAAGCAAGGAGTATGAAGTTGTTGTCCAGCAAATGCCGGAAAGTCCATCCTCCGAGGCGGGAATCCAAAACTCCATCGTTACCGGTACCGTGCCTGCAATTTCTGAAAATATCAATATCGGCTTTGCAGCTACGCTTGCAGACTCCGGTGTGGTATATGAATTACAGGACGAAGATTGGTTTCGGAATATTGTAGCGGAAAGAGCAATGGAAGAGACCATCAAAGGATGGGAGCTGGACGGAAAGCAATATGTAATTCCTATGTATGTTAACCCAATGATGTGCCAATGGAATACGAAGGCTCTGAAAGCTTTGGGATTTGAAGAGGTTCCGGCGACAATGGAGGAATTAGAAGCCGTGGTTGCTGCCTTTGTTGAAAACAGAGATACGACCATGAAAGAGATGGGGGTATCCCATATCTTTTATCGTCCGTCTTTAGTCAGAGGAGATCAATGGTGGGATCGCTGGCATGACTTCCAGATGCCGTATCAGGCATTTACCCAGGGAGGCAGCTTGGTAGAAGGAAATAAGCTGACAATGGACCGGGAAGGTGCCAAGGAAGCATTCGAGCTTATCGGAATGTTTGGTAACGGAATCCTTACCACAGAGCTTACGAATGTCTGGTCCGATGAGAATCCCAGTGTACTTCTTACCATTAATGCACCATGGGAAATTAATATGTTAAGAGAAGCAGGCAAGGTTTACGGAGAAGATTATGAATATGGCCCTTCCATCGTTAAGAAGGAAGGGGATATCCCGTATTGCTTCGCAGATGCCAAAGGACTTGTGGTTTATAAGCATAGCAGTATCTCCGAAGAGGAGCATGCAGGTGCGGTAGCATTCCTTCAATGGCTATTCAGCGCAGAAAATTCATCACAGACAGATTTGGACTGGTTAAAGGCTACTACGATGCTGCCGGTACGTGGTGATTTGCTGGAAAATGAAACCTTTGATGAAACGCTGACCGAGTACCCGGAATTGGCCGCTTTAGCAAAATATATTCCATATGCAATGCCAAGCATGTCCCATGAAAAAATGACCGATATCCAGACGGCACTTACCGATCAGGGTATGGCACCATATATTCAGGAGGCAATGAATACGGAACCTTTACATGCTCCGGATGCTTCCGCGTATGTGGATGCTGCAATCGCTGCGATGAAAGAAGCAGGCGGATTAGAATAGTTTTATATTGAAATAGCAATTCGTGTGGGGATGTAACAAAATTATAGATGATATTACTTGTATTGGAAATAAAATTCCTATGGAGTAAATCTCAATAAATTTTGTTATACCCCCACATGTTTTGTCTGATTAGAAAAGGGACAATCATTCAAAGAAATGGAGGCTTAAGAATGAATCCGAAGAAAACGAAAAAACATAATAGCTTTCGAAGTGTTTTCGGTTGGCTGCTAAATACGCCGTATTTGATCTATTCTCTGATCTTTTTCCTAATTCCCCTTGTATGGGCTGTCTGGCTTTCTACAATGGATTGGAATTTAATGTCGAAGGAGAAGAAATTTATCGGTTTTGATAATTTCATACGCTTATTCAAAGACGACAAGATCCGTGCATCGTTTGTCAATTCCTACCGTTATCTGGTTCCGATTGTCTTACTTTGCTTCCTTTTTGGCTTGCTCATTGCAACTTTAGTACATCATTTACCGGATAAAATCAAGGGTTTTACTGCCGTTTTATTCTTTATACCGTATTTGACCTCCGGCGTTGCAACCTCTGTCATTGTTAAATATTTCTTTAGCTATAATTCTGTCTTTAACCGGTTTCTTCGGGATACTTTTGATCTTGATATCAAATGGCTGCAGAATGAAACGGTTGCTTTTGCGGTTATTGTAGGGATTATTGTATGGAAGATGTCCGGGTACTATGCTTTGTTCATATTATCCGGAATCGAAGGAATTCCCGAGGAAGTAAATGAGGCTTCTAAGCTGGACGGATCAACCGGTTTTCATAAATTAATACATATCACTTTACCGATGATAACCCCCACGTTAACAACGGTGATTGTACTGGCGGCCGGGCTTGCGTTCGGAATATTTACAGAGCCGTATCTGCTGACCGGCGGCGGACCGAATTTGGCAACAACAACCTGGCAATTAGAAATCTATAATACTTCCTTTACCAGGTTTCAATCGGGCTATGGTGCCGCGATCGCAATAGCGAATGCGGTTCAGATCTTTATAACGATACGTTTGATCAGTTTTCTTATGAATAAACTGAATAAGAGATTTGGATGGTAAGGAGGAGATTTACAGTGAAGAAAAGATTAAGTCTGAAAACGGTGATCGTGATCATTGTAACTTATGCATTACTGGCAGTTTCGCTTTTCCCATATTACTATATGATAACGCAGTCTCTGATGCCATGGGATCAAGTGGACAAAAAAATATTTTCGAGAGAGCTTACCCTGCGAAGCTATGATTATTTACTTCATACCGGTGGCGCTTCCAATTCCCTTATGTGGGTGAAGGCTTTGCTGAATTCCTTCCTCGTATCCTTTCCGACCGCAGTGATATCGGTCGTGGTAGGATTGTTTGTCGGTTATAGTATGACGAAGCTTAAGTTTAAGGGCAAAGGCTTCATATACAATTCGTTGTTATTTCAAATGTTCTTCCCGGTGATTATCTTACTGGTGCCAAGGTTCATGCTGATGAAATCTTTATCCAACAGCTATACAGGAATGATTTTACCCATGGCGATTTCCATATGGGCGATCTTTATGTATATTAACTATTTCAAAACATTGCCGAATGCTCTGTTTGAAGCTGCAAGAATGGATGGTGCTGGAGATTTTACTATCATCAGGAAAATTGCTTTTCCGGTAACAAAATCCGTCTCTACGATTGTGTTTTTATCCACCTTTATGGGCCGCTGGACAGAGCTGATGTGGGATATGCTGATTTCTCCGGATATACAGATGCAGACCTTAAATGTATTGATTTCGACGCAATTTAAACCAATGGGAAATTTCCCGGGGCCAATGTATGCGGCTTCTGTAATATTAACGACACCGATTATTATACTGTTCCTATGTTTTTCGAAACACTTTAAGGATGGAATTAGTTTTATGCTGAAGTAAGGAGACAAGAATGATTAAAGTAGACCGATGTAATCAAAACCCATTAATAACACCGCAGGACGTACGTCCGAGCAGAGAGGATTTTAAGGTAGACGGTATTTTTAACTGCGGTGTGACAAGATATAAAGATGAAATAATTCTCTTATGCAGAGTAGCAGAATCGGTAAAAAATGTACCGGAAGGGAGTTATAAGATTCCGCTTGTTACAAATAAGCATGGAAAAGATGAGATCGAGGTGGTAACGATTGTTCAGTCGGAACATCCGGAATTTGACTATTCCGACAGCAGATCGATCTGGAGAAAAGATGCGAAAGGAATGAAAAAGATTGCATATCTGACTTCCCTGTCCCATCTTCGAATCGCAAGATCTAAGGATGGAATTCATTTTACCGTGGATGACAAGCCGACGATTTTGCCCCGTGCTGAGGATGAATGCTGGGGAATGGAAGACCCGAGAATTACAAAAATTGAGGACAACTATTATATTAATTATACCAGTGTAACGAGGCATGGAGCAGCGACATCTTTACTTGCCACCAGAGATTTTGTAATCTTTGAAAGAAAAGGTGTTATCTTTGCACCGGAAAATAAGGATGTGACGATCTTTCCAGAGAAGATAAACGGATCCTATGTGGCATTTAACCGGCCGGTTCCATGCTCCATCGGATATCCGGATATGTGGATTGCAAAATCTCCGGATCTTATTCATTGGGGAGAGCAAAGACATTTTTCCGGAGTTACTACGGATGGCTGGGAGAATGGAAGAATTGGCGGAGGCGCGGTGCCCTTTAAGACAGAAAAGGGCTGGATTAAGATCTATCATGGGGCGGATCAGGAGAATCGCTACTGCCTGGGTGCTTTTCTATTAGATAAGGACGACCCTGCAAAAATTATTGCCAGAACAAAAGATCCCATTCTGAAACCGGAAACGGATTATGAGAAAGAAGGTTTCTTTGAAAATGTAGTTTTTACTTGCGGGTGCCTTTTCGAAAATGATATAGTAAGTATATACTATGGTGCGGCCGATGATAAAATATGCCGTGCGGATATACATATCCGTGAAATTTATAAAGCGCTGCAGATTATGTAATTCTATTAGATAGTACATATTTTAGAAGCGTGAAGAAAAGAGGTAAGTATGAAGCAGAAGGTAACCATGAAAGAGATTGCTTCAAAACTTGGATTGTCGATTAATTCCATATCCCTGGTCTTAAATGACAGGGCCGGAGTAAGTGATGAGACCAGAAGTCTGGTTTTAAAGACGGCTGAGGAAATGGGATATCTGGAGCAGACGAAGAAATATTCCAAAACTTATTCCGGTAAGAATCTATGTATCTTGATACGGAGAGTATATTTTCGGGATATGCATTTTTATTCGAAGGTACTCCTTGGCATCGAGCAAGAAGCGAAGAAAAACAATTATGATGTATTAATGACGGTTTTGGATCAGGACGAAATTCCAAGCAGTATTAAGAATAAGAAAGTGGCCGGTATCGTTATTGTAGGTAAGATATCGGATGATTACTTAGTCCGGGTCAAGCAATATGATATACCGGTGATTCTGGTTGATACAACTTCCTTAACAAATTCTACGGATAGTGTTATGACTGACAATCATTTAGGTGCCTATCAGGCGGTCTGCTATCTGATTGATAAAGGATTTCAGAAGATTGGTTATTTCGGTGATCTGGATTATACCGTCAGTGTCCGGGAACGTTTCTGGGGGTACCAGGAGGCTCTGGTACATTTGCCGGAGGTCAAAGCGTATACGGAGGTATCCCAATATATAAAACGGTATTCTGTAATATCGGATATTGAGCAATATGTTCTGGATAATGATACGGCTAAAATAACGGAACGGGTGAAAAGTGTCAGGGAAATGCCGGAGGTATTCTTCTGCTCCAATGACAGCGTAGCAATTCAGGTATGTAATTCTCTAAAAGCAATGGGCTATCGAATTCCGGAAGATATCAGCGTTATGGGGTTTGATGATCTGGATCTATGCACCATGGTAGTGCCAAAACTGACAACGGTTCAGGTAAATAAAGAATTAATGGGTAGGCGGGCAATTCAGCTATTGATGTGGCGGTTTGCAAACAAAACAAATCCGGCAGAAAAGATTATGATCGGAGTCCATGTGATCGAGCGGGATTCGGTCGGGCAGAAAAATAGATAAATCCGAATCTAATCTTTGTATTGTGTATTTAAACCAATTGCGCTATAATTATGTAAAAAGATGTACCATATATTAGGTAATGCGCAAAGAGCTTGTGTTTGCACGGCATCCGCAGACTCCATGGTGCGTTAGAAATGAGGGGAATATGCAGGAACGGAGAAAGGCAAAGAGAATGCCAGTCAAATTGTCATTGGAGATATCGAATCTGTATAAACAGGATAATGAACAGGTCCGTAATATTAACGCTCCAATTGAAGTAGTGAACATCTCGAAAACAGGGATCGGATTTCAATCAGAGAGTATACTGCCGATTGGCTATTATTTTAATGCCAATATCAATTTGAATGAAGAGGATACCTTGCATTGCGTAGTAAAAATAATACGAAGCCAGCCCTTGGAGGGAGACAGGAAGATGTATGGCTGCGAATTTGTGGGAATGGCAGCTATTTTATCGTATATATTTGATGAGTATGATAGGAAAATCAATCAAGAAGAATAAGATGACAGAATGATAGAGGAATCGCATCCGGTTCTATTTTCAGAGAAAACGAATGTAATATAAAACCTGAATCTAATTTAGTGGGTTATGATACTAAATTAGATTCAGGCTTTTTCGTTTTTGTGGCTATGTCCGGACATCAAAGGTATACCGCCGGATATCGCTGTCCTCTGTGTCCGGTTCTATGAGATCTTTTACCAAATCAGGTTGTTCATAGGTATCGGTCACCTCCGCATGAAGACGGTAACCTTTTTTCTGCAATGCATCGGTTAGGGCACTCATATGATCGGATAATAATTGCCGGGATTCCGGCTTCTCTGTATAAAATTTAGCAAGAATCTGCTTTTGTTCTAAGCGGACATGAATATTCAGCATACCCAGATGTGTCATATCAAGATGAAGCAGCAGGGTAAATCCATCCTTTAATGGATGGGCCGCTTTCTTTCTTGCAAGAACATACAGATCACATTGGGCATCCTGATTCTTAAATTGGATCGGCAGCGGGAGGTAGGCAGCAATCTGATTTAAGTCCTTCAGGAAAGTAAGATTCTCCTGCATACTTTTGACAGGCTCCTGCAAACGCGACGTTTCCGTAACCTCTTTGCCGGTCTCCAGTAAATGGTCCAGCTTTTTTAAGTCTTCCTCCAAATCTTCATATAGCCGCAGTACCGAATCCTTTGTCCTAAGCTTTTCCGGGGTAAGCGTCCATTTGTCGCGAAATGCTTCGGCAAGAAGCTTGCTGTATTCCGGAGATTGCAGCAGCTCCTTAGCGGCATGGGGATTCGTTGGGGAAAGACTGCTTTTAATCCATTGCAGCAGATCCTGGATTCGGGCGGTTCCGGCTGCGATTTGTTCTCTAAGATCATCCGCCATCGGATACGAACCGACATATGTCAATAGGTTTTCTCTTTCCTGTGCATTTAAAAGGTCCCGGATTTCCTTGGGAGAATCTGTCACCATAGGATACTTCTTGATCAGGATTGCAATAATGGCGGCTGCCGGATCCGATTCGGGCAGCGGCAAGCTATTTGCATGAAGTGGACCAGCCTGCCCATTCATCTCATTTTTTAGAGTATGCAGGGAGACTTGTTCCGGCATAAAAGTATCGGTAAGGAGCGCTATGGTGTCCGACAGGGGGAGGGTCCCATCTGCAATTTTGTCGATAATGTTATCCGAAATGGCAGCAGAAACCGGGCTGCCTGCTTCGATCTGCTGCTTTAGTGCTTCTCCGAGAAGGAGCCGGTCCTCCTCGGGTAAAATACTGCCCAGTGTAGTTTGTGCAGGAAAATCAAAGGCTTTTGTATCGGCGTTCTCCTCCAATAACGAGAGGAGGGTATCGTTAACTTGAAATAAGGCATCCGAAGCGTTTGCTTCCCCGATGCTCGGCAGCAATTCTGCGATATTTTTGGTAACCGCATTTACCTGCGTTAATAACTGATTCGTTCCGTTTGTATAAGCTTCAAACCGGGCAATGTTCCCCTTCGTGACGGGAAGGTTGTATTTATGCATCAGAACCAGAGTGAGAAAGGAGGTATCGTGATATTGATGTGATAATTTCACCATGGTCTGCAGGGTCTGTTTATCAATCGACATTTTATAATCTAACAGCGTCATTACAAGAGCCTTATTCGAATCAGTCAAGGGAAGCTTCGATGCTAATAATGCTTTCTCTATCATAGTCTCGGTTGCTGCCTGCATATTCGCCGGAATATATTTTAATACCAGCCGGTCGGAAGAGTCCTGTAATACCTGAAACTGTGCGGTTTCTCCGATGGCAAGGGGAAAATCCCCCTCAAGCCCTGCAGTTATTATCTGCTGTCCAGGCTCTAATCGGATACGGACGCTGTTGTATCGAAGATCTACAATTTTCCCCCGAAGCATTTGTCCTTTTTTTAACTCTACAGGGGCAGTCTCCGGAGAAATCCGGGAGGCTTCCTGTAATTTTGCTGCCTTGGAGCCTTCCTGTAACCTTGCTGCCGGGGAGGAAGCACTTGGGAAGGCAGTCCGGGATTTACTGGTTTTATTGCTTGAGAGCGGGGTCTGGCTGATCTCCATCCAAACATCCCCCTTTCTAAATTAATGTAGGATTATAAGGTATCTATCGTCTATTATATCGGCGGTTTTCCTTGATTCCATAAGAAGTATACAAAAAGGAAACAATCTGTCCTTCAAATCGTGCGCTACTGAAAGAATACAGACTTTTTTCCAGGATTAAATTATTTTGCAGCAAGCCCTTGCAAAGATTTACTACACTTTTTTTATAATGCGTGGTAATATAGAATAAATATTTGAAACCAATGGTTGGGGATGCGTGATAAGCTGCGCAGAAAGGGGAAAGATAATGAAATCTATCGAATTGGTTAATCAATTAGAAAAGGATTTTATCTTGAAAGAGTTAAGTGATGATTGGGCCAGGTATATGCCGGAACTTAATGATTACCTTTCAACTAATTTTAAGGAAAGAAGTATGGGATTGGTTTGCGATTTTGCAAAAGAAGTTAATCAGGTCTTTACTGCGGTATTTCCTACCAATGAAATCATGCAAGAAATAATCAGGGAGGAGATCACCGATGCCATGCTTTTTGTACACCATCCATCAATCTGGGATATTCGAAGATCCCAGCCGTTTTATCAAATGGATAAAGCATTGCTGAAACAATTTCGGGAGAGGAGAATAGCGATATATAATTTGCATGTACCTCTTGATAACTACAATGAATATTCCACAAGTAAAACCCTGGCGGACGCGTTGCATATTGAGATAGAAAAGCCATTCGTTAAATATCGCGGATCTTTATGCGGTGTAATAGGAAAAACCAATTGTAAGAGCATCGATGAATTGAAGCATCTGCTGTCCGCGGCATTAGGGCATCCTGTAATGCTGTATCAATATGGGGACAGCAAGATTAAGGACGGCCGGGTAGCAATTGTTGCCGGCGGAGGAAATATGCTGGATACCGTGTCGGAACTGATAGAAAACAACATTCATGTTCTGGTCACAGGAATTTCATCGAACAGCGAATACTATTCAGAAGTGCATGAATATGAGCGCAAGAATCATATTAATGTTTTGGGAGGGACCCACTATTCAACAGAGAAATTTGCATGCCAGAGGATTTGCTCCTATTTTGAACAGCTCGGTCTGCCGGCTGTTTTCCTTGAAGGCGAACCTGTTTTCGAGGATATGTAGTGAAAAACCACGCATCTGCAAACTTAATTTGTGTGTCATAAGTCATATAAAAACAAAGAACATGAATAGGACCTTATATGTATTCAGATTGGCTAAGACCGGCTGATGCAGGCTGTTTATGTTCGGTTTGAGACGCAGGTGAAAATAGAGCCTACTTGTGCAAATAGTCTCGCACAAAAGAACTGCGAGACTTTGGAGGAAAGAGCGAAAGAATTTTTAAATCTTTCCTAACGTGAATGTCAACTCACGTGGTAAGTTTATACCCGCGCTGCATCTACAAACTTGTGATGTATAAAGAACAGCGCAGAAAAGAGGAAAATCATGAGGAATGAGAAACCTATTTTAAAAGAAATTGGAAGCTGGATTGTAGTTATTGTTGTAGCACTTGTACTGTCACTATTCATTGACAGTACGATCATTGCTAAGGCAGAGGTTGAACAAAGTTCCATGGAAAACACGCTGTTTGAAGGCCAGCAGTTGATTGTAAACAAATTAAGCTACACATTTGATGAACCGAAAAGGGGAGATATTATTATTTTCCTTGAAAATGAGGAAAAGGGAAATATAATTGATAATTTTATAAGAAGTGTTAAGAACAGATTCTCCTCCTCCGATGAAATCGCTGCAGAGCAGGAACGGCTGGTGAAAAGAGTCATTGGTGTCGCCGGGGATGAAATCGATATTCAGAATGGGTATGTCTATATCAACGGGGAAAGGCTGGAGGAATCCTATGTGAATGGAATAACACTGCCCGGTAATCTCAAGCTTCCGATTACGGTAGGTGAGGGCGAATTGTTTGTCATCGGTGATAACCGGGAGGTAAGCAGGGATAGCAGAGATTTTGGGCCCATCGACGTAAAACAGGTAGAAGGCAAGGCGGTCTTTCGCGTATATCCCTTTAACCAAATAGGGAAGGTCGAATAGTACATAAAAGT
>ENA-UOOR01001580-UOOR01001580.1-fermentation-metagenome-genome-assembly--contig:-NODE-1580-length-26175-cov-3.221822_pt1 | contig 26175 bp, 23 predicted proteins | sample MGYA00245780_ERZ724029 | MGnify/ENA primary metagenome ERZ724029 (study PRJEB28704, sample SAMN03018315) | fermentation metagenome | biome: anthropogenic terrestrial biome; feature: soil; material... | reverse complement strand
ATCATCGTCATTGAAGTGGTCTACTACTTCCCCTTTGTGTACATGCAGGTGGTCAGCGCCTTGGAGCGGATGGACCCCACCTTGGAAGAAAGCGCCCGCATTGCCGGGGCCAAGCAGCTTTACGTCATCCGCAGGATCACCCTGCCTCTGACCATTCCCGCCATTTCTTCCGGCATACTGCTGGTGCTGATCACTTCTCTTTCTAACTACGGAATCCCCGCCATGCTGGGCTTTTCCCAGAACATCTTCACTCTGCCCACCATGATTGTGGAGCGGATGAACCGGGCTGGCGGCAGCTTTGAAGGAATCCGTCAGGCCACGGCCCTTTCCATTGTGCTGGTGGTGGTGGTTTCTCTGGCCCTGCTGCTGCAGCGGAAGCTGCTGACGGTGGGCCGCTACGACATCATCAAGGGCAAGAGTATGCGCCCGGCTCTTATCAAGCTACGGGCGGCCAAATACCCCCTGCTGATCCTTTCCCTGGTCTTTTTGGCGTTGGTGGTGCTGGCCCCGCTGGTGATGATCCTGCTGGTCAGCTTTATCAAAGCCTACGGTCTGAGCTTTGCTCCGGAGAACTTTACGCTGGCAAACTACAAGCGGATTCTCATCAACAACACCATGGTGAAGGATTCAGTGGGCAACAGCCTGTTTTTGGGATTTTCCGCAGGCATCATCTGTCTGTTTTTGGGTGCCATGCTGGCCTATGTCATCTACAAGGTAAAGCCCAAGGGCCGGGGCGTGCTGGAATTGTTGGCGGTACTGCCCTATTCCCTGCCCGGAACAGTGCTGGCCATCGGCTGCATTCTGGCTTGGAGCGGCGCCTTCTTTGGCATCACTCTGTACAACACCATCTGGATTATTCTGGTGGCTTATGTGGCCCGATACCTGACCTACACTCTCAAATCCAGTTCTGCCTCCCTGCAGCAGGTTCATGTCTCTCTGGAGGAGGCCTCCCGGGCTTGTGGCGCCACCCATCTGGAGTCGCTGCGGGATATCACACTGCCTTTGATCAAACCCGCCATGATCTCCGGGTTCTTCCTGGTGTTCTTCCCGGCCATGCGGGAGTTGACCACATCGGTACTCCTCTACGGGCCCAACAGCCGCACCCTGGGAGTCGCCATTTATCAGCTGCGGATCAATGGGCAGATCGCCCCTGCGGCAGCTTTGTCGGTGATCACGATTCTGCTGATCATGGCCTGCAACAATGTGGTCAAGCGGATCACCAGAGACAAGAAGGGGGTTTGACCCAATGGAACAGATTGTATTAGAACATGTTACAAAAAGATTTACCACCAAGGCTTTGGGCACAGTGACGGCAGTCAACGACTTTTGCCTCAAGGTGAATGAAGGGGAATGCTTTTCCTTTCTGGGGCCGTCGGGTTGCGGAAAGACCACCACCCTGCGAATGATCGCCGGGTTTGAGGACTTGTCGGAGGGCTCCATCTATCTGGGAGGCCGCGCCGTATCGGTCAAGGCCAAGAACATCTACCTGCCGCCGGAAGAGCGGGAGTTGGGCATGGTGTTTCAGGCCTTTGCCGTCTGGCCCCACATGACCATTTTTGACAATGTGGCTTTCCCCCTGCAGGTGCAGAAGCGCCCCGCCGCCGAAATTCGGGAGCGGGTCAAGACCGCTCTGAAGCACTGCAGTCTGGACGGCATGGAAAAAATATACCCCTCCGACCTTTCCGGCGGGCAGCAGCAGCGAATCGCTCTGGCCCGGGCCATTGTGGTCAACCCCAAGGTGATGCTGCTGGACGAGCCTCTTTCCAATCTGGACCCTCAACTGCGGGAAACCATGCGCTTTGAAATTAAGAAGCTGCAGAAGCAGTTTGGCTTCACCATTATTTTTGTTACCCACGACCAGTCGGAGGCCATGGCTCTTTCCGACCGGATGCTGGTGATGGATATGGGCAACGTGCGGCAGACCGGCACTCCTGTGGAGCTGTATAACAACCCTACCAGCCGCTTTGTCCACAGCTTTTTGGGTCAATCCAACTTTACCCATGTGGATATCCAAGACGGCAAAGTCTATGTTAAGGGGGACCATTCCCAGCAGATTTGGGCCACCCCTCAGGCCGGCGGCAACAAGGAAATGCTGATGGCCACCCGGCCCAACACCATCGAGATCGGCCGGGACGAGGGCTACTCCACCAAGGTGCTCAAGCGGGTGTTCCGCACCGACTTTGTAGAGTATCTGGTGCCGGTAGGCGATGACGTGCTGCGGGTGCAGGCTCTGCACCGCAATTTGTTCCAAGAAGGAGAGCCGTGCCGCCTGAAGTTCCCAAGCCCCATGTGGTATCCGGCGGAGGAGGACGACTCCGACAAGGAGCGGGCCCGGCGGATGATTATCTAAACAAGAGTCAAGGGGGACCGGAAGAACCGGTCCGGCGCCGGAGGAGGGCACAAGGCTTCTTCCGGCGCTTTTTTAGGAAAGGATGTGGAGAAGAATGAATGAACGGGGAGGAACTTTGTTGGCGAAAGCCGTAGAACAAGCTTACCGGCAGGGACAAACCGATTATTTTATGGAGCCGCTGGTTCGGGTCGATTCAGGCGGTGCTCCCATGGGGCTGGTCCGTCCGGGGGACGGGGTGGTCTTTTGCTGCCGCCGGGGAGAGCGGGAGATCGAGATGACCGACATGTTTACCGATCCGGATTTTGACGCGGTGGAGCGGACGTTTTTGCCGGAGCTTCGCTTTGTGCCGCTGACTATGTATCACGAAAAGTTTAAGGACCTGCCCATCGCCTTTGCCCCCAGTCAAGTGACGGACGGCTTGGCGGAGGCGGTCAGCCGGGCGGGCCTTGCCCAGCTTCACTGTGCCGAGTCGGAAAAATACGCCCACGTGACCTTCTTCTTCAACGGGGGCCATCATCAGCCTTTCCCGGGGGAAAACGATCTGCGCATTCCCTCTCCCAAGGGAGTCCCCTTTGATCAAATTCCCCAACTGAGCATCTATGAGGTGGCAGAAGAGGTGCGCAGCCGTCTAGATCAGTACCCCTTCATCGTGGTAAACTTTGCCAACGGAGACGTCATCGGCCACACCTCTAACCGGGAGGCCAAGATCGCTGCCGCCGCCCATGTGGATAAAGCCATGGAAGGGCTGGTGGAGTCTGCCCGGCAGGCGGGCTTTGCCGTGGTAGTCACCGCCGACCACGGCAATCTGGAGGTGCTGCACACCCCTAAGGGGCAGCCTCATGTGGCCCACACCACCAACAAGGTCCCCTTTGTTCTGGTGGGGGATGAAGAAGTGTGCCGGGCAGCGGCTCCCCTGCGGGATGGGCGGCTGGGGGATGTGGCCCCCACCATCCTGCATTTGATGGGGCTGTCCCCCACGCAAGCCATGGGGGGCCAAAACCTGTTGGCTGCGGATACTCCTTGTCAGAGCCGAGTGCTGCTGCTGATTCTGGATGGCTGGGGCATGGGCGCGGAGGATGAAACCAACCCCATCCATCTGGCCGACACTCCCTATTGGGACCGTCTGCTGCGCACCTGCCCCCACTGCCTGCTGGATGCCTCCGGCGAGGATGTGGGCCTTGAGGCCGGAAAGCCGGGCAACTCGGAGGCCGGGCATATGAATCTGGGGGCGGGACGAGTGGTCCCTCAGGATGACCAGCGCCTTTCTAACGCCATTTCCGACGGAACCTTTGCCGATAACAAGGTTCTGCGGCAAACGGTGGACCACGCCAAGGAAACGGGCGGCTGCCTTCATCTTCTGGCCTATCTCACCAAGAAATCCTCCCATGGCTCCATCGACTATCCTCTGGAAATCTGTCGAATGGCGGCAGCGCAGGGGCTGGACCGGGTATGGCTTCACATCATCTTTGATGGGCGCAGTACCGAGCCGGGCAGCGCCCCCGCTTTGCTGACAGAGCTGGAGGAACAGCTCCGGGAAATCGGCACCGGTCAGATTGCCGGCGGCGTAGGCCGGGGGCTGGTGTTGGACCGGGATAAAAACTACGACCGGGTCAAGCGGGCCTACGACGCCATGGTTTTGGGCCGAGGCGCTGCGTACCGGTAATCTGATTCATACAAGCCGGCTCTGGCGGGTGGCGTTGTACCTTGGCGCAGTGGCGGCGGAAAAATCCCACCAAGACGCCTTGCATTTTGGTGGGATTTACTTTTGGCCAGTGGTTCTAGCTTGATGTTGCGCACCTCTTATTAAACCACGGCGCTGGGATCAGTCGCTTTATCGGCAACTGCCCGACAGCATGTTCTTGGGCCATGCGATACAACCATCTTTGTCTGCAAAGAAAGTACAACAAATCCTCACACTTTTTACGAAGTGTGGGGATTTGTGCTGCTGAAACTGGACTATGCAATTGCATCAAGCAACCTTTGCTGAGATATATTACTCCCAGCTAATTTCCAACATTTTATCCAGTGCGTCCCTGGCTATTTTCTCCTCAAACCGGTTAGGGTAAAATGTATAAAATTTTCCTTGGTTTTTGTGCAGTTTTCCTGAAAAAGATAATTTAGCCAAAATTAGCTTGAAATTGTGCATCAGTCTGTGTAGAATAATAATTAAAGGAATTGGAAACGTTTCCAATTTTATTGAAACTCCAAAAACTTGAGGAGGTACCATGATGAAAAAGTTATTATCCCTGACTCTTGCCGCCTTGATGGCGATCACTCTTTTTGCCGGCTGCGCACAGCCGAACACCTCCGCGCCCGGCAAGACCGCTTCGGGCAAGGTCTATTACCTCAACTTTAAGCCCGAGCAGGATGCCGATTGGCAGGAGCTTGCCAAGGCATACACTGCTGAGACCGGCGTTGAGGTAATTGTGAAAACTGCCGCCTCCGGCCAGTATGAAACCACGCTGAAATCCGAGATGTCCAAATCCGCCGCCCCGACCCTATTTCAGGTAAACGGCCCCGTTGGCCTGACCGCCTGGAAAAATTACTGCTATGACCTGACGGACTCCAAGCTTGCGGGGGAATTGACCTCCAGCGAATTTGCCCTGATGGACGGCAGCACAATGGCGGGCATTGCTTATGTTATAGAGAGTTACGGTATCATCTATAACAAGGAGCTTCTGGCAAAGACCGGCTATTCCCCCGACGACATTAAGAATTTTGCCGACCTGAAAAAGGTTGCAGAGGACATCACCGCCCGCAAGGCCGAGCTGGGCTTTTCCGCCTTTGCATCCGCCGGAATGGACGGCTCCTCTGACTGGCGCTTTAAGACCCACCTTGCAAACCTGCCCATCTACTATGAGTATAAGGCAGACGGCATTGACGCCACCCCCGCCATCAAGGGCAGCTTTCTGGATAATTACAGAGCTATTTGGGATCTTTATATCAACAATTCCACCACAGCCCCCAGCCTTCTTTCCACCAAAACCGGCGATGACGCCACCGCGGAGTTTGTAACTGGCCAGGCCGTGTTTTATCAGAACGGCACTTGGGCCTTTAGCGACGTTTCCGATCTGGGTGCGGATAAGCTGGGCATGCTGCCCATCTATATCGGCGCGAAAGACGAGGAGAAGCAGGGCCTCTGCACCGGCACCGAGAACTATTGGTGTGTGAATAAGGAAGCCCCCGCCGAGGACGTTCAGGCCACTTTGGACTTCCTGTACTGGTGTGTCACCTCCGAAGCCGGCGTGAAGACAATGTGCGAGACCATGGGCTTTGTGATTCCCTTCAAGGCAAATCTGGAGTCCACAAACCCCCTCGTAAACATCGCCAACGAATATGTGGCAAACGGTTATACCCCCGTGTCCTGGAACTTCCCCACCATGCCCTCCGAGCAGTGGAAAAACGGCGTTGGCTCCGCATTGACCAGCTATGCGGCAGACCAGAATGACGCCAACTGGGCAAAGGTCGTCACAGCCTTTGTGGACGGCTGGGCCACCGAGTATGCGGCATCCAACGGCTAAATTGATAGCTTTCAGCGCAGTGGGCGGGCCTTGCCCGTCCGCTGCTCCATACTTCCGGCCTTGGCGCTTTCTTGATCTTTAGGGCAGTGCAGGCCGTGCAACTGGATTGGAGGTGTTCCTATGGAAAAAGGCATCCGGCGCTATGCCCCTTTCTTCGTAATCCCAACCTTTACCGCCTTTATTATTGGCTTTATCGTCCCCTTTCTTATGGGACTTTGGCTCTCTTTTTGCAAGTTTACAACGGTGAAGGACGCTGTCTTTGTGGGCCTTTCAAACTATCAAAAAGCCGTGACCGACCCGATTTTTCTCCATGCATTCTGGTACACCGCCCTTTTTGCCCTTGTTTCCTTTTTGACGATTAATGTTCTGGCCTTTGTCATTGCCCTGGCGCTGACCCAAAAGATGCGGGGAACAAACCTCTTTCGCACGATATTTTTTATGCCGAACCTCATCGGCGGCATCGTGCTGGGTTATATCTGGCAGCTGATTTTCAACGGCATTCTCGCCCGCTTTGGCGCCGCCTTGGCACTCAGCGAAAAATACGGCTTCTGGGGTCTTGTAATTCTCGTTGCCTGGCAGCAGATCGGCTATATGATGATTATCTATATCGCGGGGCTGCAGTCTATCCCCGACGCACTGAACGAGGCCGCCGCCATCGACGGCGCTAGCGACTGGCAGAAGCTCTGGAAGATTACTATCCCCATGATGATGCCCGCTATCACCATCTGCACCTTCCTCACGGTGGTCAATTCCTTCAAGCTCTTTGACCAAAACCTTTCTTTGACCGCCGGTGAGCCTGCCCAGCTGTCCGAACTTTTGGCTCTGAACATCTTTAACACCTTCTATGGCCGCGTAGGCTGGGAGGGCGTCGGACAGGCCAAGGCCGTTCTGTTCTTTGTTCTGGTTGTGGGCATCGGTCTGATACAGCTGCGAATTACCCACTCCAAGGAGGTGCAGCAATGAACCGAAGAAAGAACCTTCCGTCCATCATCGGCACCGGCCTTTTCAGCATCATTAGCCTGATTTATGTTTTTCCCATTGTCGTTGTCCTGTTTAATTCCTTTAAGAAAAAAACCTTTATCAATATTGAACCCTTTACCCTGCCCACGGAGAACACCTTTGTTGGGATGGAAAACTATGCAAACTCCATCAACCAATACGATTTCCTCCAGGCCGTCGGTTGGACGCTTTTTATCACCCTTGGCTCCGTGGCGGTGATTCTGCTTTGCACCTCCATGTTCGCCTGGTATATCACCCGTGTTCACAGCCCGTTTACGAAGATGGCCTATCTGCTTTGCGTGTTTTCCATGGTTGTCCCCTTTCAGATGGTCATGTTCACCCTTTCTCTCGTGACCGACAGGCTCGGCCTGGGAACCCCCTGGGGGCTCATCATCATCTATCTGGGCTTTGGCGCAGGGCTTGCAGTGTTTATGTTCTGCGGCTTTGTGAAAGCCATCCCCCTTGAGGTTGAGGAGGCCGCCCTGATTGACGGCTGCTCTCCGCTGCGGATGTTTTTATCCGTTGTGCTGCCCATTATGAAGCCGACTTATATCTCTGTTGGCATCTTGGAAACCATGTGGATTTGGAACGATTTCCTTCTGCCCTATCTGACTCTGGACACCAACAAATATAAGACCATCGCCATTGTGATTCAATATATGAAGGGTAGTTATGGCCGCGTGGATATGGGCGCCATTATGGCAGCTTTGATTATGGCGGTCATTCCCGTCATCATCTTTTACCTCTCCTTGCAAAAACACATCATCAAGGGCGTTGCTGCCGGCGCGGTAAAGGGCTGAGTGCCCCTGCCCACGCGAAAGGAGCCTCAAATGACCATTAAAGATATTGCGCAGCTGGCCGGCTATGGCGTCGGAACCGTTTCCCGGGTGCTGAACAACCGCCCCGGCGTGAGCGAGGAGGCCCGAAAGAAAATTTTGGCAGTGGTGGCGGAGCAAAACTTCCGCCCCAACACCAACGCCAAGCACTTAAAGCAACAGGCAAAATCCAATATCGCCATTCTCGTAAAGGGTACGCAGAATATGCTTTTTGCAGATATCTTAGAGCAGATTCAAGCCCTGCTGCGGGAAAGCCGGCGGGAGGCCGCCGTGTATTATCTGGATGAGGACGCAAACGAGATTTCCTATGCCGCACAACTCTGCAGAGAGCGCAGGCCCCAAGGGGTTTTGTTTCTCGGGGGCGATCTGGGCTTCTTTGAGGCGGGCTTTTCCGAAATCTCGGTACCCTGCGTACTGCTGACCAACGCGGCTCAGGAGCTGCAATTTTCCAACCTTTCCAGCCTGACAACAGATGACGCGGCTGCCGCCGCTCATGCCGTTGACTATCTAATTAACCGGGGTCACCGCCACATCGGTGTTCTGGGCGGAAACTGGTCCTACTCCCAAATCAGCTACCGGCGTATTCTGGGCTGCCGTGACAGCTTCACCCGCCACGGCCTGCCCTTCGACCCCGAGCAGCAGTGCGAGCCCTGCCGGTATTCCATGGCGGAGGCCTATGCCGCCACGGGGCGGCTGATGGAGCGAAACCCAACGCTCACCGCCATCTTTGCCATGAGTGACGTGATAGCCATCGGCGCAATCCGCGCTCTTTGCGACCGAGGCCTGCGCGTCCCTGAGGACATTTCCGTCATCGGCTATGACGGCCTCGCCAGCGCCCGCTTTTCCGTTCCCCGGCTGACCACCATTCAGCAGGACAGCCACCGCCTGGCCAAGCGGGGAACAGAAATTCTCCTGGCAAATCTAGAGGAGCACGCACCCCCCGTCCACGAGCTGGTCCCCTTTGCCCTCCTCCCCGGAGAAAGCGTTGCCATTCTGGCCAAGGCCTGATGACAACACGCCTCCCAAAGACCCGAATTTTCAAATGTAGAAAGGTGGTTCCTCCTTGAGAAACGCCGGAATCCTTTTGCCCATCTCCGCCCTGCCCTCTCCCTGCGGCATCGGCACAATGGGACAGGCGGCCCGCGATTTTATACAGTTTCTCGCTGAAGCCGGCCAGTCCTGCTGGCAGATCCTTCCAATCGGCCCCACAAGCTATGGGGACTCCCCCTATCAGTCCTTTTCCGCCTATGCGGGCAATCCCTATTTCATCGACTTTGATGACTTGGCGGAGGAGGGGCTGCTGGGGCCTGCGGAATATCAGTCCGTCAATTGGGGGGCGAGGCCTGATGATATTGATTACGGCCTGCTCTATGCGCGCCGTTACCCTGTCCTGCGTCTGTCCTGTGGCAGGCTTCTGGCAGAGGAACCCGGGGACTATGACCGCTTTTGCCGGGAGCACGCCCTCTGGCTGGAGGACTATGCCCTGTTCATGGCCATCAAGGGAAAGTACGGCGGCGCCTCCTGGCTGGATTGGCCTCAGGCCGAAAAGCTGCGGGAACCCGGGGCGATGGAGGCTGCCCGCCGGGAGCTTGCGGAGGAGGTCCGTTTTTGGAAGGCGGTGCAGTACCTGTTTTTCACCCAATGGAACAGGCTCAAGGACTTTGCAAATGGATGCGGCATCTCCATCATCGGCGACCTTCCCCTTTATGTCTCCATCGACAGCGTGGATGTCTGGGCAAATTCCGAGCAGTTCCAGCTAGGGCCGGACAGGAGTCCCGCAGAGGTTGCCGGCTGTCCGCCCGACGGCTTTTCCTCCGACGGCCAACTGTGGGGCAACCCCCTGTTCGACTGGGACTATATAAAAAAAGATGGCTACGCCTGGTGGCTGCGGCGGTTTGAATTTCAGCTTCAAATCTTTGACATCATCCGCATTGACCACTTCCGGGGGTTCGACTCTTACTACGCGATTCCCAGCGACGACAAGACCGCCCACCGGGGCCGCTGGCGTCCCGGCCCGGGCATTGACTTTTTCCGCGCCGTCAATAAGCGGCTTAAGAATCCCACCATCATTGCGGAGGATCTGGGCTTTTTAACCCCCTCCGTCCGTGAGCTGCTGGCCTATACGGGCTATCCCGGCATGAAGGTTCTGGAGTTTGCCTTTGACAGCCGGGACGACGGCAGCGACTACCTGCCCCATCAATACCCCAGAAACTGCGTGGTCTATACCGGCACCCACGACAACGACACCATTCAGGGCTGGATGGCCTCCGCCCCCCCTGCCGACGTGGCCTATGCCAAGCGGTATCTGCGCCTTAACAGCCGAGAGGGCTACCACTGGGGCATGATGCGGGCGGCCTGGGGCAGCGTTGCAGATCTGGCCGTCATGCAGATGCAGGACCTTCTGGGTCTGGGTAGTGAGGCACGAATGAACCTTCCCTCGACTCTGGGGACAAATTGGAGATGGCGCACCTTGCCCGGTAGCTTTTCTCCGGCACTTGCACGAGAGCTTTACCGGGAAATGTCGCTCTACGGTCGGCTGCCGGGAGCAACCCCGAGAACGGAGGATGAATCGTGGAACTGAAACACCGCTTAGAGTCTCTCTCCCAAGCCCGCTGGGGGCAACCTCTTTCCGCCTGTGATACGCCGCAACTTTTTGAATCCCTGCTCATCCTCTGCCGGGACTTGGCGCAGACCCGTCCCGCCCCCGCGGGAGAAAAAAAGCTCTATTACTTCTCCGCAGAGTTTCTGCTGGGCAAGCTCTTGTCCAACAATCTTTTGGCCTTGGGAATCTATGACGAGGTAAAAGCCCTGCTGGCAGACCTGAACCGGGAGCTTTCGGAGCTCGAGAACTTTGAACCGGAGCCCTCTCTGGGCAACGGCGGCTTGGGGCGCTTGGCCGCCTGTTTTTTGGATTCCATCGCCGCCCTGTCGCTGCCCGGCGACGGCGTGGGCTTAAATTACCATTATGGTCTGTTTTTACAGCGCTTTGAAGACCACAAGCAGCGGGAATGTCCCAATCCCTGGCTGGAGCCCCAGAGCTGGCTCATGGAAACCGGTCTCTCTTTTCCAGTTACCTTTGGCGGCTTTACCTTAAATGCCGTACTGCGGGATTTGGCCGTGCCGGGCGCGGGAACGGGGATTGCCAACCGCCTGCATCTTTTTGATGTAGAGCAGCCACTTTCTGAGCCGACTTCCGGCATTGATTTTGGCAAAGCGGACATCGCCCACTGCCTGACGGCCTTTCTCTACCCCGATGACAGCGACGAGCCGGGCAGGCTTCTGCGGGTTTACCAGCAGTATTTCATGGTCTCCGCCGGCGCGCAGCTCATCCTCAAGGAGCTGGAGGATAGGGGGTTTTCGCCCGAGACGCTCTCCAATCACGTTTCGATCCAGATTAACGACACCCATCCCTCCATGTTGATTCCGGAGCTAATCCGCCTGCTCACAGCCCGCGGCCTGTCCATGGACGCCGCCATCGAGCAGGTCCGCCGCAGCTGTGCCTACACCAACCACACAATTCTGGCAGAGGCTCTGGAAAAATGGCCCCTCGCTTTTATCGAGACCGTTGCGCCCCAACTGGTTGCGATTCTTCAGGAGCTGGATTTAAGAGTCAGGAAGGCCCACCGGGAGACCCCCGCTATCCTAGATGAGAACGGCCTGGTGCACATGGCCTATCTGGATATTCATTACGGCCACTCGATTAACGGCGTTGCCGCCCTGCACACGGATATTCTGAAGCACACAGAACTCGCGCCCTTTTACGCCGCGTATCCCGAAAAATTCAGCAACAAAACCAACGGAATCTCCTTCCGGCGCTGGCTGGAAGTCTGTAACCCCGCCCTTTCCGCCTTTATTACGGAGCGGATTGGCGGTGGCTGGAAAACGAACACAAGCATGCTTTCCCGCCTTGAGGACTTTGCGGAGGACACGCAGAGCCTAAATCAGCTGCTCGCCATCAAGGCAGAGAACAAGTTGCGGCTCAAGCGGAGTCTTCGCCGCCAGGGCGTTGAAATCAATGAAGGCTCGGTGTTTGACATTCAAATCAAGCGCTTTCATGAATATAAGCGCCAGCAGATGAACGCCCTCTATGTGATTCATAAATACCTGGAAATCAAGGCCGGCCGCCTACCCCCGCGCCCGATTACGGTGATTTTCGGCGGCAAGGCTGCCCCGGCCTACACCATGGCAAAGCACATTATTCACCTGATTTTATGTCTGCAAACCCTGATCGACCGCGATCCCCAGGCGCAACCCTGGCTGCAGGTTCTGATTGTGGAAAACTATAACGTTAGCCAAGCGGAGCTGCTAATTCCCGCCTGCGATATCTCTGAGCAGATTTCCCTGGCGTCCAAAGAGGCCTCCGGCACCGGGAACATGAAGCTCATGGCAAACGGCGCTGTGACTCTGGGCACCATGGACGGGGCGAATGTGGAAATTGCGGAGCTGGTGGGTGCGGAGAACATCTACACCTTCGGAAAGTCCAGCCCGGAGGTCATCGCCCTCTATGCCAAAAAAGCTTACCGCCCGCTGGAGCGCTATCACCGCCCCCGCGTGGAACCGCTGGTGGACTTTCTTCTCTCCCCGGAGCTGCTCTCCATCGGCGACCCCCTGGCCCTCACCGCCCTCTGGCAAGACTTAAAGCACAAGGATTGGTTTATGTCCCTGCTCGATCTGGAGGACTATATCACCACAAAGGAGAAAGCCCTTTCAGACTATGAGAATTCCACGGACTGGACAAAAAAGATGCTCATCAACATTGCCTGCTCCGGCTTCTTCTCCTCAGACCGCACCATCGCCCAGTATAACGAGGAAATCTGGAAGCTTAAATAAGCGCCCCCACATTTTTATTCTATTGGCCTTGTCCGCTGTCAACGGCAATCTGTTGCAAAAAGCGGAATATAACCATCGCTGCGAACCTTCGGCACCATCCGGCAGGGTACAAAAATAGCTTTAAGACAGCACAAAACCTCCATGGTGGCGTAGAGCAAAAGCGCCACCATGGAGGTTTTTGTCGCCTTGAAAAGCTCTTGGCTTTCTGGTGTACCCCACAGCAAGTTTGGGGAAAGCTTTGCCTTGGCAGGCATAATAAATAAAAATTTGAATATTGCTGAAAACGAGTCGGTATAAGGCTTCATACTGAAATCTTCAAAGTCATTGTCAATGGGTTGGTGGTTCTAGTTTATTGGGCGGTGAGCAGTGTAAGCATTTTTTTATGAGTTAGGGCCTGACAGGTGATACAAATGAGGACCGGAATACCCAATATGATTCCCACCGGCATCGCCGCCATAAAATAAAACATATGACAAGCCTCTAAAGCCATGCAAAGCAAGCCGATGATCAGACTGCGCCATCCCAGCAAAAATATGAGCAACACACTATTTTTTATAATCTGACACAAATTCAATTCTATAGCTGTAAGCTGCTCGAACACATAGAAAATAAAAATTGGCAGGATCAGGCCGCCGATCAGGAGCCCTGCCAGCACCGGCAGCGGCACAGGAATTTCGGTGGTTCCAATCCAAGCTATGACGGTGAGCGGGATAGCAGCAAGAATGGTGCAAAAGATTCCCAATAACGCCCCCCTGCGAAGATAATCTTTGAGATAGGAAAAATAACTCCTCCATAGATAATTGGGAAAGCCAAATTGCAAATCTCGAACAATATGAGAGGTGGCAGCCCAAGTGGGGCCAACGAGAACACCTGCAGCCAGAATACTGGCCAGTCCAAACAAAAGGATCTGTTTCCCCGTGTAAGCCGCGGCCAAACAGAGGACCGCGGGAGATGCGGCGGCGGACAACAAGAGATTCAATAGAATCAGAGTGAATAGGTTGTTGCCAATTGTTTGATTCCATCGAACTGTTGGTGTTAGAGCTTGGTCGTTTTCCGGCATGGAGCGGCGGCTGTTTTTTGCTTTCATACTCGAATTCCTTCAATCAAAGTCTCGGCTTCCGTGTTTTACAGGGGGTCACCATGTTATAATGTTATTGGAACGTTCCTAATTCTATGCTAATGAATGGAACGATTGTGTATGATGAGCAACGCTAAGCCCAACGTGGTGTTTATTCTGACCAATGATCAGGAATGCTGGGCGCTGCGCAGGAAGCAGCAAGATTCACACACCGAACTTGGACAGACTGGCAGGGGATGCGCTTTGAAATTTCTTTTGCGCCTCGCCCGTTTGCTCTTCGGTCAGGGTTTCGCGCTGACCGACTGCGTTCCCTCACAACATGGCATTTACGACCGGCTCAGGGGATGAGGGATCGAGTATCTTACCGGCATAACTGGCTATACTGATATTCCGGCCGCCAACGGCAATATCTTTGGTACGGCCTTTCGGAACAGCTTACCTTTCATCCTCTTAAAAGTGTAGAGTACTCCAAGTAATCAAAAGGTCCTTGCGGGGGCCTTCTTTTTTTCTTACCTGCGATCCGCCACGAAATTTCGTTCAATCAGCGTGGGGGCAATCTTTAGCATAGTGAGCTGGGCCCGGCGCTTTTTAATGCGGTTCATTAAAACCCGGCAGGCCTCCGCACCCATCGTTTCCTTTTGGGTATTGATACAGGTAAGGGCGGGGGAAGCATACTCGCTCAGAATAGAATCCTCGTAACCCAGTATTGAAACCTGATCGGGGATCGCAACGCCTTGTTCGTAAAGATACCGCATAATTCCTGCGGTAATACCGTCGCTTCCGCCAAAAACCGCATCGGGGCGCTGGCCGGTTTCCCATAGTTTGCGGAAGCTGTGATAGCCCCCCAAGCCGGTATACTCTGTGTAGATGGCAGAGACAACCGATTCCGGAAGCCCCCGTACCGCCAGAGCACGACGAACACCCTCAAGCTTTTTTTGAGAATTGGAACTGGTGTCCGGGCCATTGACAAAGACAATGCGCCGGTGCCCTTTTTCCAGAAGATAGTCGATCCCCAAAAAACCCGCCTGTTCCAAATCCACCGCAACCGAATCAAAGTGCTTATACTGGCGGCCTAAATTCACCACAGGAAGATTTTGCTTTTCTATTTGTTCCATTAATTCGTCGCTAAAGAGGCCTCCGATCAGAATCACACCATCCAACTTCCGGCTCCTGATCAAATAAGGCACGGAATCACCACCTGCCGAGGAAAAACGCTCGGTAAGCAAAGTGTAGTCAGTATCCTGAAGAGCCATGTTGATGCCATTGCTGGCATCATATAAAAGAGTTTCCGGTACCGACGAAAAGGCGTAGCTTTTGTGAAAGTGGTTGGAGGTGAGAAAAATAAGCCCGATGGTATGGGTGCGGCTGGTAATCAGTTGGCGGGCAGCCTGGTTGGGCACGTAACCCAGCTTGTTGATGGCCTGCTCTACCTTATAGCGGGTCTCCATCTTGACGCTATCAGATCCATTGATGACAAGAGACACGGTGCTTTTGGAAACCCCTGCTTCTTTGGCAATATCAAGAATTGTCACTGACACAGCTCCGAACCCCATTTCATAACAATAAAGGATCGTTCCAATTACAATTGTTTTATTAATATTATATCATAATTTCGCTTATATTCCATAGTTGTCTTGACTATATTGCATGGTAAATTCATTTACATTATGTTACATCATATAATACTTTCACTTATAATGCAAGAAAAATGTAATTTTAAATGATTTAGAAAAAAATAACCTGTGCCAAAGCAAATTTCAAAGCGTGAATCTCCAAAATACCGGAGTTTCATTTGTGAAAATGGACTAAAAACCCTAAATAAATTAAATATTGCTTGACATTTTGCGTAAGAGGAAATAAAATTGTGTTTTCTGGAGCGTTCCAATAAATGACTAGGGAGAGAAAAACTGCGATGAAAACGTATCACTATACCTACGACATTTGCATTATTGGCGCAGGGCCGGGGGATTGCCGGCCGCCATTGCCGCAGCCCGTATGGGGGCCAAGGTGCTGATTGTTGAAAGGAATGGGTATCTGGGTGGTAATGCCACCATGGGTCTGCCCTGGCTGGGGCATCTAGACCGCAATGGGAGACAGGTAATCGGAGGCATTGCTCAGGAATTTAATGACAAAATAAAGGCAGAGGGTCAGGCTCTGGGACACAGCCGCTGTGGGCTGCATAATTCGGTGTCCATCTGCCATCCCGACTGGTTTAAAATTATAGCCTTTGAATACTGCCGAAACGAAAATATCGACGTGCTCCTCCATCTGGAGAGCATGGAAACCAATGTGGAAAATGGCGTGCTCCAAACCGTCACCTTTTACGGCAAGGGCAACAAAGTGACGGTGGGGGCAACGGTGTTTGTAGATGCCACCGGCGATGGAGATGTGGCCTATTTAAGTGGCTGCCGCTACGAAAAGGGGCATCATAACGACGGCAAACTCCAGCCGCCCTCGATGTTGATGTCCCTTATCGGAGTGGATGAAGAACGCCTGCTGGATTATCTGGAGGCCCACCCGGAGCAAATTGCCTTTAACGGAAGCGAAACCGCCTGTGAGGAGGTTATGAAGGCCTTTAGAGAGATCGGATACCAGCAGGACTTCACCTTTGAGGTGCAGGGCTTTGTAAGGCCTTATCCTCAGGAGCTTCAACAACCTTTGATTGACTTCACTTCCGCCCTTGGGCATTGGATGCTGGAGGAGCTATGAGATACACTGATATTGCATGGGATTTTGACGGCACCCTTTTTGACTCTTATCCCCACATGCTGGCGGCCTTTCAAGCGGCTTTAGCCGATTATGGGATACAGGACAGCGATGAGAATATTTGTCGCCAGATTACCGTTACCGTTGCCAGCGCAGCCGCCTATTATCACGAGACGTTTGGGGGGCCGCCCCCCCAAGAGCTGATCGCGGCTTTTGAGCGATATGAAGACGTGGTGAACCCGGAACAGTGTCGCTCCCTTGCCCGGCATACCGGAAACCCTGCGCCGCATCGCCGAAAGCGGCCGCCGCAACCACCTTTTTACCCTGCGAAACGAAACCGCATTGTTTTACATACAACACTACGGTCTGAGCAAGTACTTCACCGAGCTGATTACTCGCAAAAACGGCTTTCCCAATAAGCCCAAGCCCGATGCTTTGCTTTATCTGATAGATCAATTTGACTTGGAACCAAACAAACTGCTGATGGTGGGGGATCGGGGGATCGACACGGATTCCGCTCGGGCCGCGGGAGCCGACGGTTGCTTTTATAATACCAACGATCTGCCCTTGCCCGACTCCGCCACATTTGAAATCGAAACACCTATCGAGCTGTTGGATAGGATATAGGAGATTATGCAATGAGTATCCCTAAAACCATGAAGGCATTGGTATCCTACGGCAAAGGAAAATATCAGTTGGAACGCGCATATCCGGTTCCGCAATGCGGGCCAGAGGACATTCTGATCAAAACTCAGGGCTGCGGCGTCTGCGCCGGAGATCTTAAATGCCACTGCTTCCCCTATGTGATCGAAAAAATCCACGATGGCACCCTTAAAACCGACGGCGTGGTGTCCTCTTGTTTCCCCATGGAGCAATGGGAACAGGCTTTTGAATACGCCACCGGCAAGTATGGAGACTTTAAGGTTGCCATCACCTTCTAAGGGGGGAAAGGGCATGAACTATTTGATTGGAACCGATATCGGCACTTCGGGAACCAAAAGCATCGTGATGGATACCGCCGGGAATTTGATCGCCAGCGATTTGCAAGAGTACGATATCCTCACACCTCGGCCCCTTGGGCGGAGCATTGGCCTCAAATCTGGGCAGAGGCCGCCATCACCTCCATTCAAAATGCGGTGAAGAAGGCAGATATTCCCCCCTCCGCCGTCAAGGGCATCTGTATCAGCGGACTGTACGGCGGCAGCGGGATTGCCTTGGATGAAGATATGAAGCCGGTACGGCCCTGTCTCATTTGGATGGACCGAAGAGCCACCAAAGAAAAGCAATGGGTGCTGGACCACATCGGAGAAGACCGGCTGCAAAGCATTACCCATAACGGGGCGGACCCTTACTACGGCTTTACCAAGATGTTGTGGATCAAAAATCAGGAGCCGGAAAACTGGGCGAAAACAAAACTCTTTTTGCCACCCAATGCCTACGTCATCTATCAGCTGACCGGTGAAGTGGCCATCGATTACTCCTCGGCAGGGAATATAGGCGGTATCTTTGACATGAATACCCGCAGCTGGTCCCGGGAGATGCTGGATGCCATAGGCATTCCCCACACCAGCCCGGCCGGATCGGCAGCATCCTGTAAAGCCGCCGGTGACATGGTGTATTCAGTCCGGAACCCGGTTTAGGACAACAGGCGGGGAAAAATCTTGCGAAAGCAAGGGAGTAGCCCTTCTTGCTTCCGGCACAGCAAAGCGGCGGTCGACAGGGACCGCCGCTTTGCTGTGGACTTTTGTTTTGGGCTATGATATTCTTGCAATATGGAGTTGATGTTGTGTTTAGAACCAAACTGGTAGATCGCAAGCTTCCGGGCTATACAAAAGGCGAGGAACTCTTTAATATGGTCTCGCATATCGTCGGCGGCGGATTAGGCGTTGTTGCCTTTTTGACCTGTATCATTGTCGCCGCCTACCATCAAAACGTCTGGGGTATCGTGAGCGGTGGGGTTTACGGACTTACCGTCATACTGCTCTTTACGATGTCCAGCATTTATCACGGGCTGCCCGCTGGAATTCCCAAAAAGGTATTTCAGGTTTTAGACCATTGTACTATTTTTATACTGATCGCCGGGACCTACACGCCAATCCTTTTAAATCAGCTTCGCGAAGCCTGCCCCGCTAGTGCGTGGACAAACTTTGCAATCGTCTGGGGATTGGCCGTACTTGGCATTCTGCTAAACGCAATTGATCTGGAGCGGTTCAAAACGTTTTCCCTTGTATGCTACCTCGGTATGGGTTGGCTCATTGTGTTTAGTTTTCAAACAGTAAAAGAGGTGCTGGGCCGGGATTTTATTATTTTTTTAGTGTTAGGCGGTGTTTTTTATACCATAGGAGCCGTTCTTTACATGATTGGCAAGAAAAGAAACAAAAAATATATCCATTCTGTTTTTCATATCTTTGTGGATATAGGTGCACTCATGCACTTCTTAGGCATTGCTATGTATATCATGCCCTCCGCCTGAAATCCATATTATTTGGGCCATGCCCTGCATCTGCCACCACTCTGAATTTGGAGAAGAAGACGAAAGAAGCCCTCACCGGATTGCGTTACCCCCCGCCAATAGATGTTTTCTATGCAAAAAACCTTATGGGGTTCTTATGTGCGATGTCTATTTCACACGACCAAAACAGGTTTGTTTGAACGCCCTCTTCGATCATAGACCGCTCCCGGAACAACAACAGTCAAGAAGCTCCCCTGCCGTAGAATAACAAAGAATTACGCGGCCATGCTCCTGATTCTGAAAGGAGTGTGGCCATTTTTATTCTAGCGGGAGCTGTATCCTCGATTTAGACGCCTATAAATGTATTAGTCGATTAGACGCTGCATAAAAAGGGCCTCATAAAATTGATAACGCAGTCAGCGCCAGTGGGGGCTACTACAATGTTTGGGAACATTTTTAAGGCTTTTCTATAGTAACTGCAGTAAACTTCTCCCGCTAGGACACAGTGAGAGGATAAATAAGAATTTGAAATTGATTTAGCTTCCGATGTGCGGGTGGCTTCTATTCCCCACGATTGCAGCTATGGAATTTGACACTTGCCAATCCTTCGGCCTGCTCTGCCACCCACCTTCTGTGAAGATCACCGGGGATCTTTGAACGTTATTCCAGTTGACTTAATACCTGATCTGCGATCTGCTCCATTGCCTGTTGAGCAGTGGCAACCACCTTTTCAAATCTGACATGGTTCTGCTCTATCAGTAGCCTTTGAGCTGCCTGAGCTGCGCCAACAGCCAGTTCTGTATTGATGTTAATTTTTCGTATGCCTAATTTTATCACTTGGCGCAGATCAAGGTAAGGAATACCCGAGCAGCCATGCAGCACCAAAGGTGCTTTGCAACTTTTGGCAATGTCGTTGATTCGGCTAAAGTCCAGTTGCGGGGATTTACTGTAAATGCCGTGAGCATTTCCCGCTGCGATAGCTAGCAGATCTACTTCAGTCTCACGGCAAAAGCGCATGGCATCTTGCGGTTGAGTAAAGCCTCCCAACCCGGAGTGGACGGCAGGCTCTTCTCCCAGCTCATCGTTGAGATAACCCAACTCCCCTTCCACCGATACACCCTTTGAATGAGCAAGCCGTACCACTGTCAAGGTGTTGCGTATATTTTCCTCCAGCGGAAGAGACGAACCATCATACATCACTGAAGTAAAGCCATCTTGTATCGCTTGCTTGATATGGCGGATATCACCGGCATGATCCAAATGCAAAACAAAATCCAGCTCCAGCTCCCGGGACAGGCTTTGCGCCATGGCATAAGCCACCGGTATGGACAGGTGATCCAGGTATCGTTCCCCCAGCGCTGCAGCTACTATACGGCCCCTTCTTTTGGCCACCTTGAGGACGGCGCTTAAGCTTTCTAAATTATAAAAGTTAAAGGCGACAACACAACCCCTTTGACGTTGCAGAGCTTCGGTCATGGAAATTAACATATTAGCTGCCCTTCCGCTTATGGAGACATTGTCTCCACCGCTAATTTCAGGTCTTCCTCTTTTCCCACATTGCCGGGAAAGATTACATACGACATCCCGGGGTACCGGCTCTCCGGCCCGGTTTTCCACACTGGAATACCCGGTAAAATTTGCCCCATAACAGTAGCTTTGCGCACGCCCAGAGCCTTGACTCCAATATCGCTGGAGGTAATTCCGCCCTTGGCGACCAGAAAGGCGGGAGGGTGGGACAACCCCTTGACAATATCTATCAAAGCGCCGGAAATCTCCACCGCAATCCGCAGCTCGTCTTCTGGATTTCCGGTGTTGATGTCCAGCCGTTCCCGGCGGGTGAAAACCACAGCAGTTTTTCCCTGCAGAATGGCTTCATTGCTCGCTTGAATCACTCGTTGTATTTCTTGGTGGAAGGCCTCCGGTTTCAGAATCAGATGCTGATCCAGTTGAATCATTTCGGCCCGGGGCAATTCTCGCAGCCTCTCTAGCTGGCGGCTGGTCTTTTTTACATGGGATCCGACGATTACCATACCGCCCAATTTATTTCCGGGAGCCACTAGCTCCTCCCGGCTTAGTAAGGGGCGGTCCGGCTTACCATAAACCACTTTGGTAAATCCGGCAGCGGTGCGCAGGAGAAACCGCTTGCCCCGGCGGCGGGCCTGAAGAAGTGCAGTGGTAAAAACCTTTAAATCCAAATAATCCAGTGCGTTGACCACCACCCGGCAAAACCCTTCCGCTCTTTCCAGGGTGGAGGTAATTTGTTCGACTTGCTGCTCCCGCAACTGTTTTAAAGATATGGACAGCACCCCTTGGGCAGGGACTTGCCCCCCGGTCTTTTCTTCCACCCATTCCCGCAGGTTAGAGCTTTGATAGCCAAACGTCTTGTCTTTGGCAAACTCAGTTTCTCCGGCAGGGATTAAAAGCTCCCCTTCTTGAACGTAGTGGATATCGCCGCAGGTAAACCGCCCCCCTTCGGGAAAAAAGGGAATAATGATATCCATGTGGATGGATTGCCCGTCCTCCTCCAGAGTGTCCCGCAGCACCTGATTTTCCAGAGGATAGTGGCCTCGCAGGGTAGAGTCTCCCCTGCTGATCAGAAGGAAATCCTTTCCCGATGCCTTGGAAGCTGCTATCACATTGCGGGCGATTTTGCGATGCTCTGCGGCAGTTTGCTCGGCAGTAAAGGCCCGGGAGTTGCTGAGAATAAAGAACATGCGCTCTGATTCTTCAAAGGCATCTCGTATAGTTTCGGCCTCCCAGTCGGTGTAGACCGAAACGCCATACACCGTTTGAACTCCGGTGGGGTCGTCGTCTATAACAACGATTTTACCGTTAAACAGTGCCAGTTCCTTAGCCAGCGCCGTTTCTACCTGAGCGGCATTGGGTAAAGGCCAGACATCCTTTAACTGCTGCAGGGTGACACTCTGGTTTTTCATATCCATCAACCTTTCTTACCGGCAGAGGCATTGGATGCTTGCACCATCTTCTTTTTGAACATCTCCATCATCTTAGGCATGGTGCAAAACAGTACAGTGGCAATAAGGAGCGTGATGGAGATGCTGCTGCGGAAAAAAATGGAGATGCTGCCCGCAGACATGTCAAAAGACTGGCGCAGATACATTTCAAACATCGGGGTCAATACAAAGGCTAGTAGTAACGGCGCCAGAGGAATGTCGGCTTTTTTCAACAAGTAAGCCAGAAAGCCTGCGCCTATCATTAGATAGACATCAAATATGCTGTTGTTTGTGGCAAAAGTACCCACTACACAAATGCTTGAAATAATAGGAATCATAATGGAGGGTGGAACTTTAATTACCCGGATACTGAAAGGGATACAGGCCAAGGCAATTGCCAAACAAATAATGTTGCCGATATACATGGAACCAATTAAGCCCCAGACAAAATCAGGATTTGTTTCAAAAAGCAGGGGGCCGGGCTGTAATCCCCACATCATCAGGCCGCCAAGAAGTACTGCTGTGGTGCCTCCGCCGGGGATTCCCAGAGCCAGCAAGGGAGCAAACGCACCCATAGCGGCCCCATTGTTGGCCGATTCGGCTGCCGCGATTCCCTCCACCACACCGGTACCCATATTCTCCCGATTCCTGCCCACCCGCTTTTGAAAAATATAGGAGAGAAAGGCAGCAATGGTAGCGCCTGCGCCGGGTAAAATTCCAATAAAGGTGCCCAGAGGCCCGGAATAAGAGCTGACCCTCGCGATAGATTTTATCTCATCCCTTTCCGGCAGGCAGTCTTTTAAAGAAAGCTTGTCAACCGCCAGTTCCACCGGCTCCTGTTTGGATAAAATCATGTCAATGACCTGTCCAAAGCCGAACATCCCGATCACCAGTGGAATCATATTGATTCCGCTGTAAAGGTTCACGCTGTTAAAAAAGGCAAACCGCGGCATTCCCAGCGCTTTGTCCAAACCAATGGTGGCAATCATAATTCCCAAGCCGGTAGCCACCAGACCTTTGGCCACATTGTCGCCTACGATCCATCCAATCGAGGTCAGGGCCAAAATAATCAGCCAGGCCAGCTCCGGCGGGCCAAAGGCTAATCCCCAATGGGCAGCGGCAGGCCCTACGAGAGTGAGTATAAGGATGCCAAGGGTTCCGCCAATGAACGAGGCCAAATTGGCGGTAAAAAGCGCCTGCCCGGCCCGGCCCTTACGGGACATGGGATAACCGTCCAGAGCGGTCATGACCGCCGGAGAGTCCCCCGGGATATTAATCAGTATAGCAGAAAAAGCTCCGCCATACATGTTGGAATAGTACAGTGCCGCCAACATAATGATGGCACTGTTGGGATTCATTTTAAAGGTCAGGGGCAACAGCAAAGAAACACCTGCCAGTGAGCCGATACCGGGTAGAGCTCCCACCACCAGCCCAATGATTCCTCCGAAGAAGGCAGATAGCAGGTTCTGGGGCAGAAGGGCGGACTGAATTCCACCCCATAAGAGCGATACAATATTCAAAACATCTCCTCCTTTTCCGATGATCGGCTAGATCAGGCCCAGCAGGCCTTTAGGCAGTGGAGCTCGCAACCACAAAACAAACAGAGCGTATAAAACCGCAGGGCAGATGATAGCTACCAACGTACAACTAATTGCGGACTTTTTTTCTCGTATTTTTAACCACAAAAAAATGTAAACCGACAGAGCTAAAATAAGCCCAATTAGTTTTGAAAGCACGACAATAGCGACCATATAACCAATGGGCAGCAACACCATTGGATCAAACTGTGTTTTACCTTGATGGTTTTGCCACCGCTCCTGAACTAGAATAAGAGCGGAAAAAACTACAGTAATTAGGCCGGCAATCAAGGAAATAAAGCCTCCGCCAGGACCGCTGCGTACCCAAATCTGATAGGTAAAGATTGATTCAACGCACCAGAACAGCCCGATGAGAATCAAGCCTACCGGTATAACCCGTCTTAAATTCATCCAGAAAGCCTCCTCTTTCTTGCAAATATGAGGAGGGGCACAAGCGCCCCTCTCTCACCATGGATGGTTTTAATGACTACATAACACCTACATCTTTAAAAATAGCAATATAGCTTTCAATTTCCTGTTCAAAAAACTCGCGGCTTTCCTTCGAGTTCATATAGATGGGTTCCAAATAATTGCGCTCAATGTAGTCGGTGAGCCACTCGTCTGTTTCGGTAACCTTTTTAATTACATCCTCGTAATAAGCGACAGCGGCAGCGGACATTTCGGGGGGCGCCAGGAATCCGCGCACTTCGCGGAAGATTAAGTCGGGGTAACCTACTTCGGTAAATGTGGGGGTGTTCTCAAACAGGCCGCCCATTCGCTCATTCGTATAAGCCACTAGGGGAATCAGCTCTCCGGCCTCTACTTGGCCGATACATTCGGCAGGGTTAAAGAAACCTGCATCCAGATGCCCCCCCAATAGAGCAGTTAGGGATTCACCATTGCTGTCAAAGGCTACAAAGGCAGCCTGAGCCCCTGTGTACTTGTTAAACATTTCCAGCGCCATGTGATCGGAATTGCCTCGCTGGCTACCACCCATAGTGATGGTTCCGGGATTCTGTTTGGCAGCCTCAATCAACTCTTCGATGGACTTAAACGGACTTTCTTTGGTGACACAAATCGTCAGGTTATCAAAGGCCACATTGGCAATGTAGGTTAGGTCGTTAGCGGTAACGGGAGAGCCGTTGACAATGGTGCTCATAATTTGCCCGCTGTGCATAATGGTCAATACATGGTCATCATTTTTCTTTTCAGCTGTATACGCATAGGCTACAGCACCAGATCCACCGGGCATATTATTGACCATAAAGTTCTTTTCCATAAAGCTGTTCTTGGTAACAATATCCGCAGTGGTGCGGGCGTGAAGATCGCTCCCGCCACCGGCTGCCGAGGGTACTACCAGCTCAACTTCACGCTGGGGCTGAAAGCTATCGGACTGAGGTGTCGCGCTAGAGGCACAGCCTCCCAAAGAACTGATTAGAACGATGGCCGCCAACATGGTAATCCACTTTTTCATTTTTCTCTCTCCTTGTCACTGGTATATTTTATTCATCGAACAGCCTGCTTTATATCGAATGAACTTTCTGTTCCATAATGCTTTGGGCCATGTGGATTACGGTCTTTAGGGCGCTTTTCATGGAACCGGAATCCGCAACGCCTTTGCCCACAATATCAAAGGCAGTACCGTGAGCACAGGTGGTGATAGGGATTTGAAAGCCGCCACCAATGGTAACGCCCCGGCCAAACCCTTTAAGCTTAAGAGCGATTTGTCCCTGATCGTGATACATTGTCACGCCGGCATCAAAATCTCCGGCAAAAGCCCGGATAAACAGGGTATCGGAAGAATATGGACCGCTGGCATCGATCCCCTCTTGTTGGGCCAGCTGAATAGCTGGGCTGATGACATCCAATTCCTCCCGGCCACAGCGCCCATTTTCCCCTGCGTGGGGATTGAGTGCAGCCACCCCGATACGGGGCTTTGCAAATCCGGCCTGAAGCAATGTGTTTTGGGCAAGGCGAATATTATCCAAAATACTTTCTATGGTCAGTTCATCGCTGACTTGTTTGATGGGTACATGACTGGTAACACGGGTAGTCCAGACATTATCCACCATATTAACCTCGCCAAACGCCCCCTTGTGCTCTAGAAGCTGTGCAAAATACTCCGTTTCGCTCTGCGCAGGGCAATCGGCCTCCAACAATGCGCTTTTGTTGAGGGGTGCATAACAGATGCCGAGTACTTCTCCCCGCTTCCAAAGCTCTACCGCTTTTTCCATCATGGCCATACAGGCAATACCACATTGCCGATTCACCTGCCCGGTGACCACGCTGTCCAACTTCGGGTGAGGCATTTGGAGCAGCTTAACATGATGGGGTGGAACTTCTTCCTGCACATTTTTTATAATGGTATATGGTATCTGTAAACTCGCATCCCGCATTCCCCATTCCAATACGGTTTGATCTCCCAACAAAAGAGGATCACACAGGGCTTGCAAGGTTTTATCGGCTATTAATTTAACCACAACCTCGGGTCCTACGCCGCTGGCATCTCCCAACAGGATAGCTATTCTGGGTTTATTGCTCATAGTACGAATCTCCTTTTCCATGCCCGGACTCTCAACAGAAGCTCCGGTATCGCTGCCCTGTTTATGAAGCAAAGATCGTGCCACGAGCCGAATTTTCCTCTTATGCATAGGTTTTTGGCCGATTCGACCAGTAAGATCAAAAAGAAAACACCCTTTGTATGCGAATCGGGTGTTTATTATTTAACAAATTATTTATATTTTGAAACAAACTGGAACGTAATTGTTTCAGTTTTCTTGATTTAACCTTCTCCACAATGTGGTTCGGCTAATCCCCAGTTCTTTGGCCAAAGCAGTTTTGGAAAGATGGGAGGAGCGCAACATGGCCAACA